>Ga0075163_10012590_pt1 | contig 11017 bp, 9 predicted proteins | sample JI1023141ADNA_FD_71478 | JGI IMG/M metagenome (GOLD analysis project Ga0075163, IMG submission 71478) | Wastewater effluent complex algal communities from Wisconsin, to seasonally profile nutrient transformation and Carbon sequestration -... | ecosystem: Engineered > WWTP > Effluent > Algae...
ATGGTGGTTCGCTAGCGACACTGAGGGCCGATTCAACTTGGACCCACCGAACGGCACTTGCTATCTCGCCGTGGATGAGGAGACCGCCCTTCGTGAGCGTCTCGGGCCCACCAACGGTGTCGTGTCCTACGGATGGGCGGATGAAGCGCGGGTCTCCGTACTGGAGGTTCAGCGAGGCGGACGGGTCGCTGACACATGCCACAAACTGGCCGCTCAGTTCGGGATGACTCGCGAGGTCGCTACCTATACCGGTCGGGAGTACCGCTTGACGCGCCTGTGGGCGAACAAGTTTCACGAGTACGGACTACGTGGCGTCCTTTATGAGTCGCGATTCACCACGGTCGCGCGCGCCAACGCGTTCGCTCTCTTCGACACCGAGGGCGCCAAGTCGTGGCCGGAGGATCCCGACCCTGCAACGGGCGTCGACGCCTGCCGCAGGGCTGGTCTAACCGTGATGCCTCCGCCGCCGGCGGGCACCCTACGGATCGTCGACTAAGGGTTCTCGCGCTCCGGCCCTCCCGCTTGTCGAGAGCTGCGGTACGTCGAGCGGAGTTCGGGCTCGGTTTGAAATGACGTCCCGGTCGATGCGGTTCTCACTCGGATGGCGATGGTGCATTCCAGCCAGCGCCGATCGGGCGACCGTCCAGCCGAAGTCCTTGTCGCCCCCGTTAGGTGATGCGAGAGGGGTTGTGCAGCAACATGATTCATACATCCGAAGGCTGCAACATGATCGGTGGCTTCGCTCGAGACCCAGCGTTCGCCAGTGTGCGCGACCCGCTCCTCGGCTCAATTTCGTCACTGTGACGCTGACTCACCTCGCGGATTTGCTGACGGGATAGTCCCGCGTCGTCTAGCAAACCTTCTACTTCACGCGAGTGGTGACGGTGCTCTTCGAGCCCGCGTAGGTCAGGACAGATTCTGTTCGTGTTACCACAGGCGTCGAATCGGCCGTGCCAAGCGTTGGCGGGGTAGCGATGCACGATGCATCACTACGCTGAGCGACCTTTTTCCAGTGGCGTGTCGTCGGGCCGGATGGTGCGACCTTCGTTGTACGTCTCGGCGATCGTCTGGATCTGTGTGGCGAAGGCTTCCTCAGTGAACTGCCGCAGCGAGTAGGCACGCCCCGTCCTGGCCCTGACCAAGCGCACAGCGGCACGAGTAATCGCCAATAGCTCGCCACTAATGTTGACTGTGCTGCGCGCCGAGTTCGTGAAGGCCTCGTCACCGCCAGCAGGTGTCTGGTCAGCAGGCGGCGTCATGCCGCCACAGTCCGTCGGTTGAACAGTCCCAACGAGTCAGCGAGGTAGCTCTTTACGGCGCGATAGTCGTCGCTCACGGCGCGCGCACGGTATCCGTACAGGGGTAGGGGAGTGGCGTTGACAAACGCTTCGTCGACGATGCCGGCGCGCCGGATGCCGGGCGTTACCAACGCACCGTACAGCTCTCGGAGATCTTCCATCTGGTCGATGTATACGCGGCCAGCATTCTCCGGGGGGACGACACATGGCACGATCGCCAGCAGCGGAAGATTCATCCGGTAAGTGTCACGCAGAGTATGCATCTGCCGCTCCAAGTCGGGGATGCCGCGGCTCTCCTTGTAGGCCGGCTTTGTGCATGCAATAACACCCCACCCGCCCGGTGTGGTGTCGGCTTCGTTGACGCTCGTGGCAAGGATGCCCGCGACCACAAGAGTCGACATCGTTCCGGGGCAGTCGATCAGAGTGACGTCGACAGGATCGGCTTGGGAGAGTGCCTTACGGAGCCGCAGTACGCCGCCCTGATCGGCTGCCAGCTCGATCATGATCTTGTCTAGCGTGGATCGACGCGCTGGGACGAGACTGAGGTTCGGGATCTCGCCAATGATGGGCTCGTCGTTGTCGTCAACGCCCTTGATGACCCGTCCAGGAAGTTCGACATCAGCGATGGTGGCCTCGTTGCGGAGGATGTCCGCTGTCGTCTTTCCGTGAGTGTCTTCATAGCCTAGCCACGTGCTGGCGTTGGCTTGACTGTCCAAGTCCACGATCCGTGTCCGAAAGCCTTCAAGTGCTAGTTGGGTCCCTAGGCTAACGACCGTCGTCGTTTTCCCCGTGCTGCCAGCCAAGCTGGCGAAGGCGTAAGTCGTACCCATGCGAACTCCTTTGGTGACGTTTAAGCAGGTCGGTTTGTGGCGAGAATCCGTGGTCTGGGCCGCACCGGGGCGTCAAGACCTTTTGGGGTGATGCGCGGTGCATCAGCGGACGAACCCCTAGCTCCAGGGACGTTGGGGTCACATGAGGCGCGGTGGTCGAGGGCGAGAAGCATCGAGGACTGTCGCGGTGTGATGCACCGTGCATCGCATTGCGGACTCGGCCTGCTGCGGCCTGTGATGCACCGTGCATCACAGGCGGTGGTTCGGCCGCTGCGTGGGCATGATGCACGGTGCATCACGCTAGAGCGATGGAGCGTTCGAGCAGGTAAGAGGCTTTTCACGTCGCGTTCTCCACGAGTTCTGTGCCGACCCGCGCTTTGCCTATACGTTCTGTCTCCCACGAGGTGGGGGAGTAGTTGGCGCGTTCTTGCAGCAATTGGAGGTAGGTGTGGTCGAGATGATCCCACGCCGAGCGCCGCCTATCTGAGGCGCGCAACTCGAACGCTGCGACCGCACACGCCCATGCGATCTCGAGCTGGCGCTTAAGTGCCGTTTCAGTTGCAGCGGCTGCGCGGTAGGCCGCAACGTCGGCGCCTTCGGCACTACTGATGCCAGCCGCGCGACTGTACTCAAACGCAAGATTCCATCCGGCTTGACTCACTCCGAGGGCGGCAACCCCGCATGCGTATTGCGCGGCCAATATCGGCAGGAGCTTTTCGCGAGGCGGTTGACTCGATACCAGCCGGGGGCCGACAGCGCGCCGGGCTCGGGCCGCGGCCGCGAGCTGCCGGGTAAAACCGCTGTCCGACTGCGTCGGAGTCGGAGGCCGAGTGCCCGGCGGCGCTAACTGCGCCGTCGCGGGGTAATACACCAGGCCGCCCTGCAGTTCGTCAATCGCCGCAACCACAGGTTCGCCGCCGACTGCAGCGGGGGAGGCGATGACGTGCTGGTGGTGATTGGCCCCGAAGCGTTCGCGAGGATCGATGATCTCGATTCCCTCTGCAGCAGCGCGCTGTCGTGCCCGCCGCTCCGCGAGGACCCGCTCCGCGGCACGCTTCGGGGTCGCGCCTTGGGCGACGAGTTCGCACGCCGCGAGCTGGTCGGCGCGCCGGAAATCGGCATCCTGCTCGGGCTGAACGTCTTGCTGCCAGGGTCGCGGAGGACCGAACGGAAGCTTGCCGGCTAATTCGGCTGCCTCTGTCTGCTTGATAGCCCCCCGCTCGACGGCCGAGAGGACGTCGGGGGCGAGCAGAAGCAGACTCAGGCGACGGGAGACGGTGGACTGGTTGAGTCCGAGCTTCTCTGCAATCGCACGCTGTCCGAACCCGGCTTCGCTATAACGCGCGAACATCTCGGCCTGCTGCAACTCCGTGAGATCCTCGCGGCCGAGATTCTCAATCGTCATGGCGTCGAGATCGCCACCGTTGGCCATGGCTGAGTCGTCAATGACAGCGGGCACGGCTGGAAGGCCAGCTTCCGCGGCTGCCGCCCGGCGTCGGTGGCCATAGACGATGACGTACTGGGCGGCAGGCCCCAGGAGCGGTTCGAGTTCTGGGCGCGCGTTGGTAAACGCTGAGCGACTCACTACGAGAATTGGGACCTGGACGCCCGCAGCCCGCACGGAGTTCACCAGTTCGGTCCATCGTGGGTTGTCGGGCTGTGGCGTGGACCTACTAGGGTCGTTATACGGATGCGGTGAAATGGCTTCAATCGGCGCCTCGATGAACCGCTGGCCTTCAGCGGCGGCAATGGAGGCCAGCCCTGCAGTGATCCCGCCATCTAGGTCGATGTCTTTTGCGGCAGCTAGGAAGTCAGACGTTTCCGGACCCCCTGCGAATCGCGCCAGCTTGTTCGCCGTCTTGCGCGCCCCGGCTCTCTTGGTCACCGGAGATGTTCCTGTTGCCATCAATCCTCCAAACATGCAATACATGTACTCGCGTACTTTACGTGGCTTTGGCTTCCCTGCAGCGAACAACACGCGGCGAGTTGATGGCATTGCCGAACTCCAGAATTCTGTGGTGATGCACCGTGCATCGCAATCGAAGCGGCTGATGAGGAGTGATGGCCAAACGACGCGCACGCGGCTTCGACGTTGCGGTCTGCGGTGTCGGGCCGCTGACTGCAGAGGGAGGGTATGGCGCGGCCGGTGGGCCCGGCTTACGAGCAAGTGGGGGAGACGGCCGCATGGTGCCTTGAGGATCGCACACATGTTCGATTGCGCGGATATGGTGGATGCGTGGCCGCTCTCAAGCGCACGCGGCGGGGATACGTCGAGCCGGGTCCGCCTCCGACGTGCCCGCGCGGACACGCCCTGCGAGGCGCTGGAAGGGTGCTCGTGGGTACCCAACAATGCCGATTCTGCGCGGGCAAGGGATCAGGGCCTCACCGAACTTATACGTGCCGAGTCTGCGATGCGACGGTCTATGACCCCGTCGCCGGGCCAAACTGCACATTCGTAGCGTTCGACGGTCGAGAGATTCCCAAGCCAGAGTGAGGGCAGATTCGGTAGCGCTCCTGCACTTGTGATGGGGGAGGAACCGTTGGGTTGCGCGTCAGTCGAGACACTGGTCGATGCGCCGCTGCGTACCCTCGCTTGCGTGCGCACTGACGTCGGGGCCGGTAATGGCGGGCAAGGTCGCATTCTGCTCAGCGACGCCTGTGTCGGTTGGGCGCGGACCGCAGGCTACGTAACCGCGGTTGCCGATGACGGGGAGATCCAGCTGAGGTCCGAGATCGGCGCGCCGACCCGCTACTACATCCGGCGGCGCGGCCTGGACCGTCTCGAACTGACCCAGGCCGACGACGGCGGGGACGAGTATCCAGTGCTGTTCGTGGCCGCGGTCGAGGTCCTGGAGCGCTACCTGGTTGGAGGACTGTTCGCTGATGACATACGCGAGGATCTCGACCTTCCTTCATTGGAGTTGCCGTGGGGGAGTGCCGACCTATGCGCCGGTTTCGAGCTAAGCGAGATGGTCCGGGGCTACCGCACCCTCAAGAGGGCGGACGGGACCCCGATTGCCGCCGCGCCGGATCCATACCTGAGTGTGCTCGCTCTGGTGCCCCTATCGCACTACCTGCAATGGTCGGTCACCGACTTAAAGCGCTCGTTCCTGCATCCCTCCGGAGCGCCTCTGCTGCGCCATGGCCGCTACTCGTCGCCCTGAGCTGCAACACATAGCCGGCGCACTGAAGGACCTTTATGCGCCGGGAGGCATCCCAATCGTCCCAATTCCGCTCTGGCGCAATCCCTTCCAAGATGCGTGTCGAAGACCACGGCCAGGCACATACTCACGGAAGGCGACCTCGCCTGCGTACACCGCAGTCACCCAGTGCACGCCACGGGTGACCTCCGATGCATCGTTGACTGTTGGCCGAGCACTGGCGACGCCGGCCAACAACTCGTACAGGCGGCGTCGCTCCGGATCACTGAAACCAGAGCCGACCTGGCCCACGACGTGCCACTCGCCATCGGGGCCACGGCCCGCTAGCATCAGAGACCCGATTCGTCCTTGCCGCGACGCACCCCCGGGTGGCCACCACCCCACGATCGCGAGTTCACACGACGGCCTGAGCGGAGCCTTTACCCAATTCTTCGAACGCCCCGGAACATTAAGGGAGTCAACCCGTTTCGACACGATGCCTTCAACACCGTTGTCTGCTGCGGCGGCGAGCATGTCGCCGGGATCGACGCCGTGGTAGCTCGGCGGCACGACAAGGACATCCGATGTTGACGCGGCTGCCAGCTCATCAAGCAGTCGCCGGCGCTCGCTGTAGGGGCGGTCAGTCACAGCGTCATTCCCGATCGCGATGACGTCAAAGGCGAACAGACGCACGGGAACCTCGCGCATCAACGTCGCTGAGGGTCGACGTCTCATTGGCCAACGTCGTTGCAGGCGGGTGAACGACGGTCGGCCGGATGCGTCGAGCGCGACGATCTCGCCATCGAGGATGACGTCCTGGCCGAGGCCTGCGGGCACCTCGGCAAGCTCCGGGAACGTCGACAACGCTTCGGCGCCATTCCTGGTGTAGACACCAACCGCCGAGCCGCGGGCCCGGACCATCCCCCTGAAGCCGTCCCACTTGAATTCGGTTGCAAACTGGGCGCCGGTCGGAGGAACACCGAGTGTCGCGAGCATCGGTTTGGGCACTGACGGCGGGCTAGCGGTGGCCATCGGGGGATACCTGAGCTGGCTTCATCGGGCGGTCAGCGGGTAGGGGAGTGGTGGTGGCGAAGTCCGGCCGGGGGCACCGTTGAGTACACAGCACCGCGCTCGGCATCACCAGCGATAGGTGTCGGGGCTTCGTCACCCTATAAACGCTACCCAGGCTTCGCTAGGGAACCGAGACGTGGAAGGTCTGTTCGCGGACAGCGTCGAGCGTGGCGCGGGCGTCGTCGAGAAAGGTGTAGGCGGTGGCGCGGCCGAAGAAGGCCGGGTGGCCTGGGATCGAGACGCAGCCGACGCGGGGCCAGTCGGGATCGAGATGTTCCGCGTCGACTAGGTGGCGGGTATCCGCCCGGACAGCGGGGGAGGGAAAAGCCTTCATCGCCACCACTCCCGCGGTCGTCGGCAGCATGGTGTTGACGACCTGGGAGACGGCCCGCGGCCTCAGTTGCTCATGGTGGGCGAAGGCGGGATCTAGTCCGGCGTGCAGCACCAGCAGCACTGCACTGATGGGCATCCCGGCAGCGAAGTCGTCCGCCTCGTCGATATCGGACGCCATCCATGCATCCTCGAACAGTTCCGCGAACGCCGCGGCGTCCGCGCCGTAGAGTTCGAGCACCTCGGCCACCGGTTGATTGCCGAGCTGCAGAACGAGAAAGTCGACGAAACCTGCTACGACGTCGGGGGCCTGGCCGGAAGCGTCGAGGGCCGTTAGGCGGATTTCAGCGCGCCAGTCCAGGCAGCACCTCACCGTCCCCGGCCATGTGTCCTGGCTTTCGTAATGCACACGGGGAGCGCCGAACTCGATGGCCTCATCATCCTGATCGCCCGTGAGGTGCGCGCCGCGGTTACGAAAATAGGTGCGCACGTCCACGGCTCTCATGAGTGAGACGACCACCATGTGTAGAGCTGCGCCAGCGTGGGTCCGTTCTGTCCGCCGGCGGCAACGTTGACGAGGTTCTTTTCGTCCGTTGTCCAGGCGACGGTCGCAAGGTCGCCGCGCGTAGCGCAGATCAGCGTTCCAGCGACCTGGTTGGGGGTGGCGTTGCGCCGCCAGGGTCCGGGGGTTCACTCCCCCTCTCGACAGATGTCGGCGACGCTATCACGCACCTGTGAGGTGGGACAGAATAGAGGCAATGTCTTCCAGTCCGCGAGCCGAGGTGACTCGGTGTGCAGACCGTCATCACCGCGGTGGTGCCGTCCAGGAGTTCTTTCTCTCCAACGGTGTCGCCACAGCCATCGCACGTAAGCCAACACCCGCTCACGTGGCTCCGAGTGCGCGAACCTCGGGGCGATCCGGGCGTGCAGTCCCTCCAACCCCGCAGCCGACGCCTCCAGCTCCGCCACACCTAACTTCGTAGTCATGAGTGACATGCCGGGTGAAACCCATTGTCACACAAGGACACGTCGATCACCCACAAACAAGTGCCGCTGTAGCACTAGGGGAGTTTGGCGACGGTCAGCAGTACCGCTGAATCCTCCTCGGCGACCAGACTGTGTCGAGCGTCGGGAATCTCGACGAGATCCCCGGTCCGGGCCTGCCAGGAGTTCGCCCCGGAGACCAGCCGCACCCGACCCCGTAGGACGTAGACCGTTGCCTCGCCGGGGTTTTCGTGGTTTCCTAATTCTGAACCCTGAGTCAGCGCGATCACCGTCTGGCGCAGTACCCGCTCATGGCCACCCACCACCGTCTTGGCGGCACGACCGCCGTGTGTGGTGGCAAGTTCGAGTTGTTCACGGGCCGACGCCTCCAGAGAGATTCGCTGCATGCAACATCGCATACCCCCACCACGGCTGCGTCAACCTGTGCCAGTGGCTGACGTCCGTTGACTTGTCTTTCCAGTCGACGTGGATCTGCCAGTGCTCACGCTCACTCTTCGATCGCGGGGAGCTTCAAATGCGTTTCGACATTTGATCCCAGCCACGCCGTGGCCGATGGCTGCCTAGGTGGTCATCGCGGCTGCGGTAGACGATGTACGGGCGCGTGAGATAGCCCACTGGTGCGCTGAACACGTGGACGAGCCGAGTGAACGGCCACAGCGCGAACAGACCGAAGGCGACCAGTGCGTGCAACTGAAATCCGAAGGGGGCCTTTGCCATCAGGTCAGCGTCTGGCTGGAAGGCGAGGAACGAGCGGTACCAGACCGATACGCCCTCACGATAGTTGTACTCCCCACCGATGGTCATGATCGAGCCGGCGATGGTGTTCCACATTCCCAGGATGATCGCGACCCCGAGGAACGCGTACATCACCTTGTCCATGACCGTCGTCGCTGAGAAGACCGGACCGACGGTGCGGCGGCGGTAGATCAGGATGACCATCCCCACCACCGCCGCGAGACCGGCGAGCAGACCACCTCCGACGGCCACTATGTGATAGACGTGCTCGTTGATCCCTACGGCGTCCGTCCAGGACTGCGGCACCAGGAGACCGATGATGTGGCCACCGATGACTCCGAGCATCCCGAAGTGGAACAACGGGCTCCCGATGCGCAACAGCCGCCTCTCGTAGAGCTGGCTCGATCGGGTGGTCCAGCCGAACTTGTCGTAGCGGTAACGCCACAGGTGCCCGACGACGAAAATCGTCAGGCAGATGTAGGGCACCACGACGAAAAGGAACTCATTCATTGGCGTGCTCCTGGGAAAGACGGCATCGACAAGGCGTGCGGGCCCGACGCGGCGCTGGGGCTGAACTGCGGAGCCGCAAATGGCGCCAGTCCCACCTCCTCCTCCGGAGGACCTTCGGCGGCGAGACGGCGTACGGCGTCGCGCTCGTCTCCGCGGAGCGCAGGCAGCGTCGCGGTGACCGCGTTGATCAGAGCCGCCCACGGAGAGGACAAGTCGGCCAGCGAAAGGCGCAACAGCTCGAGCCCTGCGCGGTGATCGAGCATCAGTTGGCGACCACGTTCCTGATCTACGGTCGCCGCGAACTCCAGCACCACGCACAGGTGATCGGGCAACTCCGAGTCGTCGAGCTCGTAGCCGGCGCCGAGGTAGGTCTGTTTGAATCGCAGCAAGGCCATTCCTCGCTTACGGGTGTCCCCGTGGGCGAAGTAGGTCAGGAACAGGTTGCATCGCCGTCGATTGTCGAATGTCTCGACGTACTCGGCCTGCAGCGCCGGCAGGGACGACTGCTCCAGATGGTCCGCGAAACTACGGATCGATTCGCCGATGGTCGCCGGTAGCTGCTGCGACGCGCCACGGATCACGTCCAGACGCGCGAGCATCTCGGGGTCGGGGTAGTCGAGCAGCAGCGACACCGACTGCCACGCGATCGTCAGCTGGTGCGGCGCGAGGTCCATCTTCGATCGTCGGCTCATGAGTGCGCGTCACCGGGGGGAAACAGTTCTGCGGGTGGGCCTTTGCCGTCCCAGTTGAGGAGGTTGACGCGCGTACCCCCGCCGGCCGGCGAGCTGAGCGTGTCTGCGGTCTGGCGCTCCCTGAGCATGTGGAAGTTCTCGACCGCGATCGGCGTCGGCACACCGGAGCCTTCGCCGAACAGATCCTGTTGTCCGCCTCCGTACTCGGAGACCGAGCACTCTGTCCCCAGCTCCTCCAAGGAGTGGGCCTGCTCGGCGTGGGCCGGCGGGATCACGTAGCGCTCGTCGTACTTGGCGATCGCGAGGAGTCGGTACATGTCGTACATCTCCTCCTCGGTCATCCCGACTGCCGCCGGGATGGCGCCATCCGGCTCGCGGCCCATGTTGATGTCACGCATGTAGCACCGCATCGCGGCCAGTTTCTTGAGCACGGCGTCGACTGGGGCGACATCGCCTGCGGCGAAAAGCTCGGCGAGGTATTCGATCGGGATCCGCAGCGCGTCGATGGCCGCGAAGAGGTTGCCCTTGTCCTCGGCGTCCTCTCCGGTGTCCCGCACGACGTCGATGACCGGGGAGAGCGGCGGGATGTACCAGACCATGGGCATCGTGCGGTACTCCGGATGCAACGGGAGCGCGACGCGGTAGGTGTTGATCAGCGCGTAGATCGGGGAGCGCTGCGCGGCGTCGATCCAGTCGCGCGCGATCCCGGCCTTCTCCGCCTCACGGATCACCTCGGGGTCGAACGGGTCGAGGAACACCTCGCGCTGGGCCTCGGCGAGACCGTGTTCGTCCTCGGTGGACGCCGCTTCGAGCACCTTGTCGGCGTCATAGAGCACCAGGCCGATGTAGCGCAGCCTGCCCACGCAGGTCTCGGCGCAGACGGTGGGCAGGCCGACTTCGATGCGCGGGAAGCAAAACGTGCACTTCTCTGCCTTTCCCGTGCGGTGATTGAAATAGATCTTCTTGTAGGGACAGCCGGAGACGCACTTGCGCCAGCCGCGGCACTTCTCCTGGTCGACCAGGACGATGCCGTCCTCCTCGCGCTTGTAGATCGCGCCGCTGGGACACGAGGCCGCGCACGAGGGGTTCAGGCAGTGCTCGCAGATCCGCGGCAGATAGAACATGAAGGTCTGCTCGAACTCGAACTTCACCTTCTCCGCGATCTTCGCGAGCATCGGGTCGAGGTGCGCCGTGGCGGTCGATCCGCCCAGGTCGTCGTCCCAGTTGGCCGACCACTCGATCTTCATGTTCTCACCGGTGATCAACGACTTCGGCCGCGCAACGGGGGTGTGCTCCTGGGCGGGAGCGTCGGTGAGGGTGGAGTAGTCGTAGGTCCACGGCTCGTAGTACTCGCCGATGGACGGCAGCTTGGGATTGGAGAAGATGGTCATCAGGTTCTTGAACCG
>Ga0075163_10012591_pt1 | contig 11017 bp, 12 predicted proteins | sample JI1023141ADNA_FD_71478 | JGI IMG/M metagenome (GOLD analysis project Ga0075163, IMG submission 71478) | Wastewater effluent complex algal communities from Wisconsin, to seasonally profile nutrient transformation and Carbon sequestration -... | ecosystem: Engineered > WWTP > Effluent > Algae...
TCGACGAGCCGCATCAACACCTGATCGACCCAGCCGCCCGCGTAGCCGGCGACCAGCCCGACGGTCGCGCCGATCAGCAGCGACAGCAGCGTCGCGAGCAAAGCGACGCGCAGCGAGGTGCCGGCGCCATCGGCGATCCGCGCGAGCACGTCGCGGCCCAGGTGATCGGTTCCCAGCGGTGCATCCGCCGACGGGGGCAAGGGCAGCCCGAGCTCCGACAAACCCCGATCGACGTCGAGCGTGGTTGGATCGCCGGGCGAGACCACGGCCAACCCGACGAGCAACACCGCCAGGACCAGCCCGACGAGTGAGCTACGCCTCCGCGCGAACCGTCGGAGGAAGCTCACGCACGCCAGGATATAGCGGCTCCGCACAGGGTCACCAGAGACCGCCGCACGGTCGTGCTCGCACGCCTGTGCGAGCCTGCCCCTGCCAACGCTTGGTCATGCGCCGATCGCCCGTAAGCAAGATCGCAGGTGGTGGCAACGTCTGTACGGAGGAGCACGTCGCGCACATCGGGCATCGCGATTGTATCGCTTTCGGTACATGCCGCCGGAGCTTGTGTCGCTTCTCCATCGCGACCACGTGGACCTCCAGTCGGAGCTCACGCGGCTGCTCGATCCCACACTGACGCTCCACGAGATGCGGACCGCGCTCGACGGCGTCCGGCTCGGGCTCGTCGCCCACGCCGAGGCCGAGGACATCATCCTCGCGCCGTTCGAGCACGAACCCGGCCTCGCGCGGCTGGTCGCGGAGTCGCACGCCGCCCACCTGGCGCAGGAGAGCGCGCTCGCCACGCTGGTCACCATGCGGCCCGGCACCAGCTCGTGGCGGGACCGCGCGCACCAGCTCCGCGAGCTGGTCCGGTTTCACGCCGTGCGGGAAGTGACCGACCTGATCCCGAGACTCTCCCTCCACCCGGCGTACGCGAGCCTCGCCGGCGCGTTCGCCACCGAGCGGCTCCGCCAGCTCGCGATGCTCCAGCCTTCGGTGCCGGTGTACATCGCGCAGCTCGCAGCGATCTGAGTCTTCGTGCGGTGCCGACGAGCCTGTTGCGGCAACAACCAGGTGTCGGGTGCGCACGACTGGGAGGCTGTGAACCCGTCAGGTACCGGCACGCGCACGAAGACGCCCTGCTTTGTGAAGCCCTACTCGTGGATCCCGAGGTAGGCCTTGCGGATCTTGTCGTCGGACGCGAGCTGCTTCGCGGGCCCTTCGATCACGATCGTGCCGACCTCGAGCACGTAGGCGCGCTTCGCGACACCGAGCGCCTGGAATGCGTTCTGCTCGACCAGCAAGATCGTGGTGCCCTCGGCGGCGATCATGCGGACGATCTTGAAGATCAGCGCGACGATCTGTGGCGCGAGCCCGAGCGACGGCTCGTCGAGGAGGAGCAGCTTCGGGCGCGACATCAGCGCGCGTGCGATCGCGAGCATCTGCTGCTCGCCGCCCGACAGCGTGCCGGCGTTCTGCGCGAGCCGCTCCTTGATCCGCGGGAACAGGGACAGCGCGTGGTCCTTGTCCTTCTGGATCCCGGCCTTGTCTCGGCGGAGGAACGCCCCGATCTCGAGGTTCTCCTCGACGGTCATGTTCGCGAAGATGCCGCGGCCCTCGGGCGCCATCACCAACCCGCGACCGACGATCACGTGCGGTGCGACGCCGGTGATCAGCTGGCCGTTGAATCTCACGGTGCCCTTCGACGGCTTGATCAGGCCACTGATCGCGCGCAGCGTGGTGGTCTTGCCGGCGCCGTTCGCGCCGATCAGCGTGACGATCTCGCCTTGCTCGACCTTGAGCGAGACGCCGCGCAACGCGTGGATGCCGCCGTAGTGGACGTCGATGTTGTCGATCTCGAGCATGCTCACGGGGCAGCTCCCTCGGAGACGTCGGCCGTGGGGAGCTCGGCCTCGTCCTCGGGCACGCCGAGATAGGCCTCGATCACCGCCGGGTTCGCCTGGACGTCCTTGGGGGCGCCCTTCGCGATCGTGACGCCGTGATCGATCACGGTGATGTGCTCGCAGATGTCCATCACCAGGCCCATGTCGTGCTCGATCAGCAGGATCGAGACATCGAACTTCTCGCGCAAGCTCTCGATCAAGCCGCGCATCTGGTGCTTCTCCTGCGTGTTCATGCCGGCGACCGGCTCGTCGAGCAGCAACACCTTGGGCTCGGTGGCGAGCGCGCGCGCGATCTCGAGGCGGCGCTGATCGCCGTAGGGGAGGGACTTGCTCTGCTCGTCCTTGCGATCCGTGATCTCGAGGACGTCGAGGAGCTCGAGGCAGCGCTCGGTGATCGCGCGCTCCTCGGCGACGTGCAGCGGGGTCCGCAGCAGCGTGCGGAACAGGCCCGACCTGGTGCGCAGGCCGGCGGCCGTGCGCACGTTGTCGATCACCGAGAGCTCACCGAACAGCCGGATGTTCTGGAACGTGCGCGCCATCCCGGCCTTCGCGATGTACGACGGCTTCTTCCCGTCGACTCGCTCGCTGCCCAGATGGACCCCACCTTGATCGGGCTTGTACACGCCGGTCAGCAGGTTGAACACGGTGGTCTTGCCTGCGCCGTTGGGACCGATCAGCCCGTAGAGGCCCCGGCTCGGGAGCTCGATCGTGAAGTCGGAGACCGCCTTGAGGCCGCCGAACGACAGGCACAACTTGTCTGCGAACAGCGCGCGGGCCACTAGCCACCTCCCGCGCCGAGTGGGAGCTCGACCTCGACCGCGTGCGAGGCCTCGGCCAGCGCGAGCACGAGCGCCAGCAGCGCGATGATGCCGAGCAGGAGCGCCACGCTTCCCCACCCGGCGCCGGAACCATCGTGTTTCCTCGACAGCCGTCGCCCGAACACGCCACCGACGATGCCGCCGACCGCGAGGACCAGGATGAGCCCGACGACCGGGAACACCTTGTACGCGACGAGCGAACCGACGCTGGAGGCGAACGCCGCGATCGCGAGTGCGTTCGGACGGGTCCTCAGGTTGACGAACGCCTTGCGCCACCACGCGAGGCGCGTCCACGCGAGGTCCCACAGCTCCTGCACGCCCATCACGCCCTGCGGGCGCGCGATCATCACCACGATCAGCGCGAGCGCGTAGACGATCATCCGGTACTCGGAGAACTCGCGGAACAGCTCGGGGAGGACGACCAGGATCGACGCGCCGAGGACGACGCCGGTGATCGATCCCATGCCACCGATCACGACGATGATCACGAGATCGATCGACTTCTGGAACCCGAGCTCCTTGGGGTCGATCGCGCCGACCTGGTGCGCGTAGAGCGCGCCACCGATGCCGGCGAAGAAGGCGGAGAACACGAACGCGACCACCTTCGCGCGGGTGGTGTCGACGCCCATCGCCTCGGCGGCGATCTCGTTCTCGCGCACCGCGAGGAGCGCGCGGCCCTTGCTCGAGTACTTGAGGCGGTAGATCAGGATCAGCAGGATGAACGCGAACGTGAACACGAAGAACATCGCGCCGCCGGTGCCGGCCGCGGTGTAGTCCGGGATCTGCGAGAACCCCTCGGCGCCGCCGAGGTTGTTCGCGAGGTCGGCGAGCGAGCGCCCCTGGATCTCCTCGACGTTCTTCGGCTGGCGCGCCGTGATCTGACCGAACACGCGCACGATCTCGCCGAAACCGAGCGTCACGATCGCGAGGTAGTCACCGCGCAGCCGCAGGCTCGGCAGGCCGACCACGAGGCCGAGCAGGCTCGCGATCACGCCGCCGAGGATGCAACCGGCGAGGAACAGCAGCTGGCCGCTGCCGAGGAAGCCGCCGGTGGGCCCCTTGCCGGTGAAGCACCCCGGCGTCATCGCATCGGGTGGGCAGGTCGAGATGAAGTGCATCGACCCGTAGAACGTCAGGAACGCCGCGGCGTACGCGCCGATCAGCATGAAGCCGGCCTGCCCGAGCGAGAACTGGCCGGCGTAGCCGTTGACGACGTTGAGCGAGCCGGCGAGCACGATCGCGATCCCGACGTCGAGCAGGATCTTGGTCCACGTCAGCCCGGCGGCCGGCGCGATCACGAGATCCATCACCAGCGCGAGCACGATCGCGACGACGAATGGCCCGGCCGAGCGGCCGAACGCGACCGCGACGTTCGGCATCAGCCCGGGGACACGCTCCTGCAGGCTCTTCATACCTTCTCCACCGTCGACTTCCCGAACAGGCCGGACGGTCGCCACAACAGGACCACGATCAGGATCACGAACACGTAGACGTCTTGCAGCTGGCCGACCCAGGTCGAGCCCGGGACCAAGGCGGTGACGTAGCGGTGGACGAACACCTCGACGAACGCGATCAGGAGTGCGCCCGCCGCGGCGCCGCGGACGTTGCCGATGCCGCCGACCACCGCGGCGACGAACGCCTTGAGCCCCAGCAGCACCCAGGTCGAGTCCGCGGTCATCCGCAGATCGTTGCGAAGCGCGAACAGCAGGCCGCCGGCCGCCGCGAGTGCCGAGCCGATCGCGAAGGTCACCGAGACCACCATGTTGACGTTGATGCCCATCAGCGCCGCCGTTCGTTCGTCGAACGACACCGCGCGCATCGCGCGACCGAGCTTGGTCTTGTAGACCAGCCGCTCGAGCGCGACCACCAGCACCACGGCGAGCACGATCATCAGCACGTCGTAGAGGCGGATCTGGACGTCGCCGATCTCGCCGAGCACGCTGTTGGGCAGCAGCGACTTCATCGTCGACGGACGGTTGCCGAACGGGAACACGTCCTGGGTCTTCGAGAGGCCGGGGATGTGATCGAGCAGGCCGAAGTTCTGGAGGAGCAGCGACACGCCGATCGCGGTGATCAAGACGTTGAGCCGCGGCGCCTTGCGGAGCGGACGATAGGCGAGCAGCTCGATGGTGACGCCCATCGCGGCGCAGATGCCCATCGTCAGCAGCATGACGAGCGGCATCGCGAACACGGACTCCCCGGCGAGGAAGCCGAGCCCGCTCGCCACCGTGAACGCCACCCAACCGCCCCACGCGACGATGTCGGAGTGGGCGAAGTTGATGAACCGGAGGATGCCGTAGACCAGCGTGTAGCCGAGCGCGATCAACGCGTACAGCCCGCCGACGGCGAGGGTGTTGATCAGTGTCTGGAGAAGATCAGACAACGTGGACCCTGACGTGAGCGTGAACGCGAGACGTCGTCGAAGCGACGTTCGATCGGAGGGCGTCCGGGACCATGAGGCGTGGCACTGGCGAGCAGTCGAACGTTATTGCTTGTCGATGCGTGCGGCGATCTTCATCTTGCCGCCCTCGATCTTGATGATCACGGCGGACTTCTTGGCGTTGCGCTTCTCGTCGATCGAGAACGTGCCGGTGACACCCGTGAAGTTCTTGGTCGCGGCGATCGCACCGCGGAGGTCGGGCCCCTTGAGCGAGGGCGAGCGCTCCATCGCGTCGAACAGGACGAGCGCGGCGTCGTAGCCGAGCGCGGCCAGCCCGTCGGGCTCGGCGTTGTACTCGGCCTTGTACTTGGTGACGAAGTTCTTGACGTCGGGACGATCCTCGAGCGGCGAGTAGTGGTTCGCGAAGTAGTTACCGTCGAGGGAGTCGCCGGCGATCTTGCCGAGCTCCTCGGAGTCCCAGCCATCGCCGCCGAGGAACACCGACTTGATCCCGAGCTCCTTCGACTTGCGGATGATCGTCGCCGCGTCCGAGTAGTACCCGGGGAGGAAGACGACGTCGGCGCCCGCCGACTTGATCTGCTGCAGCTGCGAGCTGATCTCGAGGTTGCCGCCGGTGTACCCGACCTTGACCTTGACGTCGCCGCCCATCTCCTTGAACGCCTTCTCGTAGAAGTCGGCGAGCCCCGTCGAGTACGCCTGCGCCTGGTCGAACAGGATCGCGGAGGTCTTGGCCTTGAGCGTGTCGTTCGCGAACTTCGCGACCACCCAGCCCTGGAAGTCATCGAGGAAGCAGACGCGGAACACGTACTCGCCGACATCGGTGACGTCGGGGTTCGTCGACGACGGCGAGATCATCGGGATCTTGGCCTTGTTCGCGATCGGCCCACCCGCCATCGACAGCGACGAGGCGACCTCGCCCAGGATCGCGACGGCGCCGAAGTCGTTGATCAACCGCGTCACCGCGGTGGCGGCTTCGGTCTGCTTGCCGGCGTCGTCGATCGTCTTGAGCTCGATCTGCCGTCCCTTGACGCCGCCCTTGCCGTTGCGCTCCTTGATGGCGAGCCGGATCGCCCGGTCGGTGGAGACGCCGAACGTGGCCTGCGCGCCGGTCATCGACGCGAAGTGACCGATCTTGATCGGGCCCTTGTCGCCGCCCGGATCCGCCGTCACCCCGCTGCTACCGGTGCCGGTGGCGGTCCCGGTGTCGTCGGCTTTCTTCGAGCCGAGCTTGTCGCAGGCTCCCATCAGGACGGCCGTTGCGATCAGGAAGGTTCGAAGGCTGGTAGCGCAACCGCGTAATTCCACGGGGGTTTTCTCCTAAGAGGGAGCGTGAGCGATACCGAGCAAACCGTGCGAAGTCAACCCCGGTCGCGCGTGATCAGGCAACATGCGCCGCAAATGCTCCGGCTCCTCGTGGTGTTCGCGATCGCGTGCAGTCCCGCCCCGGTGCGGCGCGCACCTCCGCCGGCCACCGAGACCTTGCCCGACACGGCGTTCGCGAACCTCGACCACGCCCAGCGCACCGAGCTGATGAAGACCCACGTCATGCCGGCGGTGGCGCCGCTGTTTCAGCGCCACGATCCGAAATTCCAGGCGGTGGACTGCAAGACCTGCCACGCCGACGGCGACTGGAAGATGCCGAACAAGGAGCTCGCCGTGCTCGACCTCGAGGACCTGTCGGCGCACGACCCCGGCGACGTCGCGTTCATGAAGACAGAGATCATCCCGGCGATGCGAAAGATCCTGCGAGATCCGACGCTGCGCTGCGGGCGCTGTCATCCCGTCGCGGGGCCCTGAGCGACAGTGACGTCAGCGCGCGGCGTGTCGTCGGAGAACCCGCGAAATCGCGCTGCGAGGCCAGGCCTGGAAGCTGCACCACTCGCGAACCAGGAGGACTCGTCATGCCGGACAACAAGAAGATCGACCCGACCCGTTACCCCAAGAGCGAGCAGGAGGGTGCCGACGAAGACAACGACCTCGGCAGCCGCCCGCAGGGTGGGCGCGAGCAGGACAGCGAGATCAAGCCGTCGAAGACGGAGGACATCCGCGAGGACGAGCTCGCCGAGAAGCGCGACGAGGACGAGGACGAAGTGACGTCCCGCCAGCCGCGGCTCGGCGAGTAGACCCTCCACCCACGCCACGTGGACCGTCTGGTCTGCGTGGCTTTTTTGCGTCCCGTCGCCTACTGAACCGCGTCGACCGGTGTCGGCGCGAGCACGCGGACCAGCTCCGCGGGAGCCAGGCTGACCAGGAAGCCGCGGGCGCCGCCGTTGATCAAGATCCTCGGCAGCGCGAGGATCGACCGCTCGACGAAGATCGGCATCTGGCGCTTGAGCCCGAACGGCGACGTCCCGCCGATCTGATAGCCGGAGTGGCGGTCGGCGACGTCGGGCGGGCAGGGCGCGACGGTCTTGGTGCCCATCGCGCGCGCCAGGTTCTTCGCCGAGACCTCGCGGTCGCCGTGCATCAACACGCACAGCGGTGACCTGTCCTCGGTCTGCCAGATCAGCGTCTTGATCACGATGTGCTCGTCGACGCCGAACGCCGCCGCCGAGGCCTGGGTGCCGCCGTGTGCCTCCCACGGGTAGAGGTGGGGCTCGAACTCGACCTTGGCAGCGCGGAGGGCGCGCACCGCCATCGTCACCGGGTGCTTGGGCACGCTCCGATGATAGGGCTAGACTGCGTCCGATCGTCCATGTCCGAAGCCCACCATCATCACGACGCCGCGGCCCACGCGCACCACGTCGACGACACGCAGTTCAATCGGTCGGGCGAGAAGCGGACGTTGATCGTCGTGCTGCTGTCGCTGGTGATGATGGTCGGCGAGATCGTCGTCGGGCTGCTCGCCGATTCGGTGGCGCTGCAAGCCGACGGCTGGCACATGGGCACCCACGTCGGGGCGCTCGGCCTGACGCTGGTCGCGTACTGGTACGCGCGCCGGCACGCGGGCAACGATTCGTTCAGCTTCGGCACCGGCAAGGTCTACGCGCTCGCCGGGTTCGCGAGCGCGATCGTCCTCGTGATCGTCGCGATCCTGGTCGCGAAGGAGGGCATCGAGCACCTGGTCGAGGCGGAGATGCCGGACTACCGCGAGGCGCTGCCGGTCGCGATCGTCGGCCTGCTGGTCAACGCGGGCTGCGCGTTCGTGCTCGGCACCGGCCACACCTACGGCAACGGGCACGGCCACGATCATGGCCACGACCATCACGGGCACGATCACCACGATCACCACGACGAGCCGAAGGCCGGCACGATCGACTTCAACATGCGCGCCGCGTACATCCACATCCTCGCGGATGCGATGACGTCGCTGCTCGCGATCGCGGCGCTCGCGATCGGCGCGTGGAACAACAACCTCTGGTACCTCGACAAGCTGATGGGCGTGGTCGCGGGCGTGGTGATCATCTGGTGGGCCGCCGGGTTGTGCCGGCAGGCGAGCCGCCAGCTGCTCGACGTGGTGTCGTCGCCGAAGCACGAGCAGGTCGTGCGCAAGCAGCTCGAGGCGATCGACGATGTTCAGGTCGCGGACCTACATGTGTGGGAGCTGGGGCCAGGTCGGCGGAGCTGCATCGTCTCGCTGGTGACGTCGTCGCCGCGCGAGGTCGAGTTCTATCGAAAGCGCGTGCTCGACGCGCTGCCGATCGCGCACCTGACGATCGAGATCCATCGCTGCGCGCTGCCGCATACAGGACATACGGGTCAGGTCGAACTCCAGGTTGCGCACGAGCACGAGCACTGAGCACTCGCGTTTGCAGCCGAACGATCGTTCGCGCGCTGGGAGGCAGCAATGGCGCGAACTATCGCGTTCCGGTTTCGGCCTCGATCGTGCTCTTCTCGCGCGCGATGAAACACGTCCGGGGGGACAGTGTTGCTGCACTCGCGATCATGCTCGCGGGCTGTGCGACCGAAGCCACGTTCACTAGCGACGACCAGCTCGATACCATCGAGTCGGCGGCGACCGTCTGCGGCTCCGGCCCGACGGTGAAAGGTGTGGACGTCTCCTACTACCAGGGGAACATCGACTGGGCCGCGGCGAAGGCCGATGGCGTCGAGTTCGCGTTCGTCCGGATCTCCGACGGGCTCGGGACGATCGACACCAAGTTCGAGCAGAACTGGGCGGGGACCAAGACCGCCGGGATCCTGCGCGGCGCCTATCAGTTCTTCCGGCCGAACCAGGACGCGCTCGCGCAGGCCGATCTGTTCCTCGACAAGCTCGGCACGCTCGAAGCGAACGATCTGCCGCCGGTGATCGACGTCGAGGCCGCCGGTGGGCTCGGCCCGGCCGCGGTCGCCGCGCAGGTCGGTATCTGGATCGATCGCGTCAAGGCGGCGACCGGGATGACGCCGATCATCTACACGGGCTTCTACTTCTGGCGCGACTCCGTCGGTGCCGCCGAGTTCCCGGGCTCGCCGCTGTGGCACGCGCAGTACTCGAGCGCGGAGTGCCCGAACATCTCGCCGCCGTGGACCGACTGGGCGATCTGGCAATTCACGGCGTCGGGTCGGGTCGCGGGCATCGCCGGCGATGTCGACACCAACCGCTTCAACGGGACGCGCGATCAGCTGCTCGCTCTCACCTCGCAGGCTCCGGTGACGAACACCTGCCAGCCGCTCGCCCCCGAGGGAGGCACGATCGACGACAGCGACGCGTGCTTCACCGGCGGTGGCCCGGCGCAGTTCCTCCGCAAGCCGACGGACGCCGGCGAGAACGGTAGCCTGCTGTGGACGCACACCACCACCAAGCCCGAGGAAGTGAGCTCCGGCCACTGGCAGCTCAACGTCGCCGAGGCTGGGCGCTACCGCATCGAGGTGTCGACGCCGGCGTCATACGCCGAGAGTCGGCAGGCGAAGTATCAGGTGCGCGCGAACGGCAGCGACAACAACTTCCTGATCGATCAGACCGCCGTCGATGGCTGGCAGTCGATCGGTGAATTCGAGCTCGCCGCCTCCGGCGACCAGTTCGTCCATCTCGGCGACAACACCGGTGAGACAGGTGACGTCCAGCTGGTGTTCGACGCCGTGCGCCTCACGCGCGTCGGCGACGACGTCGAAGGCCCGGCCCTCGATGACAGCTCGGGCGGGTGCTCGACGGGTGGCAACGGCGTGTCGTTCGGCGCCCTCGCGCTCGTGCTGCTCGCGATCCGCCGTCGCAAGCGCTAGGCCGCGAGCCCGACCCGCGACATCCAGGTCGCGTAGTAGTCGCGGACGTCGTGGTCTTGGTCCTCCGCTGCGATCGCGGAGCTCACCGCGGTTCGCAACGCTGCGCGTTCTGCCGGCGTCGTCGCCTGGAGATTCCGGACCAGCTGCTCTCGGGCGAACCGCACGGTCGCCGGCGAGATCTGGTCGTCGATGGGGCTCGCGGTCGACAGGAACAACGAGAGGTCGAGGAGCGCATGGACCAGCGCCGCCATGCCAGTGCCGGTGGCGCCACCTCGATCGCCGGTCTCCAGATGCTCCAACCAGCTGCGATAGAGCTCGATGACCTCGGGACGTGGGTACCGCTTGGTCTCGGTCTCGACGCGATGGGTGAGGGCCTCCTGAAGCGCTTGCCGCTCGCCGATCGTCATTCCTTTGAGAAGGGACCAGATCTGCTCGCTGGCTCGGATCGCATCATCGATGTGGAGCCCGTGGCCACCGATCGAGTCGAGGAACAACGAGGTCGCGAGGATGGCGCTGCTGATCGAGTCCACCCGACGTTGGTAGCGCGATGACCGCGTTGGGTGCTGTTACGAGTGTGAGAGTTGAGCGGTCAGTCGTTGCGACCGCTCGGTCGCGTGGTCCGACTGCGGCGGTTCTGCTTACCGACGGCGGTGGGCTGGACGGCGGCGTTGAGCGTCGGCGCACCGACCATCAAGTGACCGGCATCGTTGTCGAGATCTTCGCCGCGGATGTTGTTCTTG
>Ga0075163_10012592_pt1 | contig 11017 bp, 5 predicted proteins | sample JI1023141ADNA_FD_71478 | JGI IMG/M metagenome (GOLD analysis project Ga0075163, IMG submission 71478) | Wastewater effluent complex algal communities from Wisconsin, to seasonally profile nutrient transformation and Carbon sequestration -... | ecosystem: Engineered > WWTP > Effluent > Algae...
AGCTGTCGTCGCAGGCGGCTGGCTTGTCGTGGTTGTCCGCGATCCTGTCGGTCGGGTCGGGGTCCGGTGGTTTCGGCAGCGAGAGCGCGGGCGAGGGCGTCGGGGGCTTGTCCGATTTTGCTGACTCCGTCCTCGGGGACTTCGGCTTCGGGGGCTTCGGCGATTTTTCGATCGCTGGTCGCGGGACGGGGTCGGGCTGTGATTCGCGCGGGGGTCCGCGGGTCTCGATCACCTCGGTCGCGGCTGCGGGCGGTGGTGTGGGCGGGTCGACGAGCGGCTTCGGCTCCGGCGATGTGATTGCCGGCGCGGCGGCGGCGGCGATCTGCGGCGTGGGTTCGCTCGGGCCGGGGCGCGGCCACAGGAGGTAGGTGCCGCAGGCGAGGACCATGAACAGCGCGCCGACGAGGGTGTGGCGCCGCTTGTGGGTGAAGATCAGCGACTCGGGGCGGACCTGCTGCTCGACGGTCTCGGCGGGGTGGGACGCGCCGAGCATGACCGGCTCGGCGGGGCGCTGGAGGGACAGCTGCAGCAGCTGCTCGCGCTCCCTGGCGAGGTTGTGGCGGTCGAGGGCGAGCTGCTGGCGGTCTCTGGCGAGCTGCTGGTGCTGCTGACGTTCGTCGTCGAGGTTCTTCTTGAGCTGGTCGGCGATCTTTTTGGTCTCGGCGGCCTCGCTGCGGGCCTTGGTCAGCTCGTTGTGGCGGAGCTTGGCCTCGGCGACCAATTGCTGGTTGGTCATGGCGGTGCCGGAGAAGCGGGTCTCGAGGTCGCGGCGGGCCTTGTCGGCCTCCTGGTGTTTGGCGGTGAGGCTGGCGATGGTCTCGCGGGCGGTGAGGATGTTCTGGCTGAGGCTGGTGAACTCGCTGTTCTGGGCGGTGAGCTGGGACTGCACGCGGGACAGCTCGTCGCGCACGGTCATGAGCTCGATCGTCTGGTTGGCGGTCGGGTCGACGTCCTCTTTCACGTGGACGATCTCGCCGAAGCCGGCGCTGCCGTTGCGGATCAGGCGGCGGAGCAGGATGGCGAGGCGGTCGTGAGCGCGGGTGGCGCTGCCGCGGGACACGGAGTCGGTGCGCGACTGGCAGAACGGGCCGCTCGGCGGGTCGGCGGGGCTCGGCTGGGAGGGCACCGAATGTTGACGGTGCATCATGCCGAGCACGTAGTGGACGAACAGCAGGAAGTCGGCGGTGTTGGTGAAGCACGCGGCGATGCGGCGCATGTAGGGGACGCTGCCGAGGAGGCGGCGGACGGCGTCGTTGGCGAGGTCGTTGAGGCGGGGGAGATAGTCCTGCATGGCCGCGGCGTCGCGCGGGGCCTCGAGCGCGGCGCGGAAGTTCTCGAGGTAGCCCCAGAACACGCGGAAGTAGGAGGTGTTCTCGAGGGTCTCGACCATGAGGGCGAGCTGCTCTTCAATTTGGGCGGGGTGGAGGGTGGTGTCGCGGGTGAACAGCGAGTAGAGGGCGAGCACGCCGACGCTGTAGAGGTCGGTGGCGGCGGACCACATCGGCAGCTCGGTGTAGCGGGCGAGGCTGATGACGGTCTCGTCCTCGATCGCCTGGTCGTCGAGGTCGCACACCGAGATCTTCTCGTGGAGGACGCGCCAGTACTTGGGCTCGCAGCGGAAGCACAGGTAGGTCGCGGGCAGGTCGGCGTGCTCGGGGGCGCGGGTCGCGAGCGGGCCGGCCTGGTGAGACCCCTTGATCGTGACGATGAGGTCGCGGACGCGCAGGCGGTCGCCGGGGGCCAGCTCGTCGGCGTGGGTCGGGGCGGGGTTGCTCTCACGCAGGTGCTCCCAGATCGCGAGCAGCTCGCGGCGGGCCTCGGACTTGAGGCGCGAGCCGGTGGCCTTGTTCGGCTCGTCGGCGAGCAGCGTGTTGCGCCAGCCGAGGCACAGCAGGTACTCGTCGGGTTGCCCGTCGCTGGTCGGGTTGCGCAGGAACACCGCGACGTCGGCGGTCTCTCGCTCGTTGCCGGCGCGGCGCTCGGGCGAGTAAAAGATGCTCGTGCGGTGGTTGGCGGTGGCGGGGCCGATCTGGGTGTGGCCGGTCTCGACGCGCTGTCCGGCGTCGATGGTGGCGACGGTGTTGAAGCTGCCGTAGTCGCTGACGCGGAAGCTGAGGGGGTTGGCGAGCGAGCCGACGCTGAGGATGTTGGCGGGGCGGAGGTCGCCGTGGATGCAGCCGAGGCCGTGGAGGGCCTTGAGGCCGCGGAGCACGCGGAGCAGGAACCCGTAGGTGTCCTCGAGCGACCAGTTGTGGTGGAGGCCGCGGGTCACGGCCTCCTGGAAGGTGCCGGAGGCCCAGGGGAACTGGATCGACGGGAGGGCGAGGTACCAGGGGGTCGCGGCCTCGGGCTTGACGGCGGACGACAGGCTGCCGCAGGTGTTGTTGGCGGGGAGCTCGGAGGTCGGGGTGTGGGGGCGGACGAACGACGTCTGGTAGTAGGGGATGTCGGCGTGGTTGGCGGAGGCGGAGTGTTCGGCGAGGGCCTGGATGGTGGTGAGGTCGAGGGTGCGGGACAGCTCGGCGTAGAGGTCCGGGGGGAACACGTCGGACTTCTGGACGGTGGAGCGGGCGCCGGGTGCGGGCAGGCGGACGCTGGCGAACCGCGGCGGGCGGTCCTTTTCGAAGGCGACGAGGATGACGCAGCGGTGCTGGTCGCGGGCGGACTTGTAGGGGGAGGTCTCGAGCTGGGTGAAGCCGCCGAGGGGGCGATGGTTGTCGCCGCATTTGATCATGAGGCATTCGGTGTCGGCGGTCGGGGCGGCGGCGACCTTCCAGACGACCTTGCTCTCCTCCTCGAGGAGGACGCAGATATAGGCGTTCTCGCGGTTCGACTCGGCGGTCGCGCGGGGGATCTTGAGGGCGCGGCGCTCGCGTTCGGGGCCGGAGTTCTCGATCTGCACGATCACGCCGAGCGCGCCCTCGGCGCAGGCGCCGAGCGGATAACCCTTGCTGTCGACGCGGACGAACCATTCGCGGTCGATCCAGATCTGGTGCTGTGGCGGCATAACGAGGGGCTCCGGTCAGGCGGTGGGCTTGTCGAGGTGGATCGTCAGGTCGGCGCGGCTCTGGCGGTCGAGGACGAAGTGGAGGTCGACGGCGATCCAGTCGGCGTGGACGATGTGGGCGTCGATCCAGCAGCGCTGGTGGTCGCCGCGGGGGAAGAAGCGCAGGTCGATGCTGTCGCCGCGGGCGAGCGGGAGCTTCGGGCACTTGTCGAGGGCGTCGGTGCGCAGCAGCCAGGGGTGGCCGGCGACCTCGAGGGTGCCGTCGGCGAGCAGCCGGAGGTCGAAGCTCGGCGGGTGGCGGCCGCGCTGCTCGAGGTGCGGGAGCTGCAGCGCGGTGAGCTCGCCGTGGAGGGCGAGCGGCGGCGGGAGCAGGGTGAATGGTTCGCCGGGGGCGAGGCTCGCGTGCAGCGAGCCGCGCCACGGGAGGTCGAGGCCGGGCTCGTGGAGGTTGCCGAGCTGGCGGCGCTTGATGTGGGTTGCGAACAGGGGGGCGCGGCAGACCTCCTCGAAGCCGCCGGTGGCGACGTCGAAGTTGGCGGTGCGCCGGCAGCCGTGGTCGGTGTCGACGAAGAAGTCGGGCTGGCCGCGGACGAGGATGCCCTCGACGACGTGGGAGGCGGCGTCGAACACGGGCGAGCCGGAGTTGCCGCCGAACGCGTCGAGGTTGGTGCGAAAGACGATCGGGTCGGTGTTGTCGGTGATCTCGGCGCTGTCGGCGATCTTCATGGGCAGGCCGCACGGGTGGCCGAGCATGTAGAGGCGGGCGGCGGCGTCGACCTGGCCGCTGGCGCGGCAGACGACGGGCAGGCGGTCGGGGACGGGGCGGTCGAGGCGGACGAGCAGCCAGTCCTGGCCGTGCTCGGCGCCGGAGGCGAGGACCTCGCGGGCGCGGTAGACCTGCGACTCGTCGAACACGAGGCGCGGGTGCTCGCCGAGCAGCTCGTAGTCGAAGATGATCCGCAGGCGCCCGAGGTCGTCGTCGAGATCGCGGAGGCAGTGCTCGGCGGTCGCGAGCACGTTCGGCGCGACCAGGAAGCCGCTGGCGAACGGGGCGCAGGGCTGGTGGTAGAACTTCTCGCCGCGGCACAGGCGGAAGGCCTGGCCGAACTCGACGAAGCTGAGGCGGTGGACGTCGCCGTCGAGGGCGAGGTTGCCGACGTCGACGAGGGCGGCGGTGGCCCGCTTGTTGCGCTCGCACGCGCTGCCGCGCACGGCGACGGCGGCGACCTCCTTGCGGGTGTCCTCGCCGTAGATGGACTTCTGGAAGGAGCGCACGAGGGCCTCCTGGGACAGGTGGGTGAGCGGGCCGGGTTCGTGCAGGAGGGTCTTGCCGACGACGCCGCTGCGGCGGGCGAACTCGCGGCGGTAGTCCTGCAATGTGATGATCGCGGCGGTCAAAACCGGAGCCCCACGGTCGCCATGGCGCCGCCGCGCGAGAGGCCGATGGAGGGGGGGATCGGGCGCACGCTGTAGGCGCGGCCGGTGCGGGCGTCGCGGTCGCGGGTGGCGGCGTGCATGCCGGCGAAGATGCCGAGCTGCGAGAGGGCGAGGCCGCCGAGGATCGCGGCTTTATTAAAGGCGATGTCGGAGGCGCCGAAGGCGGGGGGTCCCTCGGCGGCGACGGTGGTCTGCCACTGCTGGCGGGCGTCGAGGGCGAGGTAGGTGGCGCCGGCGCCGAGGGCCACGGCGCTGGCGAGGAACACCCAGGAGGCCTGGCGGATCGGTCGGCGTTTGCCCGGGTCGCGGGCGACCGCGCTGGCGACGACGAGGCCGGTGCCGCCGCCGAGCAGGGCGCCGCCGCCGATCGCGAGGGTCGCGCCGGTCGCGAATTTGGGGGCCTGGACGAACTGGCCGGTATCGGTGGACGTGACGGATTCGCCGAGCAGGAGGAACGAGCTGACGAACACCGTGGTCAAACCGGCGAGCATGAAGCCGGTGCCGAGGATGTTACCGACGCGCGTGCTGGGCTCGGGGGGGCGCTTTACGGGTTGTTTGAGGTCTTGCGGGGGCGATTGGACCAGCGCGCGCGTCGGCTTCAACGTCACGGCCCTGGCCGGCAGGAGCGGGGGCGGCTCGGCGTATTCGTGGGCGCGCTGGGCCTGGGTCGCGCGCTTGCTGCGGATCTCCGCGATGCGCTCGCTGCTGGTGAGCCGGTGCTCGAGCGCGAGGTCGCCGACGATCGCGTCGAGGTGGGCGGCGATCGAGGTGTAGTCGACGTCGGGGTGCTCCTCGGCGAGGGCCGCGGTCAGGCGGGCCTCGAGGCGGCCGGAGAACATCGGCAAGGAGCGCACGAGGATCTTCTCGCGGGTCCAGCGGCGGACCTCGACGGCGTGGGGGTCGTCGGGGTTGGCCTCGACGAGCGCGTCGGCCTCCTCCCACAATGCGTCGAGTTCATCGGCGGGGGCGTCGTGCAGGCGAGCGGCGAATGTGTCGAGATTGCCGGCGCTGGCCGGCGCGGCGACGGTGGCCGGCGTGGTGTCGGCGGGGGCCTGGGCGGCGGCGGTGGGGGTGAGAGATTCGACGGTGAGGACGGCGGCGAGCGTGAGCAGGCCGCGCCGGCGCGGGCGCGGCCGGGGGAGCTTGATATTCGGCATACATCACTCCTGGCGCGCGGGGGCGGGGCGCGCACTGGACGATATGGGGTGACTTCGGGGCGGAGATTCGATCGGGGGAGTTCGACGGAAGTTACAATTATTAATGGGGTATCTATCGGGAGGTCGACGCGGTCCGCGTCGCGGCAGGAGCCGAGGGTCGCGGCGGCGCCGTGGCGGAGGGGTGTGCTCCGGCGGGGTCACGCAGCAAGTGCCGGGAGGCGCCTCGCTCGATCACCCGGAGCGGTGTGGGGCAGGGCGGGGCGGAACTGCGCGGGCTGGCTCGTGTCAGCGGACGCGGAGCGCCCGGCCTGCTGCCAGGCTCGTTGCTGCCCGCGCGGGGGCGATGCGGCGAGCACGGCGGCTTGCTCGGGTTTCGCGACCTCGGTCTGACGCGGCTCTCGCCGCTGCTCGGGGTGCGGACGATGCTGGGGACGGCGACGGTCATGCTGGGCGACCGGATGATCGTGACGAGCGACGTCGGCAGGCCGTGGGAGGTGGATCCGATCACGCTCGAGCTGGTGACGCCGCTCGGCAAATTGGACGAGTGGCAGGGGGCCGTGCCGGCGCCGTGGCTGTTCCCGCTGGTGCTGACGTCGGCGCATCCGGCGGAGGACCGCGCGACGGGCGAGCTGTTCACGGCGAACTACGCGGCGATCGGCTCGGGCGGGGCGTTCTTTCAGCTGGTGCGCTGGCGCGGGCCGGGGGCGCTCGAGCACTTTCAACCGGTCGACGATCACGGCGAGCCGGTGCTGATCGAGCAGTGCGTGCATCAGATCGCGGTGACGCGGGAATATGTGATCTTGCAGGACTCGGCGTTCCTGTTCGAGATGCGGCAGATGGCGATGGACGCGCTGCAGGGGCTGATCCCCGGGGTGGCGCTGCGCGGGCTGCTGGGCGGGCGCGGGATGCTGGCGCAGCGGCCGACCAGCGTGTTTCATATCATTCGCCGCCGCGACCTGGCGGGCGGGGGAGGGCCGGTCGACGCGCCGCGGCCGGTGCCCTCGGTTCGCGTCGAGATCCCCGGGGAGTCGGTCCATTTCTTCGCGCAATACGAGGATGATGACGGAGCGCTGACGCTGATCGTGCCGCACACGCCGACGCTGGATGTATCCGAGTGCATTCGCCGGGGCGACCGGATGCTCGACGGAGGACGGGCCGACGAGTTCGCGGGGCTGCCAGCCCCGTGCGCGCTGACGCCGGGGACGATCGCGGTGCACACGGTCGACCCGCGCAGCGGCGCAGTCCGCAGCACGCGCACGGTGGTCGGCGAGCAGCTGTGGGGGCTCGGGCTGGCGACCCGTGCGCCGGAGGACCCGCGGCGGCCGCTCGAGGTCGTGTTCTTCAACACGAGCGGGTTCTTCCGCGAGCTGGTGCCGCAGCGGGTGGTCAAGGCGTACGCGGGGCGCGTCGACGAGGCGCTGATGCCCGACGGGCGCTCGCCGCACCTGCTGGCGTTCGAGGTCGCGTCGGGCGAGCTGACGGATTACATGTGCCCGAATGGGTGGGCGCTGCTATCCCCGGTGTTCGTGCCGCGCCGCGGAGATCCGACGGAGCGCGCGGGTTATGTGGTGTGCGTCGCGCACGCGGCGGCGAACGTGCCGCGCGAGGTCGACACGAGCGGCGAGGAGCTGTGGATCTTTGCCAGCGAGGACATCGCTCGCGGGCCGATCTGCCGGCTCGGGCACCCGGCGCTCGACTTCTCGTTCACGGTGCACGCGACGTGGGTGGCGGCGCTGCGGGCGAGTCCGCGGGACTATCGGGTGGCGATCGCCGAGGACCTCGACCTCGACTGGGTGGTCCAGAGGAGCTTCGGGGCGGCGTCGTTCTGGGGGTCGTTCTCGGCGGCGGTCGGGATGGCGATGCAGCACGACGTGGTGGGGCGGCTGCTCGCGGAGCATGTGTTTCCGCGGTTCGCGCGTGACGAGTGATCGCCGCGGTGCGCGTCGCAGCGGGCCCGCCGTGCTCCGGGGGCGGAGAACGGGATCAATGGTTGGGTGGCTGGTTCGTCGGCGCGCTCGCGGTGCTGTTCACCGCGGCCATGGCGCTGTTCAGGCTCGCCTGAGCCTCGGCGAGGCGGTCGGCGACCAACTTGTTGGCGGCCGCCACGGCGTCGTCGACGTTCGCGACGGCGCTGGCCTCGACGGGCTTCATCGCCTCGGAGGCCGCCTGCATGCTCGCCTGCGCCGCGGCCTCGGCCGTTCGCACGGCGTCGGCGGCGGACGCGGTGGCCGCGGCGATCGATGCGTTTGCCGCGGCCACCGCGTCCGTGGCCTGCTGGCGCGCCTTGGCGAGGGCGTCGTCGCGGCTTGGAGGGGTGGGTGTGGGGGGCGTCGGGGGCGTGGTCGTTTCGCTCATAGAACCTTCTCCGGGTGTTCGCCGCGTGGGCACAGCGAGGGTTTAATAGTTTGTCATGGTTCATTCCCGGCCCGGGGGTATTCGTCGTTGGTGCGATGCGACGAATGAACGTAACGTCAGCATACCTATGATTATCGATGCCGGGCTCGAACTCGGGGCCGTGTGGCCGGAGAGCGGCGAATCTCGAATCCTGCGCTGTTGATATCAGCGGGTAATTACGGCGGCTCGAAATAGCATTTCCGACACTCGTCGACGATGCCATCACGGACTCATGGCGCCCGCCGTGTTCGAATGGCCATCAAAAGTGGCCGAGGGCGGCGAGCAGGCGGGTGCGGGCGTCCTGGGCGACGTAGGAGGTGGGCTCGCAGGCGGTGAGGGCGGCGGCGAGGCCGAGGTTGGAGGATTCGCCCTCGGCGAGGGCGGTGAGCTCGCGGGCGAGGGCGTCGATGTAGCCGTCGATGGTCGGGTCGTCGGCGAGCTGCTCGGGGAGGGCGAGGAGGGCGGGGCCGACGTCGCTATTAAAATTGTCGGCGTGGGTGAGGTGGTCGCGGACGTAGACGACGCGGCCGTACTCGACGGCGTAGGCGGCGGGGTCGAGGTCGAGGACGATGCGTTTGCGGCGGCACAGGGTGAAGGCCTGGCCGAGGGCGAGGGCGTGGGACTCGAGCAGGCGCAGGCGGGCGGTGGTGGTCAGGCCGGCGAGGTGGTCGATGAGCGGGGGGAGCTGGAGGGCGACGCGGTAGAGGTGGTGGCTGCCGTCAGGCTCGGCGTCGACGGCGAGGGCGAGGCCCTTGGCGAGCAGGGGGGTGACGGGCTGCCACAGGCGGGCGCGGGTCAGCAGGGCGGCGAGCGCCTGCTCCTGATCCGGGTAGCGCTCGGCGGTCAGGTTGAACGGGCCGGAGGTGTAGCGGGTGCGCTCGCCGTCGGCGCCCTGGGGGATGCGCGGGGCGGCGGCGGCGGCCAGGGCCTTGAGCACGCCGCGGCCGCCGGGGACCGGCCACACGTGGCCGGGCGGGACGTCGGGGGTCGGCGGGACGTCTGGCTGCGGGGACAGGTTGACTGTCCGCGGGGACAGGTCGTCGTCCTGGCGGGCGGGCTGCGGGAGGAGGGTGCGGGCGGTCGCGACGTCGGACGGTGGGAGGGTCGGGGCGGGGCTCTCGGGCGCGGAGGGCCGGGAGGTCGGCGAGACGTCGGACGGCGGGAGGGTCGCGGCGGTCGGCGAGACGTCGCTGGTGGACGGCGGGAGGGTCGCGGCGCCGGCGAACTCGTCGGCGATCGGGGTGCGGACGGGCAGCGGGCCGAGGGTCTGCGGCGGGGTCGGGGTGGTCGGCGAGGACGGGGGGCGGAACCGCGGGACCGGGGCGGAGGACGGGCGGCCGTCGGCGGCGCGCACGGTGCCGGAGGGGGTGCGCTCGCCGGGGGCAGGGATGTCCTCGACGCGGACGGAGCCGGACAGCGGGCGCGCGCGTGGGGTCGGGATGTCGTCGACGACGCGGACGGAGCCGGAGGCGGGGCGGCCACGCGGGGACGGGACGTCCTCGACGACGCGGACCGAGCCGGAGGCGGGGCGGTCACGCTGGGCCGGGACGTCGTCGACGACGCGGACCGAGCCGGAGGGCGGGCGGTCGCGCGGGCTCGGGACGTCGTCGACGATGCGGACCGATCCGGAGGGCGGGCGGCCGCGTGGGCCGGGGATGTCGTCGACGATGCGGGCGGAGCCGGAGGGCGGGCGGCCGCGCGGGCCGGGGATCTCGTCGACGTGGACCGGGCCGGAGGGCGGGCGGCTGCGGGCGGCGGGGGTGTCGTCGATGATGCGGACCGAGCCGGAGGGTGGGCGGCCCTGGGGCGTCGGGACGTCGTCGCCGGCGCGGCGGCGTGGGGGGAGCTTGCGCGCCGCCGTGGGGCCGGTGGTCGCGCGGGCGGCGGGCTGGCTGCGCGGCGGCTCGGTGGTTTGCGAGGGGCGCTCCTTGCGGCTGCGCTGGACGCGGGCCTCGGTGGTCTCGGTGTCGCGGCGGCGGCCCTTGCTGCGCGGGCGGGGCTGCGGGTAGGGCTCGGGCTCGTCGAGGATCGGCGCGGAGGGCAGGGTCTCGGCCGGGTCGATGCGGACCGGGTCGGCGTCGCCGGGCTCGCCGACGCGGATCTTGGCGGCCTGGACCGGGCCGCTCTGGTTGTGCATGTAGACGAGGTGGGGCTCCTCGACGATCGTCGGGCGGGCCACCTTGCGGCCGGGGGTCGGCTCGGGGATGGGGACGACGTCGGCGGGGTCGTCGTCGGGGCCGGAGTCGCCGATCGACGTCGCCTCGAGCGCGGCGCGCAGGCCCTGGGGCGTGCCGGCCATCCCGAGGATGGTCGAGAGGCCAGGTTTGGCGGTCCGCCGCTTGACCAGGCGGACGGCCGAGCGGATCGCGTGGACGGCGGTCTCGCGGGTGCCGATGCCGGCGGTCGCCTCGGCGCCGATCACGGGGATCTCGTAGGGGAGGCCGAGGGCCGCGCCGACCTCGTGGGCCTGGAGGGCGCCGGGGAGGTCCTGCTTGTTGGCCTGGACGATCACCGGGGTGGAGGAGGCGCGTCGGCCGAGGTGCTCGCGCAGGCTGTCGAGGGTCTCGCGGGCGAGGTCGGTGGTCCCGGGGGCGCTGTCGCAGACGAGCACGACGGCGTCGGCGCTGCGCAGGATGTGGGCGCGGCGGTGTTCGAAGCGCTTGGCCCCGGGGACGCCGACGATCTGGATCAGCAGGTGGTGGCCGTCGATCATGCCGCCGTCGAAGGTGAGCCAGTCGAAGAACACGGTGTGGCCGTTGTCGGCGGCGAGGAGCTGGAGGTCGGGGTGCTCGCCGCCGAACAGGCGGGCCAGCTGTTCGATGTTGGCGGTCTTGCCGGCGCGTCCGGGGCCGTCGTAGACGACGCGGATGACGATGCGGTCGAGGTCTTGTTCGTAGACGGCCATGGGTGATCACCCCTCAGGGCCGGAGGCCCGTGGAGCTTGACGGAGCAGCGGCTCGAGCTTGCCGAGGTTGGAGCGCAGCAGGGCCCAGCCCATGCCGAGGTTGATGGTCTTGCGGGT
>Ga0075163_10012593_pt1 | contig 11015 bp, 5 predicted proteins | sample JI1023141ADNA_FD_71478 | JGI IMG/M metagenome (GOLD analysis project Ga0075163, IMG submission 71478) | Wastewater effluent complex algal communities from Wisconsin, to seasonally profile nutrient transformation and Carbon sequestration -... | ecosystem: Engineered > WWTP > Effluent > Algae...
GCGTCCACCTTCTCCTGGTGCAGGTCGAAACCGACGGTCTTTTGCTTCTTGCCGAACTCGACGGCGAGGGGCAGGCCTACGTAGCCGAGGCCGATTACTGCGATGGTGGTCATTTCGATGTTCCTAAGTCAGTTTCAGTAAACCAAAATCTCAATCAAAAATGCGGAGGCGCCCGAGAGAATGATCCCCCTCGAAGGGCCCCCGCACCGTGACGCACTACCCCCGGAATCAGAGGGAGGCGCGGACCTTGTCGATTTCCGCACGCAGGGGCGATTTCTCCGGCGCCATCTTCTGCGCTTCATCCAGTTCCTTGCGCGCGCCGTCCTTGTCGCCCGCCTTCGCCAGCCCGCGGGCCAGGTTCACACGCAGTTGAGGCAGCTTGGGCCCCAGGCTGACCGCCTTGCGGAGGATTTCAACGCCCTTCGCCCCGTCGCCGCTGTCGAGCAGCAGCGTCCCGTAAGTGTCGAGGACGACCGGGCTGTTGGGCGCCAGCGCCAGCGCCTGCTGCGCAACCTCGAGCGCGCTCTTGTCGTTGATCTTGCCCAGCGCCCAGGCCAGGTTGTTGAGCAGCATCGGGTTCTTGGGCGCGAGCTCAAGCATCTGCCGATACTGCTGAACAGCCTGGTCGTAGCGCTGCTCGGCGAGGCTACGCTCGGCGAGGTAGGTGCGCACGACCAGATCCTTCGGGTTGGCCTTCACCCACTCGGCCACCCCCTTTGCCGCCTCCTGGGTCTGCCCTGCCAGCGTGCGCGCCGCGTACAGCCGGACCACCGACTGGGCGCTCTTGTCACGCTTGTAGGCCTCTTCGAAGAGCGGCACCGCTTCGGCCTTCTTGCCCTGAGCCACCAGGGCCTCACCTTCGAGGATGTAACCGACGGCCGCATCCTTGCGCTGTTTCTGGATATCCCGTGCCACCCCCACCGCCGCGTCGCCGCGCTTGTTGTTGATCAGGAGCGCAACCAGACGCTGCTGGGCCTCGACTGAATCGGGCTTGATCGTCAGCGCCTTGCGCAAACTGCTTTCGGCCGCGTTCAGATCCTTCGCCGCAACCTGGAGATCAGCCTGGGCGATCAGCGGGACGGGCGAATTGGGCAGCCGCGCGGTGAGCTTCTCGTAGGTGCTCAGCGCCTGTTGCATTTCGCCCGCAGCCACCTGGGTCCGGCCGAGCAGGTCGAGGATTGACGGATCATCCGGCGCCGCCACCGAGGCTTCCTGGGCGAGCAGCAGCGCACGCTTGGTGTCACCGCCCTGGGCCAGCAGGCGAACCAGGGCCACGCGGATCGGCAAGGCGGTCGGCGTTGCCGTCAGACCACGATCGAGCACGGCCTGGACGTCCTTGACCGGGGTACCGGTCATGGCCAGAAGTTCTGCGTACTGGAGATAAGCTTGCGAGTTCTTCGGGTTCTTGACAAGAAAATCATCGTAACGTTTACGCGCCGCGTCGATCTGCTTGTCGCCGATGTCCAGGCGCGCGAGGTTGCTGAGGGCCGGCAGGAAATCCGGCTTCAGCTCGAGCGCCTTCTCGAAGGCCTTGCGAGCACCCGCCGGATCCTTGCTGGCGATGAGCACGCCACCCTTCATGTTGAAGGTCACCGGGTCGTTCGGACGCTTCTTCTCGAGGGTCTGGACCGCCGTCATCGCCTTGGCAACCTCGTTGCGGCGCAGATGGGCCATGATCAGGGTGATGTCGGCCTGGATGTTGGTGGCGTCGAGGGCCGAGGCGGCTTCGAGATCCTGGAAGGCCTGGTCCACCTCACCCCCCGCGAGGCGGGAAACGCCCAGGCGGGTACGGAACTGGGCGTTCTTCGGATCGGCCGCGCTGGCCCGGCCGAAGTATTCTTCCGAGCGCGCAAAGTCGCCGTTCATCGCATAGACCTGGCCGGCGAGGTTCAGCAGGGCCACATCATCGGTGCGCTCCTTGAGGAGCGGCTGCAGGGCCTCGAGGGCACGTGCGGGCTCGCGCTGCCCCACATGGACCGACACCAGCAGGCGCCGGGCGAGGCGCATGTTGGGCGCCCTGTCGAGCACTTTCTTGAGGTTTTCCTGGGCCTGGACGAAATCCTGACGCTGCAGCTGCAGCGTGGCGGCGAGCAGCAGCGCCGGCATGTATTCGGGTGCCGCGCGCAGCACCTGCTGAACGCCCTCGTAGGCCTCATCGACCTTGTTGTTGCGGACGTTGATGTAGGCCTGCAGATAGACGGCGAGCGGGTGGTTGTTGAGGGCCTTCCGCATTGCCGCGACCTTGCCCTGGGCCACATCCACCTTGTTGTCACGCAGCAGCACCGAGATCATGTTCTGGTGCGCGAGGATGTCGCTGGGGCGCTCGGCCACGACAGCCTCGTAGGCGGCAACGGCTTCGTCGTTGCGGTTGAGCGCGACGAGCAGATCGCCCCGGAGCAGATTGGCCTCGGGGAGCTTGGGCGCATCCTTGAGCACGGCATCCACGTCGCCGAGCGCGGCCTTGAGGTCACCGCCCATGGCCTGCAGGCGGACCTGGGCGGTGCGCGCCAGCGGGAAGCCGGGAGACTCCTCGAGCGCGGCGGCGAATGCCGCGACGGCGTCGTCCCGCTTGCCCTTCGAGAGGGCGGCCAGACCTTCGTAAGTCTTGAGGGCCGCCCGGGCTTCGGGCTGGGTCAGGTTGGCGCTGGCGAACTGGGTGGCCAGCTTGTCGCCCTGCCCCGACTGCACGAGCGTCTGGGCCAGCAGCGGCACGACCTGGTCGTGGGCATAGCCCGCCTCAAAGGCGCGGGAGAGTTCCTTTTCGGCGCCCGGATAATCCCCCTGCTCGAGATAGATCTTGCCCAGAAGGTAGCGCGCCTCGCCGAGGTTGCCGTCTTTCTGCAGGGCGTTCTTGAGCTGGATCGTCGCCGCGGGGCGGTCGTTCTTGGCGATGTAGTCCTTGGCGGACGCGATCATTGCTTCGGGCTTTTCGCCGCAAGCTGTAAGAAGCAAGGCGCAAAGGGCACTGAGGGCGACGTTTCGCAGGTGACTGCGCTTCGATTGGGCTCGCATTTGCATCATTCCTTGATTCACGTTGAAGTTTCTTTCTTGAGACCGAAGCGATTCATCAGGTCATAGAGGGTCGGACGGCTGATGCCGAGCACCTCGGCGGCCCGCGCCACGTTGCCATTGACCCGGGCGATCACCCGCACCACGGCACGCCGCTCGGCCTCTTCACGCACGACCCGCAGGTTGAGGGCGTCGAGCTCGTCGTCGGCATTGACGTCCAGCCCGACGTCATCGGCGGTGATGCAGTTGCCTTCGGCCATGATCACCGCCCGCTTGATGGCGTTTTCGAGCTCGCGGATGTTGCCCGGCCAGCGATGGGATTCGATGCTCTGCACCGCGTCGTCGGTCAGGGTCATCGAACCGCGGCCGTGGTCGTTGGCAAAACGCTGCACGAAGGCATGGGCCAGCAGCACCGCGTCGCCGTCCCGATCGCGCAGGGCCGGGATGTCCACGACGATCTCGGCCAGGCGGTAATACAAGTCTTCGCGGAAGCGGCCGGTCTGGATCAGGCCCTTCACGTCCTGGTGGGTCGCACAGACGATGCGCACATCCACCGGGATTTCCTCGCGCCCGCCGATCCGCTCGATCACCCGCTCCTGCAGGAAACGCAGCAGCTTGGCCTGCAGGGGCATCGGCAGATCACCGATTTCGTCAAGGAACAGCGTGCCCTTGTTGGCCACCTCGATCTTGCCCAGCGTCTGCTTGACCGCACCGGTGAAAGCCCCCTTTTCGTAGCCGAAGAGCTCGCTTTCGAGGAGGTTCTCGGGGATTGCCGCACAGTTGATCGCCACGAAGCGCTCGTTGCGGCGGGGCGACAGCTCGTGCAGGCCCCGGGCCAGGACTTCCTTGCCGGTGCCGCTCTCGCCGAGCAGCATGACCGTGACGTTGGCCGAGGAGACCTTCTCGATCAGCCGGCACACCTTGAGCATCCCGGCGTCCCGCGTGATCACGCCGGACAGGGCGCTCCCCTGCTGCACCTTGAGGCGCCGGTTGTCCTGCTGCAGGTCGTAGAGCCGCAGCGCCCGATCGAGGGTCAGGGCGAGCAGGTCGGGCTCGAAAGGCTTGGCGAAGAAATCGTAGGCGCCCATGCCCACCGCACGCACGGCGTTCTCGCGGTCATGCTGGCCGGTGAGCACGACGACCTTGGTGTCGGGCGCCAGGGCGAGAATCTCGCCGAGCAGCCGGAACCCCTCGGTGACGTCGTCGGGGGCCGGCGGCAGGCCGAGGTCCATCGTCACGACGGCCGGCTCATGACGCCGGAGCTGGGCGATCGCCTCTTCCCGGTTGCTGGCAACTACCGTCTCGTACTGATCGAAAGCCCAGCGCATCTGCTTCTGCAGCGCCGGATCGTCTTCGACGATCAATAAAGTCCTGCGTTTATCACTCATATGACCTAGTCTGCTTGCGCCGTGTCACCGGCATTCTGGGCAAAAGCGGCGATGGGGAGGCATATTTCGAACCGGGTGCCGGCACCGACTTCGCTGTGCACCGCTATGTTGCCACCCAGCTCGTGAACATATTGCTGCGCCTCGTAGGCGCCGATACCCATGCCGCTCGCCTTCGTTGTCTGAAAAGGCTTGAAAAGCTGCTCCCTGATGAATGCAGACGACATCCCCGAACCGGTATCCTGAACCGTGATGCATGCCGTATTACGCTCCTGGGATAGCGCCACCGACACACTACCATGCTCGGAAGTCGCGTCGAGGGCATTTTGCACGATGTGTCCCAGTATGCGCTCGAGTCGTTCGCCATGGGCCAGAACGGCCACATCAGGCGCTCCATCGGCGAGCACCGGCCGGGGGTGGGCCAAGCGTTTCGACTGGATGATGCGCTCAAGGAGCGGCCTGAGCACTACCGGCTTGCGCTGGTTGATGGGCGTTTTCTCCATCAGCTGCGTCATCAGCCCGCGCATGCGTTCCTCGACGTGGCGAACCGTGTCGAGCATGTCCGCCTGAAATTCAGGATTGTCCTTGTGGCGCTCGGCATTGCGCAACATCAACGACAGCTGGGCCACCAGATTCTTCAGATCGTGGACCACGAAGGCCGACATGCGGTTGAAGGCGTCGAACTTGCGCACCTCCAGCAAGGCCTCGGTGGCCTGCATGCGGGCAAAGTAGCTGGCCGCCTGGCGGCCGGCCATCTTGAGCAGGTCAAGCACCTCCCAGTTCACATCCACCGGCGCCCGTGGCGTGAGCAGCACCACGAAGCCCACCAGCACGCCCGACGAGATCAGCGGCACGATCAGCCACATATCGGAGACATCCTGCGCCCAGGCGGGCACCTGGAAGCCCCGGGTGGATGAATAGCCCCCGCGGAGCTCCTCGAAGTTGACGATCCACTCGTTTTCGAGGAGATAGCTGCAGAACGGCGAGCCCTCTTGCTCCTGCATGCCACACGGCGGCATGTTGAGGCGCGCCTGCTGGCTGTAGCCACCGTTTGCGTCACGCAGCCACACGCCGCCGCCCGAACTCTCCACCAGATCGGCCAGCGCCTTGATCACCGACTCGCCGAGGCTCAGGCCATCACCCGCCACGGAAAGCGCCTGGGTCACACCCAGCCATTCGGTCCGGTAATCGTAGCGGTAGGCAAAGAAGTTCTTGGCCAGGAAGACCTTGAGCCGTGCCCGGAAAGCCCCCGAGAAGAACATCACCACAAAGAACAGGGCACCACCGAAGAGCAGCGCCAGCTGCAGGGCCTCGCCCCACTCGCCGCCGAAGTAGCGCATGTAGTAGCCGGCGCCGGCGATCAACAGCAGAAACAGGCCCGAGACGGCCAGGGCCGTGGAGTGGAACACCACGTTGCGCGACACCGACACGCGGATCGTCCACTCCGGGTTGCGTGACGCCGAAATCGCAACCAGCGGCAGGGCGATCGTGTGGGCGAAGCCGCGCACGCTCCAGATCACCGGATGAATCCGGCTGAACAGGAGCATCTCCGAGAACAGATAGACGTCGAACGCGAAGAGGCCGACCAGCGCCAGCGTGAGCGGCCGGACCCCCCAGCGGGAGCGCTCGGGCACCGAGCGGTAGAAGAGCTCGAGCAGCACCAGGCCGAACACCGCCGACATCAGAGAGGTGGCGGCCCAGGTGCGCAGCGGGGTTCCGTAAAGGGGGAGCCCCATGTTGAAGCAGGCTACCCCGACTGCACCGCAGGTCACCACCGCCAGCGCACCGGGGCGGGGCCAGCCCGGCAGATCGCTGTCCTTGTTCCCATCGACCGACTGGTAAAGCATGGCGATCAGGAAGCCGAACCAAGCCGCCATTCGCAGCACGTCGAGGAGGTTGCCCAGCTGCAGCAGCCAGACCCAGCCCGACACGGAAAAGGCCCAGTTGGCGGCGGCCCACAAAGCGCTTGCCGCCACCACGGCCAGCAGGAAGGCCCCCCGGCGCCCCCGGCGCCAGGCCGTCCCGAGATAAATGCCGAAGAGTGCGTGAAGCACCGCCGCGAAGGCATAGCTCCACGCGGAGACTTGAGAAAAGGCGGGTTCCATCGGGCCTCGACAAAAAAAGACGCTCCCTGGCGTCGGGAGCGTCCGGACTCGATCCGCGCGACAGGCGGCTAGCGGCTTCGCTTAGTGGGCGCCGTCACCGGTCAATACGACCCGGACCGTCTCGAAGAGCACCACCGTATCCAGGAAAAGGGTGTGATTCTTCACGTAGTAGAGATCGTACTGCAGCTTGTTGATCGCGTCGTCCACCGAAGAGCCGTACTGGTAACGCACCTGAGCCCAACCCGTGACGCCGGGCTTGACGCAGTGACGGACAGCGTAGAACGGGATGTCGCGAGTCAGCTGATCGACAAAGAAGGGCCGCTCGGGGCGCGGGCCGACGAGGCTCATCTCACCCTTCAGCACATTGAACAGCTGGGGCAGCTCGTCGATGCGCACCTTGCGGATGAAACGACCGATACGGGTCACACGGTCATCGTTGGCGGAAGCCCAGCGCGGCTTGCCGTCCCGCTCGGCGTCCCGGCGCATGCTGCGGAACTTGGTCACCTTGAACAGGCGCCCGCCCTGCCCCACCCGCTCCTGACGGTAGAAGACGGGCGCGCCGTCCTCGATCACGATCAGCAGCGCGGTCAGGAGCATCACCGGCGTGGCCAGCACCAGCAGCACGAGGGAGGCGACGAGGTCGAACAGGCGCTTGACGATGGCCCGGCTCCAGCCCTGGCGGAAGCCTTCACCGTAGATCAGCCAGCTCGCCCGCAGGGAGTCGATGCGAACCTGGCCCCGGACGCGCTCGAAGAAGCTCGAGAGGTCGAGCACCTTGATGCCCGCCATCTTGCAGTCGAGCAGCTCGCGCAGCGGAATGGCACCGCCCCGGCGCTCCTTGACCGCGACGATGATCTCGTTGACCCGCAGGTGGTTGGCCGCGGCCAGCAGGCTGCCGTCGAAACGGATGATCTGCTTGGGGTCGACACGCACTTCGTCGCAGGAGCCCGACGGCAGGAAACCCACCACCTGAAGACTGGAATTTTCGGAATGTGCAAGCGCATGTTCCACCGCCGCGGCGTCCGCGCCGGTCCCGATTACCATGATACGTTTTACAAACACGCCTGCCCCCGTACGCCGCATCGTGAAACCGCGCACTGCAACAACAAAACCAAGAAGAGCGATCACGTTCAGCTCGAGTGCCTCGTGGGCAAACTCACCCCACGGCAAGACCTGGAATATACCGTAGGCCACCGGCACACTGAGCGCTATCGACATGCCCACACGGGCCAGGGTCTGCCGAAAGTCGCGACCATCGCCGGGGCGGTAAAGCCCGAGGGCGCCGTTGAGGATCATCATCGTCAGGGCGAAGAAGAATGCCGAGGGAACGACGGAGGCCACCAGCGCGCCATCCAGCCGAACCTGAAGCACGAAGGCGACCACCACCGCCACGAACAGCAGCAAGGCATCGAAGACCAGCTGATGGATGGTGGTGGAAGGTACGTAATGATTGAATAGTTTCAGCATTCTTAGCCTCGATCGCTCATTCAAGGCAACCGCCCGGCCGGATGAAGACCACCGGCAACCACGGAACGGGTGCTACACACTCGAAAATTGCCCAACATTATCAGCGACGACATCCCGTCAACGATGCCAATTTCGTTGTGCAAAGTTGCAAAATGCGTGAAAAACTGTGTATGAGAACGATAGCGCTAACGGCCCCACTCGCCCGTGATGCCCGTCACAAGAAAAATTACATTAGACATATCGCGCCCCGCCACGCGGACAGACCGCAGGGCCATGGCCAGACGGCCTCCCGGCAAACCCTCGGCGCCACGCCACGGCCCCCCGCAGGGCTCGGCTGAAATTGACGACCACATAAAACCGGCCAGCCCACCCCCTCCACATTAAGCAAGCACAACGTCGCCCGAATTATAACCGCATAGCACCCGACGTGTGCCCGAGGCACCCGCAAAACGCCCTTTAGAGCTCAACCTGGGTACCAAACTCGACGACCCGGTTGGCCGGAATCGAGAAAAACTCGGCCGCGCTGTGGGCGTTGCGGAACATCACGATGAACAGCCGCTCCCGCCACACCGCCAGCGGCGAGCCCTTGCGCGGCATGAGGGTTTCGCGCCCCAGAAAGAACGACGACTCCATCAGCTCGAAGGCAAACCCCTGCTCACCGGCCGTGGCGAGGGCCGCCGGAATGTCCGGATCGTCCTTGAAACCGTACCGGACGAATACCCGGTAGAACCCGGAATCGAGCGTCTCGACCCTCACCCGCTCTGCCGGGCTCACGTAAGGAACATCCTCGGTGATCACATTGACCAGCACCACCCTGTCATGCAGCACCTTGTTGTGGAGCAGGTTGTGGAGCAGCGCCCGCGGCACGCCGTCCGGGTCGGTGGTCATGAAGATGCCGGTCCCGGAGACCCGCAGCGGCGGGTCGTAGAACAGCGACTGGATGAGCAGCGCGAGCGGAATGGTGTCCAGCGCCATGCGCCGGGCGAGCGCCTCGCGGCCGCGCTTCCAGGTCATCAGCAGGGTGTGGATGGCCAGGCCGAGCGCGAGCGGAAACCAGCCGCCATCGAGCAGCTTCACGCTGTTGGCGCTGAAGAAGGCAAAGTCGACCACGAAGAACAGCACGACGAAGGCCACCGCCCAACCCAGCCGCCAGCGCCACAGGGCCCGCACCACCACAAAGGCGAGCACCGTGTCGATCATCATCGTCAGCGTCACCGCAATGCCGTAGGCCGACGCCAGCGCGCTCGACGACCGAAACCCGACGACCAGCGCCACCACCGCCCCCAGCAGCATCCAGTTGACGCTCGGCACGTAGATCTGGCCGACCTCCCGCTCGGAGGTGTGCACCACGTGCATCCGGGGGCTGTAGCCAAGCTGGACCGCCTGCCGGGTGAGCGAGAACGCGCCCGAGATCACCGCCTGGGAGGCAATGATGGTCGCCAGCGTCGACAGGCCCACCATGGGGTACAGCAGGGGCTCCGGCACCAGGAGATAAAACGGATTCTTCACCGCGCTCGGGTCGTCGATGATCAGCGCGCCCTGGCCCAGGTAATTCAGGTAGAGCGCCGGAAACACATACGCGAACCAGGCCAGCTTGATCGGCCGACGCCCGAAATGCCCCATGTCGGCGTACAAGGCCTCGCCGCCGGTGATCGCCAGCACCACCGCGCCCAGGGCCAGAAAGCCGTGCCACTGGTTGGCGGCGAAGAAGTTCAGCGCGTAAATGGGGTTGATCGCCTGGAGCACGTCCGGGTGGCGGATCACGTTCACCGCCCCCAGCACCCCCAGCGTCGTGAACCAGAACAGCATCACCGGCCCGAACACCGCGCCGACCTGGGCAGTGCCCCGGCGCTGGATCAGGAACAAGCCCACCAGCACCACCAGCGAGATCGGCAGCACATAGGGCCGGAAGGCCGGCATCGCCACCTCCAGCCCCTCCACCGCCGACAGCACCGAGATCGCCGGGGTGATCACGCCGTCACCATAGAACAACGCCGCCCCGAACAGGCCCAGCGCCGCCATGCCTCCTGCGAGCCGGGGTGACTCGGTGGTACGCAGCGCGAGCGAGGTCAGGGCCATGATGCCCCCCTCGCCACGGTTGTCGGCGCGCATGATGAACACCACGTACTTCAGGGACACGACGATGGTCAGCGCCCAGAACACCAGCGACAGGACCCCGAGCACGTTGTCCGGCGTCACCGGCACCCCGTGGGTACCGCCGAAGACCTCCCGCATCGTATACAGCGGGCTGGTGCCGATATCCCCGAACACCACCCCCATCGCCGCCAGGGCCATCGACGCGACCGGCGCCGGGGAAGCCTGCGGGGGCGCCGCGTCCGGCATGCCCGTGCTCATGCGAGGCCCACCATGCCGGACGCGCCAGGATGGCCCGAGCGGCCGGGCCGCAGCTGATTCGAGGTGAGCATGCTAAATACCGCCCATGTGAGTCCGTAAGAATCCGTAAAATGCCCGCAGGCTCTGCAGCCATGACGCGCAGTCTGGCGCCGGGATATTACCGCACTGCAACATGCGCAGAAAAACGGATCATCCGCTTTCGGCCCACCCCACTGCATGGGTGAGACCTCAAACGACGCTCAGAGCACGCCCACCAGCGACCACGACCACCCCGATGCTTTCAAGTCAGCGCCTCCGGCCCCTCGTCGGGATCACCATCGCCTATGCCCTCGCCGGGCTGCTGGCGCTGCAACTGGCCATCCCGCCGGGCTACGTGTCGCCGCTCTATCCGGCCGCCGGCATCGCCCTCGCCGGCGTGCTCATCTACGGCAACCGCGTCTGGCCGGGCATCTTCATCGGCAGCCTGATCATCAACAGCGAGGCCGTGCTGCGCTCGGGGCTGGAGGGCTGGAGCTGGATCGTGCCGCTCTGCGTCGGCGTCGGTACGGTCCTGCAGGCCATCGTCGGCGCGCGCCTGGCCCGGCGCTGGGTCGGTTTCCCGAACGCCCTCGACACCCCGGGCGCGGCGGTTCGCTTCCTGTTCGCCGCGGCACCGCTGAGCTGCCTGATCAGCCCATCGCTGGGTGTCGGCTCG
>Ga0075163_10012594_pt1 | contig 11014 bp, 9 predicted proteins | sample JI1023141ADNA_FD_71478 | JGI IMG/M metagenome (GOLD analysis project Ga0075163, IMG submission 71478) | Wastewater effluent complex algal communities from Wisconsin, to seasonally profile nutrient transformation and Carbon sequestration -... | ecosystem: Engineered > WWTP > Effluent > Algae...
AATGTAATCTCCAATGGTCTTGTTCTTGATAAAAGCGGCAACAAGATGTCGAAGAGCAAGGGTAACGTAGTGAACCCGTTCGAGACACTTGCTAAGTACGGACCCGATGTGGTGCGTTGGTACATGATGGAAAACGCGCCACCCTGGGATAACCTCAAGTTTGATTTTGATGGTATTGTTGAAACTCAGCGCAGATTTTTTGGAACGCTGATCAATACCTATTCATTCTTTGTTCTTTATGCCAACATTGATGGTTTTGTCAAGGATGAGATGAACAATGTGCCTTTTGACAAACTGGCACCTCTCGATAAATGGATCATCACCAAAGAACAATCGTTGATTGAGGAGGTTACAGCTGCCTATAACGATTATGAACCTACAAAAGCAGCCCGCGCTATTCAGGAATTTGTAAATGACCACCTCTCGAACTGGTATGTGCGGCTGAACCGGAAACGTTTCTGGCAGCCCTCATCTTCCTTGGCTTTAGCAACGGATGGAGTTTTGGTTCTTTCAGAGGATAAGCGTGCAGCCTATGAAACACTATATGAGTGCTTGATGGTAACCGCGCAATTGATGGCGCCTATTGCTCCATTCTTTAGCGAGTGGCTATATAAAAATCTAACCGACAATATTCGCAGTCGCGCGAAGAAATTTAACACTCCACTTCGGTTCGAATCGATTCATCACACATTGATGATCAAACCCGAAGCAAAAAGGAAGGATGTAGAGTTGGAGAAGTCCATGGATTATGCGCAGCGTATTTGTTCACTTGTTCACTCGATCCGAAAGAACAGTAAAATCAAAGTTCGCACTCCGCTCCAAAAAGTCCTGTTACCGGTGTTGGATGAAAAATTTGCTCAACGGGTGAAAAGCGTGGAGGCTATCATTAAGGCGGAGGTTAACGTTAAAGAAATTCAGTACATAGACGATGCCTCGGGCCTATTGGTGAAGAAAGTGAAACCCAATTTTGCCAAGTTAGGGAAACAGTATGGTCCGAAGATGAAGGATGTTTCGGCTGTTATCAATTCGTTTGTGCAGGAAGATATTCAAACCATTGAAAAGAAGGGAACGTTGAGTAAAGGCGGTTTTGATCTTGTACTGGAGGATGTATTGATCTCATCGGAAGATATACCCGGCTGGTCTGTAGCTTCTGAAAATGGTTTGACGGTTGCGCTTGATATCACACTTACTGACGAGTTGAAGCGCGAAGGAATTGCCCGCGATTTCGTAAACCGCGTACAAAACCTGCGCAAAGACATGGGTCTCGAAGTGTTAGATAAAATTTCAATAGAAGTAGAGAAAAATGGAGAAGTCTCTTCTGCATTACTCGAGCATAAGGACTACATCCGCACGGAAACACAAGCTTTATCCCTGGAATTGAAAGAGTCAGTTCCCGGTTTCACGGAAGTTGACATGGATGAATTTGTATTGAAGGTGAAGATAATGGTGAATTAACCCGTTTCAGATTGCTGAGACCGAAGATGGAAAAGATGAATTACAGTAAGTATTTTTTGATTGCACTGATCATAATTCTGATTGATCAGTCAAGTAAATTATTAGTGTATAACTATATGTATATACACCAGGAGGTAAATGTTGTTGGCAATTGGTTCAAATTGCATTACCTGCTTAATCCAGGAATGGCGTTTGGGATTCGATGGAATAGTGAGTTTGGAAAACTGGCACTTACTGTATTTCGGATCTTTGCCATGATTGGCATAGGTTATTACCTGGTAAAGATGGTACAAAAGCAAGCGCACAATGGATTTTTGATTTGTCTCGCGCTTATTTTGGGTGGGGCCATCGGCAATGTAATTGACAGTACATTTTATGGCGTGTTCTTAAATAATGCCCCGGTAGAAGCACCGACCAAATGGTTTCATGGCCAGGTAATCGATATGCTGTATTTTCCACTGTTTCACTTTTACTGGCCCGAGTGGGTGCCATTTAAGGGAGGCGAGTACTTTGAATTCTTCAGCCCTGTATTCAACATTGCAGATTCATCTATCTTTATTGGGGTAGTGACTATCCTCTTTTCTCAGAAGAAATTTTTTAAGGAAGAACTAGAACAGGTTTCAGAAACGGTTGTGATTGAGGAAACCATTGCAATTAAAATTACTCCAGAGAATGAAGGAACTGTTTCTCCTCCTGATCAATCTATTACCCCTGCTGACAGCGAGAATTCTGTGAAAGCATCCGGAGAGTAATCTTTTCCGACTTCAAAAAAGGTAATTATGCCATTGGGTTGCTAATCTCAACAGATACTGCGATCTTTTGTCATTCATGAAGAAAGCATCCGCCAAGCGAATCCCAAAAGAGATCCTTGATCTAGTACGCGAGCAACTTGCCCGCACCGGGTATCACGAATCGGTTGGCACAGGTCGTTGGAGTTTTATTCATGGTCTGCAAAGAGCGGTTAAAGATTTTGTTAAGAATACACCTTCACTAGACCCGCAACTTTCGCTTAGTTATCCGCAGGGGCCATCCGAAGATTTGTTGCGCAGGGCATTTAACTTGAAAAGCCCCCCGGGAGCTACTCAATCGCTGCGCAACTTGCTTAGCTTGTTTGCCACTCAAAATCAATTTGATTGGAATACATTAATCAACAATCGCTTTGCGGATAAGTATAGAAATTTATTAGATGTTGACTCTGAGGATGCAGAACCGGATCAGGCCAAGGCAATTGATCCCAATAACATGGAGTCGTTTGCTGCCAAAATTGCTAATGTTCTGTTTGAAAAACTTTCGAAGAAGGAGATTGATCTGATTAAAGAGCAGATGGCTGATGAGAAATCACTAGGGGCAACAGAAGAAACCATTGCCGGCCTGTATGTGCCATCGTTGAACGATCCGTCTAAACCTGAATTTCCACCGCGACCTTTTTACGAACCCAAGTTTCCAGCGTCCAATACTTTTCAGATTGATGTGCCTGGCTTTACCAATGTGTGGTTAAAGGACGAAAGCACAAATCCAACCGGTACGCACAAAGCCCGAATGGCCTGGGAGGTTTTGATTAAAGCCAAGCGATATAATATTAAGGAGGTCTCCATTATTTCTTCAGGTAGCGCAGCTGCGGCTATTCAACATTTTTTCAATTTGTACAAAGTCAATACAAAATTGAAAGTGTTGATGGATCATCGAATCAATAAAGAGATTAAGGAGTCGCTGCGTAACATGGGTTGCGAAGTGTTTGAAACGGATTTGAGCGCGCAGTCTTTCACCGGAAAAGAGATTAAAGAACTAACAAACAATAAAGAGGGTATTGACATTACCTATCGTGAAATTCTGGACCGGTTTAACGATAATTATTACGACTGGCTTTCATACGAGGTACTGAACGAAAATCCAAGCTATTGTTTTGTTCCGTTTGGCACTGGCGATTTGTTCGTAAACATTCTGATCATTGTTGAACGCGAGTTTAATAACCGCATTTACAGGCATGACCCACGCTTTCTTGGCGACATTCAAAAAATCAGTCAGTGTAATTTTATGGGCGCTACCACACGCGATGCCAACTCGCGTATGGATAAGTTGTTTTCCTATTACCTCCCTTCGCTGGATGACTACCAGTTTTATATCAACTCCCTGATTCAGAATAACCGCATTGGTCATCTTTCGGGCATTTTGGATGTGGATGAGAATTTTATTGAGGAGGCGCTGGAGATTGCACGGAAGCATAACGTTAGGTGCGAACCATCGGGAGTGGCTGGCCTCGCTTTATTGTTGCAAATGAAGGATGAACTGCCGCGGGACGAGAAAATGCTCATTATTAATACAGGCTCCACGATTTATCCCGGCAAGGGTAATTAGGCCAATTGTTGCTTTGGCAGAAGTTCCGGACTTCCTTTCTGGAAATTCAATCCTATGCGGTCCCGAATTGTTATTCAGATTATTGGAATTCTGATCGCCTTAATCATTGTTCTCTTGTTTTATCAAGGGTAACGAAGTTGATTCCCCATTGTCTTTTTCTAATTTTACCGTCACATTAAATACGCATGGCCGAAAATCTCATTATTTCTCAATCCGAAGACAAAGCTTCAAAGTATAAAACACTGATACCTCAAATTGAAGCCTTGACCAAAGGGGAACCTGATTTGGTTGCCAACCTTTCCAATATCGCTGCTGCTCTAAAGCAGACTATGAATTTTTTCTGGGTGGGATTTTACATCGTGAAGAGCAATGACATGCCTGGCAGCCAGGAATTAGTCTTGGGTCCTTTTCAGGGACCGATTGCCTGCACGCGTATTGCCTTAGGCAAAGGAGTGTGTGGTGCTTGTTGGAAAGAAAAGAAAACGATCATCGTTCCGAACGTAGATGAATTTCCCGGACACATAGCCTGCAGCTCGGATTCTAAATCTGAAATTGTATTGCCGGCAATTAAGAATAATGAAGTTGCATTGGTGCTTGATGTTGACAGTGACTCATTGAATGATTTTGATAAAACAGATGAATTGTATTTGACTCAAGTCATGGGAATCATTGAAAAAATGATTTGATCAGTTCAATCTCTGCTATGCCTACCTCAGAATTCTATCAACAACGTGCGCAAAGATTTCGGCATGAACGTGAACAGATTGAAAAAGTAATCAGACGGTATGCGTGGACTCGGGTAGCACTCGTATTGCTGATGGGAGTATTTATTTACCTGGGCTTTTCTGATTCCTTATTTTTTTGGTTGATCCCCGTTCCATTAGCCATTTTTATCTTTCTGGTTAACCGACAAACACTGCAGGAAGATAATAAGCAGTTAGCGAGCTATCTGGAATTACTTAATAAGCGAGAGGCCAAAGCAATTCTTTTTGAACCTACTGATTTTTCGGATGGTGGTCGTTTTTCAGATCCACATCATCCTTATAGTCACGATCTTGATTTATTTGGAGCCGGTTCGGTCTTTCAATATCTAAATCGATGTGGTACCCAATTAGGGGAAGAGCGATTGGCTCACGATTTAAAAAACTTACCGTTTTCGGAACAAGAGTTACTATTACGACAGGAAGCAGTTAAGGAACTTGGAGATAGGGTAGAATTCAAGCAACGAGTTTGGGCACTGGGTCGACAGATTAATGATTTTTCATTTGATCGATCTACTTTACTAAGTTGGCTCAGCGAGAAGCCCTTTATATATGGAAATACACTTTATTCGGTTTTAAGGTGGGGACTTCCAGCCATCACATTAATTGTAGTAGGCTTTACGATTTACGATTGGAGTTATTTTCCACTCCTATTCATAATGATGATCGTTCAAATTACGATTACCGGTTTTCGTGCAAAACGGATCGGGGAATTTCAGCGCGTTCTTAGTTCAGCAAGAAAAGTGTTGAGTAATTACGCCCGTATTTTTCAAGAGTTGGCGAATCATAAAGTAGAATCAGTGCTGATGAAGAAACACCACACCTTTGCTGTGAGTGCTTTTGAAAAGGTAAAGGAATTTTCCGCTTTGGTGAATGCCCTTGAAGCCCGCATGAATCCCATTGCCATGCAGTTCGGCAACGGATTATTTCTTTATGATTTTCATGCTGTTGCAAGACTAGAAAAATGGCGCGAGAAAAATGCAGATGAGTTGCCTCAATGGTTGGAGTCATTAGGAGAGTGGGACGGTTTACTTTCATTGACCACGCTACATTACAATTTTCCAAAGTATGCATTTGCCGAAGTAAATTCACAGCCAGTGTTAGAAGGCAAGGATGTAGGTCACTTGCTTATACCCAATTCCATTCGGATTGTTAATAATTTTGATCTCGGAAAACCAGCAAACATCTGGTTGATTACCGGAGCTAATATGGCAGGCAAAAGCACATTTCTCCGATCATTAGGAGTAAATTTTGTCCTGGGCAGTATTGGCTCGCCAGTGTGCGCCAGTTACTGGAGCATGCCACTGATTGCGTTGCGATCGGGCATGCGAACGACTGATTCGCTTCAGGATCATCAGTCGTATTTTTTTGCTGAGTTGCATCGTCTTCAATCCATCATGCAGGAGCTTCGTTCGGGTAAGCCGACATTTATTTTATTGGATGAAATCCTGAAGGGAACAAATTCTACCGATAAACAACTCGGTTCGCGGGAATTGCTGAGACAATTGAAAGACATGAATGCACTGGTGGTACTGGCTACCCATGATATCGCCTTAGGTAATCTTGCAGAACAATATTCGTCCCAGATTGCCAATGCTTGTTTTGAGGGTAAAATTGAAAATGATCAATTAACATTTGATTACACGCTTCATCCCGGAGTAGCGCAAAAAGCCAATGCCACTTTTCTTATGCGTAAGATGGGGATTATACCTCCCGAAGTGCTTTAGTTATTTCCTGTTTTTACTAAATTCGTTGGATATTTTCTCCCATGAAATCAACCATATTGTTTGTTTGCTTTTTACCAATCGTCCTGTTTGGTCAGATTGGGGCTAAGGTTCAGCAGCAAGGAAAAATTTATGGCCTTTGGCAAAATTCGCAATTTGGCTATCAAATGACTTTAATTCTGAATGACGATGGTAGCGGTGAGTTTGATGGCGAGATAATAAAATTCTCAACCCAAGGCGAGAAGTTGACAATTTCTCAGTCGGGTCAATCTACTGTTTATAATTACAAACTTCAGGGTAACTCACTTATACTATCAGGTGGTGATTTGGATGGAGCTGTAACGTTTACACGCAATGGCGGAGGCAATCAGACTCCGGTAGTTGCATCTGCTCCGGCAACGAATCAATTGCCGGGTACTCAAAAAACAGATAGCGGTTTAATGGGAGTGTGGTCAGGTAATGGCGAGACTATAGAATTTAAAGCTAACGGCCAATGTGTTTATATTGGTAATACATTTCCCTACGAAGTATCTCAAGGCCACGTCATTCTTACAACTACTCAAGGCCAGGTCATGTTTGCCTATGCCATCAAAGGCAATCAATTGAATCTTACAGCCAATGGACAGCAGGTTTCATATTCACGCGGAGCCGGAAATGCAACAACCGGTGTTTCACAAAATCCAGGCGGTGGTAATGTTGCACCGGAACTGGTAGGCAAGTGGTGTTACATGAGCAATTCGTTAAACAGCAGTACGAATAAATGTATCACTCTCAATGCAGATGGAACCTATGTTTACAATGGTGAAAGTTCACGCAGTGTAAACACTCCTGAAGTTTATGGTGGCACTGCTTCTCAAAGTGGCGATCGCGGTACCTGGTATGTGCAGGGAGATCGTATTTATTATAATTCACAAACGCAGGGGCAAGGCTCTTATCGACTTGAAAAGAGAAACCATCCGAAGAATGTAGGCGATCCTATGATTGTATTGGATGGAGAAGCGTATGTAACCGCAACACTTAAAGCTCCATGGAGGTAAAAACCGAATGTATGGCAAAAGGAAGTAAAGTTCAAAGGCGAGTAAACGGAGGATTAGCCATCTACTATGGAATGGGCTCCATGCTAACTGCAATAGGCACAGTTATCGCCCTGATTGTTAGGTTATTTAAAATCTGGAGTGGAACAGCAGAATTAAGCTGGGCTATTTTAATTATGTTATTGGTATTTGCAGCTATATCCGGTTTTGTCGGTTACTTATTGTTGAGAGTAGGTTACGAGGAAATTGAAGGTTAAAAATTAAAAACAAAATTCTATGAAATCCATTAGTCGCAGAGATTGGTTTAAGTCAACCCTGGCATTAACTGCTGGGTTTACCGTTACTCCCGCGTTGGTTAACAGTTTAATGGCCGGCCCTGCCAGTGAGGCTGAACGGCTTTTCTTTGCTGGGGCAAAGCTCAATGGGGCCAAAGTTCGACTCAACTCCAACGAAAATCCTTATGGACCCTCTGAGAAGGCGAAGAAAGCAGTCATGCAGATTCTGGGTGAGGGTAACCGTTATGCGTTTACGCAGATGGAAGAGCTAAGGAAAATCCTGGCTGACAAGGAGGGAGTGGACCCTAAGTTCATCTTGCTTGGAGCTGGATCAGGTGAGTTATTGTGTCAGACAGGTATTGCCTATGGCCTTGATGGCGGTCGGGTATTATCGGCATATCCTACCTTCACGTTGCTCATGAATTACGCGCAACAGATGAATGCTACGTGGGACAAAGTTGATCTTAACGAAAAACTGGAGTTCGACTATGAAAAACTTCTATCAGCTATAAAAGATGATACCCGGTTGGTTTTCTCATGTAATCCCAATAACCCCACCGGTACGGTTGTAAATTCGGATGTTGTAAAGTCATTTTGTGAGGAAGCTTCTAAGAAAACATTAGTATATGCTGATGAAGCATATCTTGAATTTTTGGAGCCTGCGCAGCAAAAATCGATGGTGTCTATTCTACAGAATACTCCAAACCTGATTGTCTCCAAGACGTTCTCTAAAATTTACGGTTTAGCCGGGTTGCGTATTGGCTATATCGTTGCACACCCTGATGTGCTTAAGAAGGTTGGAAAGTATGGCGATACAATCTCACCAAGCCAAACAGCCTTAGCGGCTGCGAAAGCGAGTTTAGGGGATGAAGATTTTATGAAAATGACGCGCGAGAAGAATGCGGTCGCTCGTAAAGTACTCACCGATTATCTCGACAGGAAAAATATATTCTACGGAAAATCACAAACCAACGTGGTTCTCTTCCCGGCACCGATGGATGGAAAAACTATTTTGGCGAAGCTTGAAGAAAAAGGGTTCCTGATCCGTGTGTGGGATTATCAGCAAAAGGAATGGTGCCGCGTTAGTATTGGCACTGCCGATGAGATGAAAGCCTTTATCAAAGTGTTTGATGAAGTAACGGCCTAAATCTTAAAGCGTGAGATTCGATTGCTGGCTTGGTTTTTAGTGTAATCTGAAATCATTTAACTGAATATCATCCAATCCGCGTTGGTCAAATGGGTTTTCCATTTGGTCCTGCACATTATAGAGCGAAATCAGGATAAAGGTAGAGACAGCCGAGAGGGCATATAAAATCCAGGAGTCATTCACAGAAATGCCATCATGCAATTTGTTATAAAGTGATGGCGTGTAGATGATGGGATAGATGTAGATGAAAATCAAACAATAGGCACGAATGGCTATCGGGGTGCGATGTTGATTAATAGCGATTAGATTCTCTGTGCCTCTATGCACATCCTTCATGAAGCGAAAGATTTTTAGAGCTGTTCCATTCCCGATCGGCTCAGAGTTATTCTTAATAAAGATGGCAACCTTACTTATTTCTGCGTAAAGATTTTCTTTCGCACAAGTTTTAGGCCCCAGATAATCTACCAGTCGATTAGAAATTAATTTGATCTGACTTTGAATTTCCAGCTTCTTAGTTTCTTCCAGTTTCTTGTTTTCCTGAAAGCAACAATCGACAGTAATAAGTCCAGATTTAAAAAGCGATAGAAATTCCAAGGCTTTCTCTCGTCTTCGAAAGGCACTACGAATTGTAAATACGAGCGGAAAGATAATCGCAATGCTGATTAGCGCCAGGTCATAGTTGTATTGGAATTTGTACTGCAGTGTGATATAAGAAACCAGAAATGAAATGCTCAAGGCAACCAAAGTTCGGGTGTTCAGAATAGATAGATATCGGTTCATGGAATTAGGAATGGGGTTTGGGCTAATGGTAAATTTAATCAAAGTCGGCATTATAAATAATAGTGATGCCGGTAAGGATTTTCTCAACTTCGATTATTCGAAAAGAACAAGTTCTTGGTTATACTTTTCACAAAGAATCTGATGCAATTTAAGTGCTTCTTTTTTTCCTTCCACATCCACCAACAAGCAGACCGTACCGCCATTTCCGCCACCTGTAATTTTGGCTCCATATATGCCAGGGATATTTTTGGCGAGGGTAACAATCTCATCCGTTCGGGGAGAACCGAGGCCGCATCGTGAATAACTTTCATGCGACTGGTACATAAGCTCACCCATGCGTTTTAGAGTATCAGTTCTTTGATCAATGGATTCATCCTGCAAACGTGTAAGATAGTTTTTGAATTGAAGTACGCGATCGTGTTCGAACACGGGATGCAGAGTGCACTGAAGGACCTGATAGTTTGTTTGATCCCCTATCGTAGTTATTGCATCAATAGACACATACTTAGTAAGAAATTCTTTTCCGGGCATGGAAACCGGGAGTATATTTTCAAATGAATTTCTAAATTCATCTACTGGAATGTTGCAAAGGAATCCCTGGAAAGGAAGTGATGAAAAGCCATTTAACGCTTTCGCAGATTGAATTTCTTTAGAAGAAATACCTAGTGAATGTGCAATAATGGAATACCCCATAAAGGCAGCTGCCCTCACTTCGCTGTAAGAGGCTCCGGCAACAGAATGTCTGACACCGCTGTCTATTCCTATAAAAGAAATCTCATCAGGTATTGAAATGAGGGTATCTATTTTGTCCGGCTGGCAGAGAATGGGTAAGAGTTTTTTTGATTCACCCAGGTAACAGGCCAATTGATCCATGAGCCCGCAAGGTGCACCGACTACCAGGTTCTCCACCCGCTGAGCAAGAATTGGAAGTAACGTGCCGGGTAACTCAAGATGAAATGCCTGGGTCAGAGCTTTCATACAGGCTACTTCAATGGAGGCCGATGAACTTACACCTTTTCCCAAGGGAACACTAGAGTGAAGATCAAAATCGGCACCTTTAAAACTTATGCCCTTTTCTTTTTGGAGGACAAGGACACAACCCAATACATAGGCAATCCACGCCTGTCCGGGATTCTGTTTACACTTTTGCTGTGCGAATAGATAGTCTACCTGATTGTTATTGAGATAGTCGCGGTAATCAACGTGGGCGATCAGGGTTTCGCCAGAACTCAACTGACTATTTATATGACATTGATAATCATCGCGGAGTCGTAACTTAATATGAGTACGATGCGCAATTGGCATCTGCAACACAAGAGAGCCGGAATAATCAGCAATCCCACCCATTACATCTAATCTTCCTGGGGCTGAAGCTTCTATAAATATTGTAGATACTTCGTCAGCGCTCAAAGGCATATTCGCTGAGATTTACTTTTAATAATTCTGCCGCTTTATCCTCGGGCATGGTATCGGCCATAAAATT
>Ga0075163_10012595_pt1 | contig 11013 bp, 7 predicted proteins | sample JI1023141ADNA_FD_71478 | JGI IMG/M metagenome (GOLD analysis project Ga0075163, IMG submission 71478) | Wastewater effluent complex algal communities from Wisconsin, to seasonally profile nutrient transformation and Carbon sequestration -... | ecosystem: Engineered > WWTP > Effluent > Algae...
CAGGATGATGCGCATTTAGGTCTCGATCTCAAACATGTCCGCATTGGCTTGCGCGTAAGCCAATGCATACGCCAGTTCGCCGCGCGCCTCTGCGTGAACGACCACGAGCGGCTCTGTTGCAGTCACTGTGTCGCCGAGGCGCACGCACAGCTCGACCCCTGCAGCTTTATCATCCGGGGCGCCGGCGAGCTTCGCGAGCCGCGATAGCTTGCGATTATTGATATGCGTGAGGATGCCGGTGCGCGGCGCTGGAAGGGGTTGCTGCAACGGCGCCAAGGGCGGCTGGCGCATGCCCCCTTGCGCTTCACAGATGCGCTGAAACTTCTGCCAAGCCCTGCCATCGTCCAGCACGGCGCGCGCGGCGCCCTGCCCTTCACCTGGAGGTGCGACACCCGCGAGTTCGAGAACCGCGCCTGCCACTTCTATCGCGCGCGCGCGCAAATCAGCCGGCGCCGCTGGCGTTCCCTGTAGAACGTCGAGGACGTCTCGCGCCTCAAGGGCTGGACCAATGCCGCGTCCAACCGGCTGACTCCCGTCCGAGAATATAAATCGCGTCTTCAGGCCGAACGCTTGCGCAACCGTCTCCATGTGAGAGCTGATCTCGCGTGCGGCCTCCGGCGTACGTACTTTCGCGGTCGGACCAATGGGAATGTCGAACACGACGTGCGTTGCGCCTGCAGCGACCTTCTTCGACAGAACCGAGGCAATCAATTGTCCCTCGGTATCGATATCAAGCGCGCGCTCAATCCGGATCAGCGCATCGTCCGCCGGAGACAAATGCATCGCCCCGCCCCAAGCGATGCAGCCTCCCTCGCGCTCGACGACCCGCCGCATCGCCGCCACATCCAAGTCGACGGGGGCCAGCGTCTCCATCGTGTCAGCCGTCCCGGACGGCGAAGTGATGGCGCGCGAGGACGTTTTGGGCATAGTCAGCCCACAACTTGCGGCGATAGCGACGACAATTGGACTCGTGCGATTGCCCGGCAATCCGCCCACGCAATGCTTGTCGCTGACGATCGATGTATTCCAGGTCAATTGCTCGCCGGTTTCGACCATTGCCCGCGTAAGGTGCGTGATTTCTCTGACATCGAGCGGAAATGCCGAGCACGCGGTAAGAAATGCGGAGAGATGCACGTCGGCATAACGGCCAGCGACCACATCCTTTATGATTTCTCCGAGCGCAGTAGCTCCTAAACGTCCGCCATAAATCCGGCGCCGGACCTCCGCGAGTGAATCCAGCGAGGGCGCCTGTGTCACATGGATAGGATCGCGATCGGCGATGGCTAGCCTTCGCCAGGCGGCTTCAGAAAGGCCGGCTTCGTCAGAGGCCAAAAGATCGCTCTCGATCTGATAAAGCGTCGCGACGACCTCATGGCCATTTGCACGCAGCTGCACGCGCGCGCGCGCTGCTAATCCTTCGGACTTGCAGATTGGGCAATCGCTGCGCATGAGCACGATCGCCTCGTCCTGCGTCAGCAGGTGAAGGCGGCGGGCATGCACAGGATGAAGTGGCCCGCTCATTCGAGGCCGTAGCTCCGCGTAGGATCGACGACGCTTGCCGACCACCCAAGCTCACGCGCGACGCGGGTGCGCAGGGCGTCGGACGCGACGGGCTCGCCATGCACAATGAAGAGACCCCGCGGCGGCTTTTCGAAGCCCGCAAGCCACTGCATGATCTCGTCAGCATCCGCATGCGCGGACAATTGCGGCAGCTGTTCAATCTCGGCGTGGATCGGAACCCATTGGCCGAACATCTTCAGCTCCTTTTCGCCGCCAAGAAGGCGCGCGCCGCGCGTGCCAGGAGCTTGATAGCCCGCGAAGAGAATAGTGTTCTTGGCGTCTGGTCCGAACGTCCTGATGTGGTGAACGACCCGCCCACCTGTGGCCATGCCGCTCCCTGCAATGATGATTTTGGGCATGGCATTGGTGCTGAGCGCCTTCGATGCGTCAACATCGCTGACATAAGTCGCGACGTCGCTGGCGCCGTCGCACGCTGCGGCGTCCAACAGATGATCGCTCATATGCGAACGCAACAATTGCGTCGTTTCGATCGCCATTGGACTGTCGAGGAAAATGGGCGTCGAATTTAGCCGCCCGGACTGCTTGAGCTGCCAGAGGTAGAAGAGCAGAAGTTGCGTGCGCCCGACAGTGAACGCCGGAATGACGATGGTGCCGCCGCGACGCACCGTCCGCTCGACGATGTTGGCCAAGCTTTCCATGGGATCGGTCTTTGGATGAACGCGGTCTCCGTAGGTCGACTCCACCACGATATAATCGGCGTGCGTCACACGCGCCGGGGCGGGCATCATGGGATCGCCGTAGCGACCAAGGTCGCCGGAAAATACGATATCGATCCCAGCAGCATGCAATTCGACGATGGCCGCGCCCAGGATATGCCCCGCCCGGTGGAGCTGGAGCCGCGCGCCGCCGATGTCGATGCTTTGATCGAAGGGCGTCGGCCGCAAAGCTTTGAGCGCGCGTTCCGCGTCACGGACCGTGTAGAGCGGTAGGGCCGGCGCATGCTTGCTGAAACCCTTTCGATTGGCGTACTCGGCGTCGCGCTCAGCGATATCAGCGCTGTCCTTCAGAAGAATTTTAGTTAGGTCCGCTGTTGCCTCGGAGCAAAACACCGGGCCTTGAAACCCCTCGCGTACGAGCTTTGGCAAATAGCCACTGTGATCAAGGTGTGCGTGGGTGAGGATGAGCGTGTCTATGCGCTCGGGCGCGATCGGGAACGGGTCCCAATTGCGTTCGCGCAAAACCTTCAGTCCCTGAAACACGCCGCAATCAACAAGAAGAGTCAGACCATCCGCTTCAAGCAGATGCTTTGAACCGGTGACTGTCCCGGCGCCGCCCAAGCTCGTGAATTGAATGGTCATGGGCCCGCTCCCAGTTGCGAAGACGACGGCGCTCTGGCGGTGAACATATCCCAAAGCCGCCGTACGCCCCAACGCCAGCCCCCGGCCAGCAAGCCTAAGGCAATTGATGTCACGAGCCACGGCAGTGGCGGCGCTCTCAAATGGAATACAGCCGCCAGGGGCGCTACGGCGACGACGAGCGCCAGCGCTGTCAAAAGCGCGCCCGCAATGAACCAAAAGACGCGCCGCGACGAATCAAGAAGCCTACCCTTGTCGCCCGCTGCGTCCACCAGCGCCAAAGTGATGTTGGCGACAATGAGCGCAACGAAAGCGACGGCCCGGGTCTCCGCCTCCGTCATCGTCTTGAGAGCGACAATGTAAAGTGCGAGCACACAGGCAAGGATGACCCCACCTTGGACGATCGCTTGCAACAATTCGCGTCGGCCAAACAAAGGTTCGTCGGGACGTCGCGGTGGACGTTTCATGGCGTCTTCGTCGCTACGTTCGCCCTCGAACGCCAAGGCGCAGGTTGGATCAATCGCAAGCTCAAGCAACACAACATGCATAGGAAACAGCAACTGAGGTAGGCCAAGCAGGATCGGTGCGAGCGCAAGGCCGGCTATGGGCACGTGGATCGCGGTGACGTAGATCAACGCCTTGCGCAGATTGGTGAATATCCTGCGCCCCATCCGCACCCCGCCGACGATCGAAGCGAAGCCATCGTCCAGAAGAACCAGATCGGCAGTTTCGCGTGCGACATCCGTCCCCTTCTTTCCCATGGCGATGCCGATGTGAGCAGCGCGCAAAGCGGGCGCGTCATTCACACCGTCTCCCGTCATCGCGACAATCTCGCCATTGGCCTTGAGCGCTTCGACGATGGCCAGCTTTTGCTCAGGCGCGACGCGCGCGAATACGCGATGCGCTCGCAGTGCCTCCTGCAGCTCTGGTTGCAGCATCTGCGCCAAGCGATCACCGGTGGTGACCTCAGCAGTTTCAATGCCGGCGGCCACAGCAATTGCTGCTGCAGTGGCGGGATGGTCGCCGGTGATCATGATGACCTTCAGTCCCGCCGCGCGTGCGCTCGCAAGCGCTTCAGGCACATCTTCGCGCAGCGGATCGAGAAAACCGATGAGGCCCAAAAATTGAAAGTCGGTGGCCTCCAACGGATCGCTCAGCGGCTGCCCGCTCTCCCAGCGCGCTACCGCGAGGACGCGAAGCCCCTCATGCGCGAAAGCATTGAGATCGCGATGCACCGCCGCAGCCGTGGCGGCGTCCAATTGGCAAAGGCGAATGACCGCCTCGGGCGCACCTTTCACGGCCGCAACATGCTTGCCCTCGTCCAACCAAGCTTGCGTTACCGCGGTCAACTCGGCCCGAAGCGGCCAACTACGCTGCAGCAATGCGCGCTCCGTATCGAGACTTAGAACCGTCGCCGCCTCGTGAATGGCGCGATCCATCGGATCGACTGGACGCTCGCTGGAGGCGCGACGCGCGTACAAAACGAGGTCTCGGCCGGCTGATGTTATATTGCCGGCGAGTCCTTCAACTCCCGAAGCTGAGCGCAGACGCTTCAGCTGCATGTGGTTCTGTGTGAGTGTGCCCGTCTTATCGACGCAAAGCACGCTTGCTCCGCCTAAGGTCTCCACCACTGCACTACGGCGAACGAGAACATTATGCCCCGCCAATCGCCATGCGCCGAGCGCCAAAAAAACGGCGAGCACCATAGGAAATTCTTCAGGCACCAGAGCAATCGCCGCCGTGATGCCGGCGAGAGCGCCCGCCATCCAATCCCCGCGAAGCAACCCAAATGCGAGAACAATCACTAGGCAAAAGGCGAGCGCAAATACACCGAGCAGACCAACGATCCGGCCTGCCTTGCGCTGTAATGGCGTCGGCCCCTGATCGATCTCGCTCAGCGAGCGCCCGATGCGGCCCAGCGCCGAACGCGCGCCCGTTTCTGTGACGCGCGCGACGCCTTGGCCGCGCACCACAAGAGCGCCCGAGAGAAGTTGTGGGGAGATATCGGAGACGAGCGTCGCCGTTTCCGAAAAGGTCTCGCCTTCGCGCAGGAGACGTTTGTGGACCGGAGCCGATTCTCCCGTAAGCGCGCTTTCGTCGACCGCAAGCAGATCGCCTGCCATCAAAAGAGCGTCCGCGCAGATCCGATCGCCCTCGCCGACGAGCATCACATCGCCCGGAACGATCTCGCGGGCTGGGACCTTGCGCTGGGCCCCGTCGCGAATAACGCGGGCATAAGGCTGCGCAAGATCACGCAACGCCGCCAATGCGCGCTCGCTGCGCGCCTCCTGGAAGATCACCAGACCAATGGCGGCGCACGCAGCAACGACAAGAAACGCGCCTTCACCTATGTCGCCCACGACCAAATAAAGCGCCGCCGCGCCGAGCATCAACGCAAACATCGGCTCGCGCAGTGTCTCGACCGCAATCTGACGGACGCTGCGCAAGCCAGGGGGCGGCAATTCATTGGCGCCCCAGCGTGACAACGCATCGCGCGCTTCGGCGTCGCTCAAACCAGAGAGGCTCGTCGTGTTCACGCAGTCACTATGGGACAAGCCGCAGCGGCTTTCGATCACGAAGATCGATCAATCGTCTTCCTCTTCGCTCTCCTCGCCTTCCCCTGCCTCGGCGGCGTGGGGCGCAAACGCGAGAGGATCGATCCTCAACGCAAGATAGGCGCTCACGCCCAAGACGATCGCAGCCAACGCCCAGGCCAACCGGGATGGCGGACGTGCGTCGTGCGCTTCGGGGAAGGATGAGGCGGGCTTTTGGCCTGTCACCATCGCGCGAACCAGATTGTCGCGCGTCAACACCGACATCACCACAATGGCCGTTACGTGCACCGCAATAAGCACCAGCAAAGTGTTGGCGATTGTTTCGTGGGCGTCCTCGCCACCGGATAGTCCAGTAGCGATCGTCGCGGCGACAAGACCAAGCAAAGCGATGACGGCGACCGCCCCCAAAGGGTTGTGCCCCAATTGAGGATGCGCACGTCCCGCGACAATTCCGCGGATATGTGCGCCGATGTCGGCAAGGCGCAGAAAATTCGAAAAGCGCGCATGCTCGCCGCCGACAAATCCCCACACCAAGCGAAAGGCGATCAACAATGCCGCGATCCAGCCCGCGGTGACGTGCCACTGATTGAGGACGCTCTCCTCCTCGGCGGACAAGAACGCGACGCCGACAGCGAGCACCAAAAGCCAATGGAAGAGCCGCACGCCCATATCCCAGACTTTGACGGAGCGCGGTGGGACGGCGCCGGACATCCAAGTTCTCCTTTCTCCGCGCACATGCGCACAGTTTGGTCTGGACATAAAAGCATCGCTGCGCTCACCTCCCTTGCGTTCGATCAACGCCTTTTCCAGCGCCCAGGACATTGAGAGGCATGTGCAGCACGCCCGCTTCTCCTGCGCCGCTCTTCAAGGTCCGCCGCGCTTGCCGGTCTTACGGCGAAGGTGACACGCTCGTGCAGGCGCTGGTCGATGTTGATCTGGAGATCGCACGCGGAGAACTCGCCGTGCTCTTGGGGCCGTCGGGCTCGGGCAAGTCCACGTTGCTCAACATCCTTGGAGGATTGGACCGCCCTACCGCCGGGGATGTCGAATTTGAAGGCGCGTCGCTGAAAGCGCTGAGCGACCACGCCCTCACCCGCTATCGGCGCAAGCATGTCGGATTCATCTTTCAGTTCTACAATTTGATCCCGAGTCTTACGGCGCGCGAGAACGTCGAGCTCGTCGCCGAGATCACTGAGGCGCCCCTTGATGCCGCCGAAGCGCTTAGCCTCGTGGGGCTCAAGGATCGCCTCGATCATTTTCCTTCGCAATTGTCGGGTGGTGAGCAACAGCGGGTCGCGGTCGCGCGCGCTATCGCTAAACGTCCAGCCGTCTTGCTCTGCGATGAGCCGACCGGCGCCTTGGATGTGAAGACAGGTGTTCGGGTTTTGGAAGCGTTGCAGGAAGTCAATGAGCGTTACGGTTCGACCACGCTGATCGTCACGCACAACGCTGATGTCGCGCGCATGGGCCAGCGGGTCATCCGGTTTAGCGACGGCCGCGTTCGCAGCGTTGAAACCAACACAGAGCGCGTTCCACCCTCACAATTGGTTTGGTGAGCGAATGTCGACGCTCGACACCAAACTCTTGCGCGACGTTTGGCGGATGCGGCTGCACGCCTTGGGCGTGGCTCTGGTTTTGGGATGCGGGCTCTCAGTGCTGGTGATGGCCGTGGGCATGCGCGATTCCATGGAGCGAACGCGGACCTCCTATTACGGCGAACGGCGCATGGCCGACATCGCCGCAAGCGCCGTGCGTGTACCTGATCGCGTCGCCGCTGAGCTAGCGGCGACACCCGGTGTGCAGGCTATGGAGGCGCGCGTCAGTGGGATCGCGCTCGTCGATCTGGCAGGTGTCAGTGAGCCCGCTTCGGCCCACCTCATCTCGCTGCCGCCGCGTGGTCGGCCGCGGGTCAACGATCTTGCGCTCGCGCGTGGTCGTTGGCCGGACGCCGCGCGTCCTGATGAGATCTTGATCAGCCAAGCGTTCGCGGACGCCAATGGGCTGGAGCTGGGCGATGTCGTTTCAGCCACGCTGCGCGGGAGACGCCAGGGACTGCGTATAGTCGGTGTCGCGAACTCGCCGGAATTTATCTTTGCGGCGGCCCCCGGCGAATTGTTCAGGCAAGCTAAACGGTTCGGCATTGTCTGGATGAATCGCGAAGCGCTAGCGCGCGCGTACGATCTCGATGGCGCCTTCAACGACGCCGTGTTCATCCTCGGGCGAAACGCCAACGCGGTCGAAGTCATTGCCGCGATCGACGCCATTCTCGCGCCCTACGGAGGTTCGGGGGCCTATGGCCGTGAGCGCATGATCTCTGACCGCTTCCTCACTGAGGAAATGCGGCAGCTCGCAACAATGGCTGTGTTCTTGCCGGCGATTTTCCTCCTCACCGCCGCGTTTCTCGTCAACATCGCGATGGGTCGAGTGATCGCAACGGAGCGCTCTAACATCGGCTTGTTGAAAGCGTTCGGCTACCCAGACGCAGCGGTCGCTTGGCATTACGCCAAGAGCGCCGTTCTCTTCGCGGTGCTCGGCGCGGCCATCGGCTCAATCGCCGGAATAGCCCTCGGGCGCGCGGTCGCCGAGATCTATCGCGATTATTATCACTTTCCCTCCCTCGATTTTGAAGCGTCACCTCTGACGCTGGCCGGCGCGTGGGCGACCGGGCTCGCGGCAGCTCTTTCCGGTTGTCTCTTTTCGGTACTGCGCGCGGCAAAGCTCTCGCCGGCGGAGGCCCTCACACCGCCGCGGCCGACTTCCTTTTTCACGGCGGGCGGGATGCTCTCACGCATCGAAGCAGCGCTTGATGCGAAGTCACGCATCATTGCACGACGCATCCTCCGCTTTCCGCGCCGAGCGGCCACCACCGCCTTGGGCGTTTCTTTCGCCATCGCCTTGTTGATTGTCGCTAGAACCATACCCGCGGAGATGGATTATCTCCTGAACGTGAATTTCGGCGTCGCCAACCGCCAAGACATCACCGTGACATTCACCGATGCTCGCGGGCGCGACGCGCTCTTCGAGGTGCAACGGCTGCCCGGCGTGTTCTACGCCGAGCCCTTCCGCGCCGAAGAGATCATCTTGCGCCACGAGGGTCGCACCGTTCACGAGACGATATTCGGATTAGCGCAGCCTGGACGCCTCAATCAGTTGGTGGGAGCGGGCCAACGCGTGGTGACAGCGCCCGCATCGGGGGTCGCGCTGGCGCGCGCACTCGCTCGAAAACTCGACGCCCAGCCGGGCGACGAAATCCTCATTGAGCAAACCAGAGGCCGACGTCTCGCAACCACAGTGCGCGTCAGCGCTATTGTCGATCCGATGATCGGCTCATCCGCGTACATGGACATGGAGCAACTAGCGCGCCTCATGCGCGAGCCTGGGCGCGCTAACGGCGCGCACTTGGCGCTCGATGACGCGAGAACTGACGCATTCAACCGGGCCATCAAAGACATTCCAGGCATCGCCGGGGTTAGCTATGTCCGCCAGGCAGAGCTCTCCATGCGCCGCGAGTTCGATCAAAGCATCGGGGTGATGAATCTCATCTATGCCGCCTTTGCCGCCATCATGGCGGGCGGCGTCGCCTTCTCGGCCGCGCGCATAACACTCGCGGAGCAAGAACGCGATCTCGCAACCTTGCGCGTGCTTGGCTTCAGCCGGGTTGAAATTTCCTACATCCTCGTCGGAGAGTTGATGGCGCTTTCGCTGCTTGCTGTCCCGGTCGGCGCGGGCCTCGGCGCACTCTTGGCGATATGGCTCATGCGCATGTTTCAAACCGACATGTACGCCTTCCCGTTTGTCTTTGACGCCGGCGGGTTTGCCTTCGCCATAGCGTTCACCCTCGCCTGCGTTGCGAGCGCGGCGATGGTGGTGCGCTCGAACCTCGACAAACTGGACATGATCGCTGTGCTGAAGGCCCGAGACTGAATATGACCCTGACCCGCCGCCAAATCTCCGACGTGCTCAAAGCGCCACTACGGCTGTCGATGTCGCAACGCATTTGGGCCGGTGCTGCACTCCTCCTCATCATCACGTTGACTTGGCTCGCATGGCCGCGCCCGCTCAGCGTCGAGACTGCCGTCGTTGACCGCGGAACCGTTCGCACCGAAGTCGTGGACGAGGCGCGAACGCGCATACATGACGTCTTCATCGTCTCGGCGCCGGTCACGGGCGAACTGCAGCGCATTGAGCTGGAGCCTGGTGACGCCGTCGAGCGTGGTCAGATTGTTGCGGTGATTGCTCCCGCCGATCCAGCACTCCTCGACGCGCGCGTGGCCGCCGAAGCGGACGCGGGCATTGCCTCAGCCCAAGCCGCACTCGCTGCCGCGGAGGCAGACCTCGAATTAGCGCGGGGCGCCCAACAGCGAACCGCCACACTCTTCCAACGCGGCTTTGCCTCAGAAGCGGCGCGCGACAACGCGGATGCCGCCTGGCGCGCCGCACGCGCGTCTCTCAACGCCAGACGCGCCGACCTTGCTCGCGCACGCGCTGCCACTGGTGCGCCAACCGCGCGCGCACGGCGCGCCACGCCGGTGCCGTCTCCCGCCAGCGGCCGGGTCCTTCGTGTGCTGCAGCAGAGCGAAACCATTGCGATAGCGGGCGCGCCGCTGCTTGAGATCGGCGATCCATCACAGATCGAGATCGCAGCCGATTTTCTTTCACAAGACGTCGTGGGCATGCAGGCGGGCGCAAGCGCCGCGATTGAAAATTGGGGCGGCGACACCCCTCTCCCAGCCACGGTGTTTCGCATCGAGCCTTATGCCCGGACCACCATCTCCGCGCTTGGTGTCGAAGAGCAGCGCGTGACGGTCATCCTGCATCTCCTCGATCCCGAATCTGCGCCTCCTTTGGGCCACGGGTTCCGCGTCGATGCGCGCGTCGTGGTGAATCAAGAAGACGCGGTCGTGCGCGTGCCTACGGACGGTCTCGTCAGAGACGGTGAAGCCTGGGCAGTCTTCGTCATTCGCGGCGGGCGCGCACGCTTGACGCGCGTCGAGATCGGCGGCGGTGGAGACGATTTTCGAGCGGTCACACGCGGGCTATCGCCCGGCGATCGCGTCGTGCTGTTTCCCGGTGATGCGCTCGCAGATGGAATCTCGGTCAAGCCGAGGCGCGACAACTCGCACGCCAGACTCATCCGACCTTGACCGCTGACGGTCCGACCATCGGGAGTAGGCTGCGGGCGGAGATGTCCCGCGGCTTAGCGGTCGGTTGAGCGCAATCCGCCAGAGCATCATCCCCTATCTTCGTCGGCCACAACCTTACGACTGACCGATTTCGAGGATTAGGCAGCTATTGCTTAGCCAAGGATTTAGGTGAGGCTCAAACCGCGTCGCATTGCTGGTCAGATTGCTCGCCCCCCCGAGAGAAGCACAGCCAGTTCGATCAACGTCCAGAGCCGACGCGATGTTCGCCACGAGGCGTACGCGTGCGCGATCGCGCTGGTCAGCATCCAATTTCCGCGTAAGCTTTAAGCCAGTTCTCAGCGCCGGAGCCTGCGAGGTTGCTAAATAGCCGAATTTGCCCGCCGGAATATAGAAAACCTCTCGCCCCTCGTAGGGCGTTATCAGATCTCGTTTTGAACA
>Ga0075163_10012598_pt1 | contig 11012 bp, 10 predicted proteins | sample JI1023141ADNA_FD_71478 | JGI IMG/M metagenome (GOLD analysis project Ga0075163, IMG submission 71478) | Wastewater effluent complex algal communities from Wisconsin, to seasonally profile nutrient transformation and Carbon sequestration -... | ecosystem: Engineered > WWTP > Effluent > Algae...
CCGCCCCACCCGGCGACACGGGACCATCAACCGTCACCCGCCCACAAACCCGACCCAGTCAACCAAGCTCCAGCACCGAGCCCGACCACCATCACCCTCAACGAAAAATTGGGGCTAAGGCGACTGACCGGATGACCGCTCGGCGCGCAGTGCGGTGTTGGAGTCTTCGAGTTCGAGAATTCGTACTATGCCCGCAATGTTCACACCGGCGGCGACAAGTGCGACGATGCGAGCGATTCGGATGAGATCGTCTGCGCTATAACGGCGGGTCCCGCCTTCGGTTCGGGCCGGACTGAGAAGGTTGTGCCGTTCCCATAGCCGTATCGACTGGATGGGCGCTCCAGACAGTTCAGCAGCCACCGAGATTCCGTATACGCCCTGGTCCGGTGTCGGTTCATGACCTCGGTGACTCTGGCCCGCCATAACCCTCCGATGCCGCTCAGAAAATCTCTTCCAGAGTCTTGCACCATCGAGCGCCAGATGCTAGAACAGATCTATGCCTGATGGCATAGATTAACTGGGTTCTGGAAACAGATTACAAAGTTGGGAGGCAGCGACCATGTTGATGCGAAGCGACCCGTTCCGTGACCTCGATCGCTTCACCCAGCAGGTCATGGGAACGGCAGCCCGGCCGACGGTGATGCCGATGGACGCCTGGCGTGAAGGTGAAGAGTTGGTTGTCGAGTTTGATCTGCCGGGAATAGCAGAGAATTCGTTGGACCTCGACATCGAACGCAATGTGGTGACCGTACGGGCCGAACGCGCCGATGTTGACCCCGGCCGGGAAATGCTGGCGGCCGAACGCCCGCGGGGGGTGTTCAGCAGGCAGCTGGTCCTCGGGGAGAACCTCGACACCGACAAGATCGCCGCCACCTACGACGCCGGCATCCTGCGGCTGCGGATTCCGGTGGCGGAAAAGGCCAAACCGCGGAAGATCGCGATTGGCCGTACCAACGACCGTCAGATCGTCAACGCCTGACCGGGCCGAGTTGCCGGAGAGTGAGGTGACCACCATGGCAGCTGTCGACAACGTGGATGCACCGGCAACCCACCGCATCGCGGTCAGTCCGGAATCCGCTTTCTTATCACCGAATGACCCGGCCATCGCGGCTTTGTTCGCTGAAGTTGAGGCGATATTGCTCGCGTCCGCGGGTCCGGCCGGTCAACGGTGGGCCGCAACCAACGCATGCCCCCGCTGCGCACTAGCGAAGCCCGACGCAAACCACCGGAGTTATCGCGAACCGCCTCGGTCTCGGCCTCGACCGGCGCCGGCTCGATGTATCCGCGCCGTACAGCGAAGCCCTCCAGAAGCGAAGCCCTCCAGACGAGCACCGACGATCAGAAACCGGCACAACCACGAAAGGGAGGTAGCGAACCAACTCCATTAAAAATCACAGAGTAATGAGAAATCACGGAGCAGCCCGTACCTCCGGCCGCGTGACTGGCATTGCCCGCTCCCCCTTCGGGGCAATACGCCAACGCACTACCGGGTGCCTCGGCCGGAGGCGGGCAGCCCGACTCTCCACCCGCCCACTGCTACGTCCACGCAGGCTGCAGCTCGGCGAGAAACTCCAGCACAGCCTTGTTGAACGCGGTCGGCGATTCCAGCATGGTCATGTGCGCGGTGTCGGGAATGATCCTGATGCGGCCGCCGGAAATGCCTGCAGAGATTTGTTGCTGCCAGTTCAGGGGCGTCACCGGATCCTGGTCTCCGACCAGAAGCATTGTCGGACAAACGATATCGGCATGATCGCCAGTGACGTCCCCATCGCGCAACGCGAGGCACTGCTGCGCATAGGTCGCGTCGTCATAGGCGAGGAACATCGCTCGGAGCAACCCGGCGAGAGCCGGATTCGCCGCACGCGTCGCCGCCGACAGCACACCGGCCAGCCAAGGGTCTACAGCAGCCACCAAACCGCTGGTCTGAATCATCTGCGCCCGCTCGGCGAGGATGTCACGCCCCTCGTTGCTGAGTACAGCCTCGCCCCCGGCCAAGACGAGCGCGCGGGTCCGCGCGGGATACTTCGCGGCGAACCGTTGCGCAATCATGCTTCCCAGCGAGTGCCCTACGACGACCGCTGTCGAAACGTCGAGGTCGTCCAGCAAGCCTGCAAGTTCATCGGCCCAGGCATCGATTGAATAGCCATCGCGCGATCGGGGCGACCGGCCGCATCCGCTGCGGTCGTAGACGATCACCCGGAAGTACCTACTCAGGACCATGCGCTGCGCATGCCACACATTCGAGGTTGCCCCGAGCCCATGGATGAAGACCACAGGCGGCCCGTTCCCTTCCGTTTCATAACGGAGCGCCGGCGTTGACATCAGGTGGCCGACTCAGGCCGGACCGGGCACCCGAAAGCTACGTCTTCCAGCCGGGCTGGTCCGGTCCCATGGCCGGGTTCCGTCTTCCACGGCCAGCTGTTGGACCGGAACGGCGCCAAGCTGGGCAGCACCGGATCCTTTCCCCGACTTGCCATCTCGCGCTCAATGGCGGATCGGGCGCCGCCCCCGAGTAACTCGACGTCCATCAGGAAGTAATCGCGGAAGAACACCATGCCCAGCGACCGGTCGGCGACGATTCGGCCCAAGACGTCGAGCATCTTCTCCGGAGTCGTCTCGAATTCCGGTGTCTCGATGAGCAACAGCCGGTCACCCATCGTCTCGGCTCCCATGAATTGCACGAGAACACTGAACAGGATGTTGTTCTGCCGCGCGACGTAGAGGGAATTGCTCACGGCGTAGGTGCGGTTCCACTGCGCACCGAGTTCACTCTGCCACCCGTCCAGGACCGCCATCCAATGGCCGACCTGGGCACTCGAGGCAACCCCGATCGCCTGGTAAGAGTGCGGCACAGTGCCACGAACGAATGCCTCGACCTGTTCGTAGTCATATCCGCCGTTGGCCAGACACTCGTCCACAAAAACCAGGTTGCACTCCAGGATCATGCGGAGAATCGAACGGTTTTTCTCTGAAACATCAAGGGCATCAAGACCTTCGAGCGCTGTGCGGTTCTGGGTCCGGTACATCTCCAGCGGAGCGCGCCACAGCCGATTCTGATACGCGTTGCTGATATACGGCGCAACGATCTCGTAGATGGCCATGCTGCTGTGCCCCACCGATTTCGCCAACTGGTAAGTGAGCGGTACGGGCGGCGCGAACTCCGGCTGCTGCCCGGGCCGGTAGAGGATCAGCTGCCCACCCTGGCCGGTGAACAGCGCCAGGATGATAGGCACCTGATCCCGCATATTCTTGATGAACTTCGTCAGGGACGCCTCGTAGAACCCCATCATGGACTCGTTCAACGCCAGGACCGCCTGCTCGGCGACGAGGCGTTCGCTCGCCGGCGGTTCGTCGGCGATCACCGGCCGCATGAAGTCGGGAATTCCGCTATCCATTCCGAACATCCATTTCAGTGTGGTCGATCCTTTATTGCCAGAACTGACGCGTTCGGGACGAAACGCGAGTGTATTGGTTCTATACCGCCTGGCGTTCCGTGGTCAGCGTTTCAGCGCGTCTGGCACTAGATATCACCGGGTATCACCGGGTATCACCGGAAGTGCCAAATGAATTCCTGAATACGGCGCAGAATGCGGTGCCGCGTCGCGCTACGGTGTGCGCCATGTCGAATCTGACCGTCGCTGCGCTATTTGCGGCACGGACTGACTGAGGGAAAGAGGCTGCCGGCCGCATGGATCAGACGACTGTTCGGCATTTCGTTCGTCCTGTCGTGGACGACCCGAGCTCGCTCTGGCGTGCCGGAGATGCCTGGCTGGCGGGCGGAACATTCCTCTTCTCCACACCATTGCCGGACATCCGCCGCCTGATCGATCTGACCAGCCTCGGCTGGCCGGACATCGTGATCGTCCCCGGAGGCTTGCAGATCGCGGCAACCTGTCGCGTCGCCGAACTCTACGATTTAATCCCGCCGGATGAATGGGCCGCCGGTCCGTTTCTGCGTGAGGCGGTGGACGCGTTCCTCGCGGGCTTCAAGGTCTGGAACACCGCAACGGTGGGCGGCAGCATCTGCACTTCGCTGCCGGCCTCGCCGATGACGACGATGGCTGCGGCACTGGACGCGACCCTGGAACTCTGGGGTCCGGGCGGCGTCCGGCGAACGATGAGCGTCCCGGACTTCATCCTCGGCAACAATTCCAATGCGCTTCGCCCCGGTGAGTTGCTCCGCTCGATCGACATCCCGATCGAATCGCTCAAGCGTCACTATTCATCCCGGCGTTTCACACTCACCAAACAAGGCAGATCCAGTGTATTTCTCGTGGGCACAACAGATCCGGCTAAGGGCGACCTGGTTCTCACGACCACGGCGGCCACCCCGAAGCCGGTTGTGCTGCGGTTTGGCGCCATCCCCACCAGCACGGAGTTGCGCGCAGCGATCAGCGCTGCCGTCGGCGATGACGACTACTTCGACGACCCCAACGGAAGTCCGGCCCACCGCAAACACCTGACCTACCACTTCGCCGAGACCATCAGACGCGACCTCGCCGGAGTGCCGCGATGACGTTCATCGTCAACGGAATCGAGTTCACCGACTCCCCCGCACCCGGGCAATGTCTACGCACCTTCCTGCGAGACCTCGGCCATCGCGGTGTGAAAAAGGGCTGCGACAGCGGTGACTGCGGCGCATGCACCGTGTGGATCGAGGACCGACCGGTACACAGTTGCATCACCTCGGCGGAGCAGATGCGCGGCCGGCATGTCACCACCATCGAGGGCCTGGCCGACGACGAGTCGTTGCACCCTGTGCAGGAGGCCTTCCTTAATGCTCCCGGTTTCCAGTGCGGCTTCTGTACCGCGGGGATGATCATGACCTGCGCGGCACTGACCGACGGGCAGCGGGCGGATTTGCCTTCGTCGCTACGCGGAAGCCTTTGCCGCTGTACGGGTTTCCGCGCCATTCAGGACGCGATCGACGGCGTCGCGCATGTCGAATCGGACGTCTCGCCGGGCAACACGATCGGCGCCAGCGTGGGTGCCGTCGAGGGCCGTGGGGTGGTCACGGGATCGGTTCACTACACGATGGACGACGTGCCGTCCGAAGCCGCGCATATCAAGGTGGTGCGATCTCCGCACGCTCATGCGCGCGCGCTCCGCATCGACACCGGCGAAGCGAAAGCCGTGCCCGGCGTGTTGGCCGTCTACACCTGGCAGGACGTTCCCCGCAAGAGGTTCACAACCGCCTTGCACGAGAACCACCTCGTCGAACCCGATGACACCCTGGTGCTGGACCAGGTCGCTCGATTCAAGGGTCAGCGAATGGTGGCCGTTGTAGGTGTAAGCGTGGCTGCGGCCGAGGAAGGGTGCCGACAGGTCGAGATCGAGTGGGAGGTGCTCCCGGCGGTCCTCACCATCGAGGAGGCAATGCGCCCCGGCGCCGCGCGCGTGCACGAAAAGAGCGAGGACGCGTGGATCACCAACCCGGAGAAGAACCTCCTCCTCGACATGAGATTCGGCCGCGGAGACGTCGACGCGGCACTGGAAACAGCGGATGTCGTGCACCACGCCACCTACCGAACACCCCGTCAAGCGCACGCCCAACTCGAAACCCACGGCAGCCTCGCCTGGATCGACAGCGCCGGCGTCGTCCATGTGCGCACCAGTTCGCAGGCTCCCTTCATCTGCAAGGAGAAGCTGTCCCACGTTTTCGGCGTCCGACGCGACCTGATGCATGTCTTCACCGGCCGCGTCGGGGGTGGCTTCGGCGGCAAGCAGGAGATGTTGACCGAGGACCTCTGTGTGTTAGCCGCCCTCGACTTACGTATCCCGGTCCAGTGGGAGTGGACCCGCGAAGAGGAGTTCATCGGCGGCACATCTCGCCACCCGATGGTCATCGAGGTCACCTTGGCCGCCACGAAGGAGGGTCAGCTCACGGCCATGGCGATGGACGTGACCTCCAACACCGGCGCCTACGGCAACCACGGTGGCGAGACGCTGGCATCCAGTTCGGGCGCTCTGGCCTGGTACCGCTGCCGCAATAAGCGTTTCACCGGCCGGGCGCTGTACACGAATACCACCCCGGCCGGCGCCTGCCGCGGGTACGGCGCGGCCCAGCCCACCTTCGCCGTGGAGTCGGCGATCGACGAACTCGCCGGCAAGCTGGCCATGACCCCGTTGGAGTTTCGCCGCCGCAACGCCGTTCAGCCCGGCGATAATCTCGCGGTTGGCGGAGCGCCTGCCGACCAGTGCCTGGGCAGCTACGGACTGGACCAGTGCCTGGACTCCGTCCAGAACGCCATCGAGTCAGGGCCGGTGACCGAGGCACCCGAGGGGCCGGAGTGGTCGACCGGAGTGGGTTATGCGATGTCGATGTACGACACGTCGCCTCCCACCGAACATCGTTCCGAGGCGAGCCTTGAACTTCTGCCTGACGGAACCTACCTCGTTCGGGTGGGCACCTGCGAATTCGGCAATGGCACTACCACCAGTCATGTCCAGTTCGCTGCAGCCGCTCTGGGAACCTCGCTGAAGCGGGTGGCTATCCGGCACGGCGACACGGCGGAATCAGGTTGGGACACTGGAGCTTTCGCGCAGACCGGCCTGTTCGTCGCCGGTCATGCAGTGACCCGTGCCGCGCAGGGACTCCGCAACCGCATTCTCGACTACGCCAGGCGATTGGCGGGCGAGGGAGATCGAGTCGAGTTGTTGGCCGATTGCGTAGTGGTCGGGGAACGACAGATGCCGCTTGATGAACTCTGGCGGATCGCCGACGCCGACGGCGTCGCACTGAGTCAGGCCCGGAAGGCGTACGGATCCCCGATCAGCTTGGGGTTCAACGTCACTGGCGTGCGTGCTGCGGTGAACAGCATCACCGGGGAGATACGGCTGCTGGACATGGCCCACGCCGTCGACGCCGGCAGGGTTATCAATCCCCAGCAGCTCCGCGGTCAGGTCGAAGGCGCCGTCGCGATGGGGATCGGCTTCGCCATGACCGAGTGGTGGCAGGAGGACGGGCACGGCACGATTCTGAATCCCGGAATCCGCATGTATCGCATGCCCAACTTCGCCGACGTACCGCCGATCCGGGTGTTCTTTGCCGACGTAGAGGACACCGTGGGTCCGTTCGGCGCCAAGGGCTGTGCGGAATCGCCGATTGATCCTGTGGCCCCGGCGATAGCCAATGCCGTAGCCGCCGCTGCCGGGGTCCGGTTTCGCGACCTGCCCCTCGTGCCACCGCTCATCTTCGAGCAGTTATACGAAACGTACCTCCAGCGCAGTCGGGACCAACCTTCGCGGTAATCGCGGCGCAAACCGGCAGTATTAGTGGCTGTGAAAATCATCGTCGGTCAAGCCGTTCGCGAGGGACGCGAGGACGACTATGTGGAGTGGCAGCACCAGTTGACAGCTGAAGCTGCGCGTTTTCCCGGCTATGTCGGTTCAGAGCTGCATCCGCCGTCCCCGGCACAGGAAGATTGGACCGCCGTCTACCGGTTCGATTCCATTCCCAACGGGCAGAACTGGCTTGACAGTGCGACGCGCCAGAACATGCTCGATCGCGCCGCTTCACTCTTTGCCGGACCGGGAACTCGCCAGATCGTCGCCGAGGGCAACCCGGCCGGCGATGGTCTGGTCAGCGTGGTCGTGACGCGCTTGGTCCCCGAAGACCAAGTGGAGAGCTTCCTCGCTTGGCAGACCAAGATCGCCGATTCACAGAGCCGGTATCCCGGTTTTCGCGGTGTCGAGGTCTTCCGACCCGTTGACGATGCCTGCGACGAATGGACAATCTGCCTCAAATTCGACTCGGCCGAACACCTCGACGCCTGGCTGACGTCAGACGATCGCCATCGACTTCTCGAGTCCGGCGCCTGGGGGGACGTAAAAATTCGCCGGATCGACCACTCGTATGGAAACTGGTTCGTGCTGGGTGACCGAGCCGCCCAGCCGCCGTCAAGTCTCAAGACGTCGCTGGCCGTTTGGGTGGGCCTTTACCCAACCGCCATGTTGTTGACGCTGTTGATAAAGCCACTGCATCTACCGCTGTGGCTTCAACTACTGTCCAGCAACCTCATCTCGTGTTTCGTGATGACCTACCTCACGATGCCCTACTACGGGAACCCCGTGGCCGGGTGGTGGCTGCGACCGAAACCCCATGCACCGCAACCGAAGACTAACATTCTGGGGATCGCTACGGTGCTTGGCATCAACGCACTGTGGGCGGTGGTCTTCTTCCTGCTGACCACCAAGGTCTGGCATCTGGGTTAGCGGCGGCCGTTCCGGTTCGACGTATCCGCGCCCTAAAACATGACTGCGGGCTTTTGGTGGAACTAAGGGGACTCGCGCCCGCTCGCGCTGATCCTACGGTCGAACATAAATGTGTTCGGGTCACTGGGCTCTGCGACCCGCGATGCCCCTGCGGCCGAGGAAACGGGCTGGGAATGAGCGGGTCCCGGCGAATGCCCGCCGCCAGAATGTCCACCTCCGGCGGCAAACACCGGACCAGCGAAGATCAGCGATGCGGCAGCCAGGCCTGCTCCGGCAATTGCGCCGAATGTCTTCATCTCAGCGCCTCTCGATTCTTTTCCGGCGCCATCCGTTCAGGATGTTCTGTAAGAATTCTGCGCCACGTCACAGTTCGCGCCAGTCCACCAATTGGCCCTTTAGCTGGACGAATCAACCATCCCTCAAGCTGTGGACGGACGTTACGAGCTGTTCTGTCCGTCACCCATTCCAAAGAGGCGAGTGAGCAGTGGTCCCGACTGGCTCAACAACGGACCGGGGTCGGCTTGTACGGCCTCGAGGTTGGGCTTTGCATCGAGCCTCAACAGGCCTTGGACTCGCTTTTCGGCTGCTGCCCTCTTCCCGACTGCCTTACAGTCGGTCGATCGCAATCGCCGGTATCGGTCCGAAGAGATCATCCAGTTCATTGTCGAGATGCGCCGGACGTACCTCATGACGGAAACATCCGCGTGGCGGCCGTATGTGGAATCAGGGTTGTCGTCACAACTGTCGTCAGATCCGAGTCAAGCTGCGGGGTGACCCCCTTGGTCGAGTTTCTCAGCAATCCACACCTTGATGAGCGACTGACGAGTGACGCCGAGGCGGGTCGCCTCACGGTCGAGTTCGGCAATCATCCAGGCGGGCCAGGACCAGGTCCAAATGCTCGTGTTGGGGCGGTTGAGGAGTTCCATGCCGCCATACTTCAAGCGGATGAATCGGCCCCGCCGAAACCATTATCGGCGTTACCAAGAGACGCTTGGTCGTGAGCGGGATACTGCAAGGCGGCCAATTTGTCAATACGCGAATGAATTGAAGCACAGACTGCGACACCACCACCAGCGGAGATGCCCCCGCTGGGCGGCGGCACCGCGCTTTCTCGTTTGTGGACTCTTACGAGACATCTCTGATCGCCGCTAGGGCTGGTCGATCGTCCGGCTGGTGTGGGTGTTCTGGCGGACGACCGCGCCGACGATGATCTGGTAGTGGGCGTAGAACTCGTTGATGCCGCGCTGCTGCGCGGCGCGATGTTCGGGGTCGTCCCTCCAGCGGTCGTGGTGGTCGATGCTGTCGAAGACAACGATGGACACCCGTTCCCCGTCGTCGGCGGTGAAGGTCTTGAACTCGACAAATCCAGGCATCGCCCGTGCCCTACGTTCCATGTCGTCGGCCAGCTCGTGGTAACCCAGGGCGGCGGCTTCTGGGCGTAGCCGTGACCGGAACACGGTGACTATTGCTGGCGATTCTGAGGCGGCCATGCCAACACGATGGCAGAACAACTGAGACGAGCTAACGGGACCTTCAGATGTGGTCTATTCCGAGACAGGACCGACAGGCACATATGGGATTCCGAACATCCGATCCTGCGCCATCAGAGCGGTTGGTTCTTGCTGGGCGGTATTCGGGATCTGGTCCAGTTCCGGAGCTTGGTCGGTTTGGCTTAGAACCTTCGGCTCGGGAATTACCCCTCTGCGGGCCTGTGCGACAACAACTCAGCGTATAGGTCGGGGCACATTTCCTTTACGGCTGAGCGGGCTACCACACCTTTCGGCGTAGTGGAACCATCGTTGTCCAGCCATCCCCTGGCTTCCATGCCGCCTCTCAGTTCGAGCATGCGAGATCGACGAACTTTGCCAGCGGCTGCGTTCACGCCTCTACGAACCGCATTGTTGGACGGGCTCCCTGCGCCGGGTGCAATTCGCCCGAGCAATCCAAGGATCCAACAGCATCGAGAGCTACGAAGCCAAACTTGACGATGCTCTCGCCATCGAAATGGGCGAAGAGGCTCTGGACGCCAGCGAAGAGACCCCACTGACGATCAAGGGCTACCGCGATGCGATGACCTATGTGCTCCAGCTTGCAGAGGAGTCAAGGTTCCGATTCGAAGAAGAACTCATCAACAGCTTGCACTTCATGATGACGAACTACGACATGAAGTGCCGCCCCGGCCGATGGCGCGCGGGCCCCATCTACATCCAGAAGGAAGAAACCGGAGAGATCGTCTACGAAGGCGTCGACGTCGATTCCGTCGATGCCCTCATGCACGAACTCGTCACCTACCTGGAATCCGAGGGCGACATCCCGATCGTCGTTAAAGCAGCGATGGCCCACCTCAACCTCGTTCTCATCCATCCCTTCCGGGACGGAAACGGCCGGATGGCGCGTTGCCTCCAAACCCTGGTGCTCGCCCGCGAAGGAATTGTTTCCCCGGTCTTCTCCAGCATCGAGGAATACCTCGGCCAGGACGCACGCTCGTACTACGACGTACTCGCCGACGTCGGCGCCGGATCATGGCAACCAACCAGAAGCACCCGACCCTGGATTCGCTACGTACTTACCGCGCACCTGTGTCAAGCGAAAACCGTATTGCGCCGCACCAAAGAGATCGAGACCGTCGACCTCGAACTCGAACGCCTCGTCGCCCGCTACCGACTGCCAGAGCGAACACTAGCCCGGATTTTTCGTGGTGATTGGTGTGGGCTCGGCGTGATGTCGAGTTGTGTTGCTGGGTAGTGCTTTTGGTGTGGTGGCGTGGTGGGCTGGCCCGGTGTCGCCGGGTGGGCGGG
>Ga0075163_10012602_pt1 | contig 11010 bp, 8 predicted proteins | sample JI1023141ADNA_FD_71478 | JGI IMG/M metagenome (GOLD analysis project Ga0075163, IMG submission 71478) | Wastewater effluent complex algal communities from Wisconsin, to seasonally profile nutrient transformation and Carbon sequestration -... | ecosystem: Engineered > WWTP > Effluent > Algae...
ATACAAGAACAATTTATTCTTGAAAACAAGAAAACAGCTGCTTATTCAGTGTTTGGAATTTTAGTTATCCTATTAGCCATTCCGCTTGCGTATTTTAGCACCTACTTGTCATTCGCTTTAGGGATCATTATTTTCACCGGGCATTTATTCAAAAAGAAGTAATAAATATTTAAAGTGAAAGAAAAATTATTAAACTTGCTTTTAGTTTTGACTTCTTTTATCGGCTATTTAGAGTGGGGAAAAGAAAATCATTTATTTCTTCTTCAGGCTGAAGTTGAAATTATCTCAAAATTTATTAGTAACCCATCGTCTGTAATTCACCCCTTTATACTACTTCCTTTCTTGGGTCAGCTTCTTTTAATTGTTACTTTATTTCAAGCTAAACCAAATAAGACGTTGACGTATTTTGGAATTAGCGGACTTGGACTCCTGCTCGGTTTTATGTTTATCGTTGGAATGCTTAGCTTGAACTATAAAATTATTGTTTCAACTATACCATTTTTATTTCTGGCAATTTTGACAATAAAATACCGCCAAGACCTTTCTCGACAATAGGCGGAATTTGAAGATCTCGCTACTTCACCGGCACATTAAAAATAAAGCCAACTCCAAAAACATTTTCAATACTTAATTCCGGATCTTCTTTCAGATATTTTCTTATCTTAGTAATGAAGACATCCATGCTTCTTCCGAAAAAATAATCGTTCTCGCCCCAAATTTGTTTTAATAAATCTTCTCTTTTTATGATGACATTCCTGTGATTCGATAAATAATTCAGAATATCACATTCGCGTTCTGTGATTCGCTTTGACTGATCATTATAAATGAGCAATTGATTATTAAAGTCAAAAGTATATTTGCCAATTGAAGCAATTTCTTGTTTGTTCTCGCTATTGCTTCCCGGTATCCTGCGAATAACTGCCTTTATCTTCCACAGCAACTCCTCTTCGTCAAAAGGTTTAGTTATGTAGTCGTCGGCACCAAGATCATACCCCTTAAGTTTGTCTTCCTTCAACGATTTTGCAGTAATAAAAATGATTGGCACTTTTTTATCTTTTGATCTGATGCCTTTGGCCAATGAAAAACCATCTAATTTGGGTAACATCACATCTAACAAGCAAAGGTCAAACGAATATTTTTGAAATGCTTGTAGTCCCAGTTCTCCGTCTGTGCAAAGTTTAACTTCGAAACCTTCTGATTCGAGATAATCGACTAACAGAACACCAAGATTTGGATCATCTTCAACGAGCAATATTTTCAATTTTTCTTTAGACATTGGGCAACGTAATTGTGAATGTAGATCCATTTCCTTTTTCACTTTGGAGACCGATCGTACCTCCATGCATTTCAATTATTTTTTTAATGTATGCTAAACCAAGTCCAAATCCCTTTACATCATGAACATCGCCGGTCGGCACCCTGAAAAACTTGTCGAAGACCTTTTTTTGATACTCTTTGTCTATACCAACACCTTTATCTGCAATCACAACGATAAGATTGTTACCGCTATTAAAAGTATCAATAGTAATCGCAGGATTTTCAGGTGAATATTTGATGGCATTATCAATAAGATTGCATACTGCATTTGTCAGGTGAGTCTTATCGCCCATGATCATAAAATTATTCGCTTTCATGTTCAACTTTAACTGGCCCTGTCTATTCTCGATTTGTATGCTAATGTATTTCAAAGAATCGGTGATCAATTGATGAAAATCCAGCACTTCTTTTCTGACCGGTATTTCTCCTCTTTCTAAGGCTGTCATGCTTAAAACTTGTTCGACCTGCAATCTCAACTTTTCATTCTCCTCGAGAATAATTCCCGAGTAGTGTTTGGTCTTATCATCATGCCGGATCGTTGCATCTTTTACCATCATCTTGCCGGCCAATGCAATGTTTGTAAGCGGTGTTTTAAATTCATGCGTCATATTGTTTAGGAAGTCTGTAGTATGTTCCGATATTCTTTTCTCCTTTATCAACAATTGAATCGTTCTCCAAAACATGATTAGCACGATCAAAATTAAAATCACAGAGGTAATGAACAACGTTCCCATTTCTGCCCGAATGAATTCCTTCTTCTCCGGAACGAACATATTTAATTCCAGCCCATTCTTACTTGCTTCTTCTGCTATGCGTTTCTTATAAACATTATTGGATAATGCGTTTTCCGTCTGTGGTGTGCCGGAATCCGGCTTCTTAACTTCAAAAGAATAGTCTATGTGAAAATTATAGTATTTCATATAATTCGTAAACAGCGAATCGGTCCTATGCATATCGTCCTTCCCCACACACACTTCCATGCTTCGGCATGCTGCTGTATCTGCACTTAGCGCTTCAGCTGTTTTTGAAAGCACCAGATTAGCCTTCTCATTAAATATTTCCTCTTTAACTCTTGCTGTCTGATAGATCCAATTCACCTGAATGATGAGAACGATCAAAAGTGCAGTAGAAGATATTGCAATAAAAATTACAGTGCGATTAGCTTTCATTTAGTTTTTCAAAATTAGACATTTAATACTTAAAAATTGTATATTAACAAGTTAATAACAAGTCAATAACTACTGAATAACAAGATTCTTTTTTTTGTAAGTTACCTTTGTTATCATTATACAAATAAAAATCACTCATCATGAAAAAGGGCTTTTCAACTCTTATAGCAACTCTACTGGCACTAACCGGTATCGCGCAAGATTCAACTTACAATTTTCCGGTAGCAAATTATAATCCCGTTAAAAATAAATCGTCTGATAATAACCGACAGAATCTCTTCTTTGAAGTTCGTGGTGCATACTCACAGACGGTTAAAAAGGACCACTTGAATAAAGTCACAAAATTGGATGATATTGTTTCCGGTTATCCAACGAACTGGTTAACTGATTATGTATCCGCAGAGATCCAAACGAAGTGTAATGGAAAAATAAAATCTGCGAAGGGTCCAAATCAAATTCTCACTGCAGATCAAAAAAAGCTTTTGAATAGTACCGATCTTAATTCTTCGCTAGAAATAAAAGTGAAATACAGAACAAAAAACTCGGCAACGGATGCAATGGCAATACGCGAAATGACTTTTGCCGTTACTGTTGTTCCTGACACCGAAGCAGAATATTTTGGTGGTCGAAAAGAAATGGACAAGTATATTAATGAAAATGTCATCAACAAAATTTCTTTAAACTCAACCAATGAAAACTTCCAGGGAAAGGTGAGTTTTTCGGTCAATGAAAAAGGCGAAACAATCGATGCTAAAATCATCACAAAATCCGGCGATTCGGAAATCGATAAATTACTAATTGAAACGATCAATAATATGCCAAAATGGAAACCCGCACAAAATTCAAATGGAATAAAAGTTAGACAAGATTTTGAGTTTCGTGTTGGGGTTTCCGGATGTTAAACATTAAATTTTCATTATTCGTTAACGAATACCACATAATCGTTCAATTTTGACCGGATATTGTTCATAGTCATAGTATTTCACCCTTTTTTTGACTAACATTACTGTTAACAGAGTAAGAACAGTAAATGGCAAAAGCGGTAAAAATTAAAAAGAAAGAGGTTCCTTTTCCAATAGTAGCAATTGGTGCTTCTGCAGGAGGGTTGGAGGCAATGAGTGAGTTACTGGAAAATCTGTCGGTGACTACCGGCATGGCCTATATCTATGTTCAACATTTAAGTCCTGACCACAAAAGTTATCTCACCTCCATTTTATCTAAAGTAACTAAGATGAAAGTCCAGGAAATAGATAACATGGAATTAATTAAGCCGAACAATGTTTACGTGATTCCTCCAAATGCCGGCATCAAAGTTACTGATGGCCACATCAAACTTTTTCCTCGATCAAAGGGTGCTTCTGCAATCTCTATCGATGTCCTGTTTTCTTCACTTGCATTAACACATAAAAGCAATGTTATCGGAATTATTCTTTCCGGTTATGCCAGCGACGGAATAGTTGGGTTAAGGGCCATCAAAGAGGCCGGCGGAATTACATTTGCTCAAGACGATTCGGCCCAGGCCAGCAGTATGCCTAAATCAGCAATTGCTTCCGGAGTTGTGGACTACGTTTTATCGCCAAAACAAATTGCGCAGGAATTATCTCTGATAAGTAAAAACGGAACTCTTAAAAATATCACAAAAACAAAAAAGGAAGATACCGGGTATACCAAGTCTGACATGGGCAATTTATTCGAATTGCTTAATCAAGAAAGGGGAATAGATTTCAGTTATTATAAGATGCCCACAATAAAAAGGCGATTAGCTAGCAGAATGTCAAAAACCAATTCAAAAACAATTGCTGACTATGAAAAGCTTCTGCTAAATGATAAAACAGAGCAAGGGTTACTTTATAACGACTTACTTGTCAATGTGACGAGTTTTTTCAGAGATGCAGAAACTTTTAAATACTTAAAAACTACATTGCTCCCCCGTATTATAAAAAACAACAAAGAGGGGGACACAATACGAATATGGGTCCCTGCTTGTTCTTCGGGTCAGGAAGCATATTCAATTGCAATGTTAATAACAGAACTTCAGGAAAAATATTCAACCAAAATCAATGTTAAAATATTTGCTACTGATATTAGTGAAAACAAAATTCATGAAGCGCGAGTTGGGGAATATACAGCGGCTGAACTAAAACCTATTTCGAAACAATATCTAAATCGATTTTTTGTAAAAAGAGGAGAGTCTTTTCAGATAATAAAAGAACTTCGTGACATTTGTGTATTTGCCATTCATAATATATTACGCGATCCCCCTTTTTCCAGAATGGATTTTATCAGCTGCCGGAATATGTTAATTTATTTTGAATCCGCTGCACAGAAACAGGTGTTTAACATTTTACACTTTGCCTTGAAAGAAGACGGCTATTTAATGCTGGGAAAAGCCGAAACTATTGGAACTCCATCTCTGCTATTTAGCTCTATCAATAAAAGTTTTAAAATATTCTCACGTAAAAAAAATACGCGATCAAAAAATATCCCTGAACTGGCTCCTTATTTCAAACCTAAACCGACCGAAAGCAAAAGAAATAATTCGTCCCTAAAAACATCAGGCACAAATGCCACTACGGTAGAAAATGCCATTGACTCGGTTCTTTTATCAAATTACATTCCGGCATGTGTTGTGATCAACAAAGAAATGGAGGTCCTTCAATCAAAAGGACCCATTACTACATTTTTAAAATTTGCTGTAGGCAAAGCGAGTTTGAATATATTAAAAATGACAAGACCTGAATTTAGTTTTGAGCTTCGAAATTTAATTCACAAGGCCATACAAACCAAAAAAGCGGTTAGCAAATCCGGAATTGAAATAAAAACCGAGTCGTCGCTTCGAAAAATGACAATTGAAATTCGGCCACTCGAAATTAATTGGAATGAACCACTTTTTCTCATTCTCTTCACACTTCAAGAGAAGGTAGAAAAAATTAAAAGTACAGTTGCTGGTGCTAACATAAATTCTGATTTTAAACAGAAAATAAAAAATCTGCAATTAGAGCTGAGTAGTCTGCGAACCGAAATGAGTTCATTAATAGAGTCGCACGAAAAGACATTCGAAGAATTACAAGCGTCTAGCGAAGAAAATGTTTCCGCCAATGAAGAATTCCAAACGCTAAACGAGGAACTGGAAACATCAAAAGAGGAAATTGAGGCTACCAACGAAGAGCTGATCTCTACCAATCAAGAGTTACAAATCAGGAATGATCTTTTAATGGAGTGGCAAACTTATTCCGAAGCAATTGCATCAACAATTCACGAACCAATGCTCGTTCTACACACCGATTTCAAGGTGAAGTCAGCCAATAAAGCATTTTACGAAATATTTTCTTTAAGACCTGAAGAGACTGAAAACAAAATACTTTTCGATTTAGGGAATGGCCAATGGAATATTCCAAAATTGCGAGAGCAACTAAATGAAATTGTCGACAATAACGGTAGTTTTAAAAATGTGCAGGTATCGGGTACATTTTCTGAGATCGGTGAAAAAATATTGCTCGTAAATGCCCGGTTTATCATCCAAAAAACCATTCAGGAAAAATTAATTTTACTTGCCGTAGAAGATATTTCAGAAATATCGGGTTACTATTTAAAAGAAAATACAGAAAGAAAAAAGGCCGAACTTAAATTCCGTGGATTACTTGAATCTGCTCCCGATGCCATGGTGATTGTAAATAGTGCGGGCATAATTCAACTGGTAAATTCACAAACTGAAATTCTTTTTGGCTTCAACAGAGATGAAATATTTGGTAAAGAAATAGACCTTTTGTTGCCATCGACAACCGAAAATTCAAATCAAAGTTTTAGTGATTCGCTTTCCGAAAATCTCAAGACACGGATTTTGGGACGGGCGATGGATTTATTTGGACAAAATAAAGACGGGAAAAAATTTCCTGTTGAGATAAGTCTAAGCCAAATCGAGACGGAAGAAGGGCAATTAATATCCGTGGCAATTCGTGATATCTCAAAACAAATGAGAATAGAAAAAGAATTGGTTGAGGCTAAGCTTTTCGCTGAGAAGGCGAAAGAAATTGCTGAAAATGCAATGATGGCGAAACAACAGTTTCTTTCAAATATGAGTCATGAAATTCGAACTCCGATGAATGCAATCCTCGGGTTCACTAAATTAATTATGAAAACCGGTCTTACAGAAAAACAGATCGATTTTATGAACGCTATTAAAACCAGCGGAGATTCATTGATTGTCCTTATTAATGACATACTCGACCTTGCAAAAACAGATTCCGGTAAAATGGAGTTTGAGGCATTGCCTTTTAAAATTTCAGATTCCATAGCATCAATGCTTCACATATTTGATGCAAAAATTCAGGAGAACAACCTACTATTCACTAAAGAATACGATGAAAATATTCCCGATGTAATTATTGGCGATCCAATTCGACTACATCAAATAATCCTTAACCTGGTTAGCAATGCTGTTAAATTCACTCCCGCAGGAGAAATAAAAGTTTCGGCTCGCTTGACAAGCGAAAACGAAAACGAAGTAGTTGTTGGATTTACTGTTGCAGATACCGGAATTGGAATTCCACCGGACCAGATCGACAATATCTTTGAAAATTTTCAACAAGCCACCAGTAGCACTTCTCGCATCTATGGTGGAACAGGATTAGGCTTGGCGATTGTAAAGCAATTAGTAGAAAAACAAGGTGGAAAAGTAACTTTGAAAAGTACACTCGGCAAGGGGTCTGTTTTCAGCTTCACCTTACCATTTAAAAAATCTTCTGCACAAGTAAAAGACGATTCGGATATGATAACCATCGATCCGGAAATAAAAAACATAAAAGTACTAATCGTCGAAGATGTTTTATTAAATCAATTACTGATGAAAACGATTCTAAACGACTTTGGCTTTGAACAAGATATTGCAGAAAACGGAAAGGTTGCAATCGAAAAATTAAAAACTAAATCGTATGATATTATTCTAATGGATCTTCAAATGCCGGAAATGAATGGATTTGAAGCAACAGAGTACATCCGAAAGAAATTAAAATTAAATGTTCCTATTTTAGCATTAACAGCAGACGTAACAACTGTAGACTTCGAAGTATGTAAATCGGTAGGCATGAATGATTACATCGCCAAACCGGTTGACGAAAAATTGCTTTACCGTAAAATTGTTGGTCTGGTTAAAAAGCCAGAATTGAATGGTCAAAGAAAGGAGAAAAAGTACGATAGAATAAACAAGTATAAATACATTGATTTGAGCGGACTTACACTCATTACCCTATCAAAACCTGAGTTCAAGGTTGAAATGATTACGCTTTATATGAAACAAACTCCAAAATTAATTGCTGCCATGAAGCAGGCTTTTAAAGAGAAGGATTGGGCGATGTTGCATTCGTCAGTACACAAAATGATTCCGTCTTTCTCAATAATGGGAATTAGTAAAAGTATAGAGGCGATGGCCAGAAAAGTTCAGGAAGCAGCATACTTAAAACAAAACATTGAAGGTTTGTCAGACATGATCTCACAAATTGATATTGTCTGTACCGGGGCTTGTTTGGAGTTAAACGAAGAATTAAGCTTGAATAAAAAATAAATAAAACGACTATATTTGACCTCCGGGTAATAAAAGGTTGTCATGACTGCAAGGAAAGAAAATGAATCAATCAAAGAACTGTTCAATAAGATTCTTCCGCTATCCGAAGTTTCATTCTCCAAACTGAAAACAATTTTTAATTCTGTTTCCATTAAGAAGGATGAGGTATTCATTAAAATTGATCAAAAGAATAATTCAGAATATTTTATCGAAACCGGATTTGCGAGAAGCTTTCTGGTAAACCCGGAAGGTGAAGAAATAACATTATCTTTCTATAAAAGCGGAAATGCGCTTTCTCCTCATATTACGAGAACTAAACTTAATAAATCGTTGCTAAACTTTCAGGCTCTTACTTCTGTTGAGTTGATTGAATTCGATGCTGATCAATTTTTGAATCTAATGATAGAAAATCTTGAGATCCGTAATCTAGGCAATGCAATTTTACTGAACGAATTAATTTCAAAGACAGAAAAAGAAATGGCATTGGCCTCCCTTACTGCAAAGGAAAGATTGATTGGTTTCAGAAGCGAATTCGGAATCCTGGAAAATCTGATTGCACACCCTATCATTTCCTCCTATCTCGGAATTACGAATGTCTCGTTGAGTCGACTTCGAAACGAAATAGCAAAGGGCTGATCACTTTTTATCATTTGTTAATGGATTACGGGTTTCACTGGCGGTTATTTGCAGTGTAAATTATAAATCCAAACACAAATGAAAACACTACAAATTATTCTTCTACTCCTTATCAGCGCATCAGCAAACGCACAAAGCGCCAAGCCGACTTGCAGGATGAATGACACAACATCATGTTATTCAAAAAATTATTGGTCAGTTGAGGTCGATCCGGCGCCATTTATTTTAGGCGGCTATTCGTTCAGCTTAAAATATAGTTCAGATCGCTTCAAACATCTAACGTTTATGGGATCTGTTTACCGTTCGGAGTTTCCCGACAACATGATGAGCGATAAAAATTATGAGAACGGATTCCGAAATCTGAAGATCAATACAAGCACAGCCTTTTTTGCAGATTACTTTATTAAGTCGAACAGAACCGGTTTCCATTTTGGACCATCTGTTTTCTACTACTGCAAATCTGTAGGTTCGAATTCCACCGACGAGGTTGCAAATTTCAAAAGCGTTTATCCAAACATTAGGGCCGGCTATGTTTTCAAACCATTTAAAAATAATGGCTTTTACATAAATCCTTGGTTCAACGTGGGTAAAGAATTTGTGATCGGAAATAACAATTCTATTGATAATATGGAATTTGTGCCTGATAAAATATCGTATATCGTTGCGATTCATTTTGGGTATCAGCTATTCTGAAAAATCAAAGAACAAGTGTTGGATAAATTCTCGTGTTTATGGGCAAAATAATTAATACATTGTTGGCCAATGAAAATATCGACGGCGCTCATTCTCCTTTTTATACCAACACTTGTTTTTTCTCAAAACGCAGGTTCAAATAAAATTTCCATTGATACGGTAAAATACACATTTGTAATTCCTGAGGTTATAAATGCAACGTCATTCGTTCCACAATTAAAAGCAAATAGGAATATGTCTGCATTGAATAAAATCAATAATGACATAAAAAAGTATTTTGTCGCAACATCAATGATCCTTGACAGCGCTTCATTTATTCAAGGCCTACTTGAAATGAATGATGTAAAAACCATTGAAGAATTTAAACAGTTGCTTAAAGATAATCCTGAAATAGGCAAGGACGACGAAAGCGAACATTTTACCATCGAGTACATGTCCGAAAATTTATTGAATATAAGCGTGTCCAGAGATCTTATTCCTTATAAAGGTCAATTAATGCATTATTATAATAGTTTATGTTATGATTTGAAAACGGGGAACAAATTAGCATTCAAGGATTTTTTTAATATCACAAACGAAACGTTGGCCGAACTTATTAAAAATGATGGCTACTCTATCGACGAAGACTACGAGTTAGATGATTCATTAAGATTCAGAAAAATTGAGCGGCCAAATGATCAAATTAACATTGTGATCAACTATATACTTCCAAATATCACCGATCCCGAAGTTTTATGCACCGACTTCTATTTTAATAAAGTAAATGATGATGTACACTTGCGATTTAGATACGCCTGTTCCGGACCAAGCCCTGAGTTCTACGGAATTCCGATCAAGAAGCTATCAAAATATGTGGTCTATCCCGAATTTGGAAATTCGGCCATCAAGGGGAAAGGTAGGCGAGGTTTTGGAATAGGTATTGGATTCTGAACCGTGCCGCGGATTTTTAATCCGCCAATATTTAAAACCTCACAGGTAAACTACTCCTCACATAAACCGCCTTCCCCTTCTCTTTCCCCGGCTTCCATGAAGGCATTGACCGAACGAGCTTAATGGCATCTGCATCGTATTCCTTGCCGAGGCCATGTGCTACATACGGATAGAGAATCTTTCCCTTCGGACTTATTAAAAAATTCACATACACGGTACCATGTTTCCCGTCTTTACGTTTTGGTGTATTGGTAAAAATATACTCCCCTAGCTTCTCCTGTCCTCCCGGAAATTCCGGCATCTGCTCAACAACCATCTTCGATGCCTGATTCGCTTCCGCCTTTCCCCACATCTTTTTATACTTCTTAGCCGGAATGGTGTCGTCTTCGATGATCATCGAGCTATGACATTTGCTTTCGAGAAGATTGAACATATCGGTATCGCCCAACGCAAGCACAGAGCTCCAATCGCGACAAGCATTCAACGTATCGCCCATTCCCCAATTAGTAACGCCTCTTTGAAAATAAGCAGATGCATTTGATTCATTCGAATTAATTTCTTTGCTCAAAAAAGAATTCGCGCTCTCGAAATTTCCTGAATTGATCAGCGTCACTCCTTGATTATCGGGTGTAGTATGATCTTTCATCAGAGATTGGATAAGCGAATCTTGCTTCACGGAATTTTGTGCACGTGAAACATTGCTCT
>Ga0075163_10012604_pt1 | contig 11010 bp, 14 predicted proteins | sample JI1023141ADNA_FD_71478 | JGI IMG/M metagenome (GOLD analysis project Ga0075163, IMG submission 71478) | Wastewater effluent complex algal communities from Wisconsin, to seasonally profile nutrient transformation and Carbon sequestration -... | ecosystem: Engineered > WWTP > Effluent > Algae...
ATGCCCCAAAGATTTTCAAAAAATTTGCACCGACTGGCAGCATACCGAAGATTGGCAAAAGCGGGTCGAATTGGTGGACGATGCTTTTGGTACTATTCCTATTTCTTTTTGTGGCTAACTCCAAGCCCGCCCGCAGTCGCGCCCCTTAGCGCGATTGTCGGTAGGCGACAGTTCGCCTACCGACATCACCCAAGCCCGACCCGAAGCGCCCCCCTCCCATCGGGGGAGGGGCCGGGGGTGGGGTTGCACCACTCACTCCGCCGGCTACTTGGTGAGAACACCAAGCACGGCGCAAAACGATTGATACTATGGCTTGCGCAATGACATTACCCGAATTCTCCGATATTATCGAGTGCCCCAATCCTCCAATAACCGGAAACATTGCGAAATTCACAGGCGTCGTTTCTGAAATCCGGGTAGTAGGCAATACGATGTTTTTTAAAGTCGGAGCCATACCGGTATCTATTCGAAAACTCAATGATCGACCGGACTGGTTTCAGGAAGGTATCACCGTAGAAATAGACACAGAGCACAACATTTACAAGGGCTATACAGCATTTCTTGCGTCCCGATTGCCGGCCGAGTCACAAGTCGCATCGACAAAGCCCATGTTGGATCATCCCCACATCAATGGAGGGAAGCCGTAGAGACCACCCCGACAAACCCACCACTCAAGCCCGGACCGAAGCGCCCCCCTCCCATCGGGGGTGGGGTTGCAACACTCACTCCGCCGGACACTTGGTGAAAACACCAAGCGCGGCGCAAAACACACAGCCATGCGCGAACTGGCAATCAAAATACTGCAAGAAAAAGGAGTTCTGCTTGAGGATTTCGATCCGGGAAAGCCGTTCCAACTTAATATTTCGAGAGATGGCCAACGGGAGACGGTAGAATGTATAATTCAGGCGGTGATAACCGCACTTGAATCCTCTCAATCACGGAAATCCTGATTGCGCCGCGCAAAAAAAATCACACATGAAAAGAATACTGCCATTTTTCCTTGTGCTATTTGGATGCACGTCATTTCCTGACCCTATTGAAGAATTCAATAAACTCAGCGCGCCTATCCTGTTTGTCGGCAAATCGGCAGACGGCGCCGTGACGGTCTGTGATTCTTCCAATCAATACATCACAATCGGCTCTGAATATCATTTGGCTTTAGTGCTTTCAGCCTCTTATGCACCCGGCGATACCATTGAGTATTTCCGCTCCAGATAAATCCACCCATCCCCTACCCGAAGCGCCCCCCTCCCATCGGGGGAGGGGGTAGGGGGTGGGGTCGCACCACCACTCCGCCTGCCACTTGGTGAAAACACCAAGCACGGCAGAAATTTTTTAAAATGGATAAATACAGATATTGGGAGATTTTGGACCACCTTCCGCAAGGCTGGGTAATTGATAAAACTGCTGGCGCGCCTGCTCCAAATACCGTTTTTATAACTAATGGGAAAAGTGTTTTAAGCGGACAACAAAAAAGGGCGTTGCTAAAAGTGGCAGAAAAACAAGATGCAAATACACAAAAAAACGAGATAGTAAAAAACCATTTTCCTGAAGTCACGAAAATGATAGAAAAAACAGAATCTCGTGTTTTCCCAGCCAAAACAGTGAATGATTTAGCCCGTTTAAAATTTAAAGAGCAAATATTGAAAGAGATAATGTTTGATTTAATGGTTTGCGAAATTGAGGGCTGGGATAAAAAAGAATACATAAACGAATTGAAAAAAATGCTTAATAGCATCGACACTCCTAATAAAAAGGAAGGCAGTATTCCGCCGTGCACTTAGTAAAAACACAGGGCGCATCGGCAAAAAAACAATTGATACGATAAGTTGCATTGTTTCACCACTCCCCCCCCTTGTCCTTTCTGCCTCCCACCGGTACCATGATCTTTGCAGCATCAAAAACACGCTCATCATCATGAAGAAAATCGGTCTGTACCTGCGCCTCGTGCTGGCGCTCATTGTCATCACAGCCGTGCGCCTCAGTGCACAGGATGTGGTCGAATTCCCCGACATCAACACCCTCACCCCGGAGAACATTTTCCAGGTCACCTTTGAGCCGCTGCTGTCGGCGCTCATCGTGTTGTTCGGCTATGTCAGCGGCTTCGTGCCCGGCATCAGCAAAATTTCGCCCTACCTCCGCGTGCTGGCATTTGCCCTGATAGTCGGTCTGGGCATGCACCTGTTCGGCTTTGTGTCCATCTGGAAAGTGGCCATCACCTACTTTATCAGCACCAAAATATTTTACGACGGGCTACTCAAGCCCCTCACCCAGTCGCTCCGCAAGAAAGTGGCTGCACAGGCATAGTAGAAAAAGGTTGGTTAATATAGTGGCCCGGCGCATCATGTTGCGCCGGGCCTTTTTGGCCTGTCCTGTTTTTATTTTCTGAAAGTGCCTGATATGCAATGCGTTGGCACACTATTCGTATAGCCGCGCTAATCCCCCTACCGCCTGGATCAGTTTGCAAAACCGCTTCCAGCCTATGCCGACCAACCGGCCAGTCAAAGGCCATATCCCCATCAGCCCCGACCTGCTTCAATTCGTGATGTGGCGAGAGAATATGCCCACACACGACACACCCGTCCGGCTGCCCGGGCAAGGCGCCATCTGTGCGTACCTCTCCGACCTCATCGCCTTTGGCGCCACCATCTATTCCCCGCTATTTGCCGTCGAACGCGAGCCGGTCGACAACATGAAACTCACCGCCCGCCTGCGCTTCGAGTGCAGTCCCGGCCTGGTGGATTGTTCGTTTTGGGAATATTCGGACCTCATCGCCCACTATTTCAGCGTGTTCCTGGCACAGCAGTGGAAAGAAGAAGTGGACCGCTGGGCGGCTTCGGCCACCTATTTCAACCCCCGCATGGACCGCAAAGACGCTATTGCCGAAATCATGCGCATCAGTGGCATGGACCAATTTCGGGAGGTAGAGACCGTCATCCGGGCCGACCACCGTTTCCGCGACTACCGCAACCTCGTGACCCACCGCCGCGCCAAATAGCGCCTCGGGGGCGTGTCCTTTCCCGCACTTTCCACCACCTGCACCTTTGCCACAATTATGGCACTCGCAGGTTTTGCATCGCTCGATCTCTGTACCAACACCACCGTGTTGCCGGGCACCGGCACACTGGAATACATCCCCGTCGATGACGTGGATGCCTCCGTGTGGAACTGGGCGCTGCTCTCCGACGACTACAACCTGCAGGCGTCCATTTTCGCCGGTTCGTGGCTCGTGCTGCCATTTGCCCCCGGCTCTGCGCAATGGAGCGAAGAGCAGCAGGAAAGCGAACAGGGCGACTACTACCGCGTGTCGGTCTCCGCATTGCTCCCGCTCGACAGCACCACCGTGCGCGGCGAACTCAATGCCATGCGCAGCCACCGCTACCTCCTGCGCCTCACCCGCTCCGGCATCGTGCTGCTGCTGGGCACTTACGATATGCCTTTCCGCTTCGAATCCCGCTTCGAGTCCGGCGCCGATGGCGGCGACACCCGGGGCCATCGCTGCACATTCAGGGGCGACGCTTTGCAAAAATCACCCGGATACGTCCCGGCATTCTGATACACACCATGAAAAAAGGAAAATACTACGACATCATCACGCAGGAAGGCGCCAACGAGGCCACCATCCTGCTGTACGGCACCATCGGTGAATCCTACGAATACGATCCGGAAGATGGCTGGAAAGACAACGGCATTAAGGATATCGACTTCGTGCAGGAACTCGCCGAACTCGCCACCAAATACCCCCGCATCCATGTGCGGATCAATTCGCCGGGAGGCGAAGTATTCCACGGGGCTGCCATTGTGAGCGCCATCCGCCGCTGCCCGGCAGAGGTGAACACCTGGATCGACGGCGTAGCGGCCAGCATGGCCGGCGTGATCTGGCTGTCCGGCCACAAACGCCACATGGCAAAAAACGGCATGCTCATGCTGCACTCCGCTTCCGGCCTGTGCTGGGGCAATGCACAGGACATGCGCGAAATAGCGGAATCGCTGGACCAATTCGACAAGTCGCTGCTCATCTCCGTCGCCGACAGCACCGGCGCCGATCAGGATGCCATCAAGACCAAATATTTCGACTACAAAGACCACTGGCTCACATACGACGATGTGAACGCCGAAGGCTGGCTCTCCGAGCCTGACGACTATCAGGCAGCCGCCAAACTTCCCGGCAACATGCAAAACATGACCTACCGGGATCTCTGCCAATTTTTTCAGGACAAGGACAAAAACGACCGCCCCGGCTTGCTCGACAAGTTGCGCGCGGCCTGGCAGAACGCACTCCAAGCCATCGGTGGCCCCGCTGCCGAAGGCGACAACCCTTCACCGGCTCCCGAAGAGCCTACCTTATCACCACTTCAAATTCAAGACATGAATCTGGAACAATTCAAACAGTCGATCGAAGCGGGCGAACTCTCTCTCGACGATGTGCGCGCACATCTCACAGCATTGGAGCCGACCCCAGCCCCCGCACCGACTCCCGAGCCGGCGCCGGCACCGCCCGCCGACGACATCTCGCCGGTAATGGCTGCCATGCAGGCCCAAATGGAAAAAATGCAGGCACAAATCGCCGCATTCGGTGCTGCACCTGGCGCCGGCAAATCGGCCCCCGAGCCGCCTGCCATGCCACTGCCCACCGCCGACGGACAGCCGACAGCACAGGCCGCACTGGACGCCAAAAACGCCGCTCTTGCAGCTGCTGCCGCTCGCAACGAACCCATTTCGTTCGTGCATGGGGCGCCTGCTCCCCCTGTTGCGCCTGCTGCATAATCCCGGCGCCCAACAGCGCTTACAATCCTAATTCATCACGCTTCATCTTTTTTTCAAAATGGATATCACAATCGCATCCGTCGCGGAGATGCTCAATCAGACCGCGGCCATGTTCGCTCCCGAGTTGCAAACCAAGGCTCGCCTTGGCCTCGAACTGGAGGGCATGATCACTCAGCGCCAGACCCTCGGCGAATACTACGTCGTCGAAAACGCCGAAGCCACCGAACTGCTCCAGCCCTATCAGGGCACGTTCACTCCGAAAGGCAGTGTGACGCACAACGAAACCAAAATCCGGGTACGCCCCGTAAAAATTGACCTGGAAATCACGGAAGTACAACTCGAAAAGTGGTACAACTCCTGGATGATTTCGCGGATGGAAGCCGGCAAATCGCCGCTCGAATGGACCTACCCGCGCTACATCCTGGAGCGCGAACTCCTGCCCAAATTCAACGACGACCTGAACAACGCCGGCTGGAATGGCATCTACGCGGCCCCCACCCCTGGCACCGCCGGTGATGCTGTGGATTCGGTAAACGGATTCAAAAAAGTGATTGCGGACCTGGTGACCGACAGCGCAGTGAACGTGTACTCCACCAGCACCATCACGTCGAGCAACATCCGCGAAAAAGTGGAAGAGTTCCTCGACAGCATCCCGGACTACATCACCAAAAAAGGTGGTCGCATCCTGATGGCGCCGAAGCACCGTCGCTGGTATTTCCGCGACTACCGCTCCGAATTCACCCAGATCAACACCACCTTCCCCGGCAACGACGGCGGATCCAAGGAAATCATGGTGGACGACTACATGGTGACGCTCGAAAGCGTGGCTACCATGACCGGCTCCGACCGCTGGATTTTCCTGCCCAACGGCCGCGACAACATGGTGTGGGTGAGCCGCCTCGGTTATCCTGTGTATCCCAACTTCGAGTTCGACACAGCCCCGCGCACCCTCCAACTGTACGGCACCATCTACCGTGGTTTCGGTTTCGAGTATCCCCAGGAAGTCTGGGTGAACGACCAGGTGTAATCCACCTGATCGCCACCCCCGGCTACCACCGGAAAGCGACAGCCATCCACCGGCACATCCGGCTGCGGCTGTCACTTCCCCGGCTTCATCTTTTCACACTTCATCAATCACGCAATGTATCAATTACTCTGCAACATATCGGTACTGGCTGCCCAGGATTGCCCCTCCAACCCGGCGGGCGTGAAGGGCACCCTCTACCTCTGCCCGGCTAAGGAATTCGCTTCCTGGCCTGCATACCTTGCCACCACCGGCTCCGGCGACACGGTCACTCTCGACGGCAACTTTTCCTTCACCGGCGCAGGCGTAGGCAAAGGCTTCTGGCGCGCTTTCCCCTGCCTGCTCGAAAAGGGTCAGGTATCCTACACCGCCGTGGGCGGCAAGGGGTCCAAATCGCTCGACGTGCTGGGCCGCGGCTATGTGCTGGGCGTCGATGCCACCCAATTGGAGTGGTACAAAAACATGATCAATGCCCCGATGGTCGGCCTGTGGGTCGATAAGAACGGCACCATGCACGTCATCGGCTCCAAGGACAACCCCGCCTACCTCGAAGAGGGTGTGGGCGACACGGGTGTGGCGCCCACAGATGAGCGCGGCATTGCCTTCGCCATCAAGTGCAACCAGGCGCTGCCGGCCATTTACACGGGCACGATCAACGTGACGCCGATTGCGGCCTAACTCTCATCGTACGCTTCATACCGACAGCCGGGCGGCTTGTTGCCGTCCGGCTTGTTTTTACTTCCGATCACCACTCACCCACCATCCGACAACATGGCAACGAAAAGAAAAGGCTACACCACCACAGCCGACATGCCCGCCGATGTGCAAGAGCATTTTGAACTGACCGAAGACCTCGAAGGTGGTCCGGTATTCGACCTGCCCAAATACCGCCAGACCGGCATCGACTTCTCCCAAATCACCCTCCACACCGCCGAAACCCTCGTGAAGCGCAATTGGCCCGGCATCCGGCGCCGCGAAGTGCCCGCAGCCAAACAGGCCGCGCCTGCGCCCGAGCCGGCACCGGAAGCCCAGGCTGAACCGGTGGCCGATGTGCGTGGAGTGAAGGCAGCGAAGGTGTGACGTAGCGTGTGCGACCCCACCCCCTGCCTCCCGACTAAAGTACGGGACAGGCTCTCCACCGAAGGGAGGGGTGACGTAGCGTGCGCGACCCCACCCCCGGCCTCCCGACTAAAGTACGGGACAGGCTCTCCCCCGAAGGGAGGGGTGACGTAGAGGCCACCATGACAACCACAATACCAACCCTGAAAGCCAACCACCAAAGCCCGACCCGAAGCGTCCCCCCTCCCATTCGGGGGAGAGCCTGTCCCGTACTTTAGTCGGGAGGCCGGGGGTGGGGTCGAATCACCACCAAAGCCCGACACAAAGCGTCCCCCCTCCCATCGGGGGAGAGCCTGTCCCGTACTTTAGTCGGGAGGCCGGGGGTGGGGTCGAACCACCAAAAAGCCGCCCCCGTCTGACTCTTCGTTTGTTTCTGTGTGCCCTGCGCAATTCGTTGCGCGGGGCTTTTTCATGCGTGTCCTTTCGGGCGACCACGCAGGGCCGCAATTTTGCCTGAAAAGAAACATACTCATGGCCGACGCCACTACACCATCCCGCAGCCTGCACACCATTTGGGAGCAGGATCATGGCCGCGACTTCGCCGCCGGTCTCGCACTGCTCCGCGCCAACAATCCACAGGCCGTGACCGCCAACATACTGGCCGCATGGGAGCGCAAAGCCGCCATCGGGAAAGGCATCAACCGCTACGACATCGGCAAACTGGCCGAAGCCCTGCAAAAACCCCTACCTACCTTGTCCCCCTCTCAGGTATCGTCCGCTCTACAAGTGCAGCCTGGACCCGTCACCACACCGCCACCGGCACGTACCGAACTGCCCGCTACCCAGCCGGTAGAGCCGCTGCCACCCGTGGCCACCGAGCAGCCCAAACTCACCTCCGACGAAGCCAAGCGCCTGCACAAAGAGCATGCGCACTACCATACCCTCATGGTCACTGCCACCACCGACGAAGAACGCGCCATGTATGCCCGCAAAATCATGCATGACATCAACCCGGCCCTCGATCGCGAATACGACCGACTCCGCGCCCTTGCCGCTGGGCCTGTCCCCTCTACCAGCGAAACGGAGCCCGTCCCCTCTGTAAGCGAAACGGGGCCCGTCCCCTCTACCAGCGAAGCAGTAGAAAGAGAAGAAGCCACCGAAGCCGACACCATCCACACCACACCCGGCCCCATCCTGAACAGCGGCGACATGGCCGACTACAAAAAATTGCAGTCCATCCGGGTGCGGCTCAGCAACCTGAAAAAAATCATACCCACCACCAAAGACGCCAGGAAAAAAGCAAAACTCGAAAAAGAGCAAGCCACGAAAATCGCCGAGAAAGACCGACTCGAAGCCCGGCTGAAATAACACCGACGCCATCCACAACCCACCCGCATGACATCCCGACAAGCCGCATTGCTTTCGCCCGAACAGCGCAAACAAATCGCCGCCCGCGAACGATTCGCCGGCATGGGCGAAGTGGATGTGCTCCGGGCCTGGTACAGCGGCGAACATACTTTCGAACTATCGCCCGCCGAAGACGCCATCCGGCAGCGCTGGGACTTCGCCAAAGGCCAGTTCCTTGCCCTGCGCACCTATGCCGACACGGTCAACAGCCTCATGCAGGAATTCGGCGTCAGCATCGCCCAGGCCCGCATCGATGTGCGCAACATGCGCCACGCATTCGGCAACCTCGACGAAGTGCCCAAGGCCTTGCACCGCGAACGCGCCATCGCCATGAGCCTCAAGGCATACAAAATGGCCGAAGCCCTCGAAGACCCCGACGGCATGGCCAAAGCCACCAAAAACTACATCCTGGCTACCGGCATCGACAAAGACGACTCCGAAAAAGTGGACCTCGAAAAACTGATGAAAGAGCGCATCTATGTGGAAGCGCTCGACTCCAACGTGCGCTCCCTCCTGCTCAACTTCCTACGCACCGGCGGCGGCTCCACCGATGCCTCCGCACTATTCGAAGCCATCTACGCTGCCAAGGATGCGGAGTTCGTGGATTATGAGGATGCGGATGTGGGGACCATATTGAAATAATCACACACCTGCGCCCCCATCAAAGGGGCACACGTAGAGTGCAACCCCACCCCCGACCCCTCCCCCGAAGGGAGGTGAGCCGTAGAGGCCACCATGACAACCACAATACCAACCCTGAAAGCCAACCACCCAAGCCCGACCCGAAGCGCCCCCCTCCCATTCGGGGGAGAGCCTGTCCCGTACTTTAGTCGGGAGGCCGGGGGTGGGGTCGCACCACAAAAGCCCAACCCGAAGCGTCCCCCCTCCCATCGGGGGAGGGGCCGGGGGTGGGGTCGCACAAACAAACAACATGAAGAAACTAAACTGGACCACCGTACAGCGCAAAGTCAACGACCTGGTGCCGCTCGAAATCAATCCCCGGAAAATCAGCGAAGCCAAGCGCATGAAGATGATCGAAAGCCTCCAAAAATTCGGCCTGGTCGACATCCCTACCATCGACTTCGACAACACCGTCGTGAGCGGGCACCAACGCCTCCGCGCCCTGCAAGCCATCGGCCAGGGAGAAGACCTCATTGATGTGAGATATCCCAACCGAAAACTCACAGAACGCGAACTCAAAGAACTCAACCTGCTCGGCAACACCCACTTCGGTGAATGGGATGAAGACATATTTGCTGAATTTTTCTCCGATGTGGATATATCCGGACTCGGATTCGAGCCGGAAGACTTTCGACTGCCCGACCTCTCTGCCATAGCACCTCCCGACGAACCACAAAAACTGGAAGCCAAAGAAGACGACTACGAAATATCGGACACCATAGTGACCGACATCGTGCCGGGCGACCTGTTTGAGATTGGGTTACATCGGTTGCTGTGTGGGGATAGTACGAGCGCGGATGATGTGGGGTTGCTTATGGGTGGAGAGAGTGCGGACATGGTTTTTACCGATCCTCCGTATGGTCTTGGCGGTTACGGTGGGCGTAAAAAAATGGATTTGCAGGGCGATGACGGCGATGTAACTGCATTTTACTTATTACTTGTTGATGCACCAGAGAAATACATTTGGGGAAATTTCAAAAATTTAATGCACCACATTAGAGATGAGCCGCGAGATGTAATCGTTTGGAGAAAAAATAATTTTGGATTAGGCAGGGGTTATCGTGGGCAATATGAGTTGTGTTTTTATTATGGATCTTTTGATGGTTCTGATTCAGACGTGTGGGATGTTGCAAGAGAGCCTGTTTACTCTCATCCAACACAAAAGCCCGTCGAATTACCTGGAAGGGCGATGAGAAATAGCACGTTAAATGGGGCATTAGTGGTTGATCTATTCCTCGGCTCCGGCACCACAATGGTCGCCGCCCACCAACTCAACCGCCGCTGCTACGGCATGGAAATCGACCCGCAATATTGCCAGGTCATAGTGGATCGAATGCTCAGGCTTGACCCATCCCTCACCATCACCCGCAACGGCCAGCCTTATGAACCTAAACGATGACCAACTCAAAAAACTCGTCACGCTCGGGTGCCTTGGATACAGCGTGGATCAGTGTGTGAACGTAGTCGATCCCGACGACGAAGCCGCCTTCCGCCATGCCTTCCAGTCCGAAGGCTCTGCAGTGTGGAAGGCATACAGAAAAGGCATCGACATCGCAGCGTTTGCCATCGATTCCAAATTGTTCGACATGGCCAAAGGCGGCGACACCAAAGCCCTCGCCAAACTCGAAGAACGCCAACGCCTCCGCCAACTCAAATAAATTTGCACAATCGTGACAAACTCGTTTACCTTTGCCTTGAAGACTCAATCGAAGTCGGCGATTATTCCGACACAATCTTCTTGGTTAAATAAAGGCGCGCCTGGTTGCCGATCTTGCCTCACGGCTTCGATTGGGTCTTCCTTCCAGGTTGCGCCGCAAATTTTTCGTTATGAAGACTAACGATCTCACCCCGGCACAGAAAGCCCTCATCCAGATGACCGGTCCGGAAAGCATCTCCGAGTTGTATCAGGATGTACATGCCACCTTGGAAATCAGTATCGGGAATTTCTTTCCCGAAGACCCCGCTGCCGATCTCGGCGGCCCATCCTCCAACACACTCACTGCCTGGCTCAACACCCTGCACCTGCTTGGCTGCTTACACAAAATAGCGATGGAGCACAAGTATCCGCCGGC
>Ga0075163_10012605_pt1 | contig 11008 bp, 8 predicted proteins | sample JI1023141ADNA_FD_71478 | JGI IMG/M metagenome (GOLD analysis project Ga0075163, IMG submission 71478) | Wastewater effluent complex algal communities from Wisconsin, to seasonally profile nutrient transformation and Carbon sequestration -... | ecosystem: Engineered > WWTP > Effluent > Algae...
AAGTAATTACCCGATTCCCAGCAATTCCACCTCAAAAATAAGGGTGCTGTTGGGGCCGATGACGGCGCTCACCTGCTGTTCGCCGTAAGCCAGGTGTGGCGGCAGGTAAAGGCGCCATTTGCTACCCACAGCCATCAGTTGCAAAGCCTCCGTCCAGCCGGCGATGACGCGGTTGAGCGGGAAGGTGGCCGGGCGTCCGCGCTGCACCGAACTGTCGAACACTTCTCCGGTGATGACAGTGCCGTGGTAATGGCAGGTGACATTGCTGGTCGGGCCGGGTTTGGCGCCGGAGCCTTCGGTCAGGATTTCGTACTGGAGGCCGCTTGCGAGGGCAACCACGCCCGGGCGCAGGGCGTTTTCGGCCAGAAATGCCTGGCCGGCAATCAGGTTTTCATTTGCTTTGGCGTCGCGCATGGCTTTGAGTTTTTCAGAAACGGACATGATGGAACGGATGAAGAATTTGAGCGTGCAAACGTAGGGAAGTTTTTGGTAAAGCCTGCCCGACGTTTGCACCGCTCATTCTAAAACTGGAAATAGATAAACGAACTGCCGCTTTGCTGGCTCATGATGAGCAGGAGCACCAGCGCCGACCAGAGGAATCCGAGCAGCCACCAGGGCAGTTTGCCGGCGACGTCCAGCACGCGTGTGTTGCGCATCCACCAGTGTGCCAGCACCATCGCGGGTATGATGACGCATACCTTGATGATGGCCAGCGAGGTCAGCAGGGCGGTGCCATCCTGCGCCATGCCGAACATGGATTGCAACAGTTGGCCTGCCTTGGCAAACGTGGACGAGCGAAAAAATACCCAGGTGATGTTCACCAGCATGAAAGTCAGCAGGGCAAAAACAAAACCCCGCACCTTGAAATAGGCGAAAAAACCGGTACGCCCCGGTAGCGGCGATTCCGGACCCACGTCGGACAATCCCGAAGCGGCCACGGAGGCCCGGTCCTTAAAGAATTTTTCCACCCACAGATACAATCCGTGCAGTCCGCCCCAGACCACAAATGTCCAATTGGCGCCGTGCCACAGCCCGCCCAGCAACATGGTGACCATCAGGCTGAAATAGGTGCGCAGTTGACCGTGCCGGTTGCCACCCAGCGGGATGTACAGGTAGTCGCGCAGCCAGGCCGAGAGGGTGATGTGCCAGCGACGCCAGAAATCGGAAAAACCGATGGCAGCGTAGGGATACAAAAAATTCTGCGGCAACACGAAGCCCAGGCAGGCTGCTACCCCGATGGCGCAGGTGGAATACCCGGCAAAGTCAAAAAATATTTGCCCCGAAAACGCGAATACGCCCGTCCAGGCATCCAGCGCCGGGAGCATGCTGGCTGTGTTAAAAACGGCATCGGCGGTGTCGGCCAGCATGCTGTCGGCCAGCACCACTTTCATGAACAGGCCGAGCGAAAGCAGCAACAAGCCGTCAAACATCTGTTTTTGGGTGGCCGTGCGCGGAGTCTCGAATTGTGGCACCAACTGTGGCGGGCGCACAATGGGGCCGGCCACCAGGTGCGGGAAAAAAGTGACGAACAGGGAAAAATCCAGCATGGACTTCACTGGTTCGCTTTTTTTCTGGTACATGTCGATGGTATAGCACAGCGTGGTAAAGGTGTAAAACGAAATGCCGGCGGGCAGGATGATGTTGGGCTTGGCGGGGTGATAGTCCATGCCCAGGGCATTCACGGCCAGCACAAAATTGTCGAGCAGAAAACCGCCGTATTTGAAAAAACACAACATGCCGAGATTGCCGATCAGGCTCACCACCAGCAACAATTTTTTCCGGAACGGATTTTCCTGCATGTACAAGGCACGGCCCACAAAGAAATCGACCACCGTGGACAGCCAGAGCAACAAAATAAACGGCGGATTCCAGGCTGCGTAAAAAATGTAACTGGCCAGCAGAAGATTGATCTTTTTGACCTTCCAGGAAAAAGGCAAATTATGGAGGATCAATACGACAATGAAAAACGCAATGAATGTATAGGAGTTGAAGATCATGATGCGAGTGAGGTTGTTGTTCAGTGCGGTTTAGCGGCCGCTGGTGCGCGGGAATTTCCAGCCCTTTTCCTTTTCCATGATTTCAGCCAGGTGACGGGTAAACACGGCGGCGTCCTGTGGCGACAGGTGCGAAAATTCGGGGCACTCAAAATGGTCGATGGCGGGGTAATCGGCAAAATGGATGCCGGGGCATTGGGTGGTGGTCAGGATGCGTTCCCAGTATTTTTCGCGCGGGAAAGCCATTTGTTCGCCCTGCCAGAATGGCCCGCTGGAAGGGGTGCGGACAAAAATGACCTCGCCGCCTCTTGCCTTTATCTTGTCCGTGGCAGTTTTTACCGTTTGCAGTATGCCCTCGAGCTGCTCGCCCGATGCAGGCGGCTCCTTGCTCAGTTTCCGGAAAAAAGCCCAGATGCCTTTTACCCTGTTTTGAAGTGCCGTGTCGGCCATAAAGCGTTCCGACATGACGCTTTGCCGCTCGAAGGTGCTCTGCGTAAAATCCATGGGAAAAATCGGCATCATAAACACGCCGGAGCGGCTCGGTATTTCCAGGGCATCCAGTTGGGCATTCAGGGAGAAATTGTAGCGGTCGAGGAAAACGAGTTGCGATTCGAGCAGGTAGTTCAGTTCAAAACTGAATTGTTGGGCCAGGGTGCGGTCCTTGTAGTATTGAACGTCTTTTTGCGGTTCTTCGAGGTTGGGTGGTGCATTCGAAAAAAACAAGCCCTCGGTCACGTCCACCACCAGCCGCCCCTTAAAATCGGGATCGTTGGCGAGGTCGTTGAGAATCGGCATGGGCGAACTGCCCTCCCGGGCCAGCTGGATGGCATGGGTGCCCGTCAGATTTTGCCAGGTGTTGATGTCGAGGTCGTATTTGTTGCGCGACGAACCGATGAAAACCACCGCCTTGTCGGCGGGTTCATACACCATGGCGCGTTTGTCGGCCCACAATTCAGAGCCGTCGTCGTAAGTGATGGCATGGCCCTGATTTCTCAGGTACATTTCCCAGGCTGCTACCACAACGATTACCGTGACCAGCATCAGACATGCCGGTTTCAAGAGAGATTGTTCGGTCATAAGGTGAATTTGGCTGTAAAATGGATATTTGGGTGTTTTTTTGAAGAAACAGGGTGCAATGTAAATGTTGTGTTGGAGTTGGCAGAAAAAGAAAACAGCCTCCTGTGCCGAATGGGATGTTTCAGGTAAAAAAGAAAAAGGTGTTGAAGTCTGCCCGTTGGGTTGTTGCTTTTTCCATTGGTCGTTTTCCGTGTTTCGGTTATCAATAATTTCAGGCAATAATATTTTAAGGTGCAACGCTTTTATTTACGAACGGTCTTTGAGCACAGTTTTTCACCAAATAAATTTATGACATGAAACATCCTTCCTTACAAAAATTGGGTTTGTCGGCAATGTTGCTCTTGTTCGGTGGCGCATCGTTGCCTGCACAGGAACAATCCGGTGATTTTCACTTCAACATGGAGCCGGTCAAATACACCGAAAACGTGCATCGCAACCCCTGCCAGGTATTTATCGGAGTTGTTACCAACGCCGTTCCCGGCGGTTTGCAAGTGGAAAACGCTTTGGAAAATACGCCAGCCACCACCTACGATGTGCGCAAAGGCGATGTGATTACGGCCATGGACGGCGTACCCGTGGCTACCTACGGCGAACTGGTGCGGGTGCGCGACCAACACGCCCAAGGCGAAGCCTTTGCACTGTCAATTCTGCGCGACGGGCAGCCGATGACCATCCATGCCCGCTTCAGAGAGTGCAGTAAGGAAGAGGAGGAAAAGTATCAATTGCAAAAAGAGGCGCTGGAACTGACCATTGCACGGTCGATGGAACAGATGCACCGGAAAAATTTTGAAGCGCAATATTTCAATGGAAAGGATTTTTCCAAAATGGAATGGGCAGAACGCCCGATTTTGGGGGTGTTTGAGGCCGACGAGAGCAATGGTCAGGGGCTGGTGATCGGTCGGGTAATAAAGGGCAAGGGCGCGGAAGCCGCCGGTTTGCAGGCGGGTGACGTCATCACGGCCGTCAACGGCAAAACGGTAACCGGCACTCCCGGCCTGCGCCTCATCATGGCCGGTTTGAAACCCGGCGAACGCGTCATCGTTGCCTACCGGCGCGACGGCCAGGACCAACAAACTGAGGTGACACTGAGCGCTGATCGCAGCCCTGCGGTTGCAAATACAGAGCGCGACCCGTGCGCTGTTTTCATCGGCGTGTATACGGCCGAACAAGGCGCCGGCGGGCGTGGTGTGCAGGTCGTCAATATTGTGCCGGAAACTCCGGCCAGCCTGAGCGGTATTCAGCAGGGCGACCTCATCCTGGCGCTGGACGATCAGCCGGTCAACACCACCGGCGCGCTCCTGCACGAACGCGACAAACACCGCCCGGGCGATGCATTCCGCCTTACCATCGAACGCGACGGAGAAACCTTTACCATCGAGTCAAAATTCAAAACCTGCCCGGCACCCGATGCACCGGCCAAAGAACCGGTACAGGTAGCCGAGCAGCAGAAAGTCAGCGAGGAACGGACTACCGGTCCGGTACAAACAGGCTCCGTACTTGTTCTCCCAACGCTGGAAGCCTACCCCAACCCGACTACCGGGCCGGTTAATGTACGCTTTGAAGCGGAAGCCGTGCCGACCATTTTGCGCATCCTCGATGTGACAGGCAAGGCGGTGTACACGCGCAACCTGAACCAGTTCAACGGTTCTTTCAGCGAGTCAATCAACCTCTTTGGCAACACCCCCGGAACCTACCTGCTGTCGATCCAGCAAGGCGACAAAGTCGTGTCCAAAAAAATCCTGCTGGTGCCGGGGGCTTGAGGGTCATTAGAAAAGGTCATTAGAAAAGGTCATTAAAAAAGGTCATTAGAAAAGGTCATTAGAAAAGGTCATTAAAAAAGGTCATTATGGGAACAACCTGTAATGACCTCTTTTAATGACCCTTAATGACCCCTAATGACCCTTAATGACCCCTAATGACCCTTAATGACCCTTCATTGCCCCCTTGGTTGCAATTGCAACACGAAATCCTTGCCGCTTAATACGGTGGTATCCACGGTCCTGAGATCCCCGTTTTCGGGCAAGCGGATTTTGGCGGATGAAACATTCAGGATGTCTCGTTCAGGATCGATTCCCGGCATTACCTGGCGCAATTCAAGCCCTTTGGGTGTCAGGGCAAATACGCCCACATTGGTCACAAAAAATACTTTTTTGCCCATTCGCAGCGCTTCGCGGCCATTGAAGGTAAGATGACACACTCTTTCCACAAATTTGCATTTCCCCGGTTTTTCCAGCACAAGGCGCTGATCGCGCAGGGCAAATCGCGCTCCTGCCATCCAGGTGCCGACAAATATGATGGTGTGTGCGCCATGGGCAATGTCCGGGAAGCCACCCGGGCCGACCAGGTCGGTTAGGCGGGGGCCGCGGTTCGATGCATTTACGTTGCCTGATTTGTCCACCTGCAAAAAGCCCAGCACCGCCACATCGAGTTCGGATTGGTATCGGCGAAACATATCGGTGGAAGATTCGAGGTGTTGCGGCCCGATGGCAGCGCTGAAAAAGATGCCTGGCGCGGGCAAACCGCCGTATGCACCTGCTTCGGTGGTGAAAAGCAGTTTGTCGGAGACGCCGTGTTCCACCAATTGCCGCGCTACTTCTTCCGGGAAGCCGACCCCGATGTTGACCATCGCTCCTTCACAGACGCATTCGGCAAATACACTGGCTGCCAGGCGCGCGAGGGCAAACTCCAATGCGCCGCGCACCGGCGTGATTTTCAAGGTGTTGTTGATGAACCGCAATTGGCGGTTGGCAGCGGGGATATCCGGGGCCGCGCCGGCGGTAAACATGGACCAAAACCGCCGCTGACGGATGGATGCGGTTTGTTCATTGTATGGATGTACCACAATGTAGTCCACTGCATGGGCGGGCAGGCTGATGGCCGCTTCATCTTTGGGTATGATGTCGCAGACGGTGACAAATACTTTTCCGCCGTTGGCGCGGGCAGCGGCGGCAGACGGCAGGTTTTCGGTCCAGGTAGCCGCGTTTTTGAAATAAATATTTCCCTCCGAATCGGCATAGGGCGCATTGAACAGGGCGATGTCCAGTTTGGGAAGGTGGTACACCAGCCCGTTCGCACCTCTGGTTACGTATTGGGTCGTAATGTCATGAGACAGGTTGGAACCGTTGCCAATTCGGGGATCGAGAAAGGTGCCCAGACCAACCGTGCTGTCAATTTTTGTTATGCCCTGCGCCTGCGCTTCCAGCAGCAAACTCATGACACCTTGCGGAAGTGTATGCAGTTCGAGTTGGTGATCTTCGGCCAGTTCCAACTGCGCTTTGCAGGTTTCGAGGTGGCCTGCAATGTAACGCCGCATCAATCCCGGCAGTCCGATTTCTTCAATGGTACCCGGTACTTTGCCACGTCCGCCCTGGGCGCCCACATTGATCCACGTCAGGCCGCGCGGATGCCCGGTTTTGAGAAACAACTTGCGGATTGCCCAGAAAAACACGGAACACCGCGCGTTGCCGGCCAACCCGTTGGAAAAAACGACGACTTCGTCGGGAATCAGCCGCGCCGCCTCATTGGCAGTGATGAATTTATCAGATACGGACGCCTGCGGGCGAAAATTCAAATCCTTTTTTGACCAGGAGAATCGCCATCGCAGAATGTGTAACAGCAGATGCAAACGCTCGAGTATTTTCATGGTTTTTGTTTTAATATTCAGTTTACATCGATATACTTCCTTGCCGGAATGGAGTGGAGCCAATCATGGCATTGATCAGATAGGGTACGCCGCGATCCATACTTTCGATGGCGCGCTGGACTGCTGCTCCGAATGCCTCCACGGTATCAACCTGCTCTCCTGCTGCGCCGTATCCCTCGGCCACCCTGTGGTAACTGCTGCGCGGCAAGGTGACCGCAGTGTCTGCTCCCAGCATGTGCACCTGGTCGCGCGCAATCTGCTCCCAGGCGCCGTTGTTGCCCACAATGCCGCACACTTTCAGTCCGTTTTTGGCAAATGTTTCGAACTCTGCCAAACTGTAGGCAGCGCTGCCGTCGCCGTAAATGATCCAGATGTAATCGTCGGGGCAACAAGCCGCAGCGCCCAAAGCAAAACCGCCACCGACCCCCAAAGTGCCGAAAACGCCCGGGTCGAGCCAACCCAACGGTTTGCGCGGCCGGAGGGTGTAGGCAGCGGTGGCGGCAAAGTCACCGCCATCGGCCACGAGGATGGAATGGTCCGGCAGCATTTGCTCCAGTTGGCGGAACAAAGCCAGCGGGTTGATGCCTTCTACCGTTTCGGCAGCCATTTTTTCGATCTCCGATTCACGCGCGGCGTCGCGATCATGCAGCGTTTTTTCCCATTCCGACCAATCCGGATGCGATGGTATTCCAGCCTTTGCCAGGTCGATGATCCATTGACCGGGACAAGTGCAAATGGCATGGTCGGGGCGCAGGTTTTTTCTCAGGTCATCCCGGCTGCGGTTGATGGCAATCTTGACGGCCTTGCGGTTCAATTGCCGGCCGTAATCCAGCCTGAAATCGCAGGAAACTCCCGCCAACAGGATCAGGTCGGCTTCACGGAGCGCCTCCTTTCGGTGATGTCGCAGATGCAATGTATGTTCCCTGCCGGTCAGCCCACGGGCCATGCCGCTCAGGTAAACCGGTATGCCGAGTTGCCCGACTGCGGCTGCCATTGAAGCGGCGAGGCCGGGCGACAACATGGCGCCGCTGCCGATCAGCAATACGGGGCGGCGAGCCTTTTGCAGGGCCTTGATGGCTTGTTGCACATCCGTAGTGGCAGGGTAGGGGCGGACTTTGAATGTATTGCTTTCAGAGAGGGAGCCCACATGGGCGAACAGGCGATTGACATGCCGGCGGATGTACCATTGCGTCAGACGTTCCATCCAGCCTTTTGCGCCCTTGTTCTTCTGCCCGTACCATTCGCGGACGGTTGCCTCGGGATAGAGCAGGTCCACCGGGCATTCCAGAAATGCCGGTCCCGGCACTTTGTCCTGTGTGTATTGTAAAGCCCGGTTGAGTTTGGGAGCCAGTTCGCGCAGGGAATTGGCCTGGGCGAGATACTTGACCGTCGAGCGCATCAGCGACAGTTGGTCTATGTCCTGCAAAGCGCCGCGTTGGCGGAGCAGGGTGGCAGTGGCCCCACCGAGCAGCAACACGGGCGACTGCGCCATTTGGGCGTTTTTAATGGCCGTGACGGTATTGGTGACGCCAGGCCCGGCGGTTACGGCTGCCACGCCGGTGGTGCCGGTGAGCCGGGCGACAGCATCGGCAGCAAACACGGCAGAGGCTTCGTGGCGCACGTCCCAAACGTGCAAACCTGCCCGCTCCGCTTCCACATAGATCGGGCCGATGTGGCCGCCACAGAGGGTGAACAGGTGCTGAACGCCTGCACCCCGCAAGGTTTTTGCAATGATTTGTCCGCCGTTCATAAATGGTCATTTATGGCGGGCAAGGTATCGACCCGTGCAGCTGGTTCAAAGGACGCCGGTCAGCGTAACTTATAATTTTGATCACCCCGGAGCAATCGGCGCATAGACCGGTTGCCTGGCACCCGGGAAAACGGTATCTTCGTCCTCCAATACCTGCACATGCGCCATTTGATTCGATTAATCGTCCTTTTTGCCGTCCTGACCGGAATCGCAGCCTGCCATCCTTCGGCAACTGCACCGAGCCGCCTGCTGCTCGAACATTTTCAACCCCTTCCGGCCGTTGACTCAATCTGTTTTATTGTAGCCGCCGAAGGTGAACAGGACACTGCGTTTCGCGATACCATTCCAAACGGGCTGTTTTTTGCGACGCTGGATACGGCGCTGCTGAATGAAATCAACTACGTTGCCGATTCGGCGACGGCTCTGGTGCTGGGCCGGCATCGTTTTGCGCTGAACGACTCCTTGGAAGCCTGTCTGGTGGACATCCGCCAATTCTGGTTTCAACACCAGTCGTTGTTGCTTTTTAATAAAAATCGCAATGCTTTCAGCGGGCGTGTGACCGTGGCGGAATGGTATGGTGGCGATGGCGGCCAAATCCTCACGGGCAGTTGGCTGCTGGACTACGACGGCGACGGCGACCTGGATCTGGTGCGCCGGATCATGGAGCACAGCATATTGCTGCAGGGCGACGAAGCCCGGGACACTACTTATGAGTCGGCCATGCTGCTGCGTTGGGAGGGCGGCCGGTTCAGGGAAGGCCCGCTGTCGGAGAATTCGCTGGATCCGAAACAATTCCCGATTCCAACGAACTGGTGAGCCTGGACCTACCGGGTATGGGGCTGTGACTGTTCTGCCGGCTTGTCGGAGGTTGCCTTTTGCACCGGTGTGGCAAAGGACAAACCAATGGAGGTAAGTACAATGATCGCCAGCACCCGCACCGAATTGCTCAGGCTGACTCGCAACCGGTCGGTTATAAAATCAAAGGAAGGCGGCAGACAAAGGAGGGTGGCAATGCCGGTGAAAACAGTGGTGGTCCAGTTGTGCTGCACCATCGACCCGAGCGTAATCATGAGCATGACTACGGAGCCCATCCAGAACAAACCTTTTCCGATGCCGGACGGAATACCGTACTGTTTTTTGGTTCCGGCAACCACGCCCGTGTCAACGTCTTGCACTTGCTGAAAAAATGCCTCCGGCAATTCGTTGAGCAAGTCGAGCAGGGCATAATTGAGCCGGCCGATTTCCAGATTCCATTCTTCATTGCTCATCGTGCCCAATTGCAGGCTTTGTTCCAGGCTGTTGCGCTTGCCCGACAACAGCACCAGTTCGTCGTGTTTCTCCGCCACGAGTTTATCCTTCCGGCGCGCGAGGTAGCTGTTCATCAGCGCAAAAAGTTCGTCGTACAAAATGTCCAGCGAGTGGTCTGCCAGCAATTTTTTGAAATAGGCAAGATTTTTTTCCATGTGCCAAAGTTAGGCAGGTGGATGTCTTTTGAAAATGCCTTTTTTAAAAATCCAAAAATTAACAGCACCATCTACCCAACCCTTGCCCTGCAGGCTGCGTGTTCCTCAAAAAATCCTTTTTTATGAAAAACACAGCCTACCTGTTTTACACTGTTTTATTGACTTTGCTGGGCTTTCAACTCCAGGCGCAGCAATTTTTCTTTTCCTCTGAAAAGCCCGGCGCCTGCGCAACCGCCGACGGCATTGTCACCATCGTACCGACCCAGGGCGTGCCGCCCTTTACCTACCTGTGGAGTACGGGCGCTACCGATCTTTCTCTCAAAAACGTGATCAAAGGCGTGTACACCGCTACCATGACGGACGCCACAGGTGCCACGGTGGTCCACGGCCACATCCTGAACAGCAAGGAACTGGACATCTATCTGTCCGACCAGAAGCCGGTCACTTTTTGCACACCCAATTCCGGAGCGCTCAGCGTCACGACCATAGGAGGTGTGGCGCCATATACCTACACCTGGAGCGACGGTCAGACCGGGGCTACGGCGCAGGGCCTGGCGGTCGGAGTATATTCGGTCACGGTGCAGGACGCCACCGGTTGCGTGGCCCTGGGCGAATTTGAGGTGAAATACCCTGCCTACAACTATTATCCGCAGGCTGTGATCGAAACGGTGCAGGAGCCCGATTGCATCAACACCAACAACGGCGAACTGAAAGCCGTCATGATTCAGAGCGGCTTTGCACCTTACACCTATCAGTGGGGCAACGGCGCAACCACCGAATCCATTTCCAATCTCGTCGTTGGTACCTATGTCGTCACGGTGACGGATGCCCTGGGCTGCCAGCGGGTGACAACCACCCAGGTGAAAAAAGCGCTGAACATGACAGGCAGCGTCATTTGTACCGGCACCAACGTGGGTACTGCCACTGCCGAACTGGTCAATGCCACTACGCCGGTCAATTATGTATGGAACAACGGACAAACCGGCCCGACCTTGAACAACCTCGCCAACGGTTACTATTACGTTACGGCGACCGATGCCAACGGTTGCATTTCCAGCAATCAGGTGCAGGTAATGGTGCC
>Ga0075163_10012606_pt1 | contig 11007 bp, 9 predicted proteins | sample JI1023141ADNA_FD_71478 | JGI IMG/M metagenome (GOLD analysis project Ga0075163, IMG submission 71478) | Wastewater effluent complex algal communities from Wisconsin, to seasonally profile nutrient transformation and Carbon sequestration -... | ecosystem: Engineered > WWTP > Effluent > Algae...
CTTTCAAAAGGAGTCAATAAATTAAAACAAGCTGCCTGATATACTTAGTTCAAACCCGCACCGAAACTGGGATTACGAATTTCAACTAAGTATGGGGCAAGCCCGCTTAGAGAGAAGTCCCGTTTCCCTCAAGGACTAGATGAGTGGTTTGGTTTCAAGAAAAAGTATGTTTTAGTCAATCACAGCGAAAGGTCAGACAAGCGTTCAAGCTATAATTTTGTATCTCGACTTGCTATGGCTGTAGACGGCGTATTGTCGTTTTCGGATCAGCCGCTTAAGATCATTTTGTACTCCGGTATGATTTCGGCAGTCATAGCATTTTCCGTAGTTCTGTATTTGGTGGCCGGTCGACTGCTCTATAACCTTTATGTGCCTGGCTACGTTAGTTTAATAACCGCTGTGCTGGGTGTTTTTAGTATTCAGATTATGTGTATTGGGGTAATGGGACTGTACATCGGGCGAATTCTAAGAGAAACACAAGATCGACCACTTTACGTTATAAGAAGGCAGTATCCCCACTAGAAGACTGAAGGAAAATGTATAAGAATCTGAAAAGCGACCATGAATCTACTGCACTAACGTTTTCCACCGAAGACAGTGTAAAGGCTAGATACGCAATCTTCGATTTACTAAAAACCTATCAGGGCACAGAAGGTGAAAAAGAGCGTTCCTTGGGGTTGTTTATCCGAGGATCACTTCTCGCCAGGATTTTAGCGACTGCTGAGATTTACAAAGAGATTGTTGAAATTCCTGGAATCATTTTGGATCTTGGCACGTGGCGTGGGCAAACTGCGGTCCTATGTGAGAACTTTCGAGCTATTTATGAACCTTTGAACTTTAATCGTAGGATTGTGTGCTTCGATACTTTTGAAGGCTATCAAGGGTTTTGTTCAAAGGACAAACCAACTGAACTGCATCGTGAAGAGACTTATTCACTTACAAAGAGCTATGCTGATTTTTTAAGTGATTTACTAGTATTGCATGAACAGAGTAATGCGATGGGTCACAATAATCATAAGCACAAAGTTGTCACCGGGGATTGCCGTGAGACACTTCCAGGCTTTTTTGCAGACAACCCAAACGAGCTAGTTGCGCTTGCTTTCTTTGACCTAAATTGCTACGAGCCTACGCAGGCTGCTTTTGAGGCTGTTTTCGAGAGGCTTGTGACTGGTGGCATTCTGGCGTTTTGGCAATTGACGCGTGACTCCGTTCCAGCAGAGGCCAGCTTTTACGCTCAGGAAGTTATGAACAACAGTGCTTATCCTCATAAGTTGAAGAAAGTTTCTATCTATCCAGGGCTTTGCTATCTCCAGAAGGTGTAAATTGAGAGTTGTAGTTATTGGAAACGGAATTATTGGTCTGCAGACAGCCTATCAAATTGCTTCTCAGGACAATGATGTTGAGATTTCTATAGTTGGCGACTTCTCACATCAAGGGTGTGCTTCACTTGCCGCTGCAGCAATGTTCAATTCATTTTGTGAGGTTGATGTTTCAACATTTCAAAATGAATTCGAGATTCAAAAATGGCTATTCAATAAAATGTCCAATGAGCGCTGGCCGGACCTAATAAATCAAATTCAAGAAGAAAGTGGAGTCTCTATTGCAAGCGGATTTGGGACATTTCTAATTAACAACACTGTTTCTGACGGACTCGAAGATGAGAATTTCGATGCAATAGTAGCTGCGCTTAAGCGCTTTTCTGAGCCGTATTCAACAGTTCGCCCTCAGGAAATCCCTCACTACAAGCCGTTGCCTACACACCGGGCAACTAGGGCTATTTACATCGATAGAGAAGGATGGATTAATCCCAGGCATCTTTTCGCAGCGTTGAAATCGATTTTGCAGAGCAAGCAGCGGGTTACTTTTATCGATCAGCTATGTCTTAGGCTACAGTTCGATGCTAACGACGTTGCAATCGATGCAGCAGTGCTCAATGATAACTCCTCAATTTATGGAGATAGATTTGTGCTATGTCCAGGAGCAAATTTTACGAAGATTGTTGAAAACTCCAATTTGCCTATCGCTTTTCAGAGGGTCTTTTATGGAGTAGGCGCAACGGTAGTTTTGGAGACGGGGGAGAACACACTTTCTAATTGCATACGTACTCCTAATCGTGGTTTAGCATGTGGAGTTTACTCGGCGCCACACGACCAAAGCAGCACCATTATCGGTGCGAGTAATCTCATATCTCCAGAGCCGGTAGCTCTTGCAAGAACAACGAGCGTTTATACACTATTGAAGGCAGCCATGGAACAGATCAACATGGATTTTTTCCGTGCCGGTTTGGCTAGTGTAAATCTAGGCTGGCGTCCAACATCGTCAGATACTTTACCCATGATCGGGAGAACACAGATCGGAAATTTACTTGTAGCAACAGGTACAAAGCGGGATGGACTCCATTGCTCGCCGATAATTTCTCAGTATTTGAAGGATTTGGTGTTGCACAACAAGAGTAGTTTGGAATCGCAGTTTGACTTCAGGATTTTTCGTCCTGATCGTAAGCCTGTTAAGGTGTGGAATCGGACAGCAGCAATTGAAGCTGCTGTCCGTCATAGCCTCAATGCTGATTACCAGCATGATTTTTCACCTGCAAAGTCAAACATGCCTAAGGATATGGAGAACTACTACAGACGGCTTTTTGAGGAGCTGCATGACCAAGTTGGAGCCGTGGACTTCGGGATACCGCCTGAGCTCAAGGATATGTTTCGACATGGGCACTTGCGACCGGAGTTTTATCAAGAGGCTCCTATAAGTGTCTAACAATGCGAGGCTTGGTTAAAATGGTAGGAGAGGCAGATCACTGTTCCGAGCTTAACAACATTGAGCGCTCCGTCGCAGACTATTACTCAATGAAACTGAAAGAGCATGGTGCATCTCATTTAGGTGTGGACTGGAATTCCCAAGAGTCACAACATCTTAGGTTTCGTCAACTGGTAAAGGTTATCGATTTTTCTAAACCTTTCACTATCAATGATTTAGGGTGTGGTTATGGTGCCCTCTATGACTATTTGAGGCGAATAACAGATCAGAAATTTGAATATTATGGTTCTGATTTATCTGAAGATATGGTGCAAGTAGCTGCAGGTCGTCATGAAGGCATGTTCGGCTGTAACTTCACCTCGGGTAATGTTATACGGTGTGCGGACTACACAATAGCAAGCGGAATTTACAATGTGCGTCTGCAAATCTCCGACTCAGATTGGTTTGGCTACATTCAAAGCTCGCTGGATAATCTGAATGAGTATAGCGAGCGTGGATTTGCCTTCAATATGCTAACGTCTTATTCGGACATCGACAAGCGACGTGATTATCTCTACTACGCTGATCCATGCAGCTTCTTTGATTTGTGCAAGAGGCGATTTGCAAAGGAGGTTGCTTTGTTGCATGATTATGGGCTTTACGAGTTTTCAATGATTGTGAGAAAGACGATTTGAGGTACATCTGGAAATTTAAACCTTTCAGAAACGCATATTCTGCGGAGACTATTACCCTTTTGAGGTAGCTTTTGTTGGGTTTCCGGCTGCGCGAGATTCGTATGCAAAATTACTTTACTCAATGGATTGCACTGGTTGGAGTGTGGCTTGTAATAGTTCAGACCGGAGAAAGACTGGATTTGTGTGAGCTCAGCTGTGGTTAGAAACTTGACAGGCAATTTGCCTGCTTAATTGGGATGAATCAATGTCGGATCTGATTGTGACCAACTCGCTGAGATTCAAGCTGATTTGCTTTTTTGTCAGTTTGATTCCTGCTTGGCGGATTTTGCACTTAATCGATTGTTCTTGCAGTGACGTCATTGATATAGATTTCCTTGACGCAATGAGCTTTTTGAATTGTGGTCTTGCTAGCCAAATTGACCCGGTACAGCTTTTAAAAAATTCCTCTTTCAGCGGTCATCCGCAACTCACTCCTTTATTGATGCACCTTATAAACGCAAAGCTCTTTAGCTTAAACGCAAGGCTTGAGTGTATCCTTTCTGTCTTGTTGACCTATATTTCTGTATTTCTCGCGTTTGATTGTTTGAATTCTAAGGGTAAGGCTTCTTACGTTTTGCTCCCAATACTCGCATTCTTGCAATTCAGCTTATGTCTTAGTTCACAGTTCTTTTATAGTTATTTGTTTGTCTCAGCATCCTTGAGTCAATTCTTTCTTACACTCGGAATTTGGGCGATAGCTCGGCTAAAAAACCGACTTTTTGCATCGATTCTAATGTTTGTTAGCGGTGTTATTTGTTCGAGCTGTGCTGGCAGTTATGTAGTTGCATGTTGGTCTGTTTTTGGTCTTCTTCTGGTCGCCCTCAAGAGATTTGAAAAACCCTTTTTATGCTCATTTCCAATTGGTCTTTGTGTATCAGCAATTCCTATGGCTATGGTGTATGCATCGGGCAAAATCAGAGTGGATCCGGGCTCAACACCTTTTGAGAGTGCAGCAAGACTGATTTCTTCGCTCAGTCTTGCATTTTTTAACAATACGGCGGGTTCTCTGTCAGTCGGATGGCAGACCGTAGCGATGGGGCTCATATCAATTGTATTTTTGGTAGTGCTATCTCTGTATTTTGCAATCAAGGACAAGCGCAATACACCTGACTTCGTTTATTGTGCTTGGGGCTTTATTATTTTTGGCATAATCAATCTGTGCGCAACCTCAGCTGCGCGAATATATATCAGTCCGTGGTATTGCGCTTATTCAGTTTTTGTTTGGACTGGCATTTGTGCTCTGGCCGTTGGCGTCCTCTGCCAGGCAACTAAAAAACCTCCGAGCATTCCCGCGCGAGGATTTGCTTCGATTGTACTGCTCTACTGCCTGGTTTTTTATGTTATTACTAATCGCAACTATGCAGACAAAGACTTCTTTAGACCTTTTCATTCTCCCAGTGCGGAGTCGTGTCTTCGCAATTATCGCTGGGCGCCAACTTATGCGTTTTACCAGCTTTTCGGGTCGAAATTTCGAAATATGGTGGCACTTCTGCGGTTCGGCAACCAGGTTGCACTAAATCGTCTCAGTTGTTTTTCAGCCAATCAAACATGGACTTTGCAGGGCGATTTTATTTTGCCCACAGTACAGTTTATAAATGGTAATCCTAATAGTGCTATACGGTGGATAAATGGTGCCAAATTAAAATCCCTTCCGCTGTATGGTGATCCCGAGCAGCTGACTCTCGCCATGCCATCTGGCAGTAAGGCGATTTGGACCTTGAATTTTCCTGAGACGCTAAGAGATTCGCGGCTACTTTTTGATCTGGCTTGCGACAAGAATACTCATAGTAAGAATTTCAGTGTGAGTGTTCTTGATAATAACGGTGCTCCACTTTGTCCTACTCAGACTTTCACTGCTCAATCAGGTGGACGTGATTACTCCATTCCAATCGACCATAAAAATGCAAGAACAATCACTTTACTATTTGAATCGGCTAAATCAGAGACTGATGATGCTGGTCAAATTCTTTTGAAATACCCAAGATTAGACTGTCGTTTTGATTTTGCTAAGCGGCTGTCTGACCCTGTGCCGGCGCTCATGCCGAGTAATGTTGATGATGCACCTGAAAAATATGGTACTGTCGTATCCAGTCAGTATCTGGACAATAGTGTGGATTCTTGGAACCTTTGTGACATCAATTTGATTGGACAATCAGGTTTGGCCTCTCTGCGTGGTATCAGCAGCCAGTCTCGTTTGGCATACAAGAAGAACGCCAACATTGATCCAAACTATTGGACCGAGTTTTTCTTTGACTTTGCGGAGAATGAGGAAGTCAGACCCAGATTAGTGATGTGCCAGTTTACTCTCAGTAGTGGACAGCTAAAAAGTGCAATAATTCCGATATTGACTGATAGCAAGATGCATCGATATTACTTTGAGCTAAAACTACTCCAGCTAAATCCGGGCGAAAAAATCCTCTTCCTCCAAATTCTTCCGGTCTTTGAGCCTGCTGTTGCTGAGTATTCTTGTGGATTTGGAAAACTGGGTTTCGTAAGGCGCTTGAACAAAATTCAAAAGACACTTTGTGCTGATGGAGCGAATTAGTGATGGCGGACAATTTAAAAGAACCCAGGGTCAATTAGGAATGAGCTATTGATTTCCTTGGGTGATCTTCAAAGAAATAGACTGTGATTGGATTTTGCCATCACAGGATTTCAGATGACCTGCACTCAAAAACAGATCGAGCTATTGCTCAAGTACGCAACTACCTATACAAAGGAGGTTGCTGCGGCTAAGGCCGGAATGTCCCTTAGCACGGCAAAAAGATATTTGACGACAAACGGGAAAAAGCCCTTTCGATTACCGACTGATCGCAACTGGAGAACAAGGAGGGACCCTTTTGAAGGCGTCTGGGCCGATTTAAAGGCTATGCTGGAGCGTGATCAAGGGCTTGAAGCTCAGACCTTGATGGATTGGCTTCTGGCATCCTATCCGGATCAATTTAACCCAGGGCAAGTGCGGACGTTGCGCCGACGTGTGCATGACTGGAGAGTTCTGGAGGGACCAGAGCGAAGGGAAGTCATGTTTGCCCAAACAATAGTGGCAGCAAGGCAGAGCCAAAGCGACTATACGCATTGCTCGGAGCTGGAGATCTTGATCGACAATCAACCCTTTCCACACTTGCTCTACCACTTTATGCTCCCTTATTCTCGCTGGGAATTTGTCTGGATCTGCCATACAGAAAGTTTTGAAACTTTGACGAAGGGCTATGAATTGGCCGTGGCAAAGCTCGGTGCGGTTGCGCCTGAGCACCGTACTGACAATCTAGCGGGAGCAGTTCCAGTGGGCGAGCACGGGACGTTTCAAGTCCGGTGGATGGAATTCTTGAAGCACTACGGTGTGATACCAAGCTCAAACAATCCTGGTTGCTCCAATGAAAATGGATCTGTCGAAAAGAGCAATGATCTGTTTAAGCACGCAATCGACCAGCGCCTGAGATTACGTGGTGATCGCAATTTTAGAACCGTGGAGGACTATGAGAGTTATCTTGAGCAAGCAACACTAGAGCGAAATCGACTCAGGATTAGCCGTCTTGAGGAGGAGCTAGCATTGTTGATACCACTGCCGAAGACCGAGTGGTACGAGCCAAAGCAATACTCCACAACAGTAACCGCTTGGAGTACGGTTTCTATGAGCGGTGTGACCTATTCAGTGCCAAGCCGCTACATTGGGCAAAAGCTAAGAGGGCTGGTCTTCAAGGACCAGGTGCGTATTTACTACGGACGGCACTTGGTAATGGAATGCCGGAAACCAGGTGCATTTAGAAACTATCAATATCGCGAGGAATTGTTTCCTCGAGTGGTTTTCCGCCAAGCCTATGATGCGTTGCTAGCATATGACGACGAACGGGCTGACAAAGAATATCTGCGAATTCTAAATCAAGCGGCACTGGATGGCGAGGAATCTGTTGCAAAGGCTCTAGCAACCCTTTTAGAGTCACGCGTGCTGCCAGCCAGTGTGACCTGTCCCAGATTTGGGAGACACTAAAGAATTTACGAAGCTGACAACAAAGAACAGTATTGACTGTCAACCTCCTCAGGAGTTTTATACCCCAAAGTGCTGTGAAGTCTCTTTCTGTTGTAAAAGATTTCTATGTATTCAAAAAGCTCCTCTCGAAGTGCTGGTGCTGACCGCAGTTGATAGATGTCTAGTTCTTGCTTTAGTGTTCCAAAAAATGATTCTGTTGGTGCGTTGTCCCAACAGTTGCCTTTTCTGCTCATGCTCTGCTTGAGCTTGTATCTCCCCAGGAGCTTCCGGAACATTTCGCTGGCGTATTGTGAGCCGCGGTCAGAGTGTACTAGTGGGCTAGCTCCAGGACGCCTATTGAGGGCGTCCTGGAGCGCTGTGCACACCATGCTTGCTCGCATGTGGTTTGCAACGGACCATCCAACTACCTTGCGAGAAAAGAGATCAATCCAGACGCACAAATACAGCCAACCTTCTCTGGTGCGCAAATATGTGATATCGCTGGTCCAGACTTGATCGGGTCTCTCTGGTTGAAATTCTCTGTCAAGTGTGTTCGGCGAAACAAGCTCACCATGATTGCTATCGGTCGTTTTCTTGTATCTGCGCACGCGCTTAGCGTGGATGCCATGCTTTGTCATCAAGGCTTCTACAAGACCCTTGCTGCATTTTGAGCCACGGGCCTTAAGCTCTTTGTGCACCCGTCTGACTCCATATCTGTTTTTGGTATCACTCATGACTGACTTAATCTCGGTAAGAATCGCTTTGCGCCTGATTTCAGCATGGCTAGGTTTTCGCTTTAGCCACTTGTAAAAACCGGGGCGACTGGCACCAAGGCATCTGCACATTGCAACTAAATTGAACTCTTGCCGATGCTGATCAATCCAGGCGTACTTCAGCGCTGGTGCTGAGCGAAGAACGCTGCTGCCTTTTTTAGGATCTCGTTCTCCTCCAAAACGCGCTTATGCTCTCGTTTCATACGCTCATACTCGGCTTTGTCAATATTATCGGAAGCACCGTTAGTAGTGCTGCTACTTTGGGCTTGCCTGACCCAAGATCTAACTTGCCAATCCTGTAGACCCAGTTCCTTTGCAACAGCTGCCGCTGTCTTGCCACCTGTCAAAACCAGCTGCACTGCGCTGTCTTTGAACTCCTGGCTGTATTTCTTTCGAGCTTTTTCCATGGGGTACTCCTCCAAGCTAGTGATATGATATCGGGAGGCTTCGTACAATTCCAGGTGTCTACTTTTTCTGGGTCAGGTCAGTGAGCGTGTTTACGAGCTATGCAGGAGTAAGTCCGTAGTGCCAGCTGTGGAGGTATTTGTACCGAAATTGCAAAACTACGATGCACTTTTAAATCACTCAGGCAGACAGGAGCTGCGCTATGAATCCGCTTACGAGACAAACAGAACTTGAAACACTTCTTCAGTCCTTTCACCTGTCTTCATTCCTAAAAAACTATCAACAATACGCACGGCAGGCTGAAAAGGAGCGAGTTGATCAAGTCGGATATCTATATCAACTTTCGAAGTTGGAAAGTGAGGATCGGTACAATCGAAAAACCGAAAGGCTAATTAAGCAGGCAAAATTGCCCAGAGGAAAGACGCTAGAAAAATTCGATCTAACCAAGTTCCCGCATCTGCCTCAGAGTCAAATCCTGGAGATTGGAGAAGGTGGCTGCCTGGATCGAGCAGAGAATATTTTGATTTTTGGAAATCCTGGAACCGGTAAAACGCATTTGGCCGCTGCATTTGCACGAGAATGGTGCCTGCGTGGGCGCCAGGTCTTATTCACGACGGCCAGTGCCCTGGTGCAGGATTTGCTAGCGGCAAAAAGAGATTTGAGACTTAATGTGCTGCTGAAACGGTTGGACAAGTTCGACGCGATTGTTATCGACGACATTTCATATATCCCGCAAAACAGGGACGAGACTGATGTCTTGTTTGTGCTGCTGTCAGAGCGGTACGAGACTCGCAGCCTGGTCATCACAAGTAACCTGCCGTTTTCGCAATGGGACACCGTCTTTAAGGACGCGATGACGACGATGGCAGCGATCGACCGCTTGGTCCACCATTCGATCGTGCTGGAACTGAACGGTGAAAGCTACCGCGCGGAGAGCGCTAAAAAGCGAAACAAAGGAGAGCAGCAAACAGGTCAAAAGTAATTGTCCGCGCCGCCCCAGGTAAGGGTTTGGGGATTTTTCACACCCTCAATTCTAATTGTCGATGACTTCAACTTTTACAGCTTGCCAACAGGCGCATCGCTTCATCAAAATTCGAACTAGTCAGTAAGTATTGCCTCAATTAAAATCGAACCCTTACAACCTCCCTCGGGACTAGAAAGGTTCATCAAATGGAGGCAAAAGTGAGTCTTACTGCGCGCAAGGAGCTTTTAGAGCGGATTCGGTCCAAGTATCAGAGTGCTACATGGAGCGAAAAGAGTCAGATACTGACTGCCTTTTCGCAGGCTACTGGATATCGCCGGAAGTATGCAATTTCATTGTTAAACCAAACCAAGGCCGACAAGGTCGAGTCTGATAACAGACTGAGAGAGAGGCGGAAAATATACGACGATGAGGTCAAACAAGCATTCCTCACGGTCTGGAGGGCTGCCAATGAAATTTGTCCCAAGCGGTTGGTTCCTTTTCTGCCAAGATTCGTGGAATCACTTGAGAAACATGGTCATCTTTGCCTAGCAGAGAAAACGCGGGAGCGTTTGCTTAAGATTAGCGCTGCGACTGCCGACCGATTACTCCGTTCCGAACGTCAGAAAACACGAAAATCTTTAAGTACCACACGGCCAGGCGCTCTTTTGAAGAAACAAATTCCGATTCGAACGTTCTCAGATTGGAGTGATATCACACCAGGCTTTGTCGAAGCGGACCTAGTGGCTCATTGCGGAGACAAAGTAAACGGTTCGTTTTTAAACACTCTAACCATGACCGACATCGCAAGTGGTTGGACGGAGCTGGTGCCGCTACTTCGCAAAAGTGAAGCGGACGTGCAAGCGGCGCTGGAAAACATTAGAGCCGTCTTGCCGTTTCCGCTATTGGGCCTCGACACTGATAATGGCAGTGAGTTCATCAACTATGAGTTATTGAGATTCTGTGAGGCCGAATGCATCACATTTACACGTGCACGAGCATACCGGAAAAATGATCAGGCCCACGTAGAAGAGAAAAATGGTTCAGTGGTCCGTCGAATGATCGGCTATGACCGATTCGAAGGATTGGAGGCATGGCGAGCTATGGCTGCCCTATACGCGAAGTTGAGGCTATACGTAAATTTCTTTCAGCCATCGCAGAAGCTGCTACAAAAGCGTCGAGAAGGATCAAAAACAGTTAAACGCTACGACGCAGCACAGACTCCTTGCCAGCGCTTGCTCGACTCGTCATATATCCGGACCTCTTCAAAGACGAGACTTCAAGAGACTTTTCTTGACTTGGATCCTGTTCTTCTTTTGCAGCAGATCCGTTTTCTGCAGGACGAGCTAAATAAACACGCCTGGGCAACACCGTCCGTGGTAGAGGCTCCTGCTCTCGTCGCTGAGACGATTGCGAAAATTTATGAAC
>Ga0075163_10012607_pt1 | contig 11006 bp, 9 predicted proteins | sample JI1023141ADNA_FD_71478 | JGI IMG/M metagenome (GOLD analysis project Ga0075163, IMG submission 71478) | Wastewater effluent complex algal communities from Wisconsin, to seasonally profile nutrient transformation and Carbon sequestration -... | ecosystem: Engineered > WWTP > Effluent > Algae...
GTTGCCCGGTGCACTAAGCCTGCAAGGCAGTTTGGCGCCGATTGGCCTGGGGACCTGGATCGGTACCTTGATGCTGCTCAATCTCTGGTTCGTGCTGTGGCCGCACCAGCAAAAAGTGCTGGGTCTCAAGCCGGCCAGCGTCGAAGAGCGGCTGCGTTGTTCACGTATCACTCATCTTTCATCGCGCACCAATACCATGCTCTCCATTCCGCTGCTTTTCTTCATGGCCGCTGGTAGCCACGGCGGCTTCCTCTTCGGCTGAGCAGGATGGCCTGGAACTTTGCCGCTGGTCCGGCGCGCTTGCCGGACGCTGTCATTGAACGGGCCGCCGCCGAACTGTTCCGCCGCGGGGACGACGGCGCCTGTGTCAGCGAGCGCCCATTCAGCGGCCCGGCTTTTCGTGCCGTGCTCGACCATGCCCGCCAGCGCCTGGCGGCGCTGCTTGGTCTGCCGGCCAACTATCGCATATTGTTCATGGCCGGTGGCGCCATGCAGCAGTTTGCCTTGCTGCCCATGAATCTGGCGCGCCCCGGGCAGCGCGTCGCCTATGCCGATTCCGGCTACTGGTCACGGCGTGCCATGGCTGAAGCCGCCAACATCACCGAAGTTGTTGAAGTGGCCCGCCACCCCGGTACCACAGCGCTTGCCGCGCCAGAGGCCGGGGTCTGGGCGGTGCCTGGTGATTGCGCCTACTGCCACATTACGCCCAATGAAACGGTGGACGGTATCGCTTACCCGGCCTTCCCCGATTGCGGCACGCTGCCGTTGGTTGCCGATTGCACCTCATCTTTCCTGAGCGCACCGCTTGATGTCTCGCAGTTTGGCCTGCTCTACGCCAGTGCGCAAAAAAACATCGGCCCTGCCGGGTTGACCGTAACAATTGTGCGTGAGGATCTGCTCGAACGTTCACCGGCGACCCTGCCGGCCGTGTTTTCTTACCGCCGTCAGGCGGAGGCTGGCAGTTGCATCAATACACCGCCGATGCTGGCGATTCAGCTGGCGGCCATGGTTTTTGACTGGATCACCGAACAAGGCGGTTTACCGGCGATGGCGGCGGCCAACCAGAAAAAGGCCGCAACGCTCTATGCCGCGATCGACGGCAGTGATGGCTTTTATCTGGCACCAGTCGTCAGGGCACATCGCTCAGTGGTCAATGTTCGTTTCCATGTGCGCGACGCCGAACTGACGGATGCTTTCATCCGCGCAGCCGAGGCCGCCGGACTGCATCATCTGCGCGGGCACGCACATCTCGGCGGTTTGCGTGCCAGTCTGTACAACGCCATGCCCTTGGCTGGCGTGCTGGCCCTGGTCGATTTCATGGCCGAATTCAAGCGGCGCTACGGCTAATGCCTGAACGTTTTACCTGGCATGCCAGACCGGGTTTGGCCGGTGGTATCGACAAGGATGGGACACGGGTGGCGGCCTTGCTCGCCATGGGTTTTGGCAGTGTCGAAATTGGCTCGGTGATGCCCGAGGCGGTACCTGATGTAGCGGCTCGCCTGCTGCCGCTGCACCAGTCCGGATTGTCGGCAATCGGGGTCGGTGTCGGCCTGTCGCCAGAGTTGTCCGCCGAGCGTCTGAGCGCTACCTGGCTGGCCGGACTGAATGGACTGTGGCCGGCGGTCGATTATCTGAGCTTCAATCTGAGTGCCAAAGCGAATCAACGTTTTTTGCAAGCCGATCATTGGCCGCACTTCGCCCGCGCTTGCCTGGCAGTCACTTTTCAGCGCGATCGCCTGCAGTCTGAAAGTGCTCGGCACTTGCCGGTGGCGCTCAAGCTGCCGCTCGGTGCTGGCGCTGACGCCTTGCCGATGGCGGCTTTTGTCGCGGCGGCGGCGGGTTTTGACCAATTGACCCTGGTTTTGCCAGAGGCTGAAGATCGCTTCTCGCGGTTGGCCGAACTGGCCCGCCAGCTGGACCAAGGCCCGGCGCTGGTGGCGGTTGGCGGGATCCGTAGTGCGGCTGACGTGCGCGCCGCCCGCCAGGCTGGCGCGGCCGGCGTGCAGGTCCATCGCTTGTTCGTTGAGCGGGGCGCCGCCTGCCTGGCGGCGCTTGATCCTGCTTGGTCAGCGTTTATTCGGTGATGGTCAGATAGACCAGCGTCTGGTTGAGTAACTGGTAGCCAATTTCGCCGAAGGTCATCGGGCCGGTGACATGACCGGTACGCTTGCCGGCGAGATCCGAGTAGAGAAAATTGAGGATGCAGTTGCAGGAGAACGAAATGTCCGCCTCTACTTGTGGCAGGGCTGCCCGAAAGGCCTCCAGATAGTCGGTGAGCGGGGCCGCGATGCGGTATTCGATGCCGGGGAAAACCGGCGCGTAGAACTCGACGCGCCTGGCCTCGCGTTCGATACTCTTGATGCTGACATTGATCATGGCGCCGCTGTAATCGGCAACCAGTGGCAGGCGGGTATCGCTGTTGTTGGCCAGCAGGTAGTCCGCCAGATTGCCGGGCTGCCCATTGATCTGACAGTCCGCGGCGTTGAAGCCGGTGTCGGCGAAGGTGATGCGGTCGCCGGTGCCGGGGCGGAATAGATTGACGATGTCGATCTGCGCAAACTTCTCGGGTGGCAGTGCAACGTCCATCACCACGGCGTGGTCTGCGGAGAATTCACCGGTGCTGCCGAGGACAACTTTTGGGGTCACCGTGCTCAGATCATCGAGATGAACGCCGGCGATCCAGCCGATCAGCGGCTTCATGTACATCTCTTCGAAGTTCGGCGCATTGCGTGCGAAGCTGGCGTGGATGGCGCTGAACGCCGGGATGATCAGGATGCTGTAACCATTTTCAGGGGCGTTGCGGCAGATCTGTGGCAGCGAACCCTGGTCGTAAAAGCGTAGTTCGGGCGGTGCCGCAAAGCCGCTGACTTCGGTGACAAAGACTTGCTCACGGCTGACGGTGCCGCCATCGGCAGCCATGAAGTAAGGGATGGTGCCACCGATCCAGTGACCGCTCGGAAGCTGGCGGAGGGCGGCTTCATCGCCAGCGATGCTCAGATATTTGCCCTGACGGATTAGCTCGGCGGCGCTGGAAACCGACATCAATCCTTGATCTGCTTTCATTTTCTATTCCTGTAATGCCGGTCAAAAACGGGCGAGTTGAGCCAGTTCATGGCCGAGCAATTTTTCGTGGCGTACGAAATAGCGCTGCATCTCGTGGGCTTTCAGGATGCGGACTTCGCTGTCCGTAATCACTGAAAACTGTTCGCGCAATTTGGTCAGCAAAAGTTTCAGACTGAGGATGCGGATGTCGATGCTGATCGTGCCATCGAGCAGTTTTTCCCAGACCGGATCGTTGGCCTCCGGAATCGCCGACTCGGCTTGCGCGGTTGCCCCGCCCGCCTCAGCGCTCTTGCCGGAGAGCCCGGATTTGCCACTGTCCAGGCGGTGTTTGAACTTCCAGAGGTCGCTGACACTGATGTCAAGTGTCGAGCATACGGCCGGAAAACTGAAGCCTTCCATGAACATGCTGGCGATTTTTCGCGAAAGGCCGTGAGTGAATGGTTGGTCGACTTCGCCAAACCACTGCAAATTCTCACCGGCTGTTCCGCTCGGCGGGGTTGCGTGAACAATGCAGCGCGCGTTGCCGATATTGATGTGGCGCCAGATCTGTTCGTTGCCTTGCTCGACGTTGGACCGTGCATTAAAGAACCAGCCGGTTTTAGGGGCTTGCTGGGCAACCCAGATATCGATCTGGCCTTTTCCGAGATCGTTACGCATACGGACGATTTGCCATGGCGCATAAATATCAAGTGCTTCACGCAGTAAATCTTCAGGCTTCATTATATGTCTCCATGTTGCTCTCGATCCTGTTTTAAGCAATTGGCGAATACAGCAAGGAGCGTGCTAGGTCGGCTAGCCAGCAAAATAGGACGCCTGGAGGGATTGCCGGGGCTTGCGAGCTGCAACAAAAACGAACGGCTGCTGAAAAACGACGCAGCAATGTGTTGCGGTCGACGCCAGAAGTCAGCCAAAAATCTCTGCGCGGTTCGCTGCTATGGCTTGCTTGAGCTTCATCTCCAGAAAAGCATGAGATGGTTTTGGCGCTTTTACGCAGGGCAGGTGTCTGCAGGGCGGGCACACTGGGGCTATGAAAATACTTGTCCTTGGTTCTGCCGCCGGTGGTGGCTTCCCGCAATGGAACTGCAATTGCCGCAACTGTGCCGGCCTGCGCGATGGCAGCGTGCGGGCGTTGGCGCGTACGCAGTCGTCGATTGCCGTCAGCGCCAACGGTGTTGATTGGGTGCTGTTCAATGCGTCGCCCGACATTCTGACGCAGATTCGTGCCAACCCGGCCTTGCAGCCGGGGCGCAGCCTGCGCGATACGGGCATCGTCGGGGTCGTTCTGATCGATGCGCAAATTGACCATACCACTGGTCTCTTCATGCTGCGCGAAGGCAAACCGCTCGATGTCTGGTGCACGCCGCAGGTCCATGAGGATCTGACCACCGGCAATCCGATATTCAATGTCCTTGATCATTTCTGTACCGTGCGCTGGCAGCCGGTGCAGGCGCTGCCCCCGTCGCCCTTCTCCATTCCCGGGGCGGCGGGGCTGCGCTTTACGCCGGTGCCGCTGTCGAGCAAGGCGCCGCCGTATTCGCCGCATCGCCATGACCCGCATCCCGGTGACAACATAGGGGTGTTGATCGAGGATCTGGAAAGCGGTCAAAAGGTTTTTTACGCCCCCGGTTTTGGCGCCATGGAGGCGCATCTCGAACCCTATCTGGCCGAGGCCGATTGCATCTTGCTCGACGGTACTTTCTGGACCGACGACGAGATGATACGGCTCGGCGTTTCCAGCAAGCGGGCGCGGGAAATCGGCCATCTGCCGCAGTCCGGGCCGGACGGCATGATCGACTTGCTCAGTCGCTACAGCAAGCCGCGCAAGGTGCTGATCCACATCAACAACACCAACCCCATCCTTGACGAGGACTCAGCGGAGCGTGCCGAGCTGACGCGTGCCGGTATCGAGCTGGCCTTTGACGGGATGCTGATCAATGACGGAGAAAAGCAATGAAAATGGATGATTTGCAGCCGTGGACCGCAACAGTCTTCGAGGACAAGCTGCGCGCCATGGGTGCCAGCTATCACATCCACCATCCTTACCAGGTGATGATGCGCGAGGGGAAATCCAGCCGTGAGCAGATCCAGGCCTGGGTTGCCAATCGTTATTATTACCAGATCAACATCCCGATCAAGGATGCCGCGATCATGGCTAACTGCGGCGACCGCGAAGTACGCCGGCACTGGGTGCAGCGCATTCTCGATCATGACGGTTATGATGGGGAAGAAGGCGGCATCGAGGCCTGGATACGGCTCGGCGAAGCGGTTGGCCTGAGCCGTGAAGAGATCGTTTCGCAAAAGCTGGTCCTGCCCGGCGTCCGCTTTGCCGTCGACGCCTACGTCAATTTCGCCCGCCAGCGGCCATGGCAGGAAGCCGCAGCCGCTTCGTTGACCGAACTGTTTGCGCCGACCATTCATCAGTCGCGCCTCGATAACTGGCCGACGCATTACCCATGGATAGAGCAGGCCGGTTACGACTATTTCCGTCGTCGCCTCAACGAAGCGCCGCGCGATGTCGTGCATGGCCTGCGCATCACCCTCGGGCATTTCAATACCCGGGAGTTGCAGGAGCGGGTGCTGGTCATTCTGCAAATGAAGCTCGATATTTTGTGGTCTATGCTCGACGCCATGCTGCTCGCCCACTGCCCGGTGCACATTGAGGGCTGGGGTGCTTACCGGAAGATGGCGCTGGTCTCATGATTTTCATGAGGGTTTTTTGGCAAATGGCCGGGCGCGCTCTGGCGGCAACTGCCGAATAATCATTTCAGGGGCGGCAAGAGTTGTCGTTCCACCATTTAGGAGACACAAAATGAACTGGCAAACCCCGGCATTCTGCGAAATTCGTCTTGGCTTTGAAGTCACCGCTTACGTCTACGTTCGCTGATGCTACAGGCGGCAGCGCCCAAGTGCTGCCGCCTGCCTCGAAAGTCGCCATGAACTGTACCGACGAAACCATCCCGCAACTGACTGCTCACTATGTTTTCCGTTGGGAAGCCAGTCAGGACGCGCACGTTCTACTTTACCCGGAAGGCCTAATCAAGCTTAATCAGGCGGCCGGTGAAATTCTCAAGCGCTGCGACGGTCAGCGGAATGTCGAGCAGATCATCGCTGATCTTGATGCCGCATTCCCCGGCCAAGCAGAGGCCATTGCCTTGGATACGCGCGCCTTTCTGAGCGCGGCCAAAGAAAAAGGATGGTTGCGGTTGACCTGATTTCAGGCTAAAAACACCGCCTCGCATCCCGTCCCGAAAGTTGCCATGAAACACACTCCTAGGCGCCTCGTCGTCATTCTTGCTGCCGCCTTTCCTTGTCTTGCGCTGGCGGATTCCCCCGCCATTGCGCTGGATGCCGTCGTGGTTACCGGTAGCCGTGTGCAACACAACACCTTCGATCTGCCGGCGGCGGTTGATGTCGTCGACCAGGCCAGGATAAACGCTGATTACGCCAAGGTGAATGCGTCGGAAGCGCTGGTCGCCGTGCCTGGCATCTCGGTGCAGAATCGTCAGAACTATGCGCAGGATTTGCAAATTTCCTCGCGCGGCTTTGGTGCGCGCTCGGCCTTTGGTGTGCGCGGCATTCGTCTGGTCAGTGACGGCATCCCGGCTTCGATGCCGGATGGTCAGGGCCAGGCGGCCACCTTCAACCTCGATCGCGCCGAGCGCATGGAGGTGCTGCGCGGGCCGATGTCATCGGTCTATGGCAACCACGCGGGCGGTGTGATTCAAATGTTTACGGCCGACGGCAAGGGGGCGCCGTCGATCGAAGGTGGCATCACCGGCGGTAGTTACGGTACCTTGAAGGCCGATCTCAGCGCCCAGGGCGAGACTGCCGGCGGTATGGGTTATGTCCTCGACGCCTCGCGCTTCGCCAGCGATGGCTATCGCGACCACAGCAAGGCAGAGCGTGACCAGACCATGGCCAAGCTGACCTATGCGCCGGATGCTGACAGTCGTCTGATGTTCATCGCCAATGGTTTTTCGCAAAAGGCTGATGATCCGCTGGGCCTGACCTGGAACCGTTATCAAAATGATCCGCGCAGCGTTGAGGCGGTCGCCGAGCTTTACGACACGCGCAAGACAATTGACCATGCGCAGGGCGGCCTGACCTATGAACGACGCTTTGGTGACGATGCGGTGCAGCTTTCGGCCTACGCCGGGCAGCGTTCGGTGGTCCAGTATCAATCGATTCCGCGGGCGACGCAGTTGATTCTGCCTGCTACGCCGGCTAATGCTGCTGTGCGCAAAAGTTCCGGCGGCGTCATCGATTTCGAGCGTGATTTCGCTGGCATGGCCGGACGCTGGATCGGCCGTTACCAGTTGGCTGGTGGCAAGCTGACAACTACCGTTGGCCTCGAATACGAACAATCGACTGACGATCGCCGTGGCTATGAAAACTATATTGGCACCACGCTGGGTGTCAAAGGTGCGTTGCGCCGCAACGAAGAAGACCGTGTCACCAGCTTCGACCAGTACGCTCAGGCCGAGTGGCAGGGCGAGCGCTGGGGCTTTACCGGTGGTTTGCGCCATAGCCATGTCGCCTTTAAGGTCGACGATAAATACATTACCACCGGCAACGGTGACGACAGCGGCAATGTCAGCTACGACCAGACCACCCCAATGCTGGCAGCGCTCTACAAGCTGACCCCGAGTGCCAATCTTTATGTCAGTGCAGCGCGCGGTTTTGAAACGCCGACGATGAACGAATTGTTTTATTCCGGCCCCGCCAACAGCTTTAGCTACAACCTCAAAGCGGCAACCAGCGACCATCTGGAAGTCGGGTTGAAAGCTTTTGTCGGCAACGATAGCCGGCTCGATGTGGCACTGTTCCATATTAAAACTGAGGACGAACTGGTGGTTGCGTCGAGTAGCGGTGGGCGCACCAGTTATCGCAACGCCGGCCAGACAACCCGCCGTGGTCTTGAGGCTGCCTTCGATAGTCGCTGGCAGGCTGGCTTCTCGACGCGTATCGCCTATACCGGGCTTGATGCACGCTATGACGAAGCGTTTGCCACCACCGTGCTTGGCGCGGCAACGACGGTTGGCGCAGGCAAGCGTCTGCCCGGTGTCGCGACGCACACCTTGTTTGGCGAACTGGCTTGGCGCCATGCGCCGAGCGGTTTCCATACAGCGGTTGAAACTATCGGCCGCAGCAAAGTTTACGTCGAGGATAGCAACACCCAGCAGGCTGCACCGTCCTACGCCATCGCCAATTTGCGCTTTGGTGTAGATCAGCAGCTAGGTGCCTTCAAACTGCGTGGCTTCCTTCGTCTCGATAATATTTTTGACCGCCAGTATGTGGGTTCCGTGGTGGTTGGCGACGGTAATGGGCGCTTTTACGAATCGGCTCCCGGTCGTACCTGGCTGGCCGGGATCAGTGCCCGCTACGCCTTCTGATTTCAAGACGCTTTCTAGAAAGCCCGGTTCGCCGGGCTTTTTTTTCTTTTCGGCTCCGCTTTTCATGTTGATTTTTGGCTCACTGGATGAGCAGTTGTGCTTATTTTGAGCGAGTTTGGTTATTCATGAAATGTTGCGGTCAACCGCAAAAATGGCTCGAAATTCCCATGCCTAGTGGCTTTACGCGGTTTCGTAGAATCATCTGGCGGGCTGGCACGTAGTTCGCAATCCATTAGGCTGAAGCTTGAACAAGAGAATGCGTTTCGGGTCATGAACCGGCCAGCAGGGTGAGTTTGCTGAGCCAGTACAATGACGCAGCCTGACGCGTTAAATGATCAAATAGTTTGCATCGTGGCCGAGGGCAATGTCGACTACACGAACTGGAACCATTCTTTTGGCTACATCTATTATTGCTGATCGTCGTAGCACTGATTTCCCTCCAAACCAGATGTCTTCATCGCGTCTGTTTCGGGCGTCCTCCGGGGCGCCCGTTTTTTTTGGAATCCTCGGCTGGGTGCTGGCAGCATTTGCCTTTTGCCTGACGCCCGAGGCATTTGCCGCCGATGATGTACACACGACCCTGTTGATAAATACTGATTTCCCGTCAGCTCGCGAGGCGCTGATCGAAAGCATAGAGGCTGAGGGCTTGGTGGTTAGTGCCGTGATCCCCTTTGGCGGCATGCTGGAGCGTACCGCTGGCGGCCTGGGCAAGGGCGTCAGCCCTTTTGTCGATGCCGAAATCGTCCAGTTCTGCAGTGCCCGGCTGGCCCGACAGCTGGTTGAAGAGGATGTCACCCAGATCGCCTTGTGCCCGCTTTCCATCGCTGTGTTTGCGACACGGGTGGCACCCGGGCAGATTGCTTACGCTTATCACTCGCTGGGGCGTGGCAGTAACGGACGGATTGGTGCGAGCAATTTACTGGAAAAACTTGTCGGTCGAGCCGCCGGCTTGGCCCGACTGCGCTAGCTTGGTCTTTTTGGGCCGTTCATTCTGCTAGCGGCCTGCTCCGCTCAGTTTTTGCCACAACCAGCTTCCTGAGCCTTCCTGGCCGGTCAGCACATAATCAAGCTCAATGGCGTTGCGTACCGTAAATTCAAAGTTGCGCTGGGCGGCTAGCGAACTGGCCAGCAATAGCTGGTCGCCAGCGGCCAGGGAAAAGTTGTCGTCAGGCAATAGAAAAATCTGTTCGGCACGCTCCACCAGCAGCGTCACGGCTGGCAGCGGCAGGCTGCGGTCAGTGCCATCGCGCAGGATGTCGCCCAGCTTGAAGTGGCGGTCATGCATCAAGGCCTTGTAGGCGGCGGGGGCCTCCGAGATATTCAGTTTGATATCCCAGACGGCCGGGGTCAGGCCGTCGCCGAGTAGCTGCAGGCGCTCGACCAGGCCATGGCTCCAGATCTCGTCCTGATCGTGTAACTGCTCGAGAAAGCGGGCGAGCAGTGGTGCGGTGAGGATGGCGATACATTCCTGGGCGACGATCTGGCTGTGCACCATGGTGAAATCCGCCCCATAAGCGTCGAACAACGCGCTGTTGGCGCTATGGTTCTGGCGCGCGACGACAAAAAGCGCCGGGTTGAGTTGGTGGGCAGTGACGGCAATGGAGAGATTGTTCACGTCATTGTCGGTACCAGCGATGATCCCGGCAGCGTTGCTGATCCCCGCCTGCAACAGGGTGTGGGCTTCGGTGCCGTCACCAGGGATGCGGTGGTCGGCATCGGCCGCTTTCGGGTCGATGATGGTCAGACGGATACCGGTAGCCGCAAGGCGGCTGGCAATCGCATGGCCGAAGCGGCCGTAGCCACACAGTATCCAGTGGCCTTTGGGTGGGCGGTGCGGTGCCGGCATTGGGGTCTCCGGCAAGCTGGTGAGCAGTTCGGTCAAGCGGAAACGTTCGGGGGCGGCGACCGCCATCGCCAGGTGCTCGGCAAAGCGCTCGTAAGGGTTGATGATGTGATTGGTGCCGAAGGAGGCCATGTTGGCCGCCAGAGGCGCGCTGCGCACGCGGGCAATGACCGGGATGTTCGGGTTGAGCAGGCGGACGGCAATGGCGATGGCGAGGTTGCTTTCTTCATCGTTGGTTGCTGCCAGCACGCCACGACATTTGGCGTGCTTGAGCCCGCCCAGCAGGAGATTGTCCGGTTGCCGGGCATCGGCTGCCAGGGCCGGGGTATCGGTCTTGAAGTCCTGAAGGTCGAGTTCCTGAACGCGCAGCTCATCCTTCTCGATGACGACAAAGGCCTGATTGGTCCGGTCGAAGGTGCGGCAGATCAGGTTGCCGGTTTCACCACAGCCGCAGACCAGGTAAAAAGGTTCTTTCAGGTGGTGGATGCGGCGCACAAAGCGGTTGGTGGTCAGGGTGTTCTGAAAGCCTTTGTCCTGGAGCAGGGCGATCAGCGTGACCACCGAGTAGGACCAGCCGACCACGGTCAGGTAGATGCAGATCGTTACCCACAGGCGTTGCGCATCAGAAAAGGCGTTGGGAATTTCGCCAAAGCCGATGGTCGTTGCGGTGTAGCTGACGAAATAGAAAGCGTGAAAAAAGCTCAGCG
>Ga0075163_10012608_pt1 | contig 11005 bp, 14 predicted proteins | sample JI1023141ADNA_FD_71478 | JGI IMG/M metagenome (GOLD analysis project Ga0075163, IMG submission 71478) | Wastewater effluent complex algal communities from Wisconsin, to seasonally profile nutrient transformation and Carbon sequestration -... | ecosystem: Engineered > WWTP > Effluent > Algae...
ATTTCGAATGCTATACCCCCGCGTCCCGCGGAGAGGTGCCAGAGTGGTCGATCGGGACGGTCTCGAAAACCGTTGTACCTTCACGGGTACCGTGAGTTCGAATCTCACCCTCTCCGCCAGTTCCGCAAAATAGCCAGTAGTTAGCGCTGTTTTCACCGCTGGCCATGTGGAAGAGTGGGAAGTGAGACGGTTCGGTGTTCCGATAGGAGCCCGATGACCGGCCGTAGACCGACCCATTTAGAGCGGCGCGATGGCGTCTATTACTTCCGAGCTCAGCTCCCGCGATCCGCCCAGGAACGCCTCTCCAGACGCGAGGTGCGCGTGTCGCTGCGAACCCGCGACTATCGCGCGGCCTGCCATGCCGCGGAGATCGGTCGGAGCGAGTTTCGTCGTCTTTGTGCCCGACTCGTCGACATGACTGAGCTGACCGACGCCCAGCTGGAGGAGGCACTGCGAGCCTTTGGCCGTGACCTCGTTGCTAGTGCCGGGTGGCCAGGTCCTTTTGGTGGCACGGACCAATGGGCCGACCGCCGAGAGATACGTGGGTACGTCGAGGACGAAATCGTCGACCTGACCTATGCCCTTGAGGAAGACAGCTTTGACACCGATGATGGCGACCGCTTGCTCGGAGCCAGCAATATCGTCGCTGCCGGTATCAAGGCTTTCGAGGAAAGGACCAGCATCCTGGTCGACGCCTTGGACCCAGGCCGCCAGCAGTTCGTGAAAGAAGGCTTGGCAAGGGCCGCCATCGCGGTGCGCCAGCAATTCCTGCAGCGGTTGGACGATCGCTTTGCGGCGTTCTCAACATCCGACCCGCTGTTCAATGAGGCCATGCCTCGGACAGCGGTGCCTGCACACAACGGGAAGACGGGTCCAGCGTTTCAAGCGGCCATCGACAAATACGTGGCGGCAAAAACCGGCGTGGCTTGGACCTCGCGCACCGAGGAAGAAACCAAGCGGGTTCTTGACTTGGCGGCCGAGTTTTTCGGCCCCATGACGCCCGTCGCGCAGATTACCAAAGCTGACATCCGCGAGTTTCGCGACTGCATCTTGACGTGGGGCAAGAAACCCCGAACTGGGGCGAGTCTTGCCGATATCCGGGACGCTCCGAAGGGAAAGCGAATAGCAGCGAAGACGGCCGCGAAATACTTTGGATGCGTGACGGCGGCATTCGCGTTCTGGGCGGCCGAGGGTTACATCGACGCCACCCCCGCCCAAAACCTCAGGGTCCAGACGCCCAAGAACCAAAAGCTCACTGAACGTGAACCGTTTTCGGACGCTGACTTGAAGGTACTTTTCTCCAGCCCGCTCTTCACCAGCTGTGCGGGGAAGCTTCGTCGGATGACCCCCGGGGACGAGGTCCTGCGCGACGGGTTCTATTGGATACCGCTCATCGGCGCGCTTTCGGGAATGCGGGTCACCGAGATCGTCCAACTTACGCTGGCCGACGCGGTCACTGATGGCGAAGTACCGATATTCAAAGTGCGCGGCGACAAGGCTCACGGCCAAAGCGTCAAGTCAGAGGCCGGACTGCGAGACGTCCCAATTCACTGCCGGCTCCTTGAGCTCGGTTTCGGCGAATTCGTCGATGCGAGGAAAAGCGACGCGAGTGGGGGACGACTGTTCTCCGACGTTACGCTGGCCGAAACGGGTGGTGGCGGCGGCGAGTTTTCAAAGTGGTTTGGGCGTCAGACCAGGAAGATAGGGCTCTACCGCCCCGGCCTCGTTTTCCACTCGTTCCGGCACAGGTTTATCGACGCGCTGCGAGAGAACTCCGAGCCGTCATATGTGATCAAGACGATCGTTGGTCACGAAGGCGGCGACGTCACGAGTGGCTATGGGACGGCCGTGTCGCTCAAGGTACGGCAAACCGCCATTGACCGCGTTTCCTATCTGGATGCATTGCCGCCGACGAAGTGACTGCGGTGTAAGTATCCCACGAGAATTGTTCGCGCGCTTAGCCGTGCACGTGCTCTGAATGAAGGCACTGAAGCTCCACGAAAATTCTGCGCCGCCTCGTACAAAAATTGTTCCCCGGCTCGTGCAATTACTTGCAATTTGCCCCCAATTTGCAATTTTTAATGTATGAGACAGCCCGGAAGTCCCCGGCAAAATCGAGTAGACCCATTCTCCCGGATCGTCGCTCAGCCTTCACGCGGAATGTTCACCGGTAATCGCGGAATTCTCCACGGAGATAATGGGCAACTGACTTCACGGACCTGGCGAAGCACAACGTGGGTCACCTGTTTGCTGGACTTCAAGGATCGTCGCCGCACGGTGATGACACCCGGCGAGTACACCCACTTGTTCTTTCTGGACGAAGCGACTGCACTCGCTGCTGGCCATCGACCGTGTTTCGAGTGCCGGCGCGCCGATACCAAGTTGTATTGCGCCGCCATCGAACGAGTTGCAGGGGGGCTTCCTGACGCGCCAAGGATCAATATGTCGATCCACCTCGAAATGGTCCGCGCCATCCGACACAATCAGCGCGAGAGGGTCGAAGCCCAAAAACTGCCGCCAGGAGCTATGATCGCATATGCGGGGAATGCCTACCTAGTCAGAGCGGCCGGTGTTCAACGTTGGTCGTTCAACGGCTATAAGCCCTTGGAGTTCTTTCCAACGCGTCCCGTTGAACGACTTACGCCGCGGTTGTCGATCGAGGCGCTGGTAGGTGGGTACGAGCCGAAGCTTCATGCGACGGCTTCCGAAAGGTGACCCCGATCTTGCACCGACTCGGCAACCGAGCCTGGACGCGCGGATGTCGATGTCGGCTTTCCGCAGCATTCCGGCCGGATGGCCCCAAGGTTATGAATGCACGTTCCTCGCCGACATCTGCCTTTGACGACATCCTCGGGGAAGGGCAAAAAAATCGCGATGGGAGGGTTTGCCGGATGCTGAAATGTCGCCAACTCACCGTCGTCGCCTGCACCGCCATGTACCTTTCGGCGTGTGAGGGGCACGATGCGCGAACAGTGGAATATTGCCAATTCGACAGCTCGTCGACGAACACAAGCGAAACTAATAAGCGAGTGTTCTTTGTAAGTTCGGATGAGATAGGCGGCAGCGACTTGCTGATGCAGTATACCCCGATCGAACTGCCTGATGGGCATGCTATAACTTCTCCCTATCCGATCTTTCTGCCTTCAATTGGAGCCCCTCCAACAGCAGGAACTAAGAGGGTCGAAGATGTAGAGTTTTTTTTCGAGCAGATTTCTGCTGACGACAATCTTTGGTACGTCAAAGGCAAGTTTAGCGACGTCGATGCATCAGTTTTCGGTCGGGGGAGCATAGTTTACATCTATTCAGCGACAGAAGGCATAATTTTCTTCGAAGCAGTGGATGTGCTTCTGCCTGACGGCCAATTGATTAGTCACAGCTTTCGTCGTTGCGATGAAAAGCTTGCTGGTCTTCGATCTTTCTGAACGGGACAGGTAGAGCAGACGGCTCGAGTCGCCCGGCGGCGAGCGCAACCGTCGGGTCGAGGCTTCGGAGACCGGGACACCAGTGTGCGCTTGGAACGGCAGTAAGCGTCGGATCGAGTGTCGCTTCTGGGCCAAATCAAGCCTCACACTCTGCCCTAAACGACAGGCTCAATCTCGCCGGAAGGCGACACTTCGCTCGACAAGGTGTAAAGACACTTGGGTCGAGTTCGTCTAGTTGTAGACGCCGACGCAGCTTAGCGAACCTCTGATGAAACCGCCGTTCAGGCTGCAAGCGGAAGATGTGGTAATCGGCAGCATGTCGGGTGCCTCCGGATCACGCTCTGGTCCGCGCTCGTCGCGAGCACGACAGGTCCGGAACACCCAGCTGACGCTGACGCATCGCCCTACCGGTCTTCAAGTCACAGGCGAGGTAGTTGCCGGGAACTACTCTCGCAGACAAATGATCGAAGAGACGAACAAGCTTCAGCTCAGGCTGATGGCGGAACTGGAAAAGCTGGTCGCCACCCAGCTCCGACTGCCGGGGCGTTAGAGCGCTACCCGAGCGGCAACTTTGGGCCAGCACCCGCCGCTTGGACCGCCATTTGCGACGGACGTTCTCGCCGGAAGCGGTCACTCCCGAAGCAACGAACCAACGCGCTGACGCCAATTCAGACGTCCTTCCACAAAGGATGAACACGAAGCGGATAGTTCATTTTCAGATGCTTGGAGACCTTGCCCAGCGCAATTTCATTCCAATTAGTTTTCGTTCGATCGTAGATTTCGTGTGGCAAGCCACGACGTGCCGCGTCTGCAGATTCCGTCAAAGTTCGCACAAAGGCGTACAGGTACGTCTTGTCGACCAGCCGCAATCGCCTATCCGCCTTAATCGCGAGCAGAATTTCAGGACCTGATTCAACGACAGAGTTGAATCTGTCCAGTTGCCACAGCAACGACATTCGGAGGATTCGAACTTCTAGGTCTTTGGCGAAGCGCGGTTCAAGCGAATCCAACACGGCAAGCGCATCCGACTGCTGACCAGCAGCAGCGAGCTGTAGCGTTTTATCCCAGGAGAAGACGTATTTGACTTTCGCCCACAAACTGGCCTCCCACAAAGGCACTGAACCGAGACGCGTGTTCAGCACAAAAAGGTCGCTCCACTCGAGCTCCTTCTGCATTATTGCAGGTTCGCTTAACTTTCCACGTGCCGCAACCGAGCGACCGAAATGGGCCAAGCACCGCCGTACGTCATGTGATGCCTGACTGACTGCAGACGGGGAGTTCCGGCCGTAGGCAACAATCCCCCGCGCCGTCCGGTGAGACGGAGAGCCACACCCGCGCATGCGGCCGCACTTGAGGCGTCAGAGCTGCTGCTGCCGAATGAACACTGCCTGGCTTTCAAATTTCCAGCCGCTTCGGGATCGACGGCAGAACCCGCCTGAGAAGCTCCACCGGGTCAATCCCGATCGCTCGGGCAATGACACAGAACTCGATGATGTCGATCCGCCTCACGCCGCGTTCTACCTTGGATACGAATGCTTGTGGCTTACGGAGCGCCAAGGCCAGCTCGACCTGGGTGAGCCCCGCTGCCTCCCTCGCCTCGACGAGCAGGGCCAGCAGGCCGCGATATGCATCGGTAAACTGAGAACGAGGCATGGGTCCCGCCGGAGTGCGGGATTGCAGCTATATGCCGCCTTGGAATATACGAATTTGGGTTTTTCGGCTCGCGCAGACCATGCAAGCCTTTGGTGACGGTCCAGCGCTGAATTCAAGGTCGGGGGTGGGATGAAAAGCGCAACACAAGGAAAGCCGGCTGGCGGAGCCTCTCCGTGGATCACCGGCGGCCTAGTAGCTGGAGCCTTGTTCGCCTTCTTTGCGGCGCTTCCCGGTATTGTCATTGGAGCGCTAATTCTTCTCGTCGTCGTCGTGCGCCTAACGGGCCGCGTCGGTTTTCTGCGCTTTGGTGCCGGCAGAGGAATTGGCTTGGCCTGGATAGCGATCTGTCTCGTCGCGGGGGGGACGCTGGGAATCGGTATGAGAGCCGGATACGAGGATGCGGTAGCAGCGAACGCACGGGCGGATGCTGAGATGGCTGCGCTGCGTGAAACCGATCCCGCCACCTACCTGCGAAGACTGAAGGCAACGCGATCCGACAGCAAGTGGATGGGAGAGTTGCAAGTGCTTGATCCGGCTGCTTTTCAGATCGAGACCGCCCAGCGCGCCGAGGCGGAGAAGGCCCGGCGCGAAGCAGCCTCGGCTCGGGAAGCCAATTCATCGGCACGGAACGCGTACGGATCGGCAGAATGGTATGCTGGGGGAGCGTTGCACGATGCGACGGGGTCTTCGTGGCGCATAGCGTCGGCTCAAAATCGGCTGGCTACAGCGGCGGACTTCGCCTCCGCCATGATGGGTGAAGAGCGCGTCTTGGCTTTGGGCTCGATGGATCGCCTAAGGCCTTTCGCCTTGAACCTGCAAATCTGCATTGACGAAGCGACGGCTACGTCAGCGGCTGACAACTTGAAGGTTCGAGAATTAGCAGCAGCATGTGCGGTTCTGATCGACTTGTAGATTCGTTCCGATCACGGCGACCATCGGCCACGCAGGCCGCACGCCTTCGTTGCCTCAGTTGAGTATAGCCTTTTGAGTCAGCCGCCTGAGACATTTTGCGTGTCTCAATTGAATAGTTCTGGACATTTTGAGACAACGTGTCATGATACTCTAGAGCCAATTGAGACACGGGATGAGCGGATGGCCAAGATCGGGTACGCGCGGGTCAGCACAAACGACCAGGACACATCCCTTCAGCTCGAGGCTCTGAAAAGGGCCGGCTGCGAGATCATCCGACAGGAAAAAGTTAGCGGCACGACGACGGTCGGTCGAGCAGAGCTCGCATCCATCATGGACTTCATCCGCGCTGGCGACACTCTGGTTGTCACCAGGATTGACCGGCTGGCGCGCTCAATCGCCGACCTGCAGCAGATCGTGCTGCAATTAGCTGCAAGGGGTGCGAAGTTGCAGGCAACCGAACAGCCGATCGACACCTCAACCGCTGCTGGGAAGGCGTTTCTCGACATGCTCGGCGTCTTCGCGGAGTTCGAGACGAACCTAAGGCGAGAACGCCAACTGGAGGGGATCGCAAAGGCGAAGACCCGGGGAAAATATAAGGGCCGGAAACGCGAGATCGACGTCGCCGAGGTGCAGGCCCTAAAGACTCAGGGAATCGGGCCTACGGACATCGCCAAGCGACTCAAGATCGGTCGTGCAAGCGTTTATCGGGCTCTTGCCGACACGTCGGCTCGATGACGCCGCTCCTGCGAAACGTGTAGGAGGCAAGCGCGGACTACACTGTATGAATGCTGACGAGTTCATCAAGAGATGGGCGCCTACGACACGAACCAGCTCAGGCTGTCGGCGAGAAGGCGCTCGATAGCCGCCGACCTACTTCCCGCGCTTCAGCGGCTTGGGCAGGAAAGCATCAATCTCTTTTTCTGAGAACGTAAGGTCCTCGTTCTTTTGTAACGCGTACTGCGCCTTCATGTAGGCGGCACCGTCCGTATGTGGTGCGGACTTGTAAAGTGCGTGCAAGCGGTTCTGCATATCGTCACGGCGCCCCTTCAAGTCTTCGAGCGACTGGGCTTCGTCCCGAAGGTCTGTGAGAAGGCTCAAGTACGCTTCTCGTATATTCCAGAGGTCAGCGGCGATCTGGCGGTGCTTCTGCGCGAGCGCGCCGGGGTCCAGGTCTTTGACGTAGGCCGACACGACTAGCGTCGCTGTCGCGAATAGCACGGTAACCACCTTTGCCCAGGCAGCATCGGTCACGAGCACGCTGACCGCGCCAGTCGCCGAGATGGCCGACAGGACAATCTGAATCAGCTTGATACTATGCTGAAGAGCGGCCTTTCGCTCCGCCATCTTCTCGTGGGTCTTATGCGTATAGGCGACGCGACCATACAGCTCGCGAATCTGAGACTCGAAGGCGTACCACTCGGTGTCAGCCTGGATACTGCGTGCCAAAGATTTCTCTCCATTTCTGTCGGCTGGACCACTCTTTGCCCTGGCCCGCATATACGATGGCTTCTAAGCACCGAAGTTCTGCGCTGCGCGCCTTGTTTTCAAATATGCCCTTACGCCACACGTACGAACCGCTCCCGGGCGCTTTCCAGTAGTTTTGCGACTGCGTTTGCCGGGCGAGGAACCCGAAGAAATCCCGGCACATGTAGTCGTAGTAGAGAAACGACTTCTGGCGATGCTCCCAGGTCTCAATGAATTGGTAGGCGAGCGTGTCGATAAGCATTCCGCTCATGGGTGCGCTGACGTAGTCGCGCCAGACGCGCGCCATTCGGCAGAGCTCTTTGAGATTGTAGTTGCAGTTGGCGTTCCGAGTGTTGATGGCATTGCGCTCCGCCTGCGGGTCGCATTCGTACCAGTTACCGCCATTGTTCGCATTGGGGTAACGATAACCGCCGCCGGTTAGAAGGAAGGCTGGCAGGACCTCAAAGATGAGGCCGTCGGTGAATCTGATGACCACCACCTGACCGTCACCGAAGGAATCAGAGGATGGATAGGTCTTATCTATCGACCGCTTCACGGTCTGCAGTAACGCGGACTGCCCGTTGGTCACGTAGCTATTGAACTGCTCGAAGAGCGCCGACGGGAGTTGAAATACGACGTCGAGGTCGCTGAGCCCTCGCGCCGCTGTGTCCCGTCCGTAGGAGCCAGAATATATGCTGTGCGCGGTCTCCGAATCGTAACCCCAGAAATCGATATTGAGCTGCGACGTGATGCGTCGGTAGCGGTAGGAAATCTTACCGGCGACGTCGTCCGGAATTAGGTACTGCCTCCGAAATGCCTGGAAGTCTTCCGCGACACCCATCGATGCCCCCGCTCTCCGCTAGCGCTGATTCGTACAGGCTCGGCCCGGACTTCGCTTAGCACGATATGGCCCGTCGTTCCATCTTTGTTCTGATGTAAAAAATCAGAGGTGAGTCTCCTATCTGGCCCATCACGACACCGCGCACGCCGAACGGGTGTCTACGCTCCACGTGATCCTCGCCGACGTGAAGGCAACGTATGAAGTACAAGAGTGGAGGACCGCGATCGCCGTCTTAGAAACGGCCAAGCGGAATGAGACGGTACTGGATGTCGTGCGGCGCGGCGTGCGCCCTCGACGAGCCGAACTCCTCCGACACGCTGGCGAAGCAGTTCCGTGGCGCGCGCAAAGACACCGTGAAGGAAATTCTGGAAGTGCTCGCCATCGGTGGCCGGATCGAGGCGACGTCAGACGGCCGGTATTTCCGCGCGGCGTGCTCAGCTCTACGAGCAATGGGCTAGCTCCTTTCGGCTTGCGCGACGGCGACTCATGCGCGATGTTTCAATCTCAAAGGACATGGAGGTCCAGAATGCGTGTTCAACACGTGTGCCCTCCATATCGACGGGCACACCCAGAGGGAAAGTGCCGTCATGCCGTGCAGGTGTCTCGAAAATCGTCCGAAATCGCTAGTTCATTGTCGGTCGCCGACTGGTGAAGCGTTTTCACTCAGAACCCTTGGCGTCACCGAAGCGATAGTGCTGCTTGGCGTGTCTCGCACCACGCTATGGCGAATGCGACGTCGATGTTCTGATTTTCCGAAGCCTAGTCGCAGTGCCAGGGGGCGTTGGGTCTTTGCGCAGGCAGCGCTTGTGGAATGGCAACGAACGCATGCCCACGCACTCAAGCGGAACAACGGGCAGGCGAGCCTTGGCAGGGTCTCCCCATCGACGGCAGGCATGAGCCTTCCGAACACGACGCCGGAAGCCGCCGTGCTCACTGGCCATTGAAACAAGAACTGCAACTAGTTGCATCGCCGCCGGAAAGACCTGGCGGCGTCCACGGCCTCGCGTCTCACAAGTGATCGACAGCGCCTGCTCGAACTTTCGAGTTCGCTGCTGATGAGGGTCATCCGTCCCCTAGTGAGAGTGAAACAAAGGAGAAGAGAATGCCGACCCACAAAAAGCCGAACAGCACCAACAACATCGTCAGCTTTCCCGCTACGAGCGATGACCAGCCGCCAGCCCACGAAGTCACCAACGGCTCTACCAGCGTCAGCCAGAAACTCTCGCAAGCCGACGCACAGAAGAAGGCTAGCAAGGCGTTCCATAACGCGAAGGCGAGGTGCAAAGGCGGCGACGGTGTCCGTTTCCTGTACTCCTCGCTCCCCGAATTCTTGACCGACGTTGGCATGCCTAAACGCCGCGACCATTCACTCGATCGGATTATCGCAACTGGGAACTACGAGCCTGGCAACGTTCGGTGGGTCAACAAGTCGGTTCAATCAGCCAACAAGGTGACGTCACGATACGGGAGCAAACCCACGATCCACCAGATCGAGCAGACTGTCAGAGCTCAACAGGCCAAAGAACTGGTACGATCGCGGCTTGCCGCCTCCTGGTTGAATACGTGCCAAATGCTCGAAGCAAAGGTGCGGCATGATCAGTGCTCAATAGAGTCACAGGCTTTGCCGTTCCTTGAGCGAAGCGCCGGCGGCGCATTGATGCCCTCTAGGGCTGGGAACCTCTGCCTCTTCCCCGCCAGCTATCAGTTGCCAAGCCTTCAGCTGTTGAATGAAACGATCTGGGTTTATGCGCGCCCAGGATGCTGCTTGGCCCGAGAATACGATGAAGCCCGCACAGCCCTGAGGATTGACGCCGGTCGGGGAACCATCTTCGCCCCCAAACCCGATTTTACCATCAATATACACCAGAATGACGGGGCCGCGCTCCTGAGAGAGACGCGGCAGGACACGAAGCATGGCGCAGTCTGGTTCACCAGAAAAGCTCAGGGTTCGGCTGGACTGACATCCCTAGAGACTACGCTGATTTCGTTCGGTTGGCAGTCGGCGGTGAACGGTCGAGACGTGGCCGTCTTGCCAGCCATGCGCGCATTGGAGGCTATCGAACAGTGCCAGCGCGACGAGCGCCTGCTTCTCGCTGGTGCAGTTGGCGCGTCACGCCTGATCATCCCTGACTTTACGATTGAAAGTGAGGTGGGACAGTCGGCGGCCTCTGATCGCCTTCGTCGGCTCGTCAGGTTGGTGCAAGAGCGCGCGAGCCGGGGCCTCAAGACTTGGGTCGGAGTGGCCGACCCGGATTGGCTGCATGCCTCCATTGCGCGCGACCTGCTTTGTATTCTGTCACTCAGCGAGGCAACGCCGGGCTCGCCATTGCCTGGCGACATGCCGCAACAGCTGATCACCGGCGAAAGCGCGATCGCGGAATGGTGGCATCAGCAGGCGCGCGAGAACGTCGATAGTGCGAGACTTGAGTACGATTGAATGGCTACTGCGACCAATGAACGAGGGCCGCATGCTCCAAGCCTCGCGATCAAGATATTCGCGCCGATCGGGTGTTCCGATCCGCCTTGACCTGCTGGCAATTAATTGCACGATCACGCTGAAGAACCGCAGAATGTGAGCAGTTGGAACCGTCTCTCACCCTCTCCGCCACGTAGTCCGCTCCCTCGAATTCGGTTCCGGTTTTCCGGCCATTGCCCAGGGTAGCGCCGGGGTTTGCGTTGTCTCGAGACTCCGCAAGTCCGCAAGTCCGCGAGC
>Ga0075163_10012611_pt1 | contig 11004 bp, 6 predicted proteins | sample JI1023141ADNA_FD_71478 | JGI IMG/M metagenome (GOLD analysis project Ga0075163, IMG submission 71478) | Wastewater effluent complex algal communities from Wisconsin, to seasonally profile nutrient transformation and Carbon sequestration -... | ecosystem: Engineered > WWTP > Effluent > Algae...
CGTGTCGATCAACATGATCACGCTGTTCGCGTTCATCGTGGTGCTCGGCATGGTCGTCGACGACGCGATCGTCGTCGGCGAGAACATCTACGAGCGGACCCAGCGCGGCGAGGGCTACCTCGAGGCGGCGATCGGCGGGACCGGCGAGGTCGGGGTGCCGGTCGTGTTCTCGGTGCTGACGACGGTCGCCGCGTTCATGCCGATCTTCTTCGTGCCCGGCTTCTCCGGCAAGCTGTTCGCGGTCATCCCGGTGATCGTGATCTCGGTGCTGCTGATCTCGCTGGTCGAGTCGCTGTTCGTGCTGCCGGCCCACATCGGCCACATGAAGCCGCCGAAGACCACCGGGGTCTACGGCGCGATCCACCGCCAGCAGCAGAAGGTCGCGCGCGGGCTGACCCGCTTCATCGACCGCTTCTACACGCCGTTCGTGCGGGCGGCGCTGCGCTGGCGCTACCTGACGATCGCGATCGGCGTCGCCATGCTGATCGTCACGGTCGGCTACGTGCGCGCCGGCCTGATCGGGTTCCGGTTCTTCCCGGCGATCGACGGCGACGTCGTGACCGCCTCGATCGAGCTGCCCTACGGCGCCAGCGTCGAGCAGACCCGCCAGGTCCAGAAGCGCCTGATCGTCGCGGCCCAGGCCTTGATCGAAGAGCACGGCGGCGACGCGATCAAGCGCGGCCTGTTCGCCCAGATCGGCGCCCGCGGCGGCGGCGGCGGCCCCGGCGGCGCCGGCCTGCAGAGCAGCGGCGGGCACCTGGCGAACGTGCAGGTGTACCTGGTCCCGACCGACAAGCGCGACTTCGAGAGCTCGACCTTCGCGGCCGAGTGGCGCGAGCGCGTCGGCCCGGTGGTCGAGGCGAAGTCGCTGCAGTTCAACTTCAACATGGGCCCGAGCGCGGGCCGCCCGGTCGACGTCGAGATCAGCCACGCCGACGAGGCGGTGCTGACGCGCGCGGCCGACGACATCGTGACGGCGCTGCGCGGCTACGGCGGCGTGACCGACGTCGAGAACGGGGTCGCGCTCGGCAAGCCGCAGCTCGACCTGACGCTGCGCCCGGAGGCGATCAGCCTGGGGCTGACGGCCACGGACATCGCCCGCCAGGTCCGCGGGGCGTTCTACGGCGCGGAGGCGCTGCGCCAGCAGGACGGCCGCAACGAGGTGCGGGTGCTGGTGCGCCTGCCGGACGCGGAGCGCCGCAACGAGAACGACATCGCCGACCTGCTGATCCGGACCCCGGCCGGCGGCGAGATCCCGCTGCGCGAGGCGGCGGACATCAAGCGCGGCCGCAGCTGGCCGTCGATCGAGCGCGCCGACGGGCGCCGCATCATCCACGTCACCGCGGACCTCCGCGCCGGCGAGACCACGCCGGCGCTGGTGCTCGGCAAGCTGACCGACGAGGTGCTGACGAAGCTGCCCGAGGACTACCCGGGCCTGACGTGGGGCTTCGGCGGCGAGAACCGCGAGCAGCGCGAGTCGCTCGGCAGCCTCGGGACCGGCGCGACGATGGCGCTGCTGGCGATCTACGCGCTGCTGGCGATCCCGTTCAAGAGCTACGTGCAGCCGCTGATCGTGATGGCCGCGATCCCGTTCGGGCTGGTCGGGGCGATCGGCGGGCACGCGATGCTCGGCCTCGACCTCAGCGTCATGAGCCTGATGGGGATGGTCGCGCTGTCGGGCGTGGTCGTGAACGACTCGCTGGTGATGGTCGACGCGACCAACGAGTTTCACCTGCGGGGGGGCATGTCGAAGTTCGAGGCGGTCGCGGCCGCCGGGGCGCGCCGGTTCCGGCCGATCATGCTGACGTCGATCACGACCTTCTTCGGGCTCGCGCCGATGATCATGGAGCCCTCGGTGCAGGCGCGGTTTTTGATCCCGATGGCGGTCAGCCTCGGCTTCGGCGTGATGTTCGCCACCGCGGTCACCCTGCTGATCGTGCCGGCGCTGTACCTTGCGGTCGAGGACGTGAAGAACATGCTCCGCTGGCTGCGCGAGCAGCCGCTCGAGTCGACCGCGCCCGATCCGCCGCAGGCGCAGCCCCGGCGGCCGATCGATCCGATCGACGTGGAGGTATGATGCCGCCATGGCCTCGTTCTTTCAGGACGCCCCCGTGGACCCCGACCTCTTCGCCGGCGACGCGGCGCTCCACGCCGAGCTGCGCCGGCGCCTGCCCGCCGAGGTGTTGAGCGCGGCGCTCGAGCGCTGCGCCGCGCTCGGCGAGGCGACCGCGCGCGAGCTGCCGGCGCTGGCCCGCCAGGCCGAGGCCCAGCCGCCCGTGCACGTGCCCTACGACGCGTGGGGCCGCCGCGTCGACGAGCTGCGCACGTCGCCGGCGTGGGAGGCGCTGCGCGTGTTCTCGGCCCGCCACGCGCTGGTCGCGACCGGCTATGAGCCGGGGCTCGGCGCGCACGCGCGCACGGTCCAGGCGGCGCTGCTGCACCTGTTCTCGGCCAGCTCGGCGACCTACAGCTGCCCGCTGGCGATGACCGACGCGGCGGCGCGGGTGCTGCTCGACCTGGCGCCGGCGGAGCTGCGCGACCGGCTGGTGGCCGGGCTGACCGCGACCGACCCGGCGCGCTTCATCACGTCGGGTCAGTGGATGACCGAAAGGACAGGTGGCTCGGACGTCGGCGGCACGGAGACGGTCGCGCGGCCGGCCGGCGGGGCGGGGGACGGGCGGCGTTTCACATTGCACGGGGTCAAGTGGTTCACGTCGGCGACGACGTCGGAGATGGCGCTGACGCTGGCGCGCATCGACGACGGCGGCGCGCCGCCGGTGCCGGGCTCGCGCGGGCTGTCGCTGTTCTGCGTCGAGATCGCGCGCGAGCCCGGGCGCGGCTGGCGGGGCATCACGGTCCATCGCCTCAAGGACAAGCTCGGCACGAAGGCGCTGCCGACCGCGGAGCTGACCCTCGACGGCGCGCCGGCGACGCTGCTCGGCGCGCCCGGCCGCGGTGTCGCCAACATCTCCGGGATGCTCAACGTGACGCGGCTTTATAATGCGATCGCGTCGGCCTCGGGGATGCACCGCGCGTGCGCGCTGGCCCGCGACTACGCCGGGCGCCGCGTCGCGTTCGGGCGCAAGTTGATCGACCTGCCGCTGCACGCGACGACGCTCGCCGACATGGAGGCGGAGACGGCCGCCGTGCTCGCGCTGGTGATGGAGTGCGCGGCGCTGCTCGGCCGCGCGGAGGCCGGGACCGCCAGCGAGGACGAGCGCCGGCGCCTGCGCGCGCTCATCCCCCTGGCCAAGCTGACGACCGCGAAGCAGGCGGTCGCGTGCGCGTCCGAGGCGCTCGAGTGCTTCGGCGGCGCGGGTTATGTGGAGGACACCGGGCTGCCGCGGCTGCTGCGCGACGCGCAGGTGCTGACGATCTGGGAGGGCACCACGAACGTGCTGTCGCTCGACCTGCTGCGCGCGGAGGCCAAGGACGGGTCGTTCTCGGCGGTCGTCAAGGACCTGGCCGCGCGCGCGGAGGGGCTGGCCCGCCCGCTCGACCGCGTCGCGGTGGCGGCCGTGCGCGACGCGGTCCGCGGCCTGGCCGCGCACGCGCAGCAGGCGGTGCAGGCCGGCGGCGACGCGCTCGAGGCCAGCGCGCGCAAGCTGGCGCTGCGCGCGGGGCACCTCGCGGAGGCGCTGTTCTTGGCGGACACCGCGATGGCCGACGAGCTCGCGGCGGAGCGCTTCAGGCGGTTCGCCGCGCTGCGCCTCGGGGCCTGAGGCGATCGGCGGTCCGCGGACGCTCGCGTCCGGGCGCGCCGGTCACTGGCACTGGGTGTTGTAGCCCGAGCCGCCGAAGTAGAAGTTGACGCCCCAGCTGCCGCCGCTGGACAGCGCGATGCTGTAGCACGACGCGTCGGTGACGCTCGTCGTGAGCGACGGGTCGCGCAGGACGTTGCCGGTGTCGATGTAGCGGATGTTGCGCTGGTAGGCGGCCTGCTGCCAGCCGGCGGACGCGAACTTGCCGCTGCCCATGTCGGTCGCGGTGTGCTTGCCGTCGCCGGGCGTGTCGATGATCTCGCCGCCGAAGTCGACCTCGGCGGCCTCGCTCTGCAGGCCGGCGGCGTCGAACTTGCTGCGCGGGTAATAGCCGACCCAGGTGTCGCCGTAGCGCAGCCACCAGTGGCCGTCCGGGCCGTCCTTGAACCACTGCAGGGTCATCGACTTCTGGATCCCGCCGGCCACGCTGTACTCGCTGAACGCGCCGCCGACGATCACGCTGTTGTTGGTCTGCACGAACGCCCCGCAGGTCAGGTTGTAGCAGCCGCCCGCGCCGTAGTTGTCGGGCGTGAAGTAGATGAACAGCCGCGACTTGTAGTCGCCGTAGAGGTCGTAATAGTTCTGCCAGCCGGCCTCGACCGTCTCGAGCGAGGTCCCGCTCCCGCGCACCACCCACATCTGCGACAGGCTGAACTCGGACTTCTTTTCGGTGTACGGGTTCCACAGGCTGAACGTCGACTGCGCCCCGCGGTTGGCGACGTAGCGGTAGGCGTGCGCGTACTGGTGGTCGGCGGACGAGCCGAGGCGCGGCGGCTCGATCCGGGGCGACCGGGCGTGCCGGGCGTCGGCGACGCGGTCCGGCCCGCCCGGGAGGTCGCCGGTCAGGTGCGTCGGGTGCTTGCGGCGAAAGTCGTCGAGCGAGGTGAAGCGCGCCAGCGTGCTCAGCTCGAGCCGACGGATCGGGACGGTCTGCGCCGGGCAGCTGCGCTCCGCGCCGTCGTCGTCGGCGCCGACCAGGCCGAAGTCGAGGGCCGCCCGCGAGTCGCTCGCGCGGCTCGCCGCCGGCGCGACGACGGCCGTCCGCGGCGCCCGCTCGACCACGTGCCCGCGCATCGCCGGGTCGCGCAGCGCCGGCTGCTCGGTCACGGGCACGCAGTCGATGACGTCGCCGGAGGCGGCGCGAAAGCTGTGGACGACCGCCAGCGGGTCGTGGAGCTCGCGCAGATAGGCCTGCATGCGCGCGAGCTCCGTGTCGCTCTCGACCCGGCGCAGCTCCGGCGCGGGCAGCTCGGCCTCGGTCGGCTCGGGGCCGGCGTCACAGGCGAATACGGTGAGCGCGGCGAGCACGGTCGCCGCGGTGAAATGGACCTTCGATCCTTCGTACGACATGATTTCCTGGTCAAGAAGCCCACGCGAGCGCGTGGCGCGGTGAATAGCGGATGAAGCGGCGGCCGATAACCGGCCGCCGGAGTCGGCGATAGAACCGGACGGGCCGCGCTACGGCGCGGGGCAGTCGTCCGGGCAGTTACAGAAGTTCTCACCCTCGCCGCAGGTCGCGTCGCCGCAGGCGACACAGACGCTGCGCCCGCCCTTGGAGACGATGCACTTGCCGGCGCTGAGCAGCGACGCCTCGAAGCTGTCGACGCGGGCGAGCCCGGGGCAGCACGGCTGTTCGCCGGCCTCGCGGTCGCGCACGGTGTCGCCGGCGCCGGCGGCGAGGCAGCCGTCGACGACCGCGGCCGGCGCGGCCGTCGGCGGCTTCTCGCCGCATCCGAACCCGGGGCCGAACGAGAGGATCAGGCCCGCGAGGGCCGCGCTGCGGCGTGTCATGACGTCACTGTGCCACGGTCCCGCGGCTGCGATCACCGCGGACGGCGATCGTCCCGCGCCCGCGCGCCGGTGCGCGCCGGCGACCCCGATCAATCCTCGCGGCGGCGGTTGACGAGGAAGCCGAACACGGCGGCGGTGAAGAACATGATCAGGCTGTAGATCGCCGGCGGGATCGCCATGGTGCTGTTGTTGAGGAGGGTCGGGCCGCTGGCGATGGCGATGGCGAGGGTGCCGTTGTGGATCCCGATCTCCATGCCGATGGCGATCGACTGGCGGCGGTCGAGGCGGAGCAGGCGCGGGAGGCCGTAGCCGAGGGTCATGCTTGCGAGGTTGAAGCACAGCGCCGCGGGGCCGACCGCCTGGAACGCCTCGCCGATGGTCGCGCGCTCCTTGACGATCGTCGCGGCGATGACGAGCAGCAGGAACACGGCGGAGAGGATGCGGACCGGGCGATCGAGGCGCGCGGCGACGGCGGGTTTTCGGGCGCGGATCAGCATGCCGATGCTGACGGGGATCAGGACCAGCGCGAAGACCTGCAGCACCTTGTCGAGCTGCAGCGGGAGCACCTTGCCCGCGCCCATGAACGCGGTCAGCGAGAGGTTGACGATCAGCGGCAGCGTCAGCAGCGACAGCAGGCTGTTGACGGCGGTCAGCGTGATGTTGAGCGCGACGTCGCCCTTGGCGAGGTGGCTGAACAGGTTGGCCGTCGCGCCGCCCGGCGAGGCCGCGAGCAGCATCAGGCCGACCGCGAGCTCCGGCGGCAGGCCGAAGCCGACCGCGAGCCCGTAGCACACGAACGGCAGCAGCAGCATCTGACAGGCGAGGCCGATGAAGACCGCGCGCGGGTACACGACGACGCGCTTGAAGTCGGCGAGGGTCAGCGAGAGGCCGAGCCCGAGCATGATGATGCCGAGCGCGACCGGGAGGAAGACGGTGGTCAGGACGCTGGATTGCATGATGTCCTTGAGGACAGGTCGGAGCGGTCAAAGTCCTGGCCCATCATGAGGAGTGTCGCCCGCCGGCGCCCCGCTGTCCAATGTCGGGCGGGCCGGGAGGACCCGCCGGGCCGCCGCCCGGCGGCTCGCCTGCGCTTTGGGACATGTCCTGAAGCGCAGGCTCGCGGGATCAGGGGCTGGCCGACGGGGCGGGGGAGGCCCGGGGCGGAGGATCGCGGGCGGGCAGATCCGGCGCGGGGGCGGCGAGCTGGGCGAGGGCGTCCTGGCCGGGCTCGCCGAGCAGCGCGAGCTCGGCCCGGGCCTCGGCCGCCAGCGCGGCGCCGCGGAGCGGGTCGGTCTGCGACTCGATCAGCGCCCGCGCGAGCCAGGCCCGGGTCTCGGCGCGCAGCAGCTCACCGCGCTCGAGCGCCTCCGCGGCCCCGAGCGCCCGCTCGCCGGCGGGCACGGCCGCGGCGGGCTGGCCGAGCAGCACGCGGGCGCGGCACTGCCCGCGCAGCGCGCTGGCGATCGCCTCGCGGTCGCCGAGCTGCTCGGCGAGCACGAGCGCCTCGGTGTGGCGCTGCTCCGCGGCCGCGGGCTCGCCGGCGCGGGCGAGCACGTCGCCGAGCTCGAGCAGGGCGCGCAGCGTGTCGGGGTGGTCGGGGGAGCGGGTCTCGCGGGCGAAGCGGAGCTGCTGCTCGAGGTGGGCGCGGGCGGCCGGGACGTCGCCGCGGGCGAGGGCGACGCGGCCGCGGACGTGGTGGATGAACACGAGCTCGGAGGACACCTGGCCCTTGACGCGGACGTAGATGCGCTCGAGCGCGAGGACCTCGCGCTCGGCGCGGTCCCAGTCGCGGAGGTCGAGGGCGGCGAGGGCGAGGTTGATGTGCATGAGGCCGGTCTGGACGTGGTCGCCGCCGACCGACGCGTCGGCGGTCGCCAGGGCCTGCTCCCACAGGGTCATCGCGGCCCGCAGGTCGCCGGCGTAGAACAGCGCGGCGGCGCGGCTGTTGAGCAGGCCGATCGTCCGCGGGTGGCGGTCGCCGAGCAGGGTCCGCTCGATCGTCCAGGCGCGGTCGAGCAGCGCGCGCGCCGGGCCGTGGCGCTTGCCGAGCAGCTTGACGTTGCCGAGGCCGCGCAGCGCCGTGGCGACCTCGAGCGAGTCGGGGCCGTGCAGCGCCTCGGCGAGCTCGAGCGCCCGCTCGCAGCGCGGCAGCGCCTGCTCGAGCCGGCCGCGGTCGCCGAGGTAGTGACAGCTGGCGCGCTCGAGCTGCATGTCGCCGTCGCTCCCGGGGGCGCGCGCGGCCAGGCCCGCGGCGACCTGCAGCCAGCTCTCGCCCTCGTCGTAGTGCGACAGCGTCACGCCGACGACCGTCAGCAGGCCGGTCGCGGCCGCCAGCGCGACGTCCTCGCGGCCGGCCTCGAGCGCGAGGCGCACGGCCTCGTGCCAGGCGGTGCGCGCGGCCTGTGGTTGACCGGTCAGCTCGAGCGCGCGGCCGAGCTCGAGCGCGACCTCGGCGCGCAGGCCGGGGTCGCCGAGCTCGGCCGCCGCGAGCCGCTGCGCCTCGGCCACCAGGGCCGCGGATTCGTAGCGGCCGGCCTCGTTCTGGGCGCGCACGCGGGCCAGGGCGGCGCGCACGGCCGCGGCGGCTTCGGCCTCGTCGGCGCGCCGGGGCTCGCCGCGGCCGCGCAGCGCGGCGTCGTCGCAGGCCTCGGGCCGCGGCAGCGCGCTCGCCGACAGGGCCGCGCTGCGGACCACCTGCGCGTCGGCGTCGGCCCACAGCTCGGCGCGCGCGCGCAGCTGTTCGACCTGTCCCTCGAGACAGGCGAGGCGCACGCCGAGGGCCGCCGCCGACTGGCGGTTGTCGCGGTGGGTCTCGTCGCAGGCGCGGGCGCGGGCGGCGAGCCAGCGCGCCTGCCAGGCGTCGACGCTGCGGACCACGCGGGCCCACGCGTCGGCGGCGTCGGGCGCCCCGGTGGCCGCGAAGGCGGCGGCGCCCGAGGTCTGCTGCGCGGGGCCCCACGCGTGAGCGAGCCGGGACGCGTCGCCGGTGCACGCGCGGGCCGGGTCCTCGGCGGCGCCGAGCCAGGCCGCGCCGGCGCCCGCGAGCGCGAGCCCGGCGACGGCGGCGGCGAGCCGGGCCCGGCGCGTCGTCAGCTTGCCGGGCGCGAGCGCCAGCAGCAGCGCGGGCATGTCGGGGAAGCGGTGCTGCGGCGCGACGGCGAGGCCGCGACGCAGCGCCCGGTGCACGCGCTCGGGCACCCGCGGCTCGCGCGGCGGCTCGCGCAGGGCGCCGCGCATCACGCTCTCGGTGAGGGCCGCGACCGAGTCGCCGGCGAACGGCCGCTCGCCGTGCAGCGCCTCCCACAGCGCGACGCAGAAGCTGAACTGGTCGGAGCGGGCCTCGACGCCGACGCCGGCGAGCTGCTCCGGGGCCATGTACGCCGGCGTGCCGAGCAGCGCGCCGGAGGTGGTGACCTGCAGGTCGGCGGTGACCTCCTGGACGGCCCACGGCGGCGGCCCGGGCTCGGCCGCCTCGGGCTCGACGGGGCGGGCGATGCCGAAGTCGAGCACGCGCGGGCGGCCGTGCTCGTCGACGAGCACGTTGTCGGGCTTGAAGTCGCGGTGGACGAGGCCGGCGCGGTGGGCCGCCGCGAGGCCCTCGCCGGCGCGGCGGTACATCTCGACGATCGCCGCGACGTCGCCGACGCGCGCGCGCTGCCAGGCGCGCAGGGTCGGGCCGGCGACGTACTCCATCGCCAGGAACACGCGCCCTTCCCAGACCGCGACGTCGTGCACGGTGACGACGTTGGGGTGCGACAGCCGGGCGATCGCCCGGGCCTCGCGCAGCAGCCGGGCGGGCCCCTCGTCGGCCCCGGCGCCCCGCTGCGGGCGCAGCAGCTTGACCGCGACGCGGCGGTCGAGCTCGGGGTCGTAGCACAGGAACACCTCGCCCATGCCGCCGGCGCCGAGCAGGCCGAGCATCACGAACCGGCCGATCGCGTCGCCGCGGCGCAGGCCGCCGACGTACGGCTCGCGCGTCCCGGGCTCGGCGTCGCGCAGGGTCGGGTGCGCGTCGTCGCCGCCCTGCGGCGTGGCGCTCGCGTGCGGCGCGGTGGCCTCGCTCGAGCGGCGCGCGCGAGGCTGACCCGCGCGCCCTCCCGGCTCGCTCGCTCGCCCGCTCGCGGTCCCGCTGCTGTCCTCCATGCGTGCCAGTTGTCGTCGGGCATCGTACACCCGACCTCGACGAGAGACCGGACCCGCGGCGGCAATTCCAGTGATGATGCAGCGAGCTGCGGCGAGTGGCGGTGGCGGTGCCGCGGCCGTGCGCGACCTGGAGTGTGCCAGCGAGCGGGGCCCCTGAACCTCAGGAGACCTCAGGAGACCTCAGGAGACCTCAGGAGACCTCAGGAGGCGGCGGCCCGGCGGGTCGCGCCGGCGGGGCGGGCGAGCATTTCGATGACCTGCGCCGGGTCGACCGGGTCGGCGCCGGCGAGCACGCGCAGCGCGTCGTCGAGGCGGTCCTGGCCGAACAGCAGCTCGTCGCGGGCGCCGAAGGTCGGGACGCCGAAGACGCCGCGCGCGGCGGCCTCGCGGGTCGCGGCGGCCAGGGCCTGCTTGACCTCGGCGGCGCCGCCGGCGGCGACCAGAGCGGGGCCGTCGAGGCCGGCGTCGGTCAGGGCGCGGGCGATCGCGCCGGGGTCACCGAGATCGGCCCCCAGCCCCCAGCCGGCGTCGACGATCGCCGCGAGTGCGCGCAAGCGATCGCTCGCGGGGGCGGCGAGGATCGCCCGGAGCGCCGCGAGCGGGTTGAACGGGTGGGTCGCCGGGCCGACCAGCGGCACGCCGAGGTCGTGACAGCGGCGGGCGACGTCCTTGAACGTGAACACGCGCTTGGCGGCGATCTCCGCCGGGCCGCGCTGCCCGAAGTGGTCGAGCAGCGCGGCGAACAGCACCGGCCGCACCTCGATCTCGAGGTCGGGCCGCGCGGCCACCAGCCGGCGCACGCGGTGGCTGGCGATGTACACGTACGGCGAGATCGGGTCCGCGTAGAACTCGAGCGAGGTGTCGATCGTCGGCGGCATCGACCGCATCATAGGGAACATATCCGCACGGGGCGAGGAAGGATTTGACAGTGCGTGGGAAGACGGATAATGTCGGCGACCCCGAAGGGTCCGCATATGTTCGCACTTGCGCCGACATCGCCCAGCGCCACCGATCGCCCGCAGCTCGCGGCCGCCGATCGCTCGCGCTCGTGCGGCCCGGCCCCGGGACGCGGACGCTGGCCCGGAGCGCTGCCACGCGGCCCGTTACGGCGCCCGCTGCCACCGTCTCCACGCGGATAGCGCGGCGGCCCGGTCGGGCCGCGAGCATGGTTTCAGGAGGTCGCATTCGCGAGGAGTGCGACGATAAGTTCGGCGTCGGGCGTCGGCCCGCGTCGGCGCGTCCGCGGGCCCGTCTTTTCTCCGGGCAGCCCGCGCCGCGATGTTCGATAAGAGCAAAGAAAGCGCCCGGA
>Ga0075163_10012613_pt1 | contig 11004 bp, 8 predicted proteins | sample JI1023141ADNA_FD_71478 | JGI IMG/M metagenome (GOLD analysis project Ga0075163, IMG submission 71478) | Wastewater effluent complex algal communities from Wisconsin, to seasonally profile nutrient transformation and Carbon sequestration -... | ecosystem: Engineered > WWTP > Effluent > Algae...
AAAAAGGAAGCCCTTCTGAATTTGTCAGAAGGGCTTCCTTTTTTAAAGTGTTTTGATCCTAGAATTTCACTTCGGGCGCTTTGTCAGAGCCCTCAGCAGCTTTGAAAAAGCCTTTTTCTGTGAATCCACCAATTTTGGCAATCAGGTTTCCAGGGAAACCAACGATGGCGGTATTGTATCCTTGAACAGCTTCGTTGAAGCGTTTGCGGGAAACAGAGATTCTATTTTCAGTTCCTTCCAATTGAGCCTGAAGATCAAGGAAATTTTGGTTTGCTTTCAAATCAGGATAATTTTCTGATACAACAAGAAGCCTGCCCAGCGCGGAGCTAAGACCGGACTGCGCCTGTTGAAATTGCTCTAACTTTTCAGGAGTGAGGTTTGTGGGATCGATCTTCATCTGCGTAGCACTTGCTCTTGCCTGAATCACATCCGTAAGTGTCTTCTGTTCAAAGTTGGCATACCCCTTCACAGTATTTACCAAATTGGGTATCAAATCCGATCTGCGCTGATAATCGGATTCAACATCACCCCAGGTCTTCTTCACTTCCTGATCCTTACCTGCGATGCCATTGTATTTGCTGATGCCCCAAAGTACCAAGACACCAACGATTATCCACGGTATAAACTTTTTGAAACTTTCCATTCTTCTTTTTGAGTTTTGTTTGCGCAAAGGTAAAGCCAAAAGTGGTTTTAGCCAACTTTCTCCATTTGATGCGATCGGGCATAAAGAGAGCGATCTGACTAAACCGCCTGATTTTATGATTGGAGGTTAAATCTCCAATAGGGCAAATGGGACCCAATTTTAACCTTACTAAACTTCAGTAAAGAAAATTTTGCCTAACCACTGTCATCCGCCCAAGATTCTTAAAGATAATTCATTGAAGAGCCCGCGTGGGGGACGGTGCCACGACTGGAGGTCGTGGCACCACTTGACAGGATTTAAACCACCAAGCTTTTTTCCATCAGAAACTCAGCGATCTGCACGGCATTAGTTGCGGCTCCCTTGCGGAGGTTATCGGCAACCACCCACATGTTTAATGTTCTTGGTTGTGATTCATCTCTGCGCAAGCGACCAACAAACACCTCATCTTTGCCGTGACTGTTAATCGGCATAGGATAGACATTGTTTTTAACATCATCCTGAACAATAACTCCAGGCGTGCTTTCTAAAATTTCGCGCACCTCTTTTAAATCGAAATCCGTATAAAATTCTGCGTTGACAGCCTCAGAATGGCCACCGATTGTCGGAATCCTGACAGTGGTCGAAGTCACTCCAATTGTCTGATCCTCAAGTATTTTGCGGGTTTCATTCACCATCTTCATTTCCTCTTTGGTGTAACCATTGTCGAGGAAGGAATCAATATGCGGCAATGCGTTTAGATCAATTTTGTGAGGATAAACCTTCATGCCATTGGCTATGCCTTTGCGTTCTTCCATCATCTGCTGAACAGCATCTTTACCAGTGCCGGTAACCGACTGATACGTTGAGACAACGATGCGCTTGAGTTTGTATTTCAAGTGCAAGGGTGCCAATGCCAACACCATTTGAATAGTGGAGCAATTAGGATTCGCAATGATCCGATCTTCACTTGTCAGTACATGACCATTGATCTCCGGCACAATAAGCTTTTTTGTGGGATCCATCCGCCAGGCAGAGGAGTTATCGATCACAATCGTTCCCATTTCTGCATACCTGGGCGCCCATTCCAACGAAGTTCCTCCTCCGGCAGAAAAGATGGCAACATCGGCAGCCATTTGACAGCCTTCTTCAATGCTCTTTATCGTGTATTCCTTTCCCTTAAACTTCATGATTTGACCTACCGATTTGGCAGAGGCCACCAAATACAATTCATCAAATTCTACATTGCGCTCTTCCAGCACTTTTAGCACTTCCTGGCCTACCAAACCCGTTGCACCCACAACCGCTAATCTCATTTTCTATTGATTTTTTGAAATGTAAAAATAGTATTTTTGAATTGATGCTATGAATAAAATCATAATCATAGGATTCTTTGCATTTCAATCCATTGCAGTACATGCGCAATGGATTGAAAACTTTGCCGATGGTGATTATACAAGTAATCCAGCGTGGACTCCTGACAATGCAAACAACTGGACGATTCAAACCAATCAACTCCGATCTAATTCCTCTATAGTCAATGGCTCATTTCAGATTTCTACACCATCTTCAAGAGCGCTCAATGCTCAGTGGGAGTTTTTAGTTAATCTTCAATTCAAGACTTCAAGCTTAAATTATGTTGACGTTTATTTAATGTCTGAACTTTCTACGCTAACGAGCTCTAGTAACAAAGGATATTTTGTTCGCATTGGCGGAGTTGATGATGACATCAGTTTATTCAAAACTAGCTTAGGTGTTCAAACCAATTTAATCGATGGTACGGATGGAATCACAGGTGGTTCCAATAATTTAATACGAATAAAGATTATAAGAGATGCTTCAAATTCATGGTCTCTTGAGAGGGATGACACGGGGGGAATGAATTATTTTCTCGAGGGCACAACTACGGATAACTCATTTACTGTTTCCAATTTTTTCGGAATCAGGATACTACAATCAACGGCCAGTTTCCACAACAAACATTTCTTCGATGATCTATATGTGGGCGACATTGTTATTGAATCTGTTCCGCCTGTTCTGGAAACAATTCAAGTCCTGTCAAGCCACTCCATTAACCTCATTTTCAGCGAGAAGTTAGAGGTCGCATCCGCCCAAAATAAATCCAATTATTCAGCCAATAATGGCCTTGGGATGCCTGAAAACCCCATTTTACTGTCGGATGGGAAGACCGTTACCTTCACTTTTTTAAAAGACTTTCCAGACGGAATTACATCAGAAATTTCCGTTACGGGAGTGATGGATTTGGCAGGAAATACAATTCTTCCGGTCACAAAAAACTTTCTTTTTTTCATCCCTGTTCCTGACAAAAACAAGGGCATCATCTTAACCGAAATATTCGCAGACCCAAGTCCGAAGATTAGGTTACCTGAAAAGGAATTTTTGGAAATTTATAATCGATCTTCTCATCCGATAGATCTTGCAGGCTGGCAGCTTTCGGATGGAAGTTCAACAGGAGTTTTTCTTACTCAGATTATTTTACCAAATGAGTATTGGATCGTTACTTCTTCATCCAGTACTTCTGAATTTCTACCTTATGGGAAAGTGATAGGCATAGCCAACTTTCCAACGCTCAACAATACTGGAGATATTCTAACCTTAAAAAATTCATCCGCACTGACAATAGATTCTCTTAGCTACGCTTTGAGTTGGTATCGGGATGCTGATAAAGAAGAAGGCGGATGGTCTCTTGAATTAATTGATCCCGGCAATCCCTGCGGGGAAGAAGATAACTGGAGTGCTTCGGAAGATGATAGCGGGGGAACACCCGGAAAACAAAATTCAATCTTTGCCAACAAGCCAGATCTGACAGGACCAAAACTTCTTAGTGTCACAGCCATCACACCCCGTCAGGTGTTGCTCAAGTTTGATGAGAAATTGGAGAAAGCGGCAACGAATCTCAACTTGTTCTCACTTGTGCCAACGATTGACATTTCAAGTGCCTCGTATACCAATAATGCGTTGCGGGAAATTCAACTTAACCTTGGTGCAGACCTGCAAACTCGACAACTGTATTCATTAAAGGTGGATAAGTTGTCCGATTGTAATGGAAATAGTGTCCAGGAAGAATTTAGCAAACTCGATTTTGCATTGCCTGAGAAGGCCGACAGCCTGGAGGTCGTCATTAATGAAATCCTTTTTAATCCCCGCCCAAACGGTGTAGACTTTGTAGAAGTCTATAACAACTCACCAAAATACATTAATCTCAGGAATTGGAAACTGGCTAACATTGAGAATGACGTTGTTAAAAATCTTGAAACCATTGCCACCGAAGATTTTACCTTCGCGCCTCAATCTTATACTGCCTTTGCGGAAGACATTAGTATTTTGAAAAACAACTATCCCCAAAGTCAGGAGAAATTCTTTTTCAAAGCGGACTTACCCAGCTTGCCCGATGATGAAGGTTCGATAGCCCTGGTGGATGATCAAGGTAAGGTTATTGACTTCTTTCTTTACAACAAGAATATGCACTCAGAGCTTATTAAAGATGAAGAAGGCATTTCTCTGGAACGAATTTCTTTTTCAGATGGATCGAATCAGAACTGGAAGTCTGCCACCTCTGCATCGGGCTTTGCAACACCCGGCTATATAAACTCGAATCTCAGACCTGAAAGCATAGCGCCTCAAGGCAACGTTAGCATAGTGCCGGAAATAATTACACCAGGTTTGGGAACACAAGACTTTACCAAAATCAATTATGCTTTTGAACAACCCGGTTATGTGGCGAATATCAAAATTGTGGATCAGCAGGGGCGATTGATTAAAACCATTGCTAACAATGAGACTCTGGGCTTTGAAGGCTTTTATCGCTGGGATGGTGACCGGGATGATGGAAGTAAGTCAAGAGCGGGGTATTACATAGTTTGGTTTGAGGCTTTCAATTTGGACGGTTCAGTGAAGACTTTTCGAAAGAGAGTTGTGGTTGCAACACGATAATCAGCGAAACTAAGGCCAGTAAGCAATTCCATGCTTTATACATTCTGTTTAAGCATTTCTTATTGACTGGGAATTAATTGGAATAGATTTTTTGTTTCAGGGGCTAGCCTGTATTTTTGCGCATTCTTTTTTAAACCTTCTAAACAGGACTGCTTATGGCCAAGTCATCAAAAAAATCACCCTCCAAGGCGGCAAAAAAGCCGGTTGCTAAAGCTAAATCTGCCTCAAAAAAGGCAAAAAAGGTGGTAGCAAAGGCTAAACCAGCTGCAAAGAAAGCCGCCAAAAAAGCGGCAAAGAAGGTAGTTGCGAAGAAAGTAGCTCCAAAGAAAGTAATTGCTAAAAAAGCAGCTGTAAAAGCTACTGCAGAGCAAGAAGTAAAAAGAGTGTTTTCAACGCCTGCTTCACGCAAACAGGAGGCGATGGCAATACCCAAGGTAGCCCCTCAACTAACTATTTTCCCGATTATTACCCAGCGCCCCATCGCGCACAAGCCGTCAAAACCTTCCTCCACACCAGATGACAAAACCCGTTATTCAGATGATGAGTTGAAAGAATTTGAAACACTCATCAAAGGAAAAATGGAGAAGGCAAAAGAAGAGTTTCGCATTCTAAAGGATACACTCAATAGAACCAATGACGCTGGAACCGATTCAACTTCGGGGGGAAATACGAAAGTGCTTGAAGATGGTGCAGAGACGGCCGAGAAAGAAAACTTAAGTCAGTTGGCAGCCCGTCAGTTGAAGTACATTACGAACCTTGAAAATGCCTTGGTGCGTATAAAGAATAGAACCTACGGAATCTGTTCTGTCACCGGTAAACTGATTTCAAAAGAAAGATTGATTGCCGTGCCCCATACGACACAGTCGATTGAGGCAAAAATGATGAAGCAAGACTAAAACCAGTTACTGGTTGCCGGTTACCGGTAACTGGACACAAGCAACCCGTTATGGATTTTTTACAAAACCACATAGAAGCACTGATCTTCTGTTCACCTTCTCCCGCTAAGCTGCCGGATCTAAAATCCTGTTTGTCGGAAATGTTCAATGCCGATGTGCCTGAAGAAGATATTCTGGGTGCTATTCAGCGGATTGATGAAAAATTCAGCGCTGATGAATATTCATTTCAGTTATTTAAGTCAGCCGGTGGCTATCAATTTTTGACTAAGCCCGCCTATCAGGCCAGCATTGGTATCATGCTGAAGCAGCAATCTAAAAAGCGATTGTCTACGTCTGCCATGGAGACACTTTCCATCATTGCTTACAAGCAACCCATTTCAAAAACAGAAGTAGAGAATATCCGCGGTGTTAATTGTGACTACGCGGTGCAACGACTATTAGACAAAGGACTGATTGAAATTTTAGGCAAAGCAGAAACGATTGGAAGACCGATTCTTTACGGAACGAGCCCCAAGTTCATGGAGTATTTTGGAATCAGTGAGTTGAATGAATTGCCAACACCGAAAGATTTTACCGAAGAAGTAAACACAATAGGAGAGACGCCCGAGAATCAATAATAAAGCAACCACATCAAGCGTATCAATGCCGCAGATCACCTGCGGCATCTTTTTTCTAAAGAAGATCAACTACAAAATGAAATAGGCCGTTTGTGCCTACCTTTAAATTATGGCACGACCAAGAATGAACTCCGGCAAAGGCAAAGGAACCTCCTTTGGCAAAAGAACCGATTCTGAAAAAGCATTTCGAAAGCGCGGCACCGGCTCGCGCCCCGACAGTTTTGAATCAAAAAGACCATCACGTCCTTACAATAGCTCTACGGGTGGGGAGGATCGGCCAAAATTCAAATCAGGCCCGGGAGCTTTTAAGCGAAGAGGCGATGATGAACGCAGTGACGGTAAACCACCCTTCAAGAGAACAGGTTCTTCTTTTGGCTCATCCGAGAAACCGTTGTTTAGAAAGCCGGGAGGAAAAACATTTGAACCTCGTGCTGGCAGGGATAATGATCGCGGAGATTTTAAAAAGAGAGATAGCGGATCATCTTTTGGCGGACGGAAAACCGGAGGAAGATATTCCGATGGGGACAATGAGAAAAGACCCTTTCAAAAAAGAGAAAGCTCTTCCTTCGGATCAAGACCGGAGCGGCCCACTACTTTTCGTAAAACCGAGGGGGGACCAAGAAGCTTTGATGATAAAAAACCTTTTGCCAGAAGAACAGAGAGACCGGAAGGCGATGGCGATAAAAAACCATTTGTGAAGCGGGAAGGAAAATTTGGCGAAAGACCTGCGCCTTTTCGAAAAACAGAGCGTGATACGAGAAGCTTTGGAGATAAGAAGCCGTTTGCTCGGAGAACAGATTCAGGAACGGATAGGCCGGAAGGAGATAAAAAACCATTTGTGAAACGCGAAGGTAAGTTTGGAGCAAGACCGGATGGCTTTACCAAATCCGATCGCCCCAAAGGAAGTGAAAGTGAATTTGGCAGACCTTTTAAAAAGTCATTTACTAAACCACGGGCAGAGGGGCCTCCTTCCTTCACCAAGAGAAGCCGCACGGAAGAAGTAAAGAAAGATGACGGCCTCACTCGTCTGAATAAATACATTGCCAACAGTGGCATGGGCTCGCGCAGAGATGCTGATGAAAAAATTAAGCTCGGATTGGTCAGCGTCAACGGCACGGTTATCACCGAGATGGGATATAAAGTGAAGAAGGGTGATGTCGTGCGCTATGAAGACAAAATACTGAAAGCAGAAAAGCCTGTTTACATTCTCTTGAACAAGCCGAAAGGATTTATCACGACCACGGATGACCCGCAGGAGCGAAGCACGGTGATGGGCTTGGTATCTGGTGCAGTGAAGGAGCGTATCTATCCAGTAGGCCGTCTCGACCGTAACACAACTGGATTATTGTTGCTCACCAATGATGGAGATCTGGCTGACAAGCTTACCCATCCATCATATCAGGCCAAGAAAGTTTATAAGGTAGAGTTGGACAAGCCCATGACCAAGAATGATTTTATAAAAATCCAGGAGGGCGTACACCTGGAAGAAGGGAAAGCCAGAGTGGATGAAATTGCTATCGTGAGCGATGATAAGAAAACCATCGGATTGGAAATCCATATTGGCTGGAACCGGGTGGTAAGGAGAATATTTGAATCACTGGGTTATCAGGTTGTGAAGCTGGATCGCACCATCTATGCAGGCTTGGATAAAAAAGATTTAGCCCGCGGTCAGTGGCGCTTTTTGAAAGCGGAAGAGATTGTGATGCTGAAACATTTCAAGTGATTGATTGCGTCTAAATTTACCAAGCTTGAGCTAATATAGAGTAAGCCAATGTTTCAAAGGATACCTTTACATATTCATAACGAAACGGGTAGGCTACGTTCGGTGATTTTAGGAATAGCCGATGACAGAAGCGCTGACAATCACAAGAATAATCCTAAGTATGCCGAAATAGTTAAACGAGGTGAAGATCCTGCGGATGAAGCGCTCATCTCAGAGATAAACAACTTTGGTGAGCTGCTGAAAAGGCATGGAGTTACTGTATTCAGACCTGAAAATATCCCTAACCGTACCCAGATTTTTGCAAGAGACATTGCATTTGTTATTGGCGATACTCTTGTAAGATCAAATTTAAGACATGAGAACAGGCGAAAGGAAACTGTAGCCATTGACAATTTACTTGAGCGAATAGAGAAAAAAATAACACCTCCACAGGAAGCTTTGATAGAAGGCGGAGACGTTGTTTTATGGAATGATTATGTTTTTGTAGGTCAGGGCGAGCGAACAAACAAGGCAGGCTATGAGTTTCTTAAAACTGAGCTTAAAGATAAAAAAGTTGTCCCCATTAATTTAAATGTAACGAATGAGGGAAAATCAAGCATCGTGCATTTGGACTATGCCTTTCAGCCTGTAGGAAGAGATTGCGCCATCATCTATGAAGGAGCGTTCCCTGTGAAGCCGCAAATTATTTATGACATTTTCGCAGAGCAGAATCTGATCAAGGTTACGCAAGAGGAGATGTATGAAATGTTTCCCAACGTATTTTCTATCTCAAGTGAAATAGTTGTAGTGGAGTCAGGATTTGAGCGTTTAATAAGTGAATTGGAGAAAAGGAAAATTAAAGTTGAGCGCATTGAGTACAGCAATATTTCTAAACTTGGAGGTCTGTTAAGATGTTCCACATTACCGTTGAATAGAGACTAGGCTGGAAGTTAGCGAGAACGAGAAAGGAGAACTTGGCCAAGAAGATGATCCGCCCCTACCACCCTTCTGACAAGCAGGCCCTCGTTGAGATTTTAAAACTCAACGTCCCCACTTACTTTGATCGAAGGGAGGTTGCGGAATTTGAAGAATATCTGAAAGAACACCAAGCCACCTACCTCACCATTGAGCATGAAAACAAAATTGCGGGTGGAACGGGGTACCTGCTCACGGATAACAACACTATCGGTCATGTGCGGTGGATATTTTTTCATCCTGATTTTGCGGGTCATGGTTTGGGTGGTGATGCCATGAAGTATTGTCTGACTAAGTTCAGATCGGTGCCCACCGTTAAAAAATTGATCGTGACCACCTCTCAGTTAGCTTACCGGTTTTTTGAAAAATTCGGTTTGGTGCTCATCAAAACCGAAAAGGATTATTGGGGAAAGGGACTTGATCTCTATTGGATGGAGATGGGGTTCAATTCTCATTGATAGTAATCTACTCGTTCTTCAAATTCTCTACTGGATTGACAAAAGTGGCACGCCAGGCCTGCGAGCCGATCGTGACTATTCCGAAGATAATGAGTATCACGATACCAAGTACGATGGTAACAACATTCACTGACACGTGGTAAGCAAGTTGCTCAAGCCACAGGTTGTTGATGAAGTAAGCGGCCGGCACAGCCAGTAGGATAGCAATCAACAGCATCGATACAAATCCTTTTGATAAAAGATAGATGAGTGAAGCATTGCTGCTGCCCAGCACCTTGCGAATGGAAATTTCTTTTATCCGCGTTTCAGTGGCATAGGTCGCCATTCCCAAAAGTCCTAAACAGGAAATAGTAATGGCCAGAAAGGAGATGACACTCAAGATACTTACCAAATCACCAAACAGAATATCATAGAGTTTGTGCACTTCGGCATCGAAATCTTTGTAATCCACTTTAAGCGTTGGATTGATCTTTGCCCAAGCAGTTTCAACACTTTTACCCGCCTCTTCATAGGTACCCGTGTATTTTACCTGCAGCAGATTGTACTCTTCCGGATTATAGATCAAAGCCAATGGTTCCATCTTCTCCATCAGCATCTGATGATTGTAGTTTTTCACTATGCCAATGATTTGAGAGCGCGAAGAGTCCTTTTGAAGGATAATTTCTTCTCCAAGGGCTTCTTGAGGAGATTGGAAATGAAATGCCTCCACTGCCTTTTCGTTCAACACAATAAAGTTTTTATTGGAGGCTCCGTCTTTTTCCAAAAAATATCTGCCGGCAACCAAAGGGACTTCCAGATTCTTGAGGTAATCTTCATCGGTAGCATAGTAATTCAAATCAGTCCAGTCTTTTTCATCCAACGTGCGCTTATAGGATTCCCCATACATTTGCCCTGCGGCCAGTACATGTGAGACAGCCGTTACATTTTCAATGTTATTATACTTTAATAATTCTACTTTCAGTACTTCGGGTGACGTGGCGCTAAGCCCTACTACAATCTTCTTCTCCATATTAAATCCATGATCGGCACGGAGAAAGAGTTGCAACTGATCGAACACAACAATAACAGAAAGAATAAACACCAGCGAAAATGTGAATTGCAGAACAAGTAATGTTTTGCGCAAGCGCATTCCTGAAAGGAGTCGCATCGAACTAAGTCCTTTCAAAACTTTGATGGGTTGAAATCCACTGAGCACCACGGCTGGGAAAATCCCGGCCAGGATACCAACGAAAACAGCAAACACAATAAAGGAAGCGAATACAATGTAATTGGCTTCCAGATCCCACTTCAACATTTGAGCAAAGCTCAACTCCAACATTAATGGCTTGAGCACAATAAGCAGAATCATGGCTCCTACCAAGGCGAGCAAAGCCACAATTACCGATTCCGAAAGGAACTGCACAAAGAGCTGCCAGCGCATGGCACCTGTCACTTTGCGCACACCAATTTCGCGTGCCCGGGTAAGTGAGCGTGCGATGGATAAATTAGTAAAGTTGAAGCACGAGGTAAGCAACACAACTCCGGCCAGCCCGATAAAAAAGTAAACGAATATCCACGGCAAAAAGGGACCAATGGGATTATTGATAAAGGCGCCAGGCGTAATGGTCATCAGCGACTGAAATGAATATTTTATTCTGCTCTGCGTGTCGGGATTGGGAAGCTTGCTAAAATGTTTCTTTTCGATCTCGGTGAGATGGCTTTGAATGTCAGCTGTTGTTTTACTCTTTTCCAGTAAAACATAAATCCATCCGGCTGTATAGTTGTACCAGTTATCAAGATTTTT
>Ga0075163_10012614_pt1 | contig 11004 bp, 8 predicted proteins | sample JI1023141ADNA_FD_71478 | JGI IMG/M metagenome (GOLD analysis project Ga0075163, IMG submission 71478) | Wastewater effluent complex algal communities from Wisconsin, to seasonally profile nutrient transformation and Carbon sequestration -... | ecosystem: Engineered > WWTP > Effluent > Algae...
CACGCGTCACTAAGCACCCACCAACATCCCCATCTGTGCGCGCGCCCGTGACCGCGCGTCCATAGATAGAGGCGTGCCAGTTCCCTCGCGCGAGTTTCTTCGGGCTTCCAACGGCCGGGCGACGAACCCGGGCTGGTCTCCCCCGACGTTCCCCGCGCGACCCGAGCAGCACGCCAAAGCGGTGCGCGGGCCAGGTGGAGCAATCCATCTGCTCAAAGAAGCGTGAGCGTCGGCTCACATTTCCGCCCACCCACCGCCGTTGTGATCGTGCCGCGGAACTGCGTGTCGCGAAGTGCGCAAGCACCAGCAACACGCACGAGACCAGCCACGCGCCCAGCGGAATCGGATTCTCTTCCGTGCCACTGACCTGTCCTCAGGCCAGTGTCTTCGCTGCGCCCGCGAATCCCACCGAAAGAAAAAAACAAGAGCGAGCCCGATGGCCCGCTCCTGCATCATTCACAACGTCGCCGATCAATCTCTCAGCACCCACCCTCAAAGTGAATGAGGAAGTACAGAAGATCATCAATCGTCACGCCGCCGTCTGGCGTGCCCAGCCCGCTGCCGTTGTCGAGGTCGGCCGCCGTCGATCCTTCCTCGAACGCGACGAGGAAGTACAAGAGGTCATCGATCGTGACGGCGTCGTCCGGCGTGCCCGTGCCCGAGCCATCATCAAGATCCGCAGGACACCCGAGCCCGACGTAATGCTCGTCATTGCCCAGATTGATCCATCCGATATTCTCGCCCCACGCAAATCCGCGCAGTCGGCCGGACTCGAACCGCGGCCGATTCACATTCGCCGCGAGCGCCCAGCCAAAGTTGATCCAGCCCGTGTTCTCGCTCCATGCGAATCCGCTCAGGTCGCCAGTGACCGCGTTCTTGTTGACGCCAAAGTCCGTGCCATTGACGTTGGCGTACGACACGCCGTTGGTGGGCGACCCATCGCCGAAGTTGATCCAGCCGAGATTCTCGCTCCAGCCAAACCCGGAGAGGATCGACGCGTCGATGCGAAGCCCCTCCGCGCCATCCGGATTGCCTGCATCACGCGTGTTGATCCAGCCGGCGTTCTCCGACCAGCAGAACTTGTGCGAGGCGGAGATGTTGGACCCCTGAGCGAGCGCGACGCCCGACGCAAGGCACAGGGCGATGCAGCCCACACTCGATGTCAGAAAAGTTCGTTTCATGAGGTTGCTCCGTTGGACATCATACAGGACGTGTCAAGCCCAGCGGAACGCCCACCCTTTGCCGGTGGGCGTTCCCGCCAGGACCGCAGGGGGGCTTAGTACGAGAAGTTGGCGTTGGGGTTGGTCGAGCCCAGTTCGTCGGCCGCACTGGCGTTGCCGTTGACCGCCGGCGACGCCGGTGCCGTGGCGTTGACGATGGCGGCGTGCGCGTTGTTGGCCGCGACGACCCAGTTGGTCGTGTTGCCGGCACAGGTGTTCTTCACGATGAAGTTGCCCGAGCCGACCACGTCCATGCCGCGCGGGTTGTTGGTGCAGTTGTTCCCTTCGAGGCGTGAGTTTCCGCCCTGGAGCCGGATCCCCGCGGCCAGCCCGTTGAGCCCGTTGCCCACCGCGAGGTTGCCCATGACGAGACTGTTCCCGTTGGCGATGATGCCGTTGTCACCGTTGGCGCGAGCGGCGCAACCGACGATCGTGGAAGTAGCGCCCATGACATATCCGTGCTCTCCGTTGTCATCGCTGATGCAGTCGCGGACCATGGCACCCGTGCCGGTAGTGAAGCCAACGTCGCCGTTGTTGCGCGCCACGCAGTCGCGGACGAGGGCGGACTCCGCGACAAAGATCCCATTGGTGGTGTTCTGGAGAGCGGTGCACCCCTCCACGGTCGCACCGTTGCCGGTCACCCAGATACCCGTGAGATCGTTGAAGGAGGCGTGGCAGTTGCGGATGGTCCCCGTGCCGATGATGATCCCCTGCCCCGTGTTGTTGAAGGCGGTGCAGGATTCGACGATCCCCGAGAGGAGTGCGATGCCACGGCCGGCGTTGATGCTGGTGTGGACGTTCTCGATACGGACGGCGCTGTTGCCGGCGGTTTCAAGGTCGATGCCATCCTGATCCCAGAAGCGAATGCTGCCGTTCTTGATGGTGACGGAGTTGTAACCGCCGATCGACGAGCGAATTCCGTCGAGCGAGCCGTTCGCGCCGAGCAGGTCAAACCCGTTGAGGTCGATGGTGACGCCGCTGGAGGCGATCTCGATGCCCGACATGCCAGCGACACCTATGACGTTGCCGGTCAGGTAATACGAGCCACGCTGCGTGATCCTGAAGACCGAGTCCGCATCGCCGGGCGTGGTGGCGGCGCTGATGGGGATGCGTGGTTCCACTTCGGTCAGCGTTTTGTGCGTCGCGACGATGGGACCGGCGGCGGGCTGCAGAGGGCCGGCGTGCGCCGCGACCCCGCCCGCGATTGCAACCAAAGTAAGAGCAAGCAAGGAAGACGATCGACGATTGCTGAGCATTCCAGAGACTCCTTGATGTGCCAGCCCGACATGGGTGGCGATCAAGGACGCGGGACTTTCGTCGTCATCGCGCCACGCGTTCTCGCGGTGCATCACGCTTTGGAAGATGCGTGGCCGCTCGCGGCGATCATCTGCGCGCTGATGAGTTGCAGCGCCTGACGCCATTCGTCGAGGCGATCCGCGCTCGCGCGGGCTCCGAGTGTGGCCCGCATCGCGTCGATCAGCAAAGTCACGACCAGGTCATAGTGCTCGGGCTTCGCGCCATACGCCGCGTGACGCTGTCCCATTGCGGCGAGCATCGCGGCCGTCTCGGCGGGCCTCTCGAGGTTTCGCACCACCGCGTCCAGAGCGCTCAGGAGTTTCTGCGATTGCGACGCTGCATCGCTCTTGAACATGGGTCGCACCTGTGGAGCGGCCTCGAACAGTCTGCGATAGAAGATCTCGACAAATGGCGTTGGCTCTGCGCGCAGTTGGTCGTACGTTTCGCGCAATCGCTTCACAAGTTCAAGATCCACCGGGAGCAGCGCGAGCGGATCACGGGCCTTGGGGACGGCTATCGGATGTCGGTGAACTGGCATGGCATAACTCCTCTCAGAACACACACTCGAACGCGGAAACTCGCGTCGCCACGCGCACGGGCAATCGCATACCGGGTGCGAACGCACTTCAAGGCGGCGGCGTGCCGTCCGCGCGTGCACGCCACAGCCGTTCCTCGGCATCGCTTTCTGATATGGACCTGGTGCCTCGATGGCTCGCGAGAACTGCCACAATGTGTGCGGCCGCCGCGCGAGTGCGAGGATGGTCCGGGCCAATGGCTTGTGCGAGCAGGGCGTACCCCTTCGACAGTGTCGCCTTCGCGTCTTCAACGAGTCCTGCTTCGGCCATCGCTTGCCCGAGATTCGCGAGGAACTGGCCCAACATCTCATGATGGACGCGGTCAGAGGAGTCTGCCCGTGCCAGGGCTTCTCGCGCAAGCACGACTGATTGCTCTCGCTCCCCCGCTCGAACGAGCACGTGGGCGAGTGCGACGGACGCGAGCGATGCTTCGGCACTGTCACGGCCGTGCAGCGTCGTCTGGGTCGCGAGAGTGCTTTGCAGCAAGGTCCGTGCTTCATCAAAGTGCCCTCGCTTGCCGAGAAGCACGCCCAGAAGCAAGGACGAGCGGAACGTGTCGATGTGGTTGTCGCCGAGGGCGGCGCGACGCCCATCGACGCACTGACGCATGAGCGCCTCCGCTCCTTGCAAGTCTCCCAAGTCTTCGAGGAGAGACGCGAGACGGCCCATTGAGAGCAGTGCGTCTGCGCTGGAGTCGCCCTGCGCGCGACGCACGGATGCGAGTTCAAGTTCGAACAACTCCTTGGCTTCTGCGAGTCTGCCCTGGTCCTGCAGGAGGACGGCGAGGTTTCCGAGCGAGCCTCGATAGTCGGCGTGATCCTCGCCTTGAAGGCGCTTGCGCCGTTCGAGGAGTTCGCGCCAGCAGGCCTCCGCCTTGGCATTGTCGCCACGCACGGCATAGAGCACGCCCATGTTGTTGAGCAGGCGCAGCGTGCTGGGGTCGTCGTCACCGACCGTTCGGCGAAGGCGTTCCATCGTGTCGGTCCAGACGCGTTCGCACTCGTCCAACTTGCCCATGCGCCGCAGCACGCCGCCCAGCGTGGTCCCGAGGCGGAGCGTGTCGCGATCGTCGGGCCCGTGCACGCGATGGGAGATCTCGAACGCCTCACTGACGAGGGCGTGGGCCTCGTCGAAGCGGCCAAGGGTCGAGAGGACGTTGCTGAGCACGCCCATGGTCTGCAGCGAGTCGGCATGCTCCTTGCCCAGGGTGGCGATGCGTGCCTCGAGCGCGTCGCGTAGCAGCGGCTCGGCTTCGGCATAGAAGCCCAGCGTGTTCATCGTGCCCGCGAGCCTCTGGAGCAGGCGCGCGCGGAGGATGGGGCGGTCGGCGAACTGCGTGCGAATCGACGCCGCGTATCGGTTGAGCACGCTTTCCTTGAACGAGGCGATGGCGACGGAGGTGAAGTTGACGCGTGAGGCGCTGTTCTCCCAATCGCGGAGGGCATCTTCGACGGCGTCCGGCGATTCGAGCAAGGCGGAGCGCTTGATTGACTCCTTGATCGATGCCTTGAGCGTGTCACCCAGCAGTTGCATGTTCACATCGCGCAGCAGGCTCTCCTGGAACTCGGTCACGATCTCGAGGTCGCGCTCTCGTTCAAGGGCGGCGTCGCGGGCGATGGCGGCGCGGTAGGCAAAGATGCTCGATACGACCACGCCACCAATGAGCAGCATGACCGACGTCGCGAGTGCAGCCGCAAGCGGCTTGTTGCGTTTCGCGAAGCGGAGTGTCCGCTCGATCGCGGTGGCGTGCCGTGCGATCACGGACTGGTGCGCGAGATACCGGCGCAGATCGGCGGCAAGGTCTGCCGCTGTGGAGTAGCGCCGGTCGCGCTCCTTTGCCATCGCCATCGCGATGATAGCGTCCAGATCGCCTCGTGCGGCCGGGCTATGTGTCGAGACTGGTTGTGGTTGCTCGTTCGTGATCTTGTTGATGGCAGTCGGAAGTGTGTCGCGTGAGAGATCGTGGGGCGTGCGATCCGCCACGAGTTCGTACAAGAGCACGCCGAGCGAGTAGACGTCCGTGCGCACGTCAACGTTCGTCGCGTTCGTGCACTGCTCGGGGCTCATCGCGTTGAGGGTGCCCATGAGCGATGGCCCGCTGATGGCGGACGTGAGAGCGCCGCCGTGGGGCTCGATAGCGCGTGCGATGCCGAAGTCGATGACGCGTGCGCGGCCCTCGTGATCGACGAGGACGTTGGCTGGTTTGATGTCGCGATGGATCACGCCGTGCTGGTGCCCGTAGTGAACGGCGTCGCAGACGAGCGCAGCCATCTCGATCCGCTCGCGCAGGGAGAGGCCGCGGCGGCGTGCGAACTCGGTGATGGGCGTGGCGTCGACAACCAGTTCCATGGCGAAGAAGGGGACCGCCGCACCGTGCCCGAGTCGCGCCGTGCCGGATTCGTAGATCTGCGCAATGCCGGGATGCTGCAGGCGCGCGAGGGTCTCGGTCTCGAAGCGGAAGCGTGCGTATGCCTCGGAATCAAGAAGGCTCTGGTGGAGGACCTTGAGGGCGACGCGTCGCTTGGGCTGTTCCTGGACGGCTTCGTACACAGTGGCCATCCCGCCCGAGCCGAGCACGCCGATGACGAGATAGGTGCCGACGGCGTCGGGCATCGCGAGCGGCTCGTTGAATCCGCCGCCGAGCGCGGGCGCGTCGAGGAAGGCATCGGCGCTGGCAGAGGCGGCGAGGAGGGCCAACACGCGTTCGCGGAGCGCGGGGTCGTTGATGGTCTGCGCGTGGACAAATGCGGCGCGCGCCGCATCGTCCTCTTCCATCGCCCGCGTGAAGAGGGCGTGCGCCTTTCTGGCAAGGTCAGCGGGCATCGCCATCCGCGGTGTCTCCGCTTGAAAGACGCTCGAAGAGCCACGCACGCGCGATCTGCCACTCGCGGTCCACGCTGCGGCTGCCCATGTTGAGTGCGGCGGCAATCTCGGGGATCGAGAGCCCGCCGAAGAAGCGAAGTTCGACGATTCTTGCCTGGCGCTCGCTGAGGGCGGCGAGTTCGGTCATTGCCTCGTCGAGCGCGACGAGGTCGAGCCCGCGCTCTGGTGCGGCGATGTCCAGGCCCTCGATGCTGGTGGCGCGGTCTGCACCGCCACGCTTGAGGGCGTGGCGCTCGCGGGCGTGGTCGGTGAGGATGCGCCGGATGATGCGTGCGGCGATGGAGAAGAAGTGGAGGCGGTCGTTCCAGTCGACGTTGCGCTGGTTGATGAGGCGGATGTAGGCCTCGTGGACGAGGGCGGTGGGGTTGAGCGTGTGCCCCGGGCGCTCGCCACGCAGTTGGCTGGCGGCGAGGCGCTTGAGATCGTCGTAGATGGCGGCCATCAGTCGCTCGGCGTCCTGGGCGTTGCCGAGGGCGGCGGCGCGGAGGAGGATGGTGATATTGGCGTTGGTCGTGTTCATGGTGGTCATCACGTCACCTTTGCGCCGGGCGCGGTCGTTGGATCATACAGGAAGGCCGACGGGTCAAGGTGCGGCGGCCCGTATGAGGACGCGGAAGGTGCGAGCGGATCGCGCCACAGGAAGCAGGTACCGACCAAAGGCCGATCGAAGTGCATGGAGATGCGGTCCCGAAGACGTGAACAAGACAGAGGCATGATGAGAAAGTTCGCGTCGGCGGCGGGGCGGTTGGAAACGAAGCCGTTCTACTTCGGAGCCTCGTGCCCACACTCCGGACAGCGCGGAGGGGTCCATGGGTAGCCACAGTTGGCACAGAGGCCTTGGCTGATGCGATTCGCGACGCGGGCGGCGGCGAATCGGTCGCGGAGAAGGGAGAATGCGCACGCGAGGAAGCCGAGTGCGGCGAATGCGGCAAGTGAGTTGTGCACGTATCCCCAAGGGCGTAGTTCGATCTGCTGGCCACCTCCTGCGCGGAATAGAGCCACCTCCGCACGTGAATCGCCCCGCTTGTCGGCCCACCGATTGCCGATCCGGACACGATCGGCTGGTGTTGTGGCACTGTTGTCGTACGGAAACACCTCGATGCGCACGTCGAGCACGTTCCTAGTTGGTGCCCACAGACAGGCTCCGTTGTGCCGGCGCACAATGAACATGGCGTTTCCTATCCAGTTGCTGGAGTTGGGGTCGGCCAGTGTGAACTGGCCAGTCGAGCCCGTGATTGGGTAGCATGGCGGATCAAAGGTGCCGCGCCGCCTTGGTGCTTGCATGAGACCCACAACAACGAAGTCGATGAAGAGAAAGAAGCTCAGCAACAGCAAGAGCCACTTGCGAGATCGTGTGGAGAGGTGCCGCACACAGGATAGTAAGGAGCCTGCTGCATTCTGCGCACGTCGCCGTTAGATCGCGCCCACGAGGTCCGCGATCTGCACGGCGTTGGTGGCCGCCCCTTTGCGGAGTTGGTCGCCGGAGAGGAGGAGGCAGAATCGCGAATGGCGGCCTTGCGAATCGGGCTTGTCGCATGGGTCGGGGCGGATGCGGCCGACGAGGACTTTGTCCTGGCCGCTGGCTTTGAGAGGGGTTGGGAAGGCGTTGTTGGTACGGTCGTCGACGAGCGTGACGCCGGGCGCGTCGGCGAGGGCGGCGCGGAGGTCGGCCTCGTGCGTTGGGCGCGATAGTTCCACGGTGACGGCCATCGTGTGCGCGCGGACGACGGGGACGCGGACGCAGGTGGGGGTGATGCGGAGTGAGGGATCCTGCCAGATTTTGCGTGATTCGTCGATGATCTTGCGTTCTTCGCCATTGGTGCCGTCGTCGATGTTGATCGCGGAATCATGGCTGAAGACGTTGAAGGCGCAGGGCTCTTTGAAGACGCGGGGCGATGAAGATGCACCGGCACCGACGAGCGAGGCGCGGGCCTGGGTGTGCAGTTCGTCGATCGCCTCGAGCCCCGCGCCCGAGACGGCCTGGTAGGTTGCGACGTCGATGCGGCGGATGCCAAAGGCGCGGCGCAGCGGCCCCAAGGCGACGAGGAGGAGAATGGTGGAGCAGTTGGGATTGGCGATGAGGCGCGCACTGCCTCGTGGGTTGACTGTGGCGCTGTCCAGAACCTCTGGATTGATCTCCGGCACGACGAGCGGGACGCTGTGGTCGAGGCGAAAGGCCGAGGAGTTGTCGATGACGGTCACGCCTTGCTCGAGGGCGATGGGTGCCCATCGCCTGGAGAGATCGGCGGAGCCTGCAAAGATGGCGAGAGAGGCGCCCTCGAACTCGCGTGGTGCCACCTCGCGCACCACGACGGAATCGTGCGCATAGGTGATGCTGGTGCCGACGGATCGTTCCGAGGCGAGGGCGCGGATGCGCGAAGCGGGGACGCCTCGGTGGGCGAGGATGTGCAGGACTTCACGGCCGACTGCACCCGTGGCGCCGAGGATGACGATGGGGGCGTGCGCGTTCATGGACAAAGCAACCCTTTCTGCGCGACAGCGGAGCGAGGGCGGGAGTTGGAGGCACGCTGGGAGGCATCAGCAAACTGATCGTCGCCATCGTGGACGAGCGTGCCGTGATCGTGGCCGAGGGCGGCGATGGTGAAGTGGAGGTGCGCATCGCGGGCGAAGCGCACGGCCTTGTGCTGCACGATGCTCTCGGGGAGGGCAAGCACCGAGTCGTAGGAAACGCATGCAAAGCGTCGGGCACGCGCCGGATCGGTCGCGGGATCGCGGTCGTAGACGCCGTTGACGTCCTTGAAGAGGATGCACTGTGCCCAGAGTTTGGCGGCGATGAAGAGGGCGGAGAGGTCGGAACCACCTCGGCCCAGGAGCGTGGCGCGGCCGAGTGCGTCGCGGCCGACAAATCCCGGGACGACGAGGACGGGGCGATCGACGAGCGAGCGGTTGATGGCGTGGGTGTCGATGGACTCGGGCGACGCGTCGTCGGCGCGGCCTTCGGTGCGCAAGGAGATCGCGCCGGCATCGAGGGCGGAGGCCGGAATGCCCGCCTGGAAGAGCGCGAGCGTGAGGAACGCGACGCTGGTTGCTTCGCCGGTCGCGACGAGGGCGGCGACGGAGGAAGGGTCGTGGAAGTGCGATTGCTGATTCTCGAATGTTGCGGCCTTGGCGAGGAGCGCATCGGTCACGCCCGCGAAGGCGGAGACGACGGCGATGACTCGCCGGCCTTTGGCGAGTTGGCGGCGGATTTCGGCGACTGCCTGCGGGAGGGAGTCTTCCGTGGGGAGGATGGAACTGCCGAACTTGAGGACGATGGTGTTCTGGCTCACGCGACACCTCCGGAGAGGGCAGGTGTGGGGGTGGCGTTGGTGTGCTCGAGCGCGGCGGCGATGGCTGATTCGAGATCGAGGATGATGTCGTCGGGCGACTCGAGGCCCACGCTGAGGCGCACGAGGCCATCGGTGATCCCGACGCGGCGGCGGAGTTCGGGCGGGACGTCGGCGTGGGTCATGCTGGCGGAGTGGGTGATGAGCGTCTCGACGCTGCCGATGTGCTCGACGAGGCGGCAGAGGTGGACGGAGTTCATGAGGATGCGGCCTGCATCGAGCCCGCCGACGAGTTCGAAGGCGACGACGCCGCCATGGAAGCCTCCGATGTGCTGGCGACGGGCGAGTTCGGATTGTTCGAATGACGCGAGGCCCGGGTAGTAGACGCGCTCGACGCCGGGGTGCTGCTCGAGCCATTGCGCGACGGTGAGCGCATTGCGTGAGTGTTCACGCAATCGCAATGGAAGTGTCTTGATGCCACGAGTGGTGAGCCAGGCGTTGAAGGGGGCGATGATGTTGCCGGTGCACTTGCGGACGAAGCGGAGGCGATCGAGGATAGCTTGATCGCGTGTGGTGACGACGCCGCCGAGCGCGGTGCTGTGCCCTTCGATGTGCTTGGTGGTGCTGTAGACGCTGACGTGCGCGCCGAAGTCGAGGGGGCGCTGGAGGATGGGCGTGAGGAAGGTGTTGTCGACGGCGAGGACGACGCTAGCCTCGTTCGCGATCGCGGCGACGGCTTGAAGGTCCGTGAGCAGAAGCGTGGGGTTGGAGGGTGTCTCGACAAAGATGAGTTTCGTGTTGGGGCGAAGCGCAGCGCGAATGGCGGAGGGGTTGGTGGTGTCGACGAAGGTGCAGGCGATGCCCAGGTCGGCGAGGAGGGTGCGGAAGAGGCGGACGGTGCCGCCATAGAGCGCTTCGCCGACGATCGCGTGGTCGCCGGCCTTCAGGAGTGCGAGAAACAAGGCGGTTTCTGCGGCGAGGCCTGTGGCGAAGGCGACGCTGGGCGGCGCGTCTTCGAGATCGCCGAGCACGGCTTCGAGTTCATCGACGCTGGGGTTGGCGACGCGGGAGTACGTCGGGCCAACATACTCGCCGACGCGGTCTTGCGTGTAGGTGGTGCTCTGGATGATCCCCGGCACGAGCGGGCCTGTGCGGCGCTCGTGGGACTTGCGCCCGAAGACGGCGATCGTGTCGGGATTGCTCGAAGATGGTGTGGCGGTGCGGGTGACGGAACGATTGGATGGGCGAACGGACATGTCGTGAACTCCTCACGACATCAAGCATTGGCCACGCCGCGGTTGCGGCACCCAGTGGACGTACGTCGAGCACCGCGGTGTTGGCGGCGAGCGAACGGACGAACTGTGCGGGGGTGACGCCAAACATTGGCGTCGGTTTGCTGGGCGTTTGCGAGGGAGTCCCCTCGAAAGCGTCCCGGCCGCATCGGTCCCCCCGCTGGGGTAGGCCTCGGCACCGCGACCGACGTTGTTCGTCGGCTCGGTTGCCGCCCGGGTCAGAAAACTGCCCGGGACTCTTGATGCTGGCAGGAGTGTAGCGGGAGGTGGTCGCGCGTCAAGTGGACAGCGGGAGCGCGGGCTTCGGCGGCCTTTGGGCCTAGGAAACGCGATATTGCGTGAGGCGGTAGTAGAGTTTGCGCTCGCTCATGCCGAGCATGTCGGCGGCCATCTTGCGGTTGTCGCCGCTGCGACGGAGGGCTTCCATGATGAGTTCGCGCTCGAAGACGTC
>Ga0075163_10012615_pt1 | contig 11003 bp, 11 predicted proteins | sample JI1023141ADNA_FD_71478 | JGI IMG/M metagenome (GOLD analysis project Ga0075163, IMG submission 71478) | Wastewater effluent complex algal communities from Wisconsin, to seasonally profile nutrient transformation and Carbon sequestration -... | ecosystem: Engineered > WWTP > Effluent > Algae...
GTGAGTTGAAAACTGCCAGCCAGCGAACCAATCACCAGCACCCAGCCATCGACCAGCACGAACAACAGAATCTTGAACGGTGCCGACACCAGCATCGGCGACAGCATCATCATGCCCATCGACATCAGCACACTCGCCACCACCAGATCGATGATCACGAAGGGCACGAACAGGAAGAAGCCGATCTGGAACGCGGTCTTCAATTCGCTGGTTAGAAAGCTGGCGGCCAGCACATGCAAGGGCACCTCGTCGGGACTGGCATAGCCTTCCGAACCCGCCAGCCCGGCAAACAGCATCAGATCGTTCTCGCGCACCTGCGCGAACATGAAATCGCGTACCGGTTGCACCGCCTTCGGCCAGGCCTCGGCGAAACTCATCTGATCATCCAGATACGGCTGCACACCCTGCGTCCACGAGGCATCCGCCACCGGCGCCATGATCAGTGCGGTAATGAACAGGGCCAGCCCGAGCAGAATCTGGTTCGACGGCGTTTGCCCAGTGCCCAACGCCTGACGCAGCAGGGCGAACACCACGATGATGCGGGTGAAGGCTGTCATACCCAGCAAGAGGGCAGGCAGCACACTCAGCGCCGTCATCAGCGCCAGAATCTGCAAAGGCACGCTGATCGAATCCTCGCCGACCTGAGCCACCGTCACCGGCGGCAAATCCGCCGCGCTGAGGCCACCCGCCCATAGGCCGAGCCACACGCCGACCAAGGTCAGCAGCCAAACAGGAACAGCGCGGGCAAACGGCACAGACATGAGCACATCCGAAAGGGCTTGCTGGAGGATTAGCAAGCAACGTGCCGGGTTCGCAGGGGCGCGGAAAGCCAATGCTGGCGCGGCGTGTCAAGAAAGCCGCGAACCTAAACGCCAAAAAACCGACGTCAAAATTCCCGTCACAGGCAACACTGGAGCGACTGCTAGACTGCCGCCGCACGCCGAGGCAGGGGGCTTCGTGCGGCAATCAAGGAGAACAAAACATGCGCGGATGGTTGTGCAGTGTGGCCTTGCTGTTGGCGTCGCCAGCAGCGTTTGCGGAATACACCTTTCAGATCAGCAACAACACCGACTCGAAGATCGTGGCGGTACATGTTTCTGAGGACGGAAACACCTGGGGCGAGTTCAACATCGGCAGCGGAATCGCGGCCGGTGCCACCGCCACCATGCAGTGGGACGACAGCACCGATGAAAGCAGTTGCGAATGGTCGTTCATGGCCACCTTCGCCGATGGCAGCGAATCGGAAGCCGTGGATTTCGACTTCTGCGAAGACGAACTGGTAATCGAGTTCAATTGATACCCGCGACATCCTCTGGTGAATCGACCGATTCGCCAGAGGGCGGAGTGCCCTCTATGGCTTTGCGCGTGGCTTCGAGTTTGCCCACCATTAACTTTGGCGACTTCACCGACGCCTTGAATGGCAAACGCGTTCTTGGCAATTTCTACCTCAATGCCAAGAATGCCCCTGTATGCGTCGGGTGCGAGTTATGCGTCGGGTGCGAGTGATGAAGTAACCCCTCCCGTCGTCATGCGCCCACTTGGCCGAGCTGTCACGCGCTGCATCCAGTGCGCAGTGGGGAAGGTCCATTCATTCGTTGGATCGTGATGCTTACTCCGTCGCTCGTTGAGGCGCATTGGCTCGATCAGCCAGAACCGTTGGATGACCAGTGCACCCACGGAGCAGTCTTGCTGTCGATTGACGGGCACAGATTGGTTGCGCCGCAAGGCGGAGAACGTACCGTATCTTCCGCCGCCCTCAATTTGCTCCGCACGTTGGTGCATGATCACACCCTCGAGTCGCCTGTCACGGAAGGTGGGCCGCTCTTCCCTTGCTGTGGGTTCAACGTTTGGGTGGCCGGTGAGCGTTTCCGCGTATTGATCTCCGGCTGCCCAGCCCGAGAGGGGCTAACGCGCGCATTGCCGACCCATGGCGATATTCAGGAAACCCCAAAACGCCACCAAACGGACGATGGCGAATTGACGTGCGTGAAAACCCTGTTTAGGCTGCACACGCTTTCCCAATCATTTTGGACATTGGAGACGCTGATGAGCTGTGCTATGCCATTTCGACGCTTGTTTTTTGTGATCGGTTTGGGCTTTTTCGCTTTTGTCGGCAAGGCGCAAAGCGAGGAAGAGATCTATTCCCTGCTCGACGACACGGTGCCTGCCCGTGCCGCCGTCACCACCATGCGTCAGCATGCCCCTGGCGTGGTGCTGGCCGAAAGCTACGTCCAACCCAAGGTGCAGGACATCGCCAAGGCATCGGTCAATGTCTACAACCGCCGAACCGGCAAGCTCGAGCTGAACATTCCCGGCACGCCACTGCCCGTGGTCAGCATCCGGCACTTCGATCCCGTGGCGGGTTTCACCACCGGCACCGGCGGCGAGCTGATCATCGACCCATCGGCGGCCGACGCCGATCTTGAGTACTATGCCTACGGTGTCGCGCAAGGCATCGAAGTGACCGTCTACGCCAGCAAAGGCCATGTCTCGGCAGCCATCCAGATGAACGGCACCTACTACAGCATCGATCCGGTGGAAAGCGGCCACGTGCTGCGCCAACTCGATGCCAATGCCTACCCCGGCGACGAAGTCGTCGAGCCCAGCTTCAACTTTGCCGAAAGTCCTCTGCCGCCCGCAAAGTCCGCCCTAAGCGCCGCGCCAGCGCAAACCCAACAGACCCTTCAACCGGAATCCACCGATGTGGTCACCGTGCTGGTGCTGTATACCCCCACTGCGTTGTCGTATGCAGGCGCGACATCGATACAAAACATGCCATCGTTGATGATCGAGCAAACCAATACCGCCTTTGCCAACAGTCATGTCAACACCGTGGTGGTGCAAAATGCAAACCCATCCGGACAAGCGATTCTGGTCGACTATGATGAAAGCCCGGGGATCACCGATGTTCTGGCGCGCTGGACTGCGCATCTTGAATATGTGAGGGACGACCCAACCGTTCAGGCATTGCGCGATCAGTATCAAGCCGACGTGGTGGCGCTTCTTACCGGCGACTTCGGGCTATGTGGCTTTGCGTGGGTGCAGCGCCATGCTGTTTGGGGTCCGGGGTTTGCGGCAACTGCGGCCAACATCAATTCCCTTTTCTGCGCGACCAGTCCATCGCATTACTCGTTCGCCCATGAGGTGGGCCATAATTTTGGTATGGAACATGACCGATTTGTCACGGACCCAACCATCGTTCCCTCATACCCATGGTCGTACGGCTATATCAAAAATATCACTGGAAATGCAGGGGCACGAACTTTGATGGCCTACGCGAATTTTTGCGTCAACAATTGCCCCGTGTATTTGCAGTATTCCAACCCCGAGGTGGGCTTTACCGCCTATCCCGAGCTGCCTTCCGGCAATCTGGTGCCTGACAGCTACGGTCATTACGAGTTCAATGCCGTCACCGTCTCGCTGGCCGCCAAACATATGGCAGAGTTTCGCGGGCCAATGCAGTCGGACCGCCTATTCCGTGCGGGCTTCGAGGCCTATCAGGACTATCCGCCTGCCGCGATGCCCAACCCATGAGCGCGGTATGTCGCACTAGCCATTTCGTTTGGCATCGCCTGCTTCTGCTGGCGGTGCTCAGCATGGCTCATGGCTTGGTGAATGCGCAGACCGCCGTGGTTGTCGATCTGGAAGTGCGAATGCAGATCAGCCCGGACAGCTATGTGCCCCCCGGCACGGTGGCCTATGTGGATGTGGAGATCATCAACCACGGGCCGGGGACGGCGGTGGGGCCGGAGGTCAATTCGTCGTCTTTTTACGACTGGCTACCGGCTTTGGGGAGAGAGGCGGGGTTCTGGATTCGATGGACGCCATCCACCACGCCGTGTTTGATGTATTACCTTCACGGCGATCCCTTTCCGGGCGATCCAGCCCCGCTGGCGGCGCAATTGTATCCACCGGCGTTGGCGGCGGGAGAATCCGTCACTTGTCGCGTGGCGATTGATTCAATGACCCTGATGGAGCACCGCTATGCCTTGAGTTTCACAGCGCTGGATGGCATGTATTATTCATGGCGACCGGGTGTGACGGACTCCAATCTCGCCAACAATCGGGCTGAATTGGAAATACGCTTCTCCAACTTGCCCGAAGCACTGGCCCAACCGGAAGTCATTCCTGCCACATCACCAGCGGCCTTGTGGGGATTGGTGATGTTGTTGGTAGCTTCTGCGAGTGCGGTGTTCTGGCGGCGGCGCTGAGGTCATTGACGAACGCGAGGACGACGTTTGATTGTCCATTCTGTTCGCGCGACTTCATACTCTGATTCTTGATCCTGATTAGCGCGACGTGTCAGCCCTGCGTGAGCAGTGAATGTTATTGCCCCTCTCCCACAAGGGGCGAGGGGAGCGACACATCGCGCTAATCACGTTCTTGGTTGTATCGGTCAAAACAGTATTGGGAGGCGTTTCACGAATGAACCGTTCAAACTGGATTCGCATAATAGCCCTCTGGTGGGGCTGCTTCTTTTTCGGCCCGTTGACTGCCCAAACTCCGACCAGTGTCGACCTGGAAGTCCGTGCGACCATCTCGCCGGGAACCTACATCCCACCGGGAACCTCGGCGGTGGTGGACGTGACCCTGATCAACCATGGGCCGGATACCGCTTTACTTCCTGAGGTGACGACCACGTGGATGCTGGCTCGCTTCCCGCCAGCGGGCTTCCGGATTACAGGAGCCACGTCGCCGCAACCCTGCGAATACTCGGATATGCATATCGATCCCCTGCCCGGCGATCCAATGCCGGTCTCCATTCAGCTTGACGCGCCACCATTGGCACCGGGGCAATCGATTACGTGTCAGCTCAGAGTCGAATCGATTTCGCTGATCGAGTATGGCTACACGCTGGGCCTGTCCGCTCTTGACGGTCGAGGCGGCTTCTGGCGGGCGGGCTCCAGCGATCCCGATAGCAGCAACAACCGGGTCGATTTCCAACTGCGCTTCACGACATTGCCCGAAGCACTGGCCCAACCGGAAGTCATTCCCGCCACATCACCCGCGGCCTTGTGGGGCTTGGTGATGCTGTTGGTGACTTCTGCGGGTGTGATGTTCTGGCGGCGGCGTTGAGGTTATTGACGAACGCGAGAACAAGGTTGGATTGTCCATTCTGTTCGCGCGACTTCAAAATCTGATTCTTGATCCTAATTTGCGCGATGTGGCAGCCCCCGCCATCTGTGGGAGAGGGGCAACAGCATTGGCTGCTCACACAGGGCTGACGCGTCGCGCCAATCACTGACTACTGCAATCGCTCTGAACCTGTAATGAGCCAGCGGTTCCGACTTCAACTCGACGTGTTCCCAGCCTGATCTCGCCCTCGCTGCAAGATCTCCGCAAAGGGCGTTTTGCTGGGTTCGCTTTCAGGTAGCGGGGTGTCGAAGCGGTGCAGGCAGGTGATGTGTTGCGCGGTGATGCCGAGGAGGAGGGTTTCGCCGTTGGCTTCGACCAGCAGCAGGCGTTCTTTCACGCCCAGCGAGAGGCTGTGACGGATGCGCAGTGGGCCTTGAGCGGCGAGGTTCATGCGGGGCATACGGCGTAACAGCCAGGCCAGCAGGAAGATCAGGCCCAAGACCAGCAGCAGGCTGAGGAGCAGTCCGCCGACGCTGCTGGCGCTGCCGATTTCCGCGACGCTGGCGGCGGGTGCGCTCATCGCAGGCGGCGCAGGCGTTCGGCGGGGCTGATGACGTCGGTCAGGCGGACGCCAAAGCGGTCATTGACGACGACGACTTCACCATGCGCGATCAGGGTGCCGTTGACGTAGACATCCAGCGGTTCGGCGGCGCCGCGTTCGAGTTCGATGACGGAGCCGGGATTGAGTTGCAGCAGGTTGCGGATCGGCACGCGGGCGCGACCGACTTCCAAGGCGATGGTGACGGGTACGTCCAGCAACACGTCGAGGTTGAGCTCGCCGGGTGCGGACGGGTCGGCGGACAGATTGCCGAACTCGGCGGGACTGGCGCTGCTGGAACTGAAGGGGTCGGTACTGCTCATGGCGACCTCGGTCTCGATGTCAATTGGGGGAAGGGCGACGCACGGACTGCACCTTGATGCCGCGACGGCCGTTGACGGCACCGAAGTCGCCGCGGAATACGGGCACGTTTTCGACCAGTAGATCGACTTGCTTGGGCACGTCGATGGGCAGGATGTCGCCGGGCTTGAGGTTGAGCAGGTCGCGCAGGGTCAGCGTTTTGCGCGCCAGGACGCTGCTGATCTCGACTTCGGTGTCGTGGATCTGGTTGCGCATTTCGGTGACCCAGCGGTCATCGCGCTCGGCACGGTCGCTCTGCAGCCCGGCGTCCAGTTGTTCGCGCAGCGGTTCCAGCATGCCGTAGGGAAAGCTGATGTGGATGTCGGCCATCACGCCTTCCAGTTCGACCGAAAACCGCGACACCACGATGTATTCGCGCGGGGTAAGGATGTTGGCGAAGTGCGGGTTGACTTCGGAGCTGACGTACTCGAATTCCAGTGGCAGCACGGGCGACCAGGCTTCCATCAGATCGGCGAACACCTGCTGCAGAAGCAGGTGGATGACGCGCATTTCGGTAGCGGTGAACTCACGGCCTTCGATCTTGGCCTGGAAGCGTCCACCACCGCCGAAGAAACTGTCGACCACGCCGAATACCAGCTTGGGCTCGAAAATGATCATCGCCGTGCCACGTAGCGGTTTGACCTTGATGAGATTGATATTGGTCGGTACGAACAAGGTATGCGTGTATTCGGCGAATTTGACCATCTCGATACCGCGCACCGAGATCTCGGGCGAGCGGCGCAGCAGGTTGAAGATGCCGATGCGGATCAGGCGGGCGAAGCGTTCGTTGATCATTTCCAGCGTGGGCATGCGCCCGCGCACGATGCGATCCTGCGTCGCGAAATCGTAGGACCGCGCCTCGCCGGGGGCGGCAGGTGCTTCGGTGCTGACCGCACCGGAGTCGACGCCATGCAGTAGGGCGTCGATTTCGTCCTGGCTGAGGATGTCGCTCACTGGGTCACAAAGCTCATGAAGAAGATGGCTTCCACACCGCCTTTGCCGGTTTCTTCCTTCAGCACGCGGTTGACCTCTTCCAATGCCGCCGCTTGAAGTTGCTCGCGGCCTTCTTTGTTGCGCAGATCGGCTTGGGTTTTCTGTGCAAACAGCATCAGCAATGCATTGCGGATGGCGGGCGTGTGGGTTTTGACGTTTTCCAGCACGGCGGGTTTGCGCGTCATCACCTGCACTTCGGCTTGCAAATAGCGCGTGCCACCTTCGTCGGCCAGATTGACCACAAAGGCCGGTTCCAGCGCCAGATATTGCGCGGGCTTGCTGTGTCCGCTGTCCTCGTCTTCCTCGTCCGCATCGTCGCCATGTGAGTCGCTGTGTTCGGCATCAGCCGCCTTGCCTTTCCCGCCGACCATGAAATAGGCACCACCGCCACCCGCCGCCAGGCCGACGATCAGAACGATCAGGATCAGGACAATCGGTTTGCCTTTCTTGGCTTCGGCGGGTGCTGCCGCGGCAGCGGCGGGTGCGGGTTTGGCGGCCATGACTTGCTCCTTGGAATTGCTGGCTCAAATGCAAAGGGTGTGCCGGAGTTCTGACGCGTGCGGCGGTGTGGTGCAGCCCCATAAAAAACAAATAGATAGCGGTTCTCGGCAGACTGAGAACGTGGTCTGTCGCCACGTCAATGTTTTGGCGGCGAAAAAATTGACGCCTTATCCTTAGGCCTTCGACGCGAGGATTCTCGGCACATCGCGTTGCGCCGGATCATCTTGATCCACGCGGCCCAGCGGGTTTGCGGACGTGGTGAATGCCGTTAAGCTGCGGCGCTCCGGGGGGTGACGGCGGCGGTGACGCGGCCAAAGCAAGGGAACTGTTTTGCATGGCACGCAAGTCGACCGATAGCCAGCCGATCACGCTGAAAAGCGTGTTGATCGCCATTTTCGCACTCGCCGCACTGGGCTGGTGGGTCTTGGATCGCGCGCAGTACTTCATCGCCCGCAGCATTCTGGTCGCCTATGGCGATGTCGAGTCGACTTTCCGCGCCGCGTGGTTCGAATGGGATGGCGATCTGTACGCCAAGGACTTCAACATCGTCGACGAGGAAACCGGCGAGACGATCCTGCACGCTGACTATGTCGTTGCCGAAACGCCAGGCTGGTTCTGGGTGGCGCGCAATCTGTTCACCAAGAAGCGCAAACATCGCATCAAGGTGGATCGCATCCACCTCGAATTGCTGAATGTACGCGGGCACGAGGAACTGCTGGACCCCAGCCTGGGCGATCTGGGGCCGTTCCCGGCTGAGGTGGCCTCACCGTTCGATGCCGAAGGCTGCAAGGATGTCTACCACTTCTCGCGCTACGACTACGAGGCCCTGGGCCTGCCGCCCGCGGAGCCCAAGCTGGTGTTCGATTACGAGATCAATGGCAGCGAGCTGGATGTGGAGGTCCGCTTGGAAGTGGCCGGCGTGTCCACAGTCAAAGCCACTCGCAAGGAAGAGTTGCTGGGCGGCAGCAATGCGCTGGTGCTGGATTACATGTCGACCGAAATCGGCGGCGAAAAGGTGGAGGTCATCGACGAGGGTTTCGTCAAGGCGCGCAACCAGTTTTGCGCACGCGCCGCAGGCATCGACGAGAACGCCTTCGTGCAGCGGCACATGGATGCCGTGCAGCGTCTGATGCAGCACTATGGCCTGCAGATGGATGCCGACAGCATGGCCGCGTATCGACGCTTCGCGCGTGACGGCGGGACGCTGGGCTTGAACGTGGCCTATTCACCGGCCTTGCCGTCGGAAGTCTTCTACGACGTACGTGGATCCATCGAGTCGCTGTCGCAGATGACGCTGCGCATGGAGCGCGACGAGCAGTCCGTGCTCACGCTGCTCAGCCCGGTGCGTGAGCGGCCCTTGGCAGGTATGGACAGTCGTCTGCCGACTTGGCTGCTGATGGAGCGCGAGCAGGCCGCGTTGGCGAAGCAGGAGGGTGAGCGTTCCGATCCATCGCCCGCACCATTGGTGACGCGCGCGTCCGCCGCTCCCAGTGTGACCAAACCCATCGAGCCCGCTGTCGTGCCGCGAAGCGAACCCGCCCGCGCCTCGGCGTCGCGCGACGATGACGACTGGATCGTGCGTGGACGCGATCCTGAGCAACTTGACTGGAATGCGCTGCGTCCCCTGGTCGGCAAGCAGGTTCGGCTCTACACCCAGCACGGCGGCGCACGCGTGGTTGAGCTGCTGGAACACGGTCCCGAGCAGCTCAAGGTCAGGGCGCAACTGGTCGGCGGCAATGCCGAATACACCGTGCGCCGTGCCCAGTTCCGCTACGCGCGGAAGCTCTGACGGCGGAATCCAGGGCGGTACGCCGGTCGCTCAAGCGCTCGGCATACCGAGCGATCAGGCGCTGTCTGAACGCAGCAGGTTGTGCAGGAACATCAAGCCGAAGGTCAGCATGAGCCCAAGCAGGCCGATCATCACCGTCAGGCCGAAGAACTTGCCGAGCAGCATGCTCACGCAAAGATTCACCCCGAACCAGATCCAGCCGCTCTTGCCATCGGCCTCCGCGATCCGATGGATCAGGATGGCCGTGGCGAACATCAGATAGAAGCCCGGACCCATGTGCTCAGCGGATCGTACGCATGGCGCGCATCAGTTCTCGAAGCCATTCTTGAACAGCAACGGCGTCGCCCAAGGTTCGCAATCATCGCCAATGCCGTTGCTGTTGGTATCCGGCTGCACGCCGTTGTCGAGCGGACGAATCGGGTTGAACACGGTCGGGCAGTTGTCCGAAATGTTGGGGATTCCGTCCCCATCGCTGTCATCCGTGGTCGGAATGCCGGAGTAGATCGTGGAGCCATTGACCGAGACCGCGCGCTTGGGAACGCAGCTCGGCTCATCCACCGGCTCGCCGCAGACGAACAGCGGATAGACGCCCGCTGACTGTGCGTCCTGCAGATCGGCCAACGGCATGCCGATTTCCGACTGCAGACACACGGCGCGCGCGCCGCCGCAGACGCTCAGACTGTCGCACACGCCCACGCCATTGATCGCGTCGACCGTGCTGGATTCACCGAACAAGACCTCGCCCGCACGCATCACCAGCACCACATCCTCGGGATCGGCCTGCAGAATCGCCGCATAGTCGCTGCGCACCGAGGCATCGAAGATTGCGATATCGGCGACGTATCCATTGTCGAGGCGGCCGATACGCGAGCCCGTCGCCGTCAGGTTGGCGGCATTGCGGGTGGCCATCTCCCACAGTTGTTGCTGGCTGAGTCGCTCGCCGAGATAGTCGCGATTGAAGTCATCCGCGCAGCGCAACTCGCGCAGCATGTTCATCGAGCCGGTAACGATCCAGTCCGTGCCCAAGGCCAATTCCACGCCCTCGGCATTGCCGATCCGCGCCGTGTCGCCATAAAGCCGAAGGTTGGATCGAGGACTCCAGATCACACCGGTTCCTTGCGCGGCCATCAGCGCGAAGTCCTCGCGCTTGAAGCCCAAACCCTTGCCAATAGCGGTGTGTGACTGGATCAGGTTCTGACCGCCGGTGCCGCCTTGATCACTGGTGCAGAGAAACTCGTTATGGGCTTCCGCATCGATGCCCTCGGCGATGATCGGCAAGTAAGCCGGATAGGCGGCGATCTCGGTTGAGGTGTCAATATCCGGGTAAGCACAACCACTGCTGAGCTGCAGGCCGGCACTGTCGCCCAGTGGAAAGGTCTGCCGGCGATGCGCCGTTAGACCCAGACCTTGATTGGTGGCGTTGTCCAGGTTGCGGATCAGCCCCGGCTGGCCACCACTGCTGGACGCAGACGTGGTGCCGGCGATCAGGTGGCGCAGTTCGTTCCAGCGAATCTGATTGGCGCTCGCGCCGCCAGCGGTAAGGATCTGTGTATGACCGCGTAAGCCTTGGCGCCAATCATGCCGCTGTTCGTAGCGCTCGCCGGTATCTTCCGCTGGCGCATTCTGGTTGAAGGTGATGTGGTCGTAACCATTGATCAGACCCGGCGAAATGACCGTCTCCGGACA
>Ga0075163_10012616_pt1 | contig 11003 bp, 4 predicted proteins | sample JI1023141ADNA_FD_71478 | JGI IMG/M metagenome (GOLD analysis project Ga0075163, IMG submission 71478) | Wastewater effluent complex algal communities from Wisconsin, to seasonally profile nutrient transformation and Carbon sequestration -... | ecosystem: Engineered > WWTP > Effluent > Algae...
GCCCTCGCCACCCAGTCGATCCTGCCGCTGATGGTGATCGGCCTGCCGCGGCTCTACGGCGCCTGGCACCACATCATGACCGGCCTCCTGCAGCACGGCGGCCTCGCCGACGACGTGCTCGACCACCGGCTGAACTCGCGCACCGTCTACATGAACCCTGTCTCGCGGTTCATTTACTGGAACATGAACTACCACGTGGAGCACCACATGTTCCCGATGGTGCCCTACCACCAGCTCCCGGCGCTGCACGAGCGGATCAAGCACGACCTGCCGGTGCCGAACGCCTCGATCGGCGAGGCCTTCCGCGAGATGTGGCCCGCCGTCCTGCGCCAGCTCAGGTACGAGGACTATTTCCTGAAGCGCGAGCTGCCGCCGACCGCGAAGCCCTATCGCGAGGACTTTCACGCCCAGGCCCTCGGCGCCTGAGGAGCACCGCCCAAGGGCCCGGAGTCGCGGCCGCCGCTGCAAGAGGCAGCGGCGGCCGCATCGCCTTCAGGTGAAGATGAAGTCCTCGGCGCCGAGCGTGAGCGAGCTCACTCCCGCCAGCCGGATCGTCCCGTGGCCGCCGATGTCGGCGAGATCGATCAGGGCGCCGAGCGAGTCGTAGCTGACGGCGTCGGCCAGGTGAACGCTGCTCGCGTAGCCGTCGAGGCGGATGACGTCGTTGCCCGACGCATCGAAGTCGGTGATCCAGTCGTCGCCGGTCACGTCGCCGAAGTGGAAGACGAAGGTGTCGTTGCCCGCGCCCCCGGTCAGGGTGTCGTTGCCGGTGCCCCCGGCCAGCGTGTCGGCGCCGCCGAGCCCGGAGAGACTGACGACGTTGACGAGGGCGAGCTTCGAGAAGTCGAGAATGTTGGCCGCCGAGGTCCCCTGGATTCCGACGCCCGACCCGTCGATCGTCTCGACCCCGGTGATCCGGCTCGACGCGGCAATGGTGACGGCGCCGTCGGCGGGGTCGACGAGGATACGATCCTGCCCGGCGCCGCCGTCGATCACGTCGGTCTGCGCCTGCGTCCCGCGGATGACGATGGTGTCGTCGCCGCCGCCGCCGCGCACCGTGTCGACGTTCGTGCCGCCGTCGAGAGTATCGGACGAGGCGCTGCCGACGAGGCTGTCGTTGCCGGCGAGCCCGTAGATGCCGGCCAGCCCGATCGTCGAATCGAAGCCGGAGAGGTCGAGAACGTTGGCGGCCGCGGTGCCGTGCAGAGCGTGGCCGTTGCCGTCGAGGATCTCGATCCCGCGCAGGCCGCTCGTCTCGATCAGCACCAGGTCGGCGGTGCCGTCGATCCTCAGCGTGTCGGTGCCGGCGCCGCCGGCGATGGTGTCGCCCTGCATCTCGGTGGTGCGCACCAGGAAGAGGTCATTGCCGGCGCCACCGTCGATCGAGTCCTTGCCGATCCCGCCGTCGATCGTGTCGTTGCCGCCGTTGCCGAAAATGGTATCGCCGCCGGCGAGGCCGTGGATCAGGTCGTTGCCGGCGCCGCCCGTCAGGGTGTTCGCGCTCGCCGTGCCGGTCAGGGTCAGCCCGGCCACCACCTCGTCCCGTCCCTCGACGACGATCGTCGCGGTGTTGGCGACACCGGCATGCGCGCCGTCGCTGATCTTGTAGGAAACCGTCACCGTCTCGGACTGGCCGGCGGCGAGGTCGCCGAACTGCGCCGGATCGAGAGTGAGGACGCCCGCCGCCGACAACGCGTAGGCGACCGTGCGGCTGCCGTTCGACGACGCGACCGTCACCGGCGTGACGACGCTCACGGCGTCGCCGTCGGGGTCGCTCGCCCCGGCGAGCAGGTTCACCCGCACCGGCGCCGCGTCCTCGTTGGTCGCAGGCGCCACGATCGGCGCGATCGTCGGGGCGCCGTTCAGGCTCTGCTGGAAGGCGACGTCGAGCCAGTAGTTCGTCGAGTTGTAGATCTGGGTCGGGAAGGTCCCCGGCCCGACCGAGTAGACCCCGGCCAGGCCGGAGAGCACGCCGTCGTCGCTGGCGTGCGCCGTGGCGAACCAGCCGTAGGTATAGGCGTAGTTGTCGGTCGTGCCGTAGGAGACGATGTAGGTGGCGTTCGCCGAGAGGGCCACCGCGGTCGCGAGCGTCGCGCTCTGCCAGCCGGCGGCACCGGCGGCGGAGGTGATCGTCGCCTGCCCGAGGCGCTCGCCCGCGGCCGTCCACAGCGTCAGGGTCCGGGTGTCGCTGTCGCCCGCATCGGCCGCGCCGCGATAGTAGCGGAGCTCGGTCACGTAGCCGTCGGCGTTCGGGCGGAAGCGCATCCCGAGCTCGTAGTCGGCCGGGTCGGCGGTCTCGACCGCGCCGGGCGCGGCGCCGCTCCCGAAGACATGCGAGACGTTGCCCGATTCGTCGACGTCGGTGACGCCGATGCTGAGCGCCTTGGTGACCGGCGCGGCGACGCCGTCGCTGGCGCTCACCGTCACCTGGTAGACGTTGTCGTGGTCTGCGTCGCCGGGCAGCTCGAAGTTCGGCGCCTCGGCGAAGGAGAGAAGGCCGGTCCGTGCGTCGATCACGAATCGCGCGGCATCGGCACCGCCGCTGATCGCGTAGGTGATGGCGTCGCCGTCGACATCCGACGCGGTGACGAGCCCGACGCTCGTGCGGTTCTCGGGCGAGGTGAGCACGGCGGGCGAGGTGATCGTCGGCGCGTGGTTGCTCGCCCCGTCGGCCGGGTCGAACGTGAGGTCGACCCAGTAGTTCGCCCCCTGCCAGCTCGAGTCGGGCATCCCCGAGCCGTAGCTGTAGACGCCGTTGCCGCCGCTCGCGCCGCTGACGGGCGAGCGGATGACGCCGTAGGGGCCCCAGAACGAGTCGTTGGCGAGCCCGTCGAAGGCCTGCTCGCGGTCCGCCCCGAAGAAGCCGGTCGACGCGACGTAGTTGTCCGCGGTGTGATAGGAGACGATGTACTCGACCCCGGCCTGCAGCGCGACCGGCGCCGAGAGCGTCGCGGTCTGCCAACCGGTCTCCCCGGCGGCCGAGGTGAAGGTGACCGTCCCGAGCAGCGTGCCGTCGGCGCGCCAGAGATGGCCCTCGCGCACGTCGGTGTCGCCCGCATCGATGCTCGAGCGCCAGTACTTGAGCTCGGTCACCTCGCCCACCCGGTCGACGGTGAAGCGCATGCCGAGCTCGACGGCGGCATTGTCGTTGTGCAGCGTCGCCGCGTCGCTCTTCGGCGCAACCCCGCCGAAGAAGCTGTAGGTGTCGGGGGCGCCGACCGTCATCGTCCGCTGGTCGGCGACGATGGTCGAGATGTTCAGGCTGTCGTCGATCGCCCGCGCGAGGATCGTGTAGTCGCCAGCGGCCGGCGGCTGCCAGGTGTAGCTCCAGTGCGCCCAGCCGTCGGTCGTGCTCGCCACGCGCCAGGTGGCGCCGCCGTCGGTCGAGACCTCGACCACCGCCACCTTGCCGTCGGTCGTCGCGGCGTTGCCGTCGTCGTCGGTCGCCGTGCCGGTGATCGTGACCGGCGACAGCGCCGCGAGGTGCTCGGGCGTCGCGCCGAGCTGCGCGGTCGCCGCCACGTGGTCGTCGGACGCACTCGCCCGCTTCAACCCCTGCGAGATCAGGAAGGCGTCGGACACGCCCGGCTGGATCCCCATGTCGGCGAACATGTTGATGGTGAACTGCTGCAGGTCGGTGTTCGCGACCTGCGCGCCATAGGGCGAGCTGTCATGCTGGTCGCTGAGGCCCCAGCTCCAGAAGGTGCTGCCGGCGCCGAAGACGAGCGCCCCGCTCTCGGCGCGATAGAGCGAGAGGTTGTGGGTGGCGGTGCCGGGGCTGACGGTATTGCCCTGGTCGATCAGGATGCCGTCCCAGGGAATCGTGGTGCCGGAGAGCTTGATGAGCCCGGCCGGCCGCAGCAGATCGTCCGGCGAGGTGTCCCACTCGTAGCCGAGGATGCCCGGGGCGATGTCGAGCTTGCCGCCGTCCGCGACGGTGGTGTCGCGCCAGACCCGCAGCGCGGCGTATTCCGCCGGAACGTCGAGGGCGCCGCCGAACTGGCCGGTGCCGTCGGGGCCGAAGAGCTGGCCGGTCAGCGCGTTCTCGCCACAGTGGCAGTAGGCGCAGAGCCCGGTGATCGGGTCGACGTCCCCCGGATTGCCGCCGCCGGCGAGCGGATTGCCGAGGAAGCGGACATCGCGCCACGTGCCGGTCCAGATGTCGCTCGGATCGAGGTTGTAGTAGTCCTCGGGTCCGGCGTTCGGGTCGGCGACCGCGACGGTTTCCTTGTAGCAGACGAGGGTCCGGTACTCGGTGCCGTCGGCGCTGATCGAGATGTCCCAGCGCGTCTTCCAGTAGCATTCGTTGCCGCTCCAGAAGAGCAGGTTCACGCCGGCGTCGCGCGCCGCCTCGACGTTGGCGCGCTGGCCGCCGGACCAGTATTCATCGTGGCCGACGGAGATGAACGCCTTGTAGTTCTCGAGGTAGGACGCGCCGAGCCGGTCGGTATCGACGCCGGAGATGTAGGAAACATCGTAGCCGTTCTTCTCCAGCCAGGAAATCGCGGCATAGTCGGCGCCGAACAGATAGTCCTGCGCCCCGGAGGCCCAGCTCTGCCCGGTGTCGGTGATGATCGGCCGGTTGTAGCTCACCGCGTAGGCGCGGTCCTCGTTGTAGGTGCCGCCGCCCTCGATCCGATCCCAGTCGATCCGGCCGCTCGGGTCGCCGTAGAGGTCCGGGCCGACCTCGCCGTTGTTGCCGCCCCAGCCGTTGTAGGCCTGCCAGGTGGTGTCGGAGGTCTGCAGCACGATGTCGTGGTGCTCGCCGTCGTTGCGGACGACGAACGGGATCTGGTTGGTGGCGCCGTCGATCGGATTGCCGTTGGCGTCGAGCCGCTGCAACCGGGCGAGGTAGACCCCCGAAACCGCGTCCTCGGGAACCTGCCAACTGTCGGTGACCGACCAGTTGCCGGCATCGACGAGCCCGCGCGAGGCGTCGTAGAGCGCCTCGGGCTGCACGGCCGCGTCGGTATTCGTCCACTCGGCCACCTCGCGGGCGCCGTCGCCGCCGTAGTAGCCGAGCCGGAAGATCTCGACCTTGTAGTCGCTGCCGGCGTCGTCATTGACGTTGATCTTGAAGTCCACCTGCGTCCCGGCGTTGACGCTTATGTCGGTGGCGAAGCCCTCGATCCGGTTGCTGTGCTCTGCGTCCCAATAGGACTGCGGAGCACGCCCCTCGGTGATGGCGTTCTCGTCGACGATCTTGTTCACGGTACCAGACTCCCCGAAAGCACACGAACAGCCGGGGGCGTCGGTTCCCTCAAACCCAAGGCGGCGATCCAACCATCGCCACCACCCCGTTACTATTACACAGCCTGGATTGTCTCACATTTTATTATGATGTCAAATGACTTTATGATTTTTACACCATTTACCAAATTTAATTATTTAAATTTACTCGTGGGGAATCCGGGGGCGCCGGCGCAAGGCGTGGAGCGTGAGTCGCGTCAGGGGGCCGGCGGCCGGACGAGGCAGGCGTCCAGCGCGGCGTCGATCGCCGCCTGGTCGAGGCCGCTTCCGATGAACACCAGTTCCTGGCGCCGGTCGCCGAACGGCGGCCGCCAGTTGCTGCGAATGCGCGCCTGCGCCTCGGGCTCCGGCGGCCAGTGGGTCCGCGGCATCGCCGCCCACCAGCGGCCCGTCGGGCGGACCTCGGCCATCGCCCCCGCGAGGCTCAACTCGAAGATGTAGTCGGGCTGGCTCGCCACCCAGAACCACCCCTTCGCGCGCATGACGCCCGGGAGCTTGCCGGCGAGGACCGCCTGCACCCGCGCGAGGTCGAAGGGCGCCCGCGCCCGCCAGACGAAGGACGAGATGCCGTACTCCTCGGTCTCCGGCACGTGATCGGCGAAGCCGGCCATCTCCTTCACCCAGAGCGGGCGGGTGCGGGCCGCCTCGAAGTCGAAGAGGCCGGTGTCGAAGACGCTGGCGAGCGGCACATCGCAGAAATCGGTCTCGATCAGCCGCGCGCCGGGATTGAGGCCGGCAATGATTCGCCGCGCCGCGGCCGTGCGCGCCGGACCGGCGGCCGAGACCTTGTTCAGGATCACCACGTCGGCGAACTCGATCTGGTCGACGAGAAGCTCGACGATGGTCCGCGCGTCGCCGGTGTCGCGCACCTCGCCCCGGTCGCGCAGGAAGTCGCGGCTTTCGAAGTCCGTGGTGAGGTTCACCGCATCGACCACCGTCAGCATGGTGTCGAGGCGCGCCACGTCCGCGAGGCGAACGCCGCTCTCGTCGCGGTAGTCGAAGGTCGCGGCGATCGGCAGCGGCTCGCTGATCCCGGTCGATTCGATCAGCAGGTAGTCGAAGCGGCCCGATTCCGCGAGCCGCCGCACCTCGGTGAGGAGATCCTCGCGCAGGGTGCAGCAGATGCAGCCGTTGGTCATCTCGACGAGCCGCTCGTCGCGGCGCAGCACGGCGGGACCCTCGGCGCGGACCAGGTCCGCGTCGATGTTCACCTCCGACATGTCGTTGACGATGACCGCGATCCGCAACCCCTGGCGGTTGCGCAGGGCATGATTGAGGAGCGTGGTCTTGCCCGAGCCGAGAAAGCCGGACAGGACGCTGACGGGCAGACGCGCAACGGACAACATCGAAACAAGAACTCCAGTACCATCGACACGCTAGCACGAGCGGTCGCGGACCGGCAGTCGGCCGATTGGCTATGGTTGACGGCCCGCGATCAGTTTCAACCGGAGCGGTTCGCGTACAAGGCGAGCGCGTCGTCCCGGAACGCCCGGCGCGAGTCGGGCCGGGTGTAGAACATGTGGCCGCCGGCATAGGTCACCTGCCGCAGCCGGTCGCGGGCGTCGGCGACATCGAGCTGGCGCAGGATCAGCGTGGTGCCGAAATAGGGCGTGACCAGGTCGGTCCGGCCGTGGGTGACGAGCACGCGGAGCGCAGGGTCGAGCGAGAGCAGGTCGGCAAGGTCGGTCACCGCCTCGGGCTGGCCGCGATGGCTGCCCCAGTCCCAGCGTCGGGTCACGTCGGCGTTCAGGAGCTGGTAGTCGCGGCTCGGCAGCCAGTCGAGGGTGTCGCGGTAGAGCTCGAGCATCGCGGTGGTGAGCGGCGCGGTCATGGCGTCGAGCACGGGGTCGCTGCCGCGGTCGCGGCCGGAAGCGGTGACGGTGGCGTCGTAGACGCTGGCGCGCAGATGGTCGTCGCGGCGGCTCTCCCGGACGAACTCGCCCGCGTCGATCCGCCCGTCCTCGCGCGCGACGGCGCTGCGATCGAGCCCGGTCAGCGCCGTCACCCTGTCGACGAGGCGGGCAACCGCGGCGGAATCGTGGACGCCGCGCATCAGGTCGGCGAGGAAGTCGCCGGCGGCGTAGTCCTCGGCTTCCCGGAGCGCCGCCTCCGAGAAGGCTCCCTCGGTTTCCATGCGCACCGCGGCGAGCGACGGCAGCAGCGTCACCATCGGCAGGGGCGCATAGTCCGGCTGCTGCCACCAGCCGAAATCGAGCACCGGCGAGACCAGGACGAGCCCGGCGACGCCGAGGCCGCGGTCGTCGCGCAACTTCTGGGCGACGAGCGGCGCGCGGAAACCACCGTAGCTCTCGCCGACGAAGTACTTCGGCGATCCGATCCGGTCGTTCGCGACCAGCCAGCGGCCGATCGCGTCCGCAAGGACCGCGGCGTCGCCCTCCACCGACAGATAGCGCCCGCGCAGCCGGCCGTCTGGATCGACGAGGCGGCTGAACCCGGTGCCGACGGGGTCGATGAACACGAGGTCGGTGAAATCGAGCCAGGTATCGACGTTCGGCACCGGAACCGCCGGCTGCGACGGGGCGATCCGATCGCCGTCGAGGGGCAGGATCCACGGGCCGACGACGCCGATGTGCAGATACGCCGAGGCCGCACCCGGGCCGCCGTTCACCAGGAAGGTGACCGGCCGCCGCGCCCGATCGGTCCCGTCGAGGGTGTAGGCGACGAACGCGAGGTCGGCCTCCTCGCGGCCGCTCGCGTCGGTGATGGTGATCGCGCCCGCCGTGGCCTCGAAGGCGAGTGTCCGGTCGGGGAGCGCGATCTCGTGCCGCGTCGCCCGCGCCGGCGGCAGGCGCGGCGCCGCCGGCCGCGCCGCGACGGCCGATTCGGCCGGGTGGCCGGCGGGACCCTGGGTCGCGACATCGTCCGCGGTGGCCGCGAGGGGCGCGAGCGCCAGCGCGAGCAGCAAGGCGACGAGGCGGGACACGAGCGGCATGAGCGAGGCGTTCCGATCCGGGCGGGCTGGACGGTGCCGGGGAAGCGAGCGCGGGCACACGGCCTGGAGGCCCGAGGGATACTGAAGGCTTTTCCCGCGTCGTTCAATGAACGATCCACCGGCGGGCGGACACGGTTGCGACATATCTCGACCGTGCGTAGTCAGGGGCCGCCGGTCGGCCTCGCTCGCGGCGCTCGACGGGGCCGGCAGCGGGCGCCGGCCCCTCGCATTCGCGCTCGCCGCTTCGTGAGGGCTCGAAGCCGGATCCGGCGACGGGATTGCGCCACGGTGGCGTTGAAGGCCGCTGAACGAGGAGCGACGAGAATGAAAGCTGGTTTCGCCGTGCGCGCGGGCATCGGCCTCGCGCTCGCGGTGCTGTCGCCGCTGCCGGCCCTGCCCCAGCCCGGCCCCGGCGCGGGCGGCCCGAAGCCGGTCGGGGTGATCTCGATCGAGCGCGAATCCGTGCCCTACACCGTGGTCCTCCCCGGCCGGGCGGTGGCGTTCGAGCAGGCCGACATCCGCCCCCGGGTCGAGGGCATGGTCGTCGAGATCCCCTACGCCCCCGGACGCGACGTCGCCGTGGGCGATGTCCTCTTCCGCCTCGAGCGCGACAGCTACGCCGCCGAGGAGACCGCCGCCGAGGCCGCGGTGTCGCAGGCGGAAAGCGCGTTGCAGGCGGCACGGGTCACGCTGCAGCGCTATCAGCGGCTCGAGGGCTCCGGCGTCACCCAGGAGACCGTCGACGAGGCGCAGGTCTCCGAGCTCCAGGCCGAAGCGACGCTGAAGAGCGCGCAGGCCGCGCTGCAGACCGCGCAGCTCGACCTCGACCGCACCGAGATCCGCAGCCCGATCGCCGGGGTCGCCGACGTGCCCGCGGTCTCGGTCGGCGCGCTCGTCACCGCGGCGCAGACCGACGCGCTCACCACCGTCACCCGGCTCGATCCGATCTACGTCGATGTGGCGGAGTCGAGCGCCCGGATGCTCCGGGTCCGCGACCGCATCAAGGAAGGCAGCCTCAAGCCCGGCGAGCAGGTGCAGATGACCCTCACCCTCGAGAACGGCAAGGTCTACGATGCCACCGGCGAGGTGATCAGCCCCGGCGTCCTGGTGTCGCAGACCACCGGCACCCTCAACATCCGGGTGAGGTTCCCGAATCCGAACCGCGACATCATGCCCGGCCAGTTCCTCCGCATGGAGGCGACGCTCGGCACCACCGACGGCATCCTCGTGCCGCAGCGCGCCACCAGCCGCAGCTCGACCGGCGTCCTCACCGCCTTCGTGGTGCGCGACGGCAAGGCCGTCGAGGTGACGCTGACCGACGCGGGCAGCCACGGCGACGCCTGGATCGTCACCGACGGGCTCGACCCGGGCGACTCGCTGATCGTCGACGGGCTGAAGAACCTCCGGAACGGCGACGCGGTGACGGCGGTTGCGGTGACGATCGGCGACGACGGCCTCACCCACCCCGTCGAGGCCGCGCCGGCAGAGGCCACCCCGGAGCAGGGCGCGCAGCCGGCGCCGGGCAACTGACCCGATGGCCCGCTTCTTCATCCACCGCCCGGTGTTCGCGATGGTGCTCGCCATCGTCACCATGCTCGCCGGCGCCTTCGCGATCACCCGCCTCGCGGTATCGCAGTATCCCGACATCGCGCCCACGACCGTCCGGGTGAGCGCGACCTATTCCGGCGCCACGGCGGACGCGGTGCAGAACTCGGTCACGATCGTGATCGAGGACGCGCTCACCGGCCTCGACGGCCTTCTCTACACCGAGTCGACCTCGAGCGAGGGCAAGGCCTCGATCACCCTCACCTTCGACGAAGCGACCGACCCGATCGAGGCGCAGAACGAGGTGCAGACGAAGATCCGCCAGGTCGAGAGCCAGCTCCCCACCAGCGTCCAGACCCGGGGCGTCAGCGTCACGCACTCCACCTCGTCGATCCTCCTCGTCGGCACGCTCGTCTCGACGGACGGCACCCGCAAGCCGGTGGAGCTCGGCGACATCCTGACGAACAGCGTCGAGGACGCGGTGCGCCGCACCGAGGGCGTCGGCGACGTGAACGTCTTCGGCTCCGGCTACGCCATGCGCATCTGGCTCGACCCGCTGGCGCTCGCCCGCTACGCGCTGACGCCGAACGACGTGGTCTCCGCAGTCGAGGCGCAGAACACCACCGTCTCGGTGGGCTCGCTCGGCGCGCTGCCGGTGGTGAAGGGCCAGCAGTTCACCGCGACGATGACCGCCCAGAGCCAGTTGAGGACGGTGGCCGACTTCGAGGGCATCCTCCTCAAGACCGACGAGGCCGGCGCCTCCGTCACCCTCGGCGACGTGGCGCGCGTCGAGATCGGGCAGGAGGGCTACGGCTCGGACTCCCGCTTCGACGGCCTGCCCGCGGCAGGCTTCGGCGTGAACCTCGCGACCGGCGCCAACGCCGTCGACACCGCCGCGGCGGTCCGCGCCACGCTCGACCGGCTGGCACCCTCCTTGCCCTCGGGCGTCGAGTTCCGCATCGCGCACGACACCTCGCCCTTCGTCGAGGCGTCGATCAAGAAGGTCTACGAGACGCTGATCGAGGCGATCGCGCTCGTCTTCCTGGTGATCCTCGTCTTCCTCCAGAACTGGCGCGCGACCTTCATCCCGATCATCGCCGTCCCCGTCGTGCTCCTCGGCACCTTCGCCATGCTCTGGGGCCTCGGCTTCTCGATCAACACGCTCACCATGTTCGCGATGGTGCTGGCGATCGGCCTCCTCGTCGACGACGCGATCGTCGTCGTCGAGAACGTCGAGCGGCTGATGCGCGACGAG
>Ga0075163_10012618_pt1 | contig 11002 bp, 3 predicted proteins | sample JI1023141ADNA_FD_71478 | JGI IMG/M metagenome (GOLD analysis project Ga0075163, IMG submission 71478) | Wastewater effluent complex algal communities from Wisconsin, to seasonally profile nutrient transformation and Carbon sequestration -... | ecosystem: Engineered > WWTP > Effluent > Algae...
AAAGGCAAGGTATGGAAATACAAAGCGGTCGTAATAAACACCCACCAGCCATTTGGCATGCAGGCGATATTTCAATCCCCAGTAAATTCCTCTTTCATTTACGTTTCGGGTAGCCTCTCCAAATCCGTTGCTATAAAATGCATGATAGTTTCTGGCATAGTCTCTTACAACCATGCTCACATCAAGCCCTCTGCCCAGGCTACCTACCAGGCCAGCTACACCGGCATGGCCCCCGCTTTTGCTGATCGCCCCTTCTCCAAAAAATGAAAAGTTCTGGTAGTTGTATTGGCCGGCTATGCTTAAATTCTGATTTTGACTTCCATTAAAGTCGAACTGGTTATATATAGTAGGTGACCGCAGAATGGGAATCTGATATTGGATGGTGGTGGCTAATGCTCCGAGTTCCCAACGACCCGATTTCTCTTTAAATACAACCGAAGCACCCAGCATATCTTCTCTGTTGGTTTGCTTGTTTGCCAGTTCGCCTGCTGTGCGGTGAAAACCGGTAATGTTGATCGAAGAGGCGAAGTTTTCAATAAAATCGTTGTCGATGGTGTCGGTTGCGTTCAGAATATTGCCATCTACATACTTGCTGCTGGCCATAGCGGTTATTTCGAATTGTTTGATCGCAACGGTGGCAGCCCCTCCCCGAAAGTACATACCCTCCAGAACAGAAGTATATGGCCTGAGCCCTATACTGCTGCGCCTTACCGTATTTACGGGTTCGGCGCCCTTGCCTACCGCAAAACCAGCAGAATACACCAACCCCTGACCAAACATGAACTGGTAATCTCCAACCAATATTTTTCGGAAAATGCCCTTGTTCTCCAACATGATATGTGCCGACCAAAAATCCATTCCATACTGTTTTTTAGAAGGTGACCATTTTAGTTGCTCGCCCGGATCTTTTTCACTTGTAAAACCAAAACTGAAATCTCTGGGATGGCTGATTCTGTACCGTGTAAAAAGTTTATACGGATCGCCCTGGTACCTGCTTGGAACAGTTCCACTTGCTGAAGGTTCTGCCTGGCTATACCCTTTCTGTGCTTCCAGGGTACGGCCAACCCGCATCAGGATACTGTTGTTCTTTTCGTTTTTTATGCGGTTCCATAAGCTACGGTTATCCTGGTTGAGGGGTGTTTCATCAACCACCACAAAAGGCATAAGTGCGTAAATGGTTTGTAAATCAAAACTCTCAATAGACTGGAGCTCGTATACAGAAATAAGCCGACCGTTTTTTTGCCGGTGCCTTAAGAAGCGCTGTACTTGTTCCTCACTTAATATGTAGGTATTCCTGAGTTCTTCCGGTGTGGCGGTATTGAGATCCAGCGGATTCGCATACAGGAGCAAAAGTTGTTCGTACAGGTCTTCGTAGTTGGCATCTGAAGACTGAAGGTTAAATAGGTTTTCGACAAATGCTTCTACCTGTATCTCAGGCCTGGGGTAGGTTTGAGAAAGCCCTTTTCCATAACAAAAGAAAAGGCCAAGGATAAAAAGGAAACGCTTCAAAGCCGGTTATTTTGAAGGATTTGTTTCTGCGGGCTTACCCGTAAAGTTATAATGAATGCCGAGGCTGTTTGTCCAGCCGAGTTGCGGGTGGCGAGCCACAGCATAGTTAAAGACCAGATTACGCCATTCTGCTCCGAAACCACCCGAAATCTGTTGAGTTTGGGTAGTGAAACCGGTGCGGATGAAAAACTTTTCTACAAATTCATATTCCAGGCCTGCACGGAACAGAGCGTCGAGATCGAGATCCTTTTGAACTTCGGCCATCAGCTTTACTTTGTTGTTGGGCAAAAAGGTAAGTCCGGCTTTAGCAATGGTGGGTATTTTTTCGTCCTGAAATTCAGAAGCTTTGGTTTGGCTTAGGTTGGAAATGGAGGCACCGAAGTGGAGTTTTGGCGTCAGTTGTGCCAATCCGCCGAAGTTGAGAATAAAATAATGCCGGGTTGCAAAATCTGTGGCTGCCACCTGGTACCATTGGGCCTGGAGCCCCAGTGAAGCAATGCCAAATGTTTTGGCCCATCCGGCCATGGCCCGTGTTTGATTAAAAAGATCGGCACCAAACCGGGATGCACCTACTGCAACCACCCCATATTTACCTGGATTGCTAACCGCCGAGAACGAAATCTGGTTGAGCGCCTGGAGGTTATATCTATGATCGAAGGCGATCCCGATACCGCCATTTTTGAGCCAACCCAGTGCACCTACATTGTTATGTAATCCCCAAATATCGGTCTGCATGGTTCCGATCTGGCCCATTCCCAGCGACCTTGGGCCCATATTAAAACCATCATTACCCGCTACTGCCCGGTATGCAGTGGAAAGGAATGTGCTGAACAATAGTACTTTAAAGCCAGGTAATGGTATTTTCAACTTGTAATAGAAATTTGGAGTGCGGCAATTTCAGGTCAATTTTGCTGTTGTGCAACGATTTCTGCCAAAAGATTACATGGCAAGGGCATAGAAGTTTATATGCCTTTTGTTCCTCCCTTTCTATGGGTATTTTCGCATTTCTGAATCCTGTAATGCTAAGACTACTAGCTATTTGGGCCGTTCTCAGCATTGTTGTACCAAATGTGAGCGCACAATGGAGAGCCCCAAAATACTCAAACGAGTTTCTATCTATTGGAACCGGAGCAGCGGGTATGGCACTATCTGGCGCTCAAACAGCTGCTGTTGAAGATGTTACTTCGGCTTACTGGAATCCGGCAGGCCTTACCAGCCTCAGCAAAAAGAATGAAATTGGGTTAATGCATGCCAGTTATTTTGCCGGAATTGCCAATTTCGACTATGCCGCCTATGCCACCCGGATCGATTCCCAAAGTACACTCGCCGTTTCTTTTATTCGCCTGGCCGTAGATGATATTCCCGACACCCGATACCTGATCGACAATGGACAGTTGGATTGGAGGCGGATATCTTCGTTTTCTTCTTCAGATAATGCATTGTTTTTTAGTTATGCTCACAAGGACCTATTATTCAAAGGCTTATCTGCTGGTGGAAGTTTTAAGGTTATATATCGGAATGCTGGAAAATTTGCCAATGCCTGGGGTTTTGGACTCGATGCCGGATTGCAATACAAGGTCAATACATGGGCTTTTGGCCTCATGGTGAGAGATGTAGCCACCACTTTTAATGCCTGGACCTATAACACCACCGAGCTGGAGCAGGTTTTTAGCCAAACCGGAAACGCAATTCCCGTCAGTTCTGTAGAAATTACCCTGCCAACCTGGACCTTTGGTGTTTCCCGACAAATTCCGGTTTGGAAGGAAAAAATAGGAGTGAGGCCTATTGCCGATTTTGCAATGACCTTCGATGGTGAGCGCAACACCCTGATTCATAGTTCGCTTGTTTCTATCGACCCAAGGTTTGGGCTTGAACTTTCGGGCTATAATTTGCTTGCATTAAGGGGCGGAATCGCAGGGTTTCAACAGGTGAAAAACTTCGAAAACGGCAAAGACTGGCGCTACCAGATCAATTTTGGCGTAGGACTAAAATGGAAGGCCATTGCCATAGACTATGCTATGACAGATCTCGGAAACCAGGCCGAAGCCTTATACAGCCACATCTTTAGCCTGAAAGCATCGTTCTAAACCACTCATAATATGCTGAAGTTTAATTTAATATGTTTTTTATCGGTTTGGTTGTCTATTGTGGGGCTAGCCCAAAATGCACCAACTTATCAGGATTGGGTAAGGCCAAACCAAACGTATGTAGAAATTAAAATTGCAAAAACGGGTGTCTATCGCCTGGATGCCGGCACTTTAGCTCCTCATTTCGCCAATATACAGACTCTTAATGTAGCTGGTTTTCAGCTGTTTCGACGAGGTAAAGAGCAGTCGGTTTTTGTGAATGCCGGTAGTGATAATTTTTTGGATGGATCGGACTATATCGAGTTTACTGCATTTATGAACGATGCGGAGGCCGAGGTTGAGATGTATCAGAAGCCGATGCCTGCTTACAATAAGTACAGATCTTTGTTTAATGATACTGCCCACTACTTTCTTACTTACACGCCAGCTTTAGACGGAAAGCGGGTAGAGAACCCAGGTTTGAATAACCAAACCTCAGTACCATTTGAAACCTACCACTGGCGAAAAGTTTTTTACTTTAATACCAACAGCTATGCTCCCGGCAAAGGGTTGAGAGGCAATGCCACTTTTTCTTCCTACATGAGCACGGGCGAAGGCTGGAGTGGGGGTGCATATTCCACTTCTACCGCACAGGCCAATACACCTGGGTTTACGGGTGGGTCTTCTTATATTCCGCTCAATGGTATCGTAAACCTATTTGCTGGTCCTAAAATCAAGTTTGAGTTGCTCGTTTCCGGACGCCAGTCGGTCAGGCATCCCATCAATCTTTTTATGGGTGTTCCGCATAGCATCGTCGATACTTTTTCTTTTCAGGGAATTGGCGCCTATCTCTTTAGAAATGAGGTAGATCAGAGCCTGGTGCAAAACAATCGCCTTTCGGCCTGGCCTATTGCCAGAGCCACAGCCAACTTATCGGTATCGTATGCCGCTGCTTCTTATCCGGCAACTTTCCAAATGCCTAACGGCCTCAGCTCGCTCCATTTTGAACTGTTGCCTAATCCTTCAAATTATTCCAGAATAAAGTTCGACAATCTGGCCGCATTGCCAGCCTTATACGATGTAAGCGATCCTTTAAATCCGGTTCGGATCAGTGTTGCACTAATCAATGGTGCTTATACCGCTGGTGTGTCCAATACTGCGGTTCCCCGGATGATGCTTGTGCAAAACGCACCCGAACTGGTGGCTTCTGTCCAAATCAAAAAATGTTCATTTACGGCTTTCAACCCCTTGCTGTTCGACTATATCATTGTGAGTCATCCTGCTCTGAGGCGGCCATCTGGTGGTTATTCCGACCCCGTTTCGGCCTATGCCGAGTATCGGTCTTCTCCTCAGGGTGGTTCTTATAGAGTTCTCACCTTAATGATGGAGGAAGTATACCAGCGGTTTGGATACGGAGACCGAACACCTCTTTCGGTACGGAATCTGGGCGGATTCTTCATCCAGAATCAGGTAAAACCAAAAGGTCTATTCCTCATAGGAAAGGCGACGACGGTAAACAGAAGATTTACGCCAACTTACGGAGCCAATAACCTGATCCCCACCTTTGGTGTGCCTCCTTCTGATAATGCTTTTGCGGTTGGACTGGGAGATTTGGACAGAACGGTTTCTTTCCCGGTGGGTAGGCTTGCCGCCACTTTACCAGAGCATGTGGTAACTTACCTCAATAAAGTAAAGGAGACAGAAGATTTTAAATACGACGATTTATGGAAAAAGCGGGTTTATCTGATTTCTGGTGGAGTCAACCAATTGGAGCAATCTTCTTTTACCAACCTGGTAAATGAAGGTCTCAGGCCAAGGTTGCTATCTAAGTATCTGGGTTCCAGGGTAGGTACGTATAACAAAAGCTCAAATCTGACCGTAGAACCGGTTGATATGCGGAACGTGTTAAATGAAGGGATTTCGCTGCTAACCCTTTTTGGCCATAGTTCCCGGGATTCGCCCGATGTAGAAATCGGAAAGGTCTCCAATCCGGTTATGGGCATCAACAATATTGGCAAATACCCGATGGTAATTGTGAATGGTTGTTTTTCTGGAAATATTTATGAAACCAGCGGCTCATTGAACGAAGATTGGATTCTGACCCCGAATAAAGGTGCCGTGCTCTTCCTTTCCTCTACAGACGAGGGTTTTTCTGCACTTCTTCGAAGGCACATAGAAATTTATTATAAAAAGGCATATCAGGATTCTGCCTTATTTGGCGAAACCGCTGGTAAGATTCAGCAGGAAGCCATGCGGGAGTATTTGTCTTCCTTATCCAGCGACCCACAACTGGATTCGTCGTTTATGCACCAGTTTGCTCTGCATGGCGATCCTCTGGTTCGAATTTTTGCAGCTAAAAAGCCAGATTACAAAACCAGTAACGGTGAAGTATTTATTGCCACACCAAATGCCAATGCAGGATCCCCGTCTATCAGAATAGGAGTGATTGCCAGCAATTTTGGTCGTTTTTCTGGCGATACAGTTACCATTGGGGTCCGACGGCGCTTTTCAGATGGATCTTCCAATATTTATCTTTTCCAAACGGCTCCTCTGGCATATAAAGATACGTTTTATGTGGATTTGCCTCAAAATGAGGGTTTTGTGTATTCTGGAAATACTCGCCTTGAAATCACCCTCGACTTTCAAAATTTGGAAGACGAACTAAACGAGACCAATAATATGGGTGTGATTGAGATTTTTCTTCCACCTACAGGTATTATTCCTTTATTCCCCAAAAACTATACGGTAGTTAGTAAAAGGGAGGTTAAGCTAACGGTTCAGTCTACAGATTTGCTAACCAATGCCCGAAAGTATATTTTTCAGATCGATACCTCTGCCTCTTTTACCAATAGTGGCGCTTTTATGCAGTCACCGGTTATTCTGGGTGGTAATATTTGTTCATGGAATGCTTTTTTGCCTTTTGATAAAGACAGTACGGTCTTTTTCTGGCGGGTTCGGTTTGCAGATCCGGTAAGCATACAAGATACTGCCTGGTATACCCAAAGCTTTGAATATATTAAAAACTCCCCGAATGGCTGGGCCCAATCTCATTTTTACCAGTTCAAACAAAGTGAAGACAACGGGCTGGTAAAGAACTATGTAGAGCGCCGATGGAGTTTTCCCACGCTGTCTCGCTCTTTAGATCTATTTGTTTCGGGTGGCAGCAGGCAGGGACCATTATTTTATAATTTTAGTTTGGATGGAGTACCCTATCTCCAGGCCGCCCTCTCCACTTCCGACTGTTACAGAACCGGATATAAAAGGTTATGCGCCATTCACTTAAGTAAATGCTCCCTGCTTCCTGAGTTTTGGAACTACTATCCACCAGAACTTTTCTACCTCGCCGGATGCGGCAGAGTTCCCACTTCTGTTAATATTTTCGAGTTTTCGGAGCTGAACAATGGGAACACCATGAAAATATATTTTCAAAAATATATCAATGAAAAAGTACCCGTTGGCGACTATGTCATTCTGTTCCCGGTAGATTCGGTTCCGATGAGTGTGGTAAGGCAGTATGCGGCTCCGGTTCTACCTCTGATTGGGATCAATTCCACTGCATTGGATCCGGTAGAGAATGGAAATCCATTTATTATTTTCGGGCAGCGAACCGAATTGCCAAGTCCAGGTGCTGGTACTTTGGTGCTGGCTACCGATCCCACCATTCCCAAAAACAGGCAAACCATTCGCCTGCAACGCACCGTATCCTCGGCCTGTGCAAGTGGTACCGTTACTTCAACCAAAATAGGGCCAGCCTCTAAATGGTTTTCGCTTTTTAACAAAATGGGTAATATTGAATTACCGCCCAAAGACAAATTCAAGCTCCAGCTTATCGGAATTGATCTGAGCGGGAAAGACTCTGTGTTGGTAGAAACCATAACCCAATTTCCATTTAGCCTTGATTTTGTAAATGCAGAACTATTTCCATTTCTGCAGCTTAAGGCATATTTCGATGATTCAACCTACTATACACCAGCAACCATTAAGCGATGGATGGTTACCTACGACGGCGTGCCGGAAGGCGTAATTAATACCGGAATATTTCCTTCTGGCACCTATACCGGAAAGGCGGTCCCGGAGGGCGATTCCCTTCAGTTTGAATATGCCTTTACCAATATTTCTCAGAAGGCTTTCCGGGATTCGGTAAAGGTTCAGTTCTCGCTCAATGGCGAACCGGTACAGGTAAAAAATCTGGGGCTACTGCCACCCGATTCAACCGTTCGGTTTCGGTTCGATCGGTTTTCGACCCTGGGCAAACCAGACAATAACCAACTGCTGGCCTATGTCAATCCTAAACTCCAACCAGAAGAGTATTACGAAAATAATGCCCTCAATGTGGCATTTAAGGTCAATAAAGATGTTACAAACCCAGTACTGGATGTCACTTTTGATGGCGTCAAAATCATGAACGGCGACTTTGTTTCCAGCACACCGGTGGTGGCTGTTGTTCTCAAAGACGAAAACAAGTTCCTGATCAAAAGCGATACCGCCGGAATGGTTTTGCTGCTAACCCGCTCTTGCACAGGATGTTTAGCCGAAAGAATTTCTTTTACCTCGCCGCTCGTAAAGGTTTTCCCGGCAGGCAAAGACAATATGTTCAGAATTGAGTATCGCCCCGAAAAACTCGAAAACGGAACTTACCGCCTGGCAGTACAAGGATCCGATGTAAAGGGAAACCGGTCTGGCTCCCAATCTTATGAAGTTGAGTTTAAGGTGTTGGATCAGAATACGATAACCAATTTCTACCCTTACCCAAACCCTTTTTCTACCTCGTGCCAATGGGTTTTTACATTGACCGGCGAACTACCAGGAGATTTTAAAATTCAGATCATGACGGTAACCGGCAGGGTAGTCCGTGAAATTACCAAAGCAGAGTTGGGTCCTTTGCGGATTGGAAACAATATAACCAGCTATCGTTGGGACGGAACCGATGAGTATGGCGACCGGCTTGCCAATGGGGTTTATTTATATCGGGTGGTAATGAAAGAGGCTTCTACTTTTGCACATCGTGCAACAGAGGGCGATCATACATTTACGAAAGGTTTTGGCAAACTGTATATTATACGGTAGGTCTCTGGTATTCAGTTGTTTATACATTGCATTTGCTTTTTTTGGAGTAGCACTGGCTGGTACCCAAAAAGCAGCCGCCCAAACCAGAATTATCTACGGTACTGCCAAAGATGGAGCCACTGGCAGGCAAATCCCTTTTCCTCATATTTTGGTAGATGGTGGAAAGTTGGAAGGTTTCGGTGATATGGAAGGCCATTTTACCCTAACTATTCCGGCCAACTCAAGGCATCTTACGGTTAAGGCATATATGTTTCTGGAGGCAGAACTGGATCTTGGCCAGGCAGATTCGGTGGTGGCGATTTTGTATTATGCGCATCCGTTTACGTTTCAATCTATTACAGCCCCGGCCACCAGAAAACTGATCCAGAGTCTTACTGCATCCCGTAGCAAAATAGATCCCCGGAAAGAGTCCAACTATCAGTATTCCAGTTATAATAAGCTGGTGATCACCACTGGTTATATGTCGGCCCTAAAGCTTCATATGGATCATTTGTTGGGTATGTTTGGCAGAAACCGGCTCACCTCGTTCGGCAGCGAACACCATATTTTATTGATGGAATCTGCTGGAAAGCGGTATTTTAAATCACGGTTTCAGCAGCGGGAAAGTATTGTGGCTTCAAAAATTTCGGGGATCAACCGGCCGCCAGCCATAACATTAGCATCTGGTTTTGAGCCCCTTAGTGTGTATGAATCATTTCTTAGGATTGGTACCCGGAAATACATTTCTCCCCTGGCAGGCAGGCCAAATAAACGGTATATATTTTTTGTGCAGGATACCATCCGGCTGGATTCTCAGGAAATATATGTGGTTAAGTTTAACCCAAAGTCGCTCAGAAACAAAGATTTGCTTCAGGGCTTTCTATACATAACGAAGTCTCCGGTAGGGGTGGTTGGTTTCCAGATGTGGCCTGCTTTTGACAATGAAAGTACATTTAGTATGCTTCAGCAGTGCGAGTTACTGCCAAGTGGTCGGTGGTTTCCGACGCAGATCAAAACCACCTACCAGCGAAGCCGCCTGGGAGGTTTGCGAATACCGGTAGAAGCCTCTTCAAAAACCTATATTTTTAATCAGGAATCTATGGCAGGGAAGCCACACCCGGTCTTCGACGAAGTGGTATTCGATTTCCAAAAAGATTCTCTTGATACAGATTCGATTTTCCCTGCCACGTTTCGGCAAGAGCGCCTTACGGTAAAAGATAAAAGTACCTATTCTTTTTTCGATCGGGTGGGTTCGCTTGATGCAGTTGACCGTTACCTTAATTTCGGGCAGAAACTCATGGCAGGCCGGATTCCATTTGGTCGTGTCGACCTTGTTTTCAGAAAGGCCATTACGGTGAACGATTTTGAAGGTCTCCGTTTGGGAATTGGTCTCCAGAGTACCGAAAAATGGTCTGAAACGCACCAGGGTGGGGGATACCTGGCCCGAGGTCTGAAAGATGAACGAACCAAATTCGGATTGAACTATCAATATACTTTCAACCGAAGGCATAGTTTAGGAGTTGCCTATCAAAGCGATTTATCAGAGCCTGGTATTCAAACGTTTGCATACAATAAGGTGCAATATCCAACTGAGGCCTTACGAAATATCCGGATTCCACGCTTTGATCTGATCCGCCATGGAGAACTTATCCATACCATGCGGTGGGCACCCAACCTCATCACCCGGTTGGCCGCAGAGGCAGGTTACCGGCGCTATTTGTACGATTACAAATTTTTACCCGATTCCACTTCCAACACCATCAACCTGGCCGAAATAAAGGGGACACTGCGGTGGACATCTGGTGAGCAGTTTGCCCGGTATGGGTACGAACGTTTTTCATTAGGAAACCCATATCCGGAGTACTGGCTTCAGATTTCACAAGGGATACCTGTAGTTGGGCAGCGTTCTTATGCCTATACCCGTATCGAAACTAAACTTCAGTGGAGCAGACGTTTACTTGGCTTCGGAGAAATCGGGATTCAAATTTCATCCGGTATTGTATATGGTTCTATCCCTTACCCACTTCTTTTTTCAGCCCGGGGTTCTTTTAAAGACGTTTCGTTGCTTTCATACAACAGCTTTGAGACTATGCGGTACAATGAATTTGTGAATGACCGGTATTTTCAGGTATTTATTTCTCAGAAATTCTCAAGGATGCAAATTTCTACCTTGCCGTACCGCCCATATTTTACCCTTCTTCATAATATGGGTTGGGGCGATGTGGGTAATAAAGACATGCACAAAGGTGTTATAATCAAGGGAATGCCTTTTGGCTATTATGAAACCGGCCTGTTTCTCAATGACCTATTTGTAATACCGCTTGCTGGCGTTTCGTTGGGGATAGGAGCAGGGGCTTTTCTCCGGTATGGCCCATATGCGT
>Ga0075163_10012619_pt1 | contig 11001 bp, 11 predicted proteins | sample JI1023141ADNA_FD_71478 | JGI IMG/M metagenome (GOLD analysis project Ga0075163, IMG submission 71478) | Wastewater effluent complex algal communities from Wisconsin, to seasonally profile nutrient transformation and Carbon sequestration -... | ecosystem: Engineered > WWTP > Effluent > Algae...
CTGATGCAGACGATGCTGTCGGCCAAGTCGCCCCAGGACCTGACGGCAGTGGCGACGGCGATGGCCGAAAAGGCCGCTGCGTACGGCCAGGCCGTTGCCGGGATCATGACCGAGACCGGCGCGGCGCTGGCAAAGGCCGCCGAGGGCAAGTTTTCGGGCGTCCAGGCTCAGACGATGGCCACCATCGACGCCGCGCTGAAGCAGGCGCCTGCCGGCAGCGAGGGATTCGTTGCCGCGTTCAAGAACGCGATGACCACGGGCCAGGCGGCCTTCGAATCCGCCCAGGCGTCGACCAGGACCGCCGTGGCCGGGTATGAAAAGAGCGTTGCGACGGTGACCGAGATGGCGACCAAGGCGACGAAGGGCTCCACCAAGAGAAGGTAGGCCGCGGCGTCATCGCCGATTCGGGCTCATCGACTGACCTTTGCGCTGACATGCGGCAGCGGCAGCACATCCGCCACGATCGGCATTGACTTCCACGCGGCAGCCGGTGGTTCGTAACCGGGCCGAGGCACGTCCGCCGAGACTTCGCCGGTGGCGGTACGGTGGATGTACCGCGGGCAATTGGGGAAGATGCGCTCGGCGCGGACCCGCACCACGAGTTGCGCGCCATGGTGGCGCGCCAGCGACCCGGTGTCGTCGAGCAGCGTCGCCCGACCGTTGACGCGCAGCCGCCGAGGCGACTCGAAGTCGATGAAGAGCATCCCGACGGCGGGGTTGGCGCGCACATTGCCCAGGCTGCGGAACTGGCCATTGCCGTCGTAGCTCGGAAACTCCAGCTCGTCGGGTCCGACAACGCGCACGAAGCCCGGGAGGCCGCCCTTGTACGAGCAGTCGGGACGACCTTCGGCGTCGGCGCTGGCCAGAAAGAACAAGGGCCGGGACTCGATGAACGCACGATCCTCGTCGCGAAAGGCACTGCGTCCCAGGCGCTCGTCCAGCCGGTCGGCCAGCCGCCGGGTGTCGAAGCCATCCTGCAGCTCGCGCATGCCGGCGTGATAGGTATCGCTCATGACGTCTCCTCCGAAAAGGCAGCAACGACCCGTCGCCGCCTTTGACTTGGTCACTTGCGATGGGCGGCCCTTACATCGCAGGGATGCCACTTTGCCCAGCCGGTTCACTTCGACCTAGGGGGTGGACTGGGCCGCTCCGGGCTTTCACCGAGGCGTGGTTGAATGCCATCCACGGAGGGACACCATGAGTCTGAAGACCCGCTACCTTGGCGAGAACGGCGAACGCCGCATGGGGGCGCTGGCCCGCGATGCCGCAGCCCTGCTGCTGGCCGTGATCGTGCTGGCCGCGTTCTGGCCGCTGCGCACCGTGCCCACCGGCTCGCGCGGCGTCATCACCATCGGCGGCGCCATCAAGGGCATCGAGGCCGAGGGCTTCACGCTGATCGCACCGTGGCAGCGGCTGGACATCTTCAACATCCGGGCCGAGGAGGCCACGGTGGAAAAGGCCGAGGGCAGCACCAGCGACACCCAGCCCGTGAGCGTGAACCTCACCGTGCGCTACAGCATCCAGACCAACCGGGTGGCCGAGGTGTTCGAGAAGTACAGTCACGACGGCAACCTGCAGAGCTACGTGCAGACGGCCACGCAGGAGGTGCTGAAGGCGGTGACCGCCAAGTACACCGCGCCCGAGCTGATCGCCAAGCGCGCGGCCGTGTCCAGCGACATCCTGGTGGGGCTGCGCGCCAAGCTCGACCTGTACGGCGCGCAGGTCATCAACGTGGACATGCGCAACTTCGCCTTCAGCCCCAGCTACATGGCGGCCATCAACGAGAAGGTGACGCAGGAGCAGCTGCGCCTGGGCGCCGAGAACAAGCTGAAGACCGTGGAGGCCGAGCAGAAACAGAAGGTCGCCGTGGCCGAGGCCGATGCCGCCGCTGCCCGCGCCACCGCCGACGGCCAGGCCTACGCGCAGCTGAAGGTGGCCACCGCCCAGGCCGAGGCCCTGAAGGTGCAGAACGCCGCGCTGGCGCAGAACCGCGACGTGCTGGAGCTGCGCCGCATCGAGGTGGAGAAGATCAAGGCCGAGAAGTGGGACGGCGCCCTGCCGCAGGCCATCTATGCGGGCGCGCCGATCCCGTTCCTCAACGTGGGCGCCAGCGGGGGCACGCCAGCCAAGTAGGTGGCCATCGAACCCGCAGCGATCACGACCACACGATACCGCGAGCCCGCCATGACACCCCTGACCGATCGGCTGACGCAGTCCGCCGTGCTCCCCGTCGACCACGCTGCCGCCACCTTGATCGGCCGCGCCTGGGTGCCACAGCGCGGCGGCCCGGTGCCGGTGCTGGTGCGCGACGGCGCGCTGCTCGACCTGTCGGGCGTGGCGCTCACGGTCAGCGGCCTGCTGGAACTGCCCTCGCCGGCCCAGGCCATCGCCGCCGCGGGCGACTTGCCGCAGGTCGCCGTGCTGGCCGAGGCACTGGCCAACTGCGACCCGCTGCAGCGCGACCCGGCGCGGCCCTGGCTGCTCGCACCCTGCGACCTGCAGGCCCTGAAGGCCTGCGGCGTGACCTTCGTGGCCAGCATGCTGGAGCGGGTGATCGAGGAACAGACCCGCGGCGACGCCTCGCGCGCCGAGGCGGCACGCCGGGCGGTGGTGGCGGTGATCGGCGACAACCTGTCCAGCGTGCGGCCCGGCTCGCCCGAGGCCGCGCGGCTCAAGGACGTGCTGGTGGCACAGGGCATGTGGTCGCAGTACCTCGAGGTGGGCATCGGGCCCGACGCGGAGGTCTTCACCAAGTCGCAGCCGATGTCGGCGGTGGGCGTGGGCGTGGAGGTCGGCATCCACCCGGGATCGGCCTGGAACAACCCCGAACCCGAGATCGTGCTGGCCATCAACGGCCGCGGCGAGGTGGTTGGCGCCGCGCTGGGCAACGACGTGAACCTGCGCGACTTCGAGGGCCGCAGCGCGCTGCTGCTGGGCAAGGCCAAGGACAACAACGCGTCATGCGCGATCGGCCCGTTCATCCGCCTGTTCGACGCAGCTTTCAGCATCGACGAGGTGCGGCGCTGCGAGGTGATGCTGCACATTGCCGGGCCGGAGGGATTCGAGCTGCGCGGATCGAGCTCGATGTCGCTGATCAGCCGCGACCCGCTCGACCTGGCCGCGCAGGCCATCGGGCCGCACCACCGCTACCCGGACGGGCTGATGCTGTTCATGGGCACCATGTTCGCGCCGACCCAGGACCGATTCGGCCCCGGGCAGGGCTTCACCCATGCGGTGGGCGACGTGGTCACCGTCCATTCGCCGCAACTCGGCGCGCTGGTCAACCGCGTCAACCACGCGGACAAGACCGAGCCCTGGACCTTCGGTGTCGGCGCGCTCATCGCGCACCTGATGCGCTAGCGCCAGGCGCGCGGGCCCCTGCTTACGGGTTGGCGGCGCGGTATTCGCTGCGCTTCTTGCCGTGGGCGGCGACCCGTTCCGCAGCGCCGGGCAGCCCGCGCTTCAGGTCACGCTCCGCGCGCTTGAGACGGTCGCGCAGGACGTGGAGGCGGGTTCGGTGCTTGTGTGCGGCGATGGCATTGGACAATTGAGATCTCTCGACAGTTGTGGAACTGGCGGGTATACGCGCTGCGGGCCGGCTTGTCTGTTCGCTACCGTACACAGCTCCGGGCCCGCCAGGCCTCACCGGGGTGGGCCCACGCGGCGGATCGGGTCGCTGCCGTCCCAGCCCACCGAGGCACGCTTGATCTCGTCGAAGTACTCGCCCTTGCCGCCGGTCGATTCGGAGATCTCGATCATGGCGCTGGGCAGGTCGGGGTGGACGAAGTACGCAAAGCGGCCGCGGTTGGCGCCCATGCGGCCGGCATGGCCCTCGACGTAGCCCTGCTCCAGCAGGTGCCGGCAGAACTCGTCGAAGCGGTCCATCGTCCAGTAGGCGATGTGCTGCGCGCACTCGCCTTGGCGCAGCAGCGAGTCGCGGTACAGCGTGGGCGCGTCGTCGCGCTGCTGGATCAGCTCGATCTGCAACTCGCCCGAATTGGCCAGCGCGATCGACAGCTGCGGCAGGCGCGACGGCTGGCCGTGGTAGCGGAACTCGGTCGAGACGACCTGCTCCTTGTAGAACCACGGGCCGACGCCCAGCGCCACCCAGCGGGCCATGGCCTGCTCGATGTCCTCGACGACATAGCCCACCTGGCGAACGGCGCCGAACAGGGTGCTCATGCTGCGATCCTTTCCATCGTGTGTGGCGCGCCGGCTCAGCGCAGGTAGGCGCCGCCGTTCACGTCCAGCGTGGTGCCGGTGACGTAGGACGACAGGTCCGAGGCCAGGAACAGGCAGGCCCCGGCGATCTCGTCGGGGCTGCCGGCGCGGCGCAGCGGCCAGTCCTTGGCGACGGCGTGCTTGGCCTCGTCGGTGCTTCCACTGCGCGAGAAGTCGGTCAGGGTCAGGCCGGGGGTGATGGCGTTGGCGCGGATGCCATCGGGGCCGAGCTCGCGCGCCAGCGCGCGGGTGAAGCCCAGCACGCCGGCCTTGGCCGCGCAGTAGTGCGCGCCGCCGAAGATGCCGCCGCCCTGCTGCGCCGACATCGACGAGACGGCCACGATGCTGCCCGAGCCCTGCTGGCGCATGGCCGGGATGGCGGCCTGCGAGAGCTGGATCGTGCCGCGCAGCACCACGTCGGTGACCAGGCGGTAGTCGTCGTCGGTGATGTCGACCACGCCGCGCTTCTGCGTGATGCCGGCGTTGTTGACCAGCACGTCGATGCGGCCGCCCGAGGCGCCCCACTGCAGCACGCGCTGGATCGCCGCGCGGCACGACTCCATGTCGGCCACGTCGCAGCGCAGGCCGATGGTCTGGCCGCCGCCCTCGGCCAGTTCGAGCGCGGCCTGCGCCACCTCGTCCTCGTCCAGGTCGAGCAGCGCCACCGCGGCGCCGTGCTGCAGGAAGAGCCGCGCGGTGGCCTTGCCGATGCCGCGGGCGCGGCCCGCGCCCGAGATGACCGCGGTGCGACCCTCGAGCAGGCGGCCGGTCACGGCCCGGGGAAAGTGGCTGGGCATGTGGGGGAGTCCTTGCTGGCGACGGCGCGGGCCGTCAATCCATGGTGATGTTGGAGTCCTTGGCGATCTGCTTCCAGGCCTCGATGCCCGCGGCGTTGCTGTCGCGCACCTCGTTGCCGCCGAGGAAGTTGGCCACCACGCCCAGCTCGAGCAGGCGCGCCTTCACGTCGGGCAACTCGACCGCCGCCTTCAGCGCGGCGGACAGCTTGTCGAGCACCGGCGCGGGCGTGCCGGTGGGGGCGTACAAGGCCCACATCGGCGGCGTCACGCGCTTGCCGTCGAAGTCGACGCCCTCGTCGTCGTAGTTGCTGACCCCGGGCAGGTTGGGCGTGGGCGACGGGCAGGACGCGATGGCCTTGACCTTGCCCGTCTTGACCATCGGGCTGCCGCTGGCCATGTCGACGAAGCCCAGCTTGATGTGGCCGCCCAGGATGTCGGTCTGGATCTGGGCCACGCCCTTGTAGGGGATGTGGCTCATCTGCATCTGCTTCTTCAGCTTGAGCAGCTCGCCGCAGAAGTTGCCGGTGGAGCCGTTGCCCCAGCTGGCGTACTGCAGGTCGGACCGGGACTTGCCCAGCGCGATCAGCTCCTTCAGGTTGTTGGCCGGGAAGTCGTTGGTGGCGATGAGCAGGATCGACGCGGTACCGATGCGCCCGATGGGCGCGAAGTCCTTCACCGAGTTGTAGGACAGCTTGGGGTGGATGGCCGGCAGCAGCACGTGCGTGGTGTAGCCGCCCAGCAGGATGGTGTAGCCGTCGGGCGCGGCCTTGGCCACCGCATCGGACGCGATGGCACCGCCCGCGCCGGGCTTGTTGTCGATGACGAAGGTGGCCTTGTTGAGCAGGGGCGCCATCTTCTCGGCCACCATGCGGGCGATGGTGTCGCCGCCGCTGCCCGCGGTGGAGATGACCACGAAACGGATCGGCTTGCTGGGGTAGTCCGCCTGCGCCGAAGCGCCCAGCGAAAGCAGGGCACCGAGTGCGGCCGCGAGGATCTTGCGCATGGTCTGTCTCCTTCGTCGTTGTTCGATCAAACCCGTCAGGCGCGGGCGCGCGCGGCCTTGCCGGCCGCCTTGCCGGCCGCCTTGGTGGCCGACCTGGCCACCGGCGTGGCGGCCGGCCCGCAGGATTCGCGCAGGATCATCTGGGTGGTGATCACGATGCGCTCGGGCTCGACGGGCTGCTCGCTGTCCAGCCGCTTCAGCAGCAGCTGCGCCAGCGCCGTGCCCACGGCCTCGAGGTCCCAGGTGAGCGAGGTGATGCCGGGGCTGAACAGCTGCGACAGGTCGGTGTCGCCGATGCTGAGCACGCTGATGTCGTCCGGCACCGATCGGCCCGAATGCCGCAGCGCCTGCAGCACACCCGACAGGATGCGCGTGCCCAGGCACATGAAGGCGGTGGGCGCCTGCGGCGAGGACAGCAGCGACAGCGCCTCGCTGAAGGCGAAGTCCATCGCCGACTTCTCGGCCCGCACCAGCCTGGGCACCGGCTTGAGGCCACGCTCGCGGTGGGCGTCCTCGAAGCCGGCGATGCGGTCGCGCCCGGGCCGCAGCACGCTGCCGGGGGTGAGCAGCGCGATGCGCGTGTGGCCCAGGTTGAGCAGGTAGCGCGTGGCCTGCAGGGCACCGCCGTAGTGGTCGACATGCACGCCGGTGCCGGACGGCGAGAAGTCGCGGTCGAGCGCCACCAGCGGCAGGTCGGCCGCCACCTGCTCGAGCAGCGCGGGCGACTCGGCACCGCAGGGCCCGAGGATCAGCCCGTCGACGCGGCGGCGGCGGAACAGGTCGATCAGCGAGCGCTCGCGCTGGATGTCGTTGTGCGAGTTGGCCAGCAGCAGCGCATGGCCGGCGGCCTGCAGGTGCGACTCGACCGCGGTGATGATGGCCGCGTACAGCGGGTTGGCGAAGTCGGACACCACCAGCCCCACCACGCCGGTGGAACGCCGGCGCATGCTCTGTGCCACGGCATCGGGCTGGTAGCCCAGCTGGCGGGCCACCTTGGTCACCGCGGCGATGGTGTCCTCGCTGACCCGGCCGGTGCGGTTGAGCGCGCGCGAGGCGGTGCCCAGCGACACGCCGGCCGCCTTGGCCACGTCGCGGATGGTGGCGCGGGCCTTGGCCTTCACTGGACCGCTGCCTCGGCCGGCACCGCAGCCGGCGCCACGCCCGGCGGAAAGCGGCGCGACCCGTCCTCGAGCGGCACCGCCGCCGTGTTGAGAAAGAACGCGGCCATGTGATAGAAGCTCGACGCGAACACCAGCTCCATCACCTGCTCCTTGGGCCACGCGGCCGAGAGCTGCTGCCAGGTGTCGTCGGCCACCGTGGCGTGGTGGTGCAGCTCGTCGACCATGCGCACGATCAGCCGCTCGGTCGGGCTCCACAGGCCGTCGGACAGCTCGCGCCACGACGCGCAGCAGGTCAGCTCCTGCACCTGCGGCTCGGTGAAGCCGCACTTGTCGCCGTAGATGCTGACGTGCATGCCCCACTCGTACTCGGAGCGGGTGAGCGCGCCGGTGCGGATGATGGCGATCTCGCGGTCGCGCTCGGCCACCGCGCCCTGGAACAGCACCACGTGGGCCATGGACTGGAAGGCCGCGGCCAGCTTGGGGTGGTTGGCCAGCGCCAGCCGCAGGTTCAGCGGCGACAGGCCGGTGAAGGCGGTGCTGCCGATGGTGCGCTGCATCTCGGGCTCGTAAGGGGGCTGGCGCAGCGGCAGGCGGCTCGACTCGGCGATGGGTTTGGCAGGCATGGCCGCAAGACTACGAAGATTGCAGAAACGTTTCCACACGGACTAACCCTGAGGCCGGCGCTTCTGCGCTCGACGCTCGGTGTTAACCACCATGCGTGCCCAATCGTCTCGGGAAAAAATAGGGGAAACGTTTCCTCACCATCCCTCACTTTCGCCGCTCGCACGGCGTCTCGCCGAAGGCCCGACATGCTCAACGACTACTCCCCCCGCGTCCAGGACCTGCAGCGCCGGCTGGTCGCGTTCATGGGCGAGCACGTCTACCCCAACGAGCAGCGCTACTACCAGGAGGCCGAGCGGCTCGGGCCCTGGGCGGTGTACCCGGTGGTCGAGGAGCTCAAGCCCCGGGCCCGTGCGGCGGGGCTGTGGAACCTGTTCCTGCCGCCGCGCGCCGAGGCGTCCGATGCCGACACCGCACAGCTCGCCACCGAACACGGCGCCGGCCTGACCAACCACGAGTACGCCCCGCTGTGCGAGATCATGGGCCGGTCGCACCTGGCGCCAGAGGTCTTCAACTGCTCGGCGCCCGACACCGGCAACATGGAGGTGCTGGCACGCTACGGCACGCCCGAGCACCAGCAGCGCTGGCTGCTGCCGCTGCTGGCCGGCGAGATCCGCTCGTGCTTCGCAATGACCGAGCCCAAGGTGGCGTCGAGCGACGCCACCAACATCGAGAGCTCGATCGTGCGCGACGGCGACGAGTACGTGATCAACGGCCACAAGTGGTACACCACCAATGCCACCGATCCGCGCTGCAAGATCGGCATCTTCATGGGCAAGACCGACCCGCTCAACCCGGACCGCCACAGGCAGCAGTCGATGATCCTGGTGCCCATGGACGCCCCCGGCGTGAAGGTGCTGCGCGCGCTGCCGGTGTTCGGCTTCTACGGCGTGCCCGACCGCGCGTCCGAGGTGCTGTTCGACAATGTGCGCGTACCGGCCAGCCACATGCTGCTGGGCGAAGGGCGGGGCTTCGAGATCGCGCAGGGCCGCCTCGGCCCCGGCCGCATCCACCACTGCATGCGCCTGATCGGCCTGGCCGAGCGCATGCTGGAGCTCATGTGCCGGCGCACGATGTCGCGCACCGCGTTCGGCAAGCGCATCTCCGAGCAGGGCGTGACGGTGGAGCGCATCGCCGAGTCGCGCATCCTGATCGACCAGACCCGGCTGCTGACGCTGCACGCGGCGCAGAAGATGGACCTGGCCGGCAACAAGGCCGCCCGCACCGAGATCGCGATGATCAAGGTGGCCGCGCCCAACATGGCCTGCAAGGTGATCGACTGGGCCATCCAGGCCCATGGCGGCGGCGGCACCAACAACGACGTGGGCCTGGCCGCGGCCTATGCCACGGCGCGCCTGCTGCGCCTGGCCGACGGTCCGGACGAGGTGCACCGCCAGCAGATCGGCAAGCTCGAGCTCGCCAAGTACCGCTGAGCGCCGCTGCACACGGCGCACCCTTCAGTTCACGCACCGGAGCCCCACCATGGCCGCACGACTCGCCCACAAGACCTGCCTGCTGATGGGCGGCGGCAGCTCGGCCGCCGAGGGCGGACTCAGCAACGGCCAGGCCGTGGCCCTGACCTTCGCGCGCGAAGGCGCCAGGGTGGCGGTGGTCGACGTGAGCCTCGACGCCGCCGAGGCCACGGTCGACATGATCCGCGCGGCCGGCGGCGAGGCCATCGCCCTGCAGGCCGACGTGAGCCGGCACGACGAGGTGCGCGCCTTGGTGGCGGCCACGCTGGCGGCCTTCGGGCGCATCGACATCCTGCACAACAACGTCGGCATCGAAGTGCACGGCGGCGTGCTCGACAGCAGCGAGGCATCGTGGGACCGGGTGCACGAGGTCAACCTCAAGAGCGTGTTCCTGAGCTGCAAGGAGGTGGTGCCGCTGATGGACGCGCAGGGCGGCGGCGCCATCGTGAACGTGTCGTCCACCGCCAGCTTCAAGTGGGGGCCGGCCGAGTACATCTCGTACAACTCGTCGAAGGCCGCGCTGAACCACTTCTCGCGCGTGCTGGCGCGCCAGTACGCACCGCGCAACATCCGCTGCAACGTGGTGGTGCCGGGCATGATCGACACGCCCCACATCCGCACTCTGTACCGCGACAAGAGCCCCGACGAGTTTGCGCAGATCATGGCCGGCCGCGACGCGCGCTGCCCCATGGGCCGGCAGGGCACGAGCCAGGAGGTGGCCAATGCGGCGCTGTTCCTGGCCTCCGACGAGGCCTCGTACGTCAGCGGGCTGCTGCTGGTGGTGGACGGCGCGTCGAGCATCTGAGCGTGCAGGAAAATCGGCCCACGGCCAGCGCGACACACCCCATTTCGAAAGGACCCGACCATGAGCAACCGCCACGGAACCCCGATCTGGTACGAACTGATGTCCAAGGACCCCGCGGCGGCGCGCCGCTTCTACGAGGCCGTGGTCGGCTGGACGATCGACGCGGCACCGCCGGCAGGGTCCACGATGGACTACCGCATGGTCAGTGCGGGCGACGGCCTGGTGGGCGGGGTCTTCAAGCTGACCGAGGACATGTGCCAGCAGGGCGCGTCACCGTGCTGGATGATGTACCTGGGCGTGGACGACGTCGACGCCTGCGCCTCCGCGATCGCGGCCGCCGGCGGTGCCGTGGTGCTGCCGGCCTTCGACATCCCGCATGTCGGGCGCATCGCCATGGTGGCCGACCCGCAGGGCGCGCCGTTCTACGTCATGCGCGGCGCCAGCGACGAGCAGAGCACGGCCTGCGATCCCCTGCGCGCCGGGCACGGTGCGTGGCACGAACTGCACGCCGCCGATGGCGCCAAGGCCACCGAGTTCTACACGGCGCAGTTCGGCTGGCGCAAGGCCCATGGCGTGGACATGGGGCCGATGGGGATCTACCAGCTGTTCACGGTCGGCGACCGCGACCTGGGCGGCATCATGACCGACGCCCGATTCCCGCGGCCGGCCTGGCTGGTCTACTTTCGCGTCGACGGGATCGAGCGCGCCGCCACCCGCATCGTCGAGGCCGGCGGCCAGGTGATCCACGGTCCGATGGAGGTGCCCGGCGGGGGCTGGATCGTGAACGGCATCGATTGCGAAGGGGCGATGTTTGCGTTGACGGGCACGCGCTAGCGGACCGGGGCGCAGTGGGGCGGCCAAGGCGCGAGCGGGGCCGCGAACATCGAAATGGACATGCCGGGGCCTGTTATCAGCTTGACTCCTTGCGGCAGAGGCAGTAGATGAACTTCTGAACTGTGCC
>Ga0075163_10012620_pt1 | contig 11000 bp, 9 predicted proteins | sample JI1023141ADNA_FD_71478 | JGI IMG/M metagenome (GOLD analysis project Ga0075163, IMG submission 71478) | Wastewater effluent complex algal communities from Wisconsin, to seasonally profile nutrient transformation and Carbon sequestration -... | ecosystem: Engineered > WWTP > Effluent > Algae...
GGGAAAGCTGCGCGAGGCACTTGGACCGAATCATCCGTTCATCAAAGAAACCTTCGGTCCGTATTCGCCGGAGGAGATCGCTCGAAACTTGATCGGGAGTTCTCGGCTGGCCGATGCGTCCGTTCGGAAAGCGCTGTGGGATGGTGGAGCGAAGGCAGTGACGGCCTCGACCGATCCGATGATTCGTTTTGCCAAAGCAGTCGATGCTCAGTCGCGACTGATTCGGCGTCAGTACCAGGACACCGTCGAGTCGGTCGAAAAGAAAAACTCTGAGCTAGTCGCCCAAGCGCTGTTCGCAGTGCAGGGAACGTCGGTGTACCCAGATGCGACGTTTTCGCTGCGGGTAACGTACGGGACTGTGCGTGGCTATAAAGAAGCCGGGACAGAACTGTCGCCCATTACGTTGCTCGGCGGAGCCTTTGAACGGCACACCGGACGGGAGCCGTTTGTTCTTCCCGGTGCCTGGCTGGCGGCGAAGAGTCGACTCAAGTCCTCGACGCCTCTGAACTTCGTGAGCACGCTGGACATCATCGGCGGCAACTCGGGCAGTCCAGTGCTCAATCGCGATGCGCAGGTGGTTGGTGTCATTTTCGATGGCAACTTGCAGTCACTGGGCGGCGCGTTCTTCTACGATGACACCGCGAACCGTGCGATTGCCGTCCATACCTCGGGTTTGTTCGAGACGCTGCGTGGCATCTATAATGCCCAGGCGCTGGTAAAAGAACTGCAAAGCGCGGCCATTCCGACTCAGTCACCACCGGTGAAGCGCTAAGCAATGGCGGCTCCGGTGAATACCGAGCGACTGAATCGACTGCTCACCGAGCTATCGAGCGACCCTCGCTATGCACTAGGCTCGAAGCGGTTTCCGCTGGCCATTGGAGATGCCGAAGCGGTGGCGATGGTGGAGGCGCTGGCCGAGGAATTCGATGAAGGCGTTGCGCTCCGCGCTGCGCAGGCTGCGCGACAGGAACTACACATCCACTGTCATGCGGGCTGCTCATCGTGTTGCGACATCCTGGTGACTTGCTATCTGCCAGAGGCGCTGCGGATTGCGGCGTTTTTGCAGCAGCCCGAGCAAGCCGCAGTAAAAGCCGCCTTCTTGGCAACCTACCCAGTCTGGAAAGAACGTGCTGGCAATGCCTCTGAGCGGGCGATGGCTGCGTTTGCGCAAGGGCGACAGCAGCAGTTTGACGACATCCATCAAGAGCACTTCCGCAAACGGATCCCATGTGCGTTTTTGGCTGATGGACGATGCAGCATCTATCCGGTCAGGCCGCTCGGTTGCCGCAATGCGCATGCTCTGGATACGGCTGCTCACTGTGTGGCGGATCCACCCGAAGCAAAGCCCGCTGCCGCGGTGGATTTTGTGCCGCTTTCACGGCTGATGAAAAACGCAACCCAGCTCTTCCACGCCGTTCACAACGCCAAGAGCAGTGAACGCCATGGTCAAAAGTCGGTCTGCGTCGCAGTCTATGAGCTATTGACCAGGCCGCCCCGTCGTTGAAGGACGTGCCGGTCGCTTCCCCCAATCGCTGTCCACGCAAAAACGCATCAGCTTGGCGAAGTATCCAGCGACATTCGGAGGGGTGATGCCGCTTGAGGCCAGCGCTCTTCGGGTATTGCTGGTGTCAAACGACGCTCGGTAGCTCAGGTACGGCACGTACACGCGTCCCGCATCGAGGGCCTTGCGACGCTTGCCTCGGAAGAATAGGTGAAACAGAGGACGAACGTAGCGTTCAAACAGGTCTGTTGGCACAAACAGCGGCTTGCGAACCCGAAAGAAGGAGGCCGCCTGATCGAGTGCCGCACCAATCGTGGTCGAGCCTTCGGGTCCGGCCGCGAGGTGATAGCAACCACCGATTGTGTCTTCGCGTCGCGACAGTTCCCAGATGGCCGCAATCACGTAATCGACCGGTACCATGTCGACGATCCCCGCCCGTGATGCCGGAACAATCGGAATCAGACCTCGCGAAAAGACTTTGAGTGGCCAGTACATGACCTTGAAGCTGGAGGTCTCGCCGGTGCGTGAATCCCCGACGATGATCGACGGACGAAACAGCGTGGCGCGAAGTCCCTTTTCGGCCATATCTCTGCGCACCAGTGCTTCCGCCTCGGCCTTGGTTTGCTCATAGGTGTTGTGAAACGCCTGATCGACGATGAGATCGCTTTCAAGGATTCGCCCTGTGCGTCGTCCAGCCACAAACGAGGTTCCGATGTAGCTCAACCGGGGCTGCCCTCCTGCCGCTTGAATTCGCTCCAGTAGTTCCAGGATGTGGCGAGTGCCCACCACGTTGATGGCTCGTGCGTCGGGAAGCGGAAGATCGAATTGCACCGTTGCTGCACCGTGATAGACGTGGGTGACCGACTTGATCAATTCATCAAGTGCATCCGGAGCGATACCGAGGTGCAGATGACTGATGTCGCCAAGGATCGGCTTGACCCGAGCAACGCTTGCTACGGTCGGGTCGCCATAACCGAGTTCTCCAAGCAGTTTGAGCAATCGGGCCTTGGCTTGTGCTTCGGGATTTGTCGACCCTGACTGTCCACCGCCAGCGCCGTGCCCCCGAATCAGGCAGTAGATCGTCTGTTCACTGGGCAGTCCATCGATGAGCTGTTTGAGTAGCTCACGACCAAGAAATCCCGTCGCTCCGGTCAGAAGCACTGCGCTGGCCATGTTTGTCTCCCAATCGGTTAGGTGTCGGAGAAACGGCGGATCAGGTCACAGATTTCACGAACTGCGCCACTTCCCCCGGAGCACTTCGTCACATAGTGGACGGAGCGGCGAACCTCAGGGACGGCGTCCGGTACCGTGGCAGCAAAGCCGACCCGGGAAAGGAGTGCCAGATCGGACACCTCATCACCGATGAATGCGGCTTGCTGCGGACTCAACGACAGTTCGGAGAGCAGCTCATGAAACTTCGCAACCTTGTCGCGGAGCGCAAAGTACGCGTGGCGGATCGACAACGAATCGGCACGAACTCGCCCTGACAAGATGTTGCCTTCGGAGAGTATCGCGACCTGTCGACCCGACTGCATCAACAGCCTGATGCCGACTCCATCACGGACCGAAAACCGCTGGCTGAAGCGAGCATCCCCTTCGCCGCCAGCAAAGTACAAATGACCGTCGCTGAGCACCCCATCGACATCGAGGCAAAGGAGACGAATTGGGCGCAGCCGTTCAATGAGCTGCGGAGCAAGCTCAGGCTCGTCATCATGGGCCGACATGGCCGCAAAGTATGTCAGAACGGGCCAGGGTGGGAAACTAACGAGGCTTGCGCAGCGCCGTGTATATGCCGTGTCCAATCACCGAAGTGAGGATGAGCAAGCCGCCGCTCAATGCATCTCGACTGGGAAGCTCGCCAGTCCCCAGGGCCACCCAAAGGGGATTGAGGATCGGCTCGAGCGACGCCACCATCAAACACTCCACTGCGCGCAGCCGTCGTACCCCCGCCGCATACAGCAGGTAAGCCAGGGCAATCTGCACCACTCCGAGCACCATAAGCCACAACCAACCGCGTGGATGAAGGACCGGGCTTACGGCAATCGCGGACAGACCGGCAAGCACCGCCAAGAGGTTGCCGAGCAGCAGCACGACGGTAGGCACAAACGGAAGCAGCTCGCGAGTTCGTGCGCTTGCGTCAGATCGTGGGCGTTCAGCGTGTCGCAGCAGCAAAGGCAGTAAGCCAAGCCCGGCCCCAGAAGAGAGCGCGAGTAGGTTGCCGTGAAGACCCGAAGTGGAAAGCTGTTCCAGGAAAAACCAAGCGATTCCAGCGAAGCAACCAGCGACGGCGACGATGTCGCGAAGACCAATTCGCTCCCCAAGTAGCGGCCACGAAAGCAGAACGACATAAATCGGAGCGGTGTACTGCAGCAGGATGGCGTTCACGGCCGTCGTAAGCTTGCTGGCGAGCACAAATGACAGCATCGTCCATGCGTAACAGCTCGCCGCCAGCCAGGTCTGCCAGCGGAGCAGTCCCAATCGCAGTACATCGGGCAGATCGCCGCGAGCCCGCCACAGCAGCACCGCCAGAAACACCGGCAACGCGAACAAGCTGCGCAGACCGACGATCGCAAGTCCGTCCAGAGCCACCGACTTGATGCCGATGCCAGCCAGACTCCAGCTCACGGCGGCTCCGAGTACAAAGGCAAAGCCAGCCGGACGACCACCTCGCATCGGCGGAGAGGACGGAGAATCGCAAGGCATGATGGACGGTCGCTTAGGGGGCTTTGGCCGACTTGGCAATTTGAGTTGCCAAGGATCGCTGACAGCGACGGCTCTCGACAAAGAAGAAGGCGCTAGCGGCCAGCGTGACCGCTAGCGAAACGTAGATGCTAAGCGGTCTAAACTCTGCGTCCGTGACCGTAGCAGCCTCCACGAGCCAACCCGAACCCAAGTGCATCGCAGAGGACCAAACCGCATAGATGGGGCTTATCGCCATCACCATCAAACCAGTCTTGGACGAGGCACCACCAAAGACGAAGCTGAGCAACCACGGCAGGATGTGGGATGCGAAGAATACGAACACCGCGACGGCTTGGGTGGCCCCACGATGACGGAAGCGGACATATTCGCTCGCACCTTGGACAAACAGCAAGTAGGCCAGCACCGAGGCAATCACCGCAGCGACCGGTTCGCCCACGAGAGTCCCGACCACACGGCTTCCCATGGCGCGGTGGATGACGAACAGTCCTGCGATGATTAGCACCCACAGACCTAGGGTCAGCGGCTCGCAGCGTCCTCCGTCATCAAGCCAGCTCAACTCAGAGCTGCCTTGCCGTCGAGCCCGCCGAAGTGAACGGAGCAGCGTGAGATATGACGGCACCTGCCCAATGACCAGCGCGGCCGCCATCACCGTACTGAGCGCGAGATAGCCGACCACGATGACGATGTCGCTTTCTCGCTGGTTGCTCGCCAGTCCTTGGCCGCTACCGCCAGGCACGATGAACTGCCACACCGCGCCAAGAGATAGAAACGCAATCCAGCCAAACAGATAGAGCGTGCCCAGCCGCGAAAACGACGATGCATCGTCTTGGCGAAGCTTGCGAACCACCCCGTGACCAAAAGCAAACAGCAGGCTACCTTGCACGGCCAGCGTCAGTGCCAGCACATGGATCGGGAAGCCGTAGAACGACACCGGGCCAGTGGCTCTTTCTGGACTTGCGAGCAGCTCGCTAATGGCCGGATAGGGAGTAAAGAAAGTGACGGCCCCAAGGCCACGAATCGAACCGCCGCCGAGGAGTAGACAGATGAGGGTGCCGATGACGATGCCTGAAGCACCTCGTCGATGAGCGACCGACAGCCCAACCCACAAGGCAAAGCAGTGATAGAGCAGGGCGTTCACCGTCAATACCAGCAGCGCGCCAGCAATCGCCGGTAGACCGAACTTCGACATTGGAGCACAGGCGAGAGCAAAGGCCGCCAAGATGCCTGCAATCAAGTACTCACGGGCTGGACAACCGAGCAAATAACCGAGGCCATCAGTCCATGGGGTGGTTGGGGTGGCACGGTGAAAATCGAGTAGCCCACTCTCACGCTCCTCACGGACGGCTTCGGCGACGCGATTGCTGCCACGGAGCAGCAGAACCAGTCCCACGCCGACCAGAAGGACGTACTCAAAGGTGGAAAAGCCGTCTTGGCGGTCTTTGGCAACCATCGACAGAAGGACTCCACAGACGCCAAGCAAGCCGCAAATCAGGGCCGACGACACAAGCTGTGCCGGTCGGAGTCGACGACGAGCTTGGGCAATCAGAATGGGATTGTTGAAAATCCGCACAATGGGTTCGCTCATGACACCCTCCCAGTTGAGACTTGCAAGAAGATGTCCTGCAAGTTCGAGGTCATCTCGCGGTACTCCGCAACACGGAAGTCCTTTTGAATCAGCTCCCGCAGTAATGATGCCGAGGCTTCACCGTCACCGGTGAGCTTGAAGGTGGCATGGCTGCCGTCGACCTCTACCTCACTTGTGCCCGAGAAGCCGCCGATCACCGCACCAATTCGATCATCAGGGGTTAACAGTCGCACCCGCATCAACAGTCCTGGCCGAAGCTGCTTCAAGATTTCGTCGATGCGCCCCGACAGAAGCATCTTGCCCCGTTCCATGATGCCAACGCTGTTACAGAAGTCGGCCATCTCGGCAAGAATGTGGCTCGACACCACCACGGCTTTGCCCGAACGACCCAACTCGACGATGACATCACGCAGATCGAGTCGCGCCCGTGGATCAAGTCCGGACGCAGGTTCATCGAGCAGAAGAACCTTGGGATCATGAAGCAGCGTCTTGGCCAAAAATAGACGCTGTTTCATTCCTCGCGACAGCTCTCCAGCCGGTGTTCGGCGTTTTTCGAGCAGCTGCACTCTGTCGAGCAGCTCATCGACTCGGCGCTTCCGAGCCCCCGCATCGAGCCCGTATGCCGAGGCAAACAGCTCCAAGAATTCCTCGACGTAGAGGTCATCATAAAGGGGCGGCATATCGGGCATAAAGCCGATGTGATGCAGTGCCCGCAACGGATCGGTCAGCAGGTCGACGTCGCAGACACGCACCTGACCGTAGGTCGGCTGGAGCAGCGTGGCAATCACCCGGATGATCGAGGTCTTGCCTGCTCCGTTTGGACCGATCAGTCCATAGACCATTCCGGCTTCGACCTCGAACGACACATCATCAACGGCGGTGATGTCCTCGTAATCAACCCGCAGACCCTTTACTGAAAGCAGCGGCTCAGCCATTTCGTTCCTTCCGCATGACACCCATTTATGGCTTGGGCTCTAGGCAAAAGCGAGCCTACCATGACCATGTGGATGTGCTTGACCACCTGCAGAGTGCTGAAGTTTCGTCGCTAACTAGCCCGCATTTTGCGCGGCCAGGGCTGCTGTTGGCAGTGCTGGGCGAACCCACTCATCGCCATGATGCGCTCGATTCCGCGCTGACCGAGTTATTGGCCCGGGAGTTGGTTAGCAGCCACCTGCCTTTGCGAACTCTCAACTTACTCAGCGGGCTTGCGCACGGCTGTTTGGGTCCACCACAGGTGGGCTGTACTGTGGTGCTTCCGGTGGCGCTCTGCGGTGCAGATCCCACGGGACTGCGACTGCTAAGCGAACCCGGTCATCATCATCTACTTGGAATTCGTGCAGACCGTCAGGCGGATGCGCGCTTGCTTGCGCAGGAGCTACACGTACCACTGTGGCCGCTCGGTAGAACCACGGGGCAAGAGCTGGTGATTAGGCTGAGCGAGGGGACGGAGGTAGAGCCGTTTCCGATGGTGCTGCGGGTGCCGCTGGCGACGATACGCCAGTCACAACCGCCGCGGTAAGCGCGCTGCGAGGGAGCGCCGAGATCGCGACATCGGACTCGGCACCCGCCTTGAGCCGATGTCCGGTGATGAGCCGTGCGCCGCGCTTATAAGTGAAATACTGGTATGCCCAGTTAAACAGCACCGCGACGCGATTGCGGAATGTAATCAGGAAGAAAATGTGGACGAGCAGCCACATCATCCACGCGAGAAAGCCACCGATCTGTAGCCGACCAATGTGAGCAATCGCAGCAGCACGACCGATGGTGGCCATGCTGCCTTTGTCTAGGTACACAAAGGGTGAGCGCGGCTGCCCATCCAAGTCGGCTACCAGGTTATGCACGACCTGGCGGGCCTGCTGGATGGCGACGGGGCTGACCCCAGGCAAGGGTTTGCCGTCTTGATGTAGAAACGACGCCATATCGCCAATGGCAAACACCTCACGATGAGCCCCAACGGAAAGATCGGGATTTACAACCACACGACCTTGCCGATCCACCTCGCCCCCGAGCTTGGCCGCGAGCGGCGATCCACGCACACCAGCGGCCCACAGCACCGTGGCAGTCGGAATCTGCTTGCCGCTTGCCTCGACGCCTTTCCCATCGATTCGCGTCACTCGCAGTCCGGCCCGAACCTCGACGCCAAGTTGGCCCAAATCAATCACGGCCCGCATCGCCAGGTGCTCAGGGAACGAGCTTAAGATCCGCGGTCCACCTTCGATCAGAATGATCTTGGAGTGCGCCGGATCGATGTTGCGAAAATCGCGCGCCAAGACGTGACGCGACAGTTCTCCGAGTGCACCGGCCAGCTCGACGCCCGTAGGACCACCACCAACGACTACGAAGGTAAGGAGCCGCTCTCGCTCGGCAGGATCCGAGGTGCGCTCGGCGGCCTCAAAGGCTAACAAGACTCGGCGGCGGACCTCGACTGCATCATCAATGTCCTTGAGACCGACGGCATGCTTGGCCCAGTCATCGTGCCCAAAATAGTGATTCTGTGCTCCAGCAGCGACAATCAAATAGTCGTAGTGGAGTTCCCCTCGATCGAGCTTGACGACGCGATCTGCGACGGCGATGTCTTGAACTTCCGCGAGTAGCACGCTCACGTTCGGCTGAAATCGAACCACCGATCGAATCGGTGCCGCGATGTCGGCCGGGGACAGCCCCGCCATGGCGACCTGATACAGCAGAGGTTGAAACAGGTGATGGTTGAGACGGTCAACCAGTGTGATCCGAACCCGCGCCCCCTCGAGCTCTTTGGCCGCAGTCAGTCCGCCAAAGCCCCCCCCGATGATGACGACGTGAGGTAATGCTTCTTTTCTTACCACTGGGTCCAAGGTCGCCACTGATCCTCCTCGACGGAGTAATAGAAGCGCAGGTTGTCTTTGGTGATGACCATTAGGTCGCGCCCGATCGGCCACAGCTTATAGATGTTGGCGTCGCGATCGATGTAGCGCTGTGCCACCGACGAAAACACTCGTCCATTGAGATCGAGTCCGTAGTACCCATCCCCACGCACCACCAGCTGCTGCATCGAAAACGCAATCGGCTTGAGCTTGTTGTCCCACGTGCCTTTGCGATAGCGATAGATCTTGTCATTATCGAACAGGTACATGACGCCCTGCGACGCGGCCAGGTTGCCGCCCTTGAGCAGACGCGGCCACAGTTGCAACGAGTCCTTGCCATCGAAGCTCGACGTCATCAGTCGGCCATCTTCGAGGATCGTGTATGCAACACCACCCGTCACTGCCACTTGCATGACCGGCGAGATGTGGGTAGGCCGCCAGCTCTTGCCCTCGGCATCGTAGTAGATAAGGTGCCGTTTGTTGTCCGTGGCAAACAGCATCCCGTTCGAGTCATCGATGGTCACGACACCAAAGTCACTGGTCGGTACCATCACATACTTCGTACCATCCCGACGGAAGGCGCGGCCCTTCTTATCGGTGATGAGCAACGGAAACAACTCGGCGACAACCTTCGCTTTGGCTGGACTGTCTTTGATGAGCGACGCGATCAGCGTGTTTACAAAATCAGCAGACTCGAAGTCACGAAGCGGTACCCGTCCTCGCAAGGCCATCGAGTGTATGAACTCACTGTGCAGGATCAGGGCAGGCCGCTTGTCCATCTTCTGCGCAAGTGCGTTGCCGAGCGCAATGCGGACTGCCTCAACGCTGTTGCGTGACTCAGCGGCGGGCTCTGCACTGGTATTCGTCGGCGCGGCCATCGCGCTACCGGCCATTCCCGTAAACAGGCTGTGCAACAACTCGACGGGCCGGGCAACTCCTGCAACCTCCACGGCCTTATCCGCAAACGTCACGATACCGAGCAGTCGCCCATTTGCCGACAGCAGTGGACCTCCCGTGTGATCGAGCGTCAGCGGCGGGTCGGTCTCGATGGCCCCAGGCCGTACCGACATGATGGTTCCCGTCATCATGGCCAGGGTTTGTCGACCGTGCGTACGGAGCCCAATGACATCGACGCCGACGGTGGTTGCCGATTTCATGTCAAACAGATCGAGCGACTTATACGGCTGCTTCGGCGGTGGTTCGGGGAGCTGCAACATCAGCAAGTGGTTCGGTGCATCCATGCGCACGACCTGCACCGGCAGCGCTTTGGCCTGGTTGGCACGCAAAAAAATCAGCGGGTCTTCGTCGCCAGCATACGAAGGATCGTACAAAAAGGCGTAGACTTGGCCCTTCTCCACGCCTGAGACCAATCGCGAGTCGCTGACTACGACACCGTTTGGTTTGACCACAACCCCAAGGGCGGTGTTAAAGCGGTTGCCATCTTTGGCAATCAAGAACACCGTCGCTGGTGCGGCTCGCTGATAGGCTTCGGCCTTGCTAAGGACCGGGCTCTTGGGCGGTGCCACCAGCGATTTGGGACCGGCCACCGTCTTGGCGATGGGAACCTTCGCCACCGGCTTGCCCGCTGGTTTTCCCTTCGTCGCGGGTGTCAGCGTCACGGGTGCAGCAGCAGCAGCAGCAGCAGGTGGCGGAGCCGCAGGTTGGACCGGGGCCGACTGCGCAAGTGCGCTCCCGAGCGAGGCCGGTCCAGAAACAAACGTGAGTAGGGACAGGGCAGACAGCGTGTAAGCCCGCGCCCGACGAAGCGGACGAATTGAGCGAGAAGTCGTGGGCTTCATAGCACCGCTAGACAAAACACACCTCCGAGAACCGAAGCAGACAAGGCAGTGGATCGCTTTCCAATACCACCGAACTTTATCCCAAACTCTCCCGATCTATTTGAAGAAATGTCGAGCTCGCCGGGCCATAAGCGGCAGCTTCTCTCCTATAATCACTTCACCGAGTCAGGAGCCGACGATGCCAGACGCCGCAAACCTGTCGACGATCCGCAAGCAGGCGCTGGCCGAGCTGTCCAGGTGGTGCCGTGAGCTAGAGCCGCTGCTCCAACCAGAGCTAGGCCCGGAGCAAACCCTGGCCACGCTGGCCGAGCTACCGGCAGAGCTAGAGCGCTTGCTGCTCCTTGTGCCGGACCCTGGCTGGCGAGCATCTCAGATGCGCTCGTTTAGCCTCGGAGGTGCCATCTACATCGCGATCTATCTGGTGCTTCACCGCCGCGGCAAGACTGCAGCACAGGTCTGGCATTTCTGCGAGCAGGCCACCCGAAATCGCTTTGCTCGAATGCCCGCGCTGTCCCAAAAACTGCTGTCATGGACTCTATTTTCGACGCCGTGGAAGCTGCTGACAGCGT
>Ga0075163_10012621_pt1 | contig 10999 bp, 15 predicted proteins | sample JI1023141ADNA_FD_71478 | JGI IMG/M metagenome (GOLD analysis project Ga0075163, IMG submission 71478) | Wastewater effluent complex algal communities from Wisconsin, to seasonally profile nutrient transformation and Carbon sequestration -... | ecosystem: Engineered > WWTP > Effluent > Algae...
GGCGACGTTGATCAGCTGCCGGACAGGCAGCTTCAGCGGATTGCCGACGCTGAAAAGCGCCTCTTCAGGAGCGCGTCCCGATACGAGCTGCGCGAGACGCTGCTGAAGCGGGCGGGCTTTCACGGATAAGTGGCGGCGCGCATTCTTGCTCTTGCCGCGGTCGATCCAGATGAGGCTTCCGCCTGCATCAATATCGCGAACGCGCAAACGCTCGCGACACTGACTGGCTGGTTGATGAGCTCGCCACAGCCCAGACCAGCAGCATGCAGGATCTGGACCTGGCAGCGAATCTCTTTGAGGATGGGGTGCAGGTGCATCGCGCGGTCGGGCCGAGCGGTCGGGCGCACGGCAAAAGCGACAGGACACTTTCTGGCCCTAGGTCCCTCGCGAAAGCGTCGGTGCGAGCATCAGGCTAACGGCTCTTCTCTCCGCTGCGGTGGACCGCCCCGCAGGCCAAGCCCAGTGGCCAGGTTTAGGGCTCGTATCCGGGAATTCGACGAAGAGACCGCTACGCCTGGCCGGCTTTGATGCGGAAGAACGTAGCTCGCCCGATGCCCATGATGCTGCAGATGACATCGGGATTGCACCCCTCGAGTTCGAGCAGGCGGATCTGATTCTGCGCGAGCTGTAGCGCATTCTGCCGGCGCGGATGGCGAATCGAGAGCCCGCGCACCAGCGCATCTCCCGGGGTTCATGCGCTCTTCTGAGAAGCGGCCGGAAGAGCGTCCGCCGGGCCGCCTTTCGCCGCACGATGCAGCTCCACATCGGCCGCCGTAATGACCTCTCGATCCGCAAACGTTGCAAGGCGCTGATCGAGATTGCGCAGCTGGCGGAACGGGAACAGTGCTGCTTATCGCTACGCTTGCTGAAGAATTCTCTCTTACAGCACCTACAGATGTTTACCGACATTCGATGTTCTCCTGGGCCAGGTTGTCGAGTCGCCTGGCGTGATGTGTTGCCAAACGGAATGTTGAAGCCTGTGCCTGTGGAATCGGGCACAGGAGCATGGATCAGATTCCATGCCAGGGATGAACGGGGCGTGGAAAGCTGCCGGTCACCGTCAGAAAAGAGCGCGGAAATGGCGGAGTAGGAAGTCTCAAGAAAGTCTCATAGATGAGACGGCGTCTCGCGAACGAGATACGGCTCTCACGGGTGAGATTTGGAACACTGTGCTTCTGACCCGCCCCCGAAGTCAGCTCCAGCTATTTAGTAAGTCCTGATGGAGCTTGACCTGCTCCCCTAAACGGGTCCAAGGGATGCTTTAGGATTCCCTTTAGCATCGCGCGTGAGGCCGCGCAGCTGACCCGTGAGGCGCTCGTCGTCCAGGCCGGCATCTCGAGTGGCACCCTGCGCAACATGGAGACCGGACGGCACTGCTGCACCCCTGCAACACGCTGCAAGGTCATCGCGCAGTTTGTTCGTTTTGGCATCTCTCCACCTCCCAAGTCCTAATCAGCGTGCACTCCTGCGCGGAGCAGGCGCGGCAATGTAGACCCAATCCGCAGGCGGGAAGATCTCTGCCGGCGGTTTCAATCGAGTCCTGCGCGTGCAGTGGGTAGCACCGCGGGAAAGGAGATTTCCCATGAGTCAGATCGATTCTCTTGTCACGGCCGCCCGTCGAACCAAACGGCGCAAGCCACCAGAGCCCGCAGTCTCAGCCGCTGCCCGGCCCACGGTCTACGGCCCTTATGCAGACGGAGGAAAGTGGCGCCTTATCGTGACTGATGGCGATGAGCGAAAAGCTAGCAAGACCGATACCTACAAACGCGCCGTTGAGCTCCGCGACTCGATGCTGGAAGAGATCAATCGTCGGACATCGCGAACCTTTCGGGAGGCGGTGACGGAGTACAGGGACAGCCTGACGAGTCGCGGCGTGCTGACTATCGAGCACATCATCGGCCAGCTCCGGCGGTTTTTACCCATGGACGAAGTGCTCTCTTCGATCGACAGGGCACGCGCCGAAGCGATGTACGCAGCCGAGGCACTGCGCAAGTCCTGCTCAGCCTCCGCAAGGTTGCCGATGTGCTGGCGTGCAGTTCGCAGCGCCCCGACGTAAAACAACTGGCTACCTTGCTGCGCGAGAGCCTGTCACCATCTGAACTCTACGCCTTGCGCGAACTTCTTTCGTCTAGATGTATGCTCGGGTGTGCAGCCCAGATTCGATTTCCCAGCGCTTTCCCGAATGCTGTAGATTCCCATTTTCTCGACGGAGATTTCCATTACCCATCCTGCATCGCGATGTGACCCCGTCGAGGAATGGTTGATTGTTTTTCCCGCGTCTGAGGCCAGCGACGAAAGGCCCAGGGAAAAAGAATGATAGCAGCGTCTAGTGAGCGCCTGGTGGGGGGATTCTGCTCGCATCGACTTGAAGCTCCGACCCTGCTCACAAAGAGGGGGAGCCAAACGCGTCTTTGCCTCTTGGTATTGGCCGTGTTGGGCATGCGAAAGAGGATGGCGGTTCTTCTTCTCGCCTGAACTGGGCAGGAGGGGACATAGCAGTGGATGAGCTTATTGAAGGTCGGGAAGGGTTGGCAGCAGTCAGATGAGCAGCGGGTAGGTCCTGGTAGACGCGCGAAGGGAATCGCATTCAGAGGGAGCGGAGGAGACGATCAGGAGACCTCTGCCGAGTGCCGAATTTTTCCACCCGGTAGGGCTGCCACTACAGTAACGAACTGAGGTTAGAGAAGCTCGCTGAGGCTCTGCTGCCACGCTCGACGAAGCGCCTATTCCCCAAGATCCAACGGGTCCTGCGGCGCTGGCCAATACGCTCGACGGCTCACCGGAGTCGCCGTCCTTTTCCTCGGCGAGCATTGAGACGTTTCCACTTTCTCATTGGGACAAGTACGAGTTTCTTGAGCTACTCGGTCGCGGTGGAATGGGCACAGTCTACAAAGCGCGAGATCGTTGCTTGCGTCGCACGTTGGCGCTCAAGTTTATTCATCGTGAGGATCCAGCCAAGGTTCAGCGCTTCATGCAGGAGGCCCGCGCCCAGGCCCGCCTTGAGCACCTTTACATTTGCAAGGTCCACGAGCTCGGCTTCGTTGAAAACAAACCGTACATCGCCATTGCAGTTCGTGGATGGCCTGCCGCTGGATCAGGCGTGCCGTGCGATGTCACTTCTTGAAAAGGTGCAGCTCATCAAAGACGCAGCTGAGGCCATGCACACAGCCCATGAAGGGGGCGTGATTCACCGCGCTTGGGGAATTTCTCAATTCCTGCGCTCGCCTGCGTTTCGCAGCAGGCGGATCGGATTCAGCTATCGCCGCGCTTCGATTGCCTGCGCAAATTGCTCCGCTACCCAGCGGTTTCCCTCTTGGCTCAGGTGGATTCCATCGACGAAGTGTTCGCCGGGCAGCGCTGTCAGATCCACCAGCGCCAGGCGGCGCTCTGCGGCCAGGCGGCCGTAGCCAGCGTTGAGCTGCGCGATGGCTTCATTCATGTGCCAGGGCTCGCGCGTGGTACCAAATCCGCGCTTGCCCGCCAAGGTCGCCAGATACACGAACCGACCCGCGGCGCGACACTGATCGAGCACAGCCTCGCACGCGGTCAGGCTCTGCTCGACGGAGCGACCCATCCACGCATCGTTGGTACCCGCCCACAGACAGATCTCGGCGGCTGCTGGATAGGACATGAGCTCGCAGTAATTGCGTCGCCAGATCTCGGCCCAGCACTCACCCGGCACGCCCAGGTTGACGGTGACCCAGGTCTGCGCATGCCGCTTGGAGAGAAGCCGCGCGAGGTAGAGCGGATAGCTCATGCCATCGGGATCGCGAGAGCCATAGGTCAGCGAGTCTCCTTGGCAGAGTATCACTCCGTAGATGTTCGGTTGCCGCTGCGGCGGCTCGGGCCGATTCCTAGCTTCACCTGTGTTCATGGGCTTCATGTTTTTGGGCTGTAAACTGAGCAGCTTGTTTGAGGATCATCGCGCCGATGTCGTTCTGATAGAGCCACACGCCGTTGGTCTGTCCGCGGAAGCTCGGCTCTCCGCCCATGGCGCCCCACGGCAGGAATCCGGAGCCAAGCCCCACTGCAAACAGACCGGGAATGATCGTTCCACTGCGTTCGACGACGCGACAATAGGAATCGACCAGGGATAGCTGTGTTCTCCCCGATTCGGCCGCGCAGAGTCGGAGCTGCTGCCCATCGCGTCCGAAGATGGGAATCAAATTCGGGAGATACCCGAACGCCGGCACAACCAGCGCAGCGTGTTCAAGCAGCGTTCGCAGCGCTTCGGTATTTCGGGAGAGCGTGCATAGCGGCACGAGCTGGACGCGCCGCTCCTGCGGCTCGCCACCAAGTCCTGCGAGCTGGCGGTAGAGCTGGCGCCCGTCACCGCGCAGGCCACCGAGTCGGTGTACGCGCCCGGTGAGCGGACAGAGATCGCGCTCATCAAAGTCGAGATATCCGTCCTTGTGAGCCGCCTCGCGCGAAGGATAAAAGACGCGCATTGGACTACGATGCAAAATATAGATAGGCCTATCCGCTCCAAGAATGGCATTAGCTTTTAAGTTTTGAGACTTCTTTCCAAGAAGCGACTGACTGTGAAGCAGCGTCCAGGCCGCAGAAAACGCGCTGTGCGAGCCGCCCAAGATCACGATCGGTGCCCGATCCTTTTTCAATCGCAAGAGCCGCTGCGCCTGATCGAGCCCCGCTGATGTCAGCAGATCGTGAGTGCGCATGATCTTGTGCGGCGCAATCGCTGACAGGCGCACTCCCGGCGCGAGCTCCTCACGAATCAGTGTGCCCAGCGGTGGTTGATGTCCGCCCATCGCCAGGATCACGGTGCGCGCGCGCAACTGCGAATCCGTCTTGGCGGAGCCAGCGCCGCTGCGGATGCGGATGCGGAATACGCCATCTGCATCTATATGAACTGAGCGCCCCACGGCCTTATTGATAAAGCGACTTCGTGGGTGCGCGCGCAGCTGCTGCGCCAGCACATCGCCCAGGCTGTCGAGATATTGCGCGACGATGGGGAGCGGCACATGCAGGCTCCGCCGCTGCTCCAGCCACTGGGTAATATGCTGGTGCCGCAACGAGGCGAAAAGCTGCGCGCCGGCGGAGCTGTGCAGGCACTCTAAAAAGGAGCCCGCCTGCGTATCGGAGTTGACGTTATAAAGACCCAGCGAACCGGAACCGATTCGCATGCCTCGCTCAACGAGCGCGATGCCACTGTCCAGGAGCTCGCCCAGCCAGCCCTGTTGAGCGGCGCAGATCAGCGGTCCAAGACCCGCGGGACCTCCGCCCAGGATGAGCGTCTGAAAGATCTCATCCGCCGCCATCAATCGACCTCGCGGAGTTACCGTATGCTCGATACTTCGTCGAGGAGATTACGGGCCAGCGCCCCTCAGGATAGCGGGCAGCTCGGTCGTCCAGGCGAGCCTGAACGCGAATGGCTGCGTCGATAGCCATGAGCAGCAGCGAATAGGCCAGCGTTCGCGCCGAAGTGACCTGCCATGCCATGAGACCGACCAGAATAGGAATGCGCATCGTCGACAGCCGGCGGTCCGGAAACAGCTGTTCAAGCTGCCGGTGGCCGACATAGATTCGGCGGCGCTGGCTCACGTATTCTTGCAGCCGCTCGGGAATCCGGATGAAGACCTCGGCCTGACGGCAGTAGCGCTTGCGCAGCCCGCGCTGCAAGCAGACGATTTCCAGATACGCATCGTCATTGATCGTGCCCGCCGGAATATCGGACGCGATCCCGGCGCGCAGGACCATGAGGTCGCCGCTGATCTTGGGATCGATGCAGGAGACCAGATCAAGCGTCGACCACACGCGCTGACCGGCAAAGGCCACAAAGCCTTCGCCAGGGTTGCTGATGCGGTGACGGGCGCCAACACAGCCGACCTCGGGTTCGTGCAGCAGCGGCTGAATCAGGTGGTACACGGTGTCCGTTGAGCGCAGCTCAGAGTCGCCGCTCACTAGCACCAGCAGCTCCCCCCGGGCGATGGTGAGAAAGCGCGCAACCGAGGTTGCCTTGCCCAGGCATCTGGGCTCTGCTTCCAGATGAACTCGCGCATCGCGTTGTGCCTTTTCAAGCACGATGCGATTTGTGCCGTCGGTCGAACCGAACGACACGACGATGAGCTCGATGAGCTGCACCTGGCGCAGGTTCTGGCTGAGCAGCGCGTCAATCAGTGGACCGATGCTGCCCTCTTCGTTAAGGGCAAATATACCGACGCTGATCTTCTTTTCCAGCACTGCCGCGCTCATGGGTTGGTGCCATGAAGTGCAACGCTTGTGCCGTTAAACTCTCAAGTCAGGAGCTCGATTCTGGTGACAAAAATCTGTGAAAAATGGGATCGAGCAATGATAAAAATGTCAGTGGTTACTTCCTCTTGGTACAGCTGGCCCATCTGATCATTATAGGATAGCGGGGAACAGTCGTGGTATCGGGAGGCATCGAGCCGACCGCGGGATGGTGGACGTATCCCAAAGATCAAGAGGGCTGCAACCTCTCGACCTCTGTTCAAAAAGAGGTCTTGGGCTAGCTGCGCGAGGAGCTGGACGGCCGTGGATTAAAGAGCATCGCGATTGCGGGCTCGGACGAAAACAAGATGACGCAGGCCATCGCAACCTACAATTATTTTGCCGCGCAGAAGGTGCCTGTAAACGGCGCCAGCACCAACGCTGCAAGCCTGCTCGGCAAGGTCAATGTCCACGCCTATAACGGCATCGATCGGTGGCGGGATAATGCCGCGAGGCAGAGCCTGCGCCGCACGGTGGGCAGCAAGCGGCTGTGGATGTCGGAGTACGGGGATGGCGATGGCTCGGGAATGACGCTGGCGCAGACCATCACCGAAGATCTGAACTACTTGCGTCCAACTGCCTGGGTCTACTGGCAGCCGGTGGAACCTTACTCCGCATGGGGTCTCGTCAATGGCGCATATGGCAACGCGTCTGATGAAACTTCGAGTGCGCGCGCCCAGCCGCTCTGGGTCTATTACAAATATTACGCGTTCGCGCAGTTCTCTCGCTTCTTGCGACCCGGCTATAAGCTCATCGGCAGCAATGACGCCAACAGCATCGTCGCGTATCACAGCGGCACAAAAAAGCTGGTGCTGATCACCGTGAATTACGGCACCGCTCAGCGCATCAGCTATGACCTGGCCAGCCTCGCTGTGATCCCGGATGGTGACGCTGCTGTCACAACTACCAACACTGGCGGCTCGAAGCTGCTTCAGGACTCCACTGTGCCGCTGCGTGCCAAGAAATTCACCATCAGTGCAGAGGCCAACTCGATCCACTCAATCGTCTTTGAGCGGCGTCAACCTGTAGCGCTGCGAGGCGGGCTGTGGTGGGATTGCTACTTCCGTCGCCGGTGCGATACTGTAACCCCAACCTGGGCCGTGCGCGCTGCATGCGCAGAGCCTCTGGCAAAGGAACGGCATGCATTCGAACCTGATTCCACTTTATGAGTTCATCTCAGATGGCTCGCAGTGGTTCTTTACGAGGGAGTACATCGCCAAAGCAACCGACTTCCTTTCCTATGTGCGCTCTCCCATCGCTGGCCAAATTTCCGCCCAGGACTTGCTGCCCGAAGACGATGCGACCCGCAAGCTGGCCACGGCTCCGCCAAGCGGCGGCACGACCCATCCCGATCAAAGTCTCGACGCTGGCCTGACCTCGGATGTCGCAGCACTGGCTCTGCCTGCCGAGCTCGTCATCCACTACGGCCACAAGGTGTCCCCCCGCAGAAGCTCTTCGGCATACTGGGGGGGCGCCTCGCTGATAGAGGGGATCTGTCAGAGATAACCTCTATTGACCCCATAGCTCCCGCTCGGTATGAATGCCATCGGAACAGACGATATCGGTCGCATCGGGGACCTACCTCGAAAGGTTAACCGTACTTAATGGCTGCCATCTCTTTCAACGACAGCAATGACGATGCGCCGTTGCACATTGGTCAGTGCCACGTGCAACAGGAACACCGCTGGGGAGGAGTCGCCGACATTCTATTTCGTGACCTCGATCGTCTCCTGCGCGATGCAGGAAAGGATGGAGGTCGCCTCGGGCCGTCAGTGTATGACACCGCGATGGTCGCGCGACTCGCTCCTCCCGTCGGAGGCCCGAACCCCGCCCTCGAATGGCTCCTGTCCCAGCAACAGCTCGACGGTGGCTGGGGCTCTCCGGTGTTCCCAGCGGGGCGCCATCTGCCCACGCTCGCGGCGGTGCTGGCGCTCCGCACCCGGAATGACACGCGTGCGAGAGAGTCGTGCGCCGCCGGGCTCGACTTTCTACGCACGCAGTCTAAGGACTGGGAAACCATCCCAGACGATCTACCGATTGCACTCGAGCTGACCTTTCCTGCGCTCCTAGCGGACGCGATCCGCCAGGGGGTTGACATCGCCCATGAGCCTTACGATCAGCTCGCGCAAATCGGCCGTCACAAACGCTCACGCATCGCGACTATGCCATCGCTACGCGGAACACCTGCCGCCTACGCATGGGAAGGGCATGGTACGGGCCTATCCACAGAACTGGTAGATGCGGCCGGCAGCGTCGGCGGCAGTCCCTCTGCGACCGCCGCCTGGATGGCCGCGACCGTCGGCGATCCGCGAATGATGCGAGAACGCCGTGCAGCCGCGGAGTACCTGCGCCGTGCGGCAGACTCGACCGGTTGCGGGGTACCTGGAGTTCTACCGCATGCCTATCCCGTGGAGAGGTTCGAGCAGACGTGGGTGATGTTCTCCGTGCTCTCTGCCGGGCTGTTCTCTCGCTCCGAAATCCGGGCTTCGCTCTCCGCCAAGCTGGATGAGCTTGCTGCGGGCGCGCGCCCCGACGGGATCGGATACTCGGACGTGTTCGCATCTGATGGAGATGACACATCGTGCTTTGTCGCCGTATTGCGGGAGGGCGGCCGCAAAGTCGATGCTGAGCTGGTTCGGCGATTCGAGGGCAAAGAGTTTTTTTTCACCTATGTGGGTGAGCGCAATCCCTCAGTGTCAACCAATGCACACGCCCTCTTTGCGCTGTCGCTTTTCAACCAGGATTCGCCACGTGCGCGACAGTTCCTTGCCGGCCGCCAGCGGGGCGGGCGCTTCCTTGAGGATAAGTGGCATACATCCTGGTTTTACACCACGCATCGGGCAATCCTGGCCCTCGGCCACCCTGATCACGCTCAGTCCCTCGACCGCGCGCTCGGCGCGCTGCTCACACATCAGCATGAGGACGGCGGTTTCGGATCGACACCGAGGAGTAGTTGCCTGGAGACGGCTCATGCCTATCTGGCGCTACGGGCCCTGCGAAACAAGGGGCTTGGTGGCGAGGGGCTAAGGCGGAGCATGGCACGTGCCTCCAAGTGGATGCTATCGAAGTACCGCCCATTCGGTCCTGACCACGAGCCGCTCTGGATCGGCAAGGAACTCTATGCCGCGCCGCGGGTCGATCGAGCCACGGAGCTCTCAGCGTTGCTTGCAGCGGTGCTGGAGCGCGACGAGTGAGAGCTTCAATCCCTTTTGAAAGTGGGCCAGTGGCACTTCAGCTGGACGAGGCCGAGCTGTCGTGGATCGCGCAGGAATCGGACGCTCTCTTGCGCCTGAACGGCATCCGATTTCTGAGGGGCGAGCCTTTCGAATACTTCTACCGTCTGGCTCGATTAAACGACGCGATGACCTTGCCGATCGTGGCGCCCTCCCGGAGGCGTGATGCGGTGTTCCTTAAGATCCTTTATGCGATCTGGAACATCACTGTTGACGACGAACTCGATCGGGTCGGTACGTCGGCGGGTCTCGATGCAAGCTTGGCGTTCCTGATGGCGACACCGGCGGAGCGCGCGACGCTGGAGGGAGGTGCGTGTGCGGTGCTGCGGAGGATTGCTGAGGTTGCCCCGTGCTGTTGTCTCTCGCGCTCCGAGCCTGTTGGATTCGATCTATGGGAAGTAGCGCACGGATTCTGCTACGAGTTCCTGATCAATCGGAATCCTGCGCAAGCTACGCACTTTGAGTATCGGCGATATAGCGCAATGACCGCGAGTATAAAGATCATGCTCGACTTCGACTGCCTCTGCGCGGCTCGGCCCCTTGACGTCTCGGAGTACAGGATTTTACGTCGAGCGTACGACGAGCTGTCATCGGCAATCAAGCTCGCTTCGGACGTTGGAACGTTGCGGCGGGAGGTCTATGAGGAAAACAACATGAGCTACCTCCGTATCCTCGCGGAAGAACGCACGGATTCCGGCGAGTCTCCAAAAAACGCTGTGATGACTGGCGCGCTGCGGTTTCGGGAAGAAGTGGTGCAGATGGCCTGGGGGCACCTGGGCATAGCTCGCGAGTTGTCCGCGGCAATTAGGGGGATCGACCTGTCCGGCGTACTGGGGGCCGTAGCTGGGATTGTCGAGATCTATGCCTCGGGCGTCGATCCGTTCTTTGAAAGCATCAGTCCCTAGATTGGGGACGACAATCACGGTTGCCCAGCAGCTTGCCAGGCCCTGTTGTTGGGTTGCAACACGAACGGTATAGAAGCCTCGGAACGGAAGCAGGAGGATGCCATGCGTAGGCTCAGAGGGGTTGACGCCGCTTTTCTCTACGGAGAGACGCCCCGCACTGCGATGCACACCCTGAGAACATCAATTCTTGACCTCTCGAAATCTCCAACGGGATACTCATTTGAACAAGCAAGGCAGGTGATAAGGAACCGCATTCACCGTTTGCCGCCGCTGCGCTGGCGCTTGGTCTGGGTTCCTTTCAGCCTCCATCATCCTCTTTGGGCAGAGGATCCAATCTTCGAACTTGATTACCACGTTCGCCGGATCGTTGCCCCCTCGCCGGGCGGCAGGAAGGAACTCTGTGGGGTAATTTCCAAGATTGCCGATGGGCTGCTCGACTACGGCAGACCGCTCTGGGAGGTTTATCTAGGAGCGTGTTGAGGTAAGCCGGGCGGGTCAGGCGGGGTGGCGGAGGATGGGCGGGCAGAGTTGGGCGGACAGCGGGAACAGGGCCAGAAACGCTGGGCAGCGGGCTGGCCCCGAGTTCCGAGGGCGCCCAGCCCGGGCTTTGTG
>Ga0075163_10012622_pt1 | contig 10999 bp, 5 predicted proteins | sample JI1023141ADNA_FD_71478 | JGI IMG/M metagenome (GOLD analysis project Ga0075163, IMG submission 71478) | Wastewater effluent complex algal communities from Wisconsin, to seasonally profile nutrient transformation and Carbon sequestration -... | ecosystem: Engineered > WWTP > Effluent > Algae...
GGTTGCATGGGTCTATCGTCACTTCCCACTCACACAACTTCACCCAAATGCAAAGAAAATTGCAGAAGCATCTGAGTGTGTTGCATCAATCGGCGGCAATGAAGCGTTCTGGAAATTTGCAGATCTCATATTTGGTGAGCGTGAAGTAAACGAACAGACAGATATCACAAAGCTCCCAACATTTGCAGAGCAAGCTGGCGTATCAGAGGCTGCATACATCCAGTGTATGGAGAGTGGTAAATTCACAGCATCAATCGATGAAGCTATGACTGCAGCACTCAAAGCAGGTGCATCAGGAACTCCGCACTCAATCCTTATTGCGGGCGACCAGCAAGGACCGATCAACGGCGCACAGCCATACCCGGTTGTGAAGCAGATGATTGACACACTCCTTGCACAAATGGGCTCATAGGATACTCCTTTCAAATAAAAACCCCGATGCGCGGCGCGCATCGGGGTTTTTATTACGACCCCTTTCGGAGCAGATCAACGAGGTGGCAGTAGTCTGATTTATCAGGGTCACATACCGCATCAAGAAACGACCCCGTAGCGATTTCATGGGTCACACGTATGATTTCAGCTTGGAGATCAGCAATCTCATCGTCAGTAATCGTATATCGTTCCTCATGTACCTTTCCCTTGTCATCTGGCTCAACGAACGAGAGAACGAACTCACGCGTCTTCAGGCGATCATCGTCTTGCAGTGAAAGAAGGAGTGCATAGAAGACAAGCTGTCGCTTGTAATCCCCCTCTGAGTCCTTGGTAGTACCCTCAATTTGTCCGCGTGTCTTCGGCTTCCCTGTCTTGTAATCAAGTACGCAAATCAACTGACCGCCCTCGTGTGGAGCAGCTTCAAAATCAAGTCGATCGAGCGCACCGGTGAGACGTACTTCAGGAAAGGCAGGATCCCCTGTCGGTAATACTGCTTCAAAGCGCGCCTCTTCCTTGGTATACGGAGGAAGTGCAGGCTCGAGGACAACAAGATATGCAAGGAGCATGGAGAACGCATGTTCATGGAACCGTGTGTACTCATGAACTGCAAGTGGTAGCTTCAAAAGCTCACGGTCAAGGTATGTTTTAAGCTCCTGCGCAGATGGCAACGTATTATGTTCGCGCCGATGCTGTGTGACCGATGCCAAGACGCCGTGAACTGCGGTACCAAATTGCGCGCTCTCGTTCTTGACCTCAGGCATGCGGAGAACATTCCGATACAGATAATTCCATGGGCTTTTGAGATAGTTATTGAGAGCGGTGGCTGAAAGCCCACGCTCCCGCAATGTTTCAGAAAGCATACTTGGGTCAACCTGCATGCGCGCCGTCTTTTCGAACACAGATGCGGGATTGAACGTCTCTGCCTCAGCATCAGTCGAAACCGTTTCTACATACCCTTCTCGCACATCATCAAAGAGCGGGGTTTCTGACTGAGTACGTCCTTCGGTATTTTCTTTTGCATACGAAAGGAAAAGGCTCTCTTTCGCGCGAGTAAGTGCAACATATAAAAGCTTGCGCTCATCATCGAGTTCGTCGAATGCATCCTGTGCAATACGCGATGCAATCGGAATCTTGAAAAGTTGTCGATGCGTGGTATCACCCCACGAGCGACTCGTGAGATGTGGAATGAACACGTGTGCGAACTCGAGTCCTTTCGATTTGTGCGCAGTCATGACTTGTACGGCTTCAGAACCTGTCTTTATATACGGAGCAGAAAGCGGTAATCCGTGCTCAATCCGTAATGCAAACATGCGGGCGACATCTTGGAGCGTAGCAGCCGACTGGGCGCGAACGAGTGCTTCAATTTCATCATAGAGACGACGAAGCGCCCTGCCACCCTCAAATGGATCATGCCGCATCACATGGTCTACAAACCCACTCTCAGTGAGTCCATCGGCAATCAGTCTGTGCGGTGGAACGAGCGGTATGCGCATTCGTACGTCCTGTAATATACGCGCCATCTTCAATACCGCGTCGATATCTTTAAGCCCGAGTGTCGTGAGAAATTCCTCGTCTTGAATAATTGCTGAGAGCGGACGAGCATGACTTCGCTCTCGCACAACGCGTACCAAATCAGGTGCTGTAATACCCCAGTACGGCTCGTGGAGCACTGAAAAAAGTGCTGTCTCATTTGAAGGTTCAAGGAGCGTAGTAATAAACGCTCGAACTGAAGCGGTCACTGGATGCCTAAGAATATCGCCATCCGCAGTTGCATTAGCAGGGATACCGGCTGCTCGAAGTCGCTGCGCGTAATGCTCAACTTCTTTGTTGCTCCGCACAATAATTGCAACCTCAGAGAGCGGTGCACGGGTAGCAACCTCCTGCACCCGCGCAATAAGCGCATCATCTTCGATTGCCTCATGTGCATACTCACGCCACGTAATTGTTCCCGCCACCGCATGCGACGCAGACAATGGGACACGGAGCGCAGATGCTGGCGTTTCTTCTGCGGTAATAAGCGCATGCGCAAAATCGAGAATATTCTGTGCTGAACGATAATTATCGGTGAGCGCAATCGTTTTTGCGTGCGGAAATTTTTCTTCAAAATAAAGAAAGTTCTCAAGTGACGCTCCTTGAAATCTAAAGATCGACTGTTTCTCATCCCCTACCACAAACAGGTTTGGTCTTTCATGAAAGGCTACAAGGAGTTCTAAGATTCGATTCTGACTGCCGTTTACATCTTGATGTTCATCAGCAAGCACGTAGTGAAATCGCTCCTGAAGATCACGAAGCATATCCTCATTTCGCTCCAGTGCTTGCACGGTCTCATAAATCATATCCTCAAAGTCGTAGAGATGCCGATCAGCAAGGAACGCGTCGTAGGCTCGGTAGACATACAGTAATTCCCGATTCTTTTCGATTTCCTTCTCGAGCTTCTGATACTCACTCCGTACCTTTCCTTTGTGAGCACCTTTTTCGTGGAGCTTTGGAGTACGCCCCAGGACCTCATCCTGCTGTGCAATGATTTCTGCGAAACGATCAGGGGTAATATACTCGCGCTTCATGAGCGCGATGGCTCCAAGAATGGACGGCACATAAAATTGTGGATTACCACGCGGACGCAATAGTTTGATGCCCCCCGTTTCAAGTATTCGTTCGATACCATCAAATTTCTCAAGGTCCGTTGCGGGACGACCGCCGATGGCACGCTCGTATGCGTCAGGGTATGCCCGAATGAGCCCCCCTGCAAACTCATGGAATGTATGAATCGCAACCTTATGGGCTCTTCCGCCAATATAACCTCGAAGTCGCTCGCGCATCGCACGTGCTCCCGCTTCTGTAAACGTCAGTGCAAGTATGTTCTCTGGCGCTGTATCGGTCTTTTGGAGTATATTCGCGATACGAAGGGTCAATATCTGCGTTTTGCCGGTTCCTGGGCCCGCAATCACCATAACCGGTCCTTCGATAGTATCGACCGCCTCACGCTGTCGTGTGTTGAGTCGATTATATTGCTCTAGAAAGCGGCCTTCCATAATGCGGTGATTGTAGCATAGTGAACAAAAATACTGACGTGAGCTGACACCATGTCTCCTGCTGTACTTGCGAAGCCTTTTGACGGGTCTATAATGAAAAGTATGGAGATGCGCGACATTACACGAGAAGCAATTATTATCGATGAGGACGCGAGTCTCAGAGAGGCTCTCGCACTTATGATTGCACGTCAGACTAATTCTCTCCTTACTGTTAATCAGAGTGGTGAGCTCTCGGGTGAAGTTGGAGTTTCAGATCTTCTCGATGCGATTGTACCTATAAGTATGGATGGCGATCGCGTGCTCGAGGCACTAGGTACAGAAGAAGCGTTCAAAGATGCAGTCAAAGATGCAGCAGACAAAACCGTTCGTGATTTTATGAATGTAGATATCCAGCCTGTTCGCATTAACGATTCTCTCATTGCCATTGCAGGTATAGCGATAGCGCACCAGTCCGCACGAATTCCTGTGGTAGACCATGAGAATAAACCTATCGGCGTCATTTCCCGAAGAGGAATGAAGCACATACTCGCTACATTCCTCGGCATCCGCGACGACGCATAGCGCGGAGCACAAAAAAACACCGTCAGAATCTGACGGTGTTTTTTGTTTCCTAAAGTTCGTCTTCTGCGTCGTCGAGATACTCTTCAGCGTCGTCAATCAAATCTTCAGCATCATCGTAGTCTCGATCGTCGTATGCGTCTTCCGCATCGTCGAGAGACGCTTCTGCGTCATCGAGTAGATCCCATGCTTCATCAACATCATCTCCGTCGTCTTCCGCCTCCTCTATATCGTCTCGGGTGTCGCTAATACGATCCTCCGCATCATTGATTGCGTCACGAGCATCTTCTTTATCGGCATCGTTTGAACCACCACCATATCCGACTGCATCAATTGCATCCTGTGCCTTGTCGGCTGCCTCTTCAGCTTCATCGATTGCTTCATCGTAGTCACGTGTCACGTACGCATGGAGTGCGTCAATGAGGTGCTCGAGCGCACTCTCAAGATAGTCTTCAGCAGTGTCGGTGTTTCGAGAGCTGTTGTCTATCGCTCGCTGCGCGTACTGTGACAACGAAACGGCTTCATAGATACGAACCAATGCTTCTCGTGATTCGTTTCCATAGCCATAACCGTACCCATAGGATGGAGTGGTGTAAGTATGGTTTGGAGCGTACGAGTTCGAATAGTAAGAAGAACTACCGTAGTCTGAATCTGAATAACCAGGTGCCGCCTCAACCTGTGCCCGTGGTGCCGCAAAACCGACTCCCAGGAGCGCTACAAGGACAAGAGCTGCCCGTATGAATGAATTGTTATATGTCATGCGGACAGTATACGCCCTTACGCTTCCCTGTCAAAATTAGGACACACAAAAGAAAAACCGCAAGTAAATGCTTGCAGTTTTTCTTTTTGGACTACCTTCTTAGTATGATTTAAGACGTCGAGCCTTGTCGTGCTGACGTATCTTTTCAAGCGCCTTTGCCTCAATCTGACGGATACGTTCGCGAGTAACACCGAACTCCTTACCCACCTCTTCAAGCGTATGGTATGTACCATCGAGAAGTCCGTGGCGCATCTCGAGAATCTTACGCTCCTTTTCTGAAAGCGAACCGAGTATCTCCTGCATCTGATCTGCAAGAATACGGTGTGCTACTTCCTGATCTGGAGAGATGATACGATCATCAGCGATAAAGTCCGACAATCGAGAACGATCGTCGTCATCACCAATCGGAAGTTCGAGTGAAATAGTATCTTGGCTGATCTTCTCTATTTGATAGATTTTCTCAACTTCAACATCCATTTCAGTTGCGATCTCTTCTGCCATTGGATCACGACCTAGATCTTGCGCAAGACGACGAGAAACCTGCTTGTATTTTGCCATCGTCTCAACCATGTGCACCGGAATACGAATGGTTCGCGACTGGTCAGCAAGCGCACGAGTAATCGCCTGGCGTATCCACCATGTTGCATAGGTTGAGAACTTGAATCCTTTCGTGAAGTCAAACTTGTCTACCGCCTTAAAAAGGCCAAGATTTCCCTCCTGTATCAGGTCAAGAAGTGTAAGGTCAGGACTTCGTCCCACGTACTTTTTTGCAATAGAAACAACGAGTCGTAGGTTTGCGCGAGCCAAAAGATTTCTTGCCTCTGCATCTCCATCAACAATTCGCTTTGCGAGAGAACGTTCTTCAAATCCTGTGAGCAGTGGGTACTGTCCAATCTCACGAAGATACATTTGGATTGAGTCGTATCCACTATCGCTTCGGCGGTATACATTCTTTCGATCCAAGAGACTTGAGCTCTGTGTATCGTCGCCAAGCATTCCTCCTCCAGCAATTACGTCAATATGCGCAGTCTGTAGACGATCATAGAGTCGCTCAAGGAATGAGACATCCTTTTCAATCATCGGAAACTCACGAAGAATTTCATCGTACGTAACATAACCGCGGGTTCGACCGCGGGTCAAAAGTTCTTCTGCTTTATGTTCTTGAACCTGCTCCGCCTTTGAGAGTTTTAGAGGGCGCTTCGGTACAACTTTCTTCACCACTACACGTGCCGGTTTCTTAACCGCTTTGCGTACTGGCTTTTTTGCAGCAGACTTCTTAACGACAACCTTCTTCGCCTTTGTGACCTTTGTGCGCGTTACCTTTCGCAACACCGCTTTGCGCGGCGCTCGTGTAGGACGTGCGTTCTTTTTTGCCGCCTTCTTTTTCGCCATTAGCCCACAACTATACTGTATTTTTCCAAATTGTCTATAGGGGTGCTGACCGCCCTAGGTAGTCGGTTTTTGAGAGTCTACCTCTTCAGCAAATACGATTCCTGACTGCAGTCTTCGCTCTGCTATGTGCATCGACTCTAAGAGTTTATCAATACGCGCGTCATCACCAATAGATTCAGCTTCTGCAAGCTGCTCACGCGCCGTCTTGAGTGATTCGCGTGCATAGAGGTGTGCATACTCGGTCAGCTTGTGTGCAAGCTCCTCTGCCAATTGCCGTTCCTTTACTTGTTCGACATACTCGTCGAGTTCAAATATCTCTCGCTGCAATTCCGGCGGTTCATCCTGATTCCAGGCATCAAAATCCTCTCCGTGCAGTTCGCGAAGATGTCGCTCAGTCTCACTCCGAAGCATATCAGGGACACTCGAAACGCGAAGGAATGCCTTCAAGTGAACACCGAGTCGTTCCCGTCGATCACTTTTAACGGCACGTGGCTCTGCATGCGGCGCAGCTGTCGCAGACGGCTTCGCCTGCGTGGTGCGGAGATTCTCTTCTTCAATACGCGCAACTTCATGATGTATTCCATCCTTTGTTGCGCCAGTACGCTGGGCAACAACGCTTTCAAAATGTTCCCGATCCATTCGATTATCAATTGCAGCAAGAAGTGGCAACACTTCTTCACGCACACGAAGCTTATAGGTACGCTCATCTTTAGTATGAGCACGGAGCACGTCCATGAGAAACTCAATCACATGTATTCCCTGCTTCACCATGCGCTTTAATTCCCTGGAATCTTCCTTCACCACATCAGCAGGGTCCTTTCCTTCTGGAAGCACTGCGACCTTCACATCCATACCAGCTTCAAGCATCGGCACGGCCACACGCTTCATTGCCGATATACCGGCACGATCTGCATCAAGCGCAAGCATCACATTCGGTGACAAGCGCATAAGGAGCATGATGTGGTGGGGTGTTAATGCAGTACCTGAAACCGCGACCGTGTTTGTATACCCCGCTTGGTGTGCAAGCACGAGATCAAACTGCCCCTCAACAACAAGCGAAAAATTATAGTGACGAATACCGTGTTTTGCTTTGTCGTACCCGTACAATATTTCTGACTTTTGAAAAAGCTCTGTCTCAGGAGAATTCACATACTTTGGTATTCCCGGACCATCTTTGAGTGTGCGTCCTGAGAACGCCACGACACGACCGGAAGAGTCCATAAGTGGAAACATGATTCGGTCTCGAAACACATCATATGGTTCCTTGCCCGCATCAGCGTTCTTGATGAGTCCTGCATTCAGCATCTCTTCGTCACTGAAACCTTTTTCTTTCAGATATCCACGAAGGGCCCGCCACTCGTCCTTTGCATACCCGATGCGCCACGCAATCATTGTCTGCTTTTTAACACCGCGCTTCTCAACATAGTCCGTCACTGTAGGATTTTCCTCGCGTGTCGTGAAGAAATAGGATGCAGCAGCATCAAGAAGCGCATACTGATTATCTCGTGCATCTCGCTTTTTTGGATCTTCTGGCACAAGCTCTACCCCCGCACGATCCGCCAATATTTTGAGAGACCCCTTGAAATCAACACCTTCCATCTTTTGGATGAACGTAAACATGTCACCTCCCTGCTGAGAAGAAAAACAGTAGTACATGCCCCGGTCTGGCGACACATAAAATGAAGGAGTCTTCTCGTTGGTGAATGGTGATTTTGCCTTGAAGTTCTTACCTGCGTGTTTAAGTTCAACATAGCCGCCGATAACATCGACAATAGAAAGACGCTCTTTGATTTGCTCGACAACGCTTCGCATGATGGGGTCCATTATACGCGAGAGTAAGGCGGCGCGCGATGTACGAAAAAACGGCCCATATGGACCGTTTTTTCTTTCGCTTCACCTATTTATTTACGCTCCTTCAGATGCGTCATGGCTAAACTGCTTGATTTGCTCATGCTTTGCGCTTCCTGGGAAACCAGTTCCTGCTGGAATAAGGCGTCCAATGATAACGTTCTCCATGAGACCAGTAAGCTTGTCTTCGCTACCGCGCACCGCAGCGTTGATGAGAACACGAGTCGTGTTCTGGAATGATGCAGCAGAGAGGAAGCTCTTGCGTGAAAGCGATACTTCGGTGATACCGAGAATAAGTCGCTCGGCCTTTGCAGGCTCCTTGTTTGCATCCTTAAGCTCATTGTTTGTCTTAACAAAGAGCCACTCTTCTGCAACATCACCAGTAGTGAAGTGACTGTCGCCAGTCGCCGTAATCTTCACACGTGAAAGCATCTGCTTCACGATAAGTTCGATGTGCTTACGCGCAATCGTTACACCCTGAAGCTCGTAAATCTTGTTAGTTTCGTTGATGATGTACTCCTGTGTTGGCTCCTGACCTGCGTACTTGAAGAGGTCTGGAAGGTGTACCGAACCATCAGTAAGTATCTGCCCCTGCTTAACCTCCTCACCTTCGCGAACAGCGATAACACGGCGGAAGTTCACTGGGTACTCGATCGGGTCGTTCTTCTTTGTTGCATACTTTGAACCAAGGGTCGGAGCAACGGTAATGATTTTTTCCTTGCCCTCAGTACGAATTGAAGTAACGAATCCGTCAGTACGCGAGATGAGTGCAGGAATCTTTGGTGCTCGCTTCTCAAATACTTCTTCCACGCGTGGAAGACCCTGTGTTACGTCACCACCAACAGATGCAGCACCTCCTGCGTGCTTGGTATTCATGGTGAGCTGTGTACCCGGCTCGCCAATCGCTTGCGCTGCAACGGTACCTACTGCCTCACCAATATCAACAAGCTTGTTCGTTGTGAGGTCGATACCGTAACACTGCTGACAGACACCCTGGAGAGTCTTGCAGGTCATTGGTGAACGAACTCCAATTAATTCGATATCTGTTTTCTCAATCGCAAGTGAATCCCGACGTGAGAGCAAATGTCCTTTTTTGAAGAGCACTTCTCCATCCTTCGTAACTGCGTCGGAAACCAAGATGCGGCCTCGAATTGCTTTACTAAAAGCAATCTCGATACCAGAAGAAGATACACGTCCAATTGAGATACCTTCCTTTGTCTTACAATCGTCTTCAGTCACAATCGCATCCTGTGCAACCACGAAGAGTCGGCGAGTAAGGTACCCTGCCTTCGCGGTCTGGAGTGCGGTGTCAGCAAGACCCTTACGTGAACCGTGAGTGGTAATGAAGTACTCGATTGGGCTCATACCCTCCTTCATAGAAGAAAGAATTGGGAACTCAAGTGTCTCACCTCGTGTGTTGATGATAAGACCCTTCATACCTGCCATCATGGCAATCTGTCCGAGAGAACCTCGAGCACCAGACTTCCACATGTCGTAGACAGAACCATTCTCGTCAAGCGTTTCAGGAAGAGCAGCCTCGATCTCCGTCTTTGTGCGGTGCCACATTTCGATGATCATGCGACGTCGCTCATCGCGAGAAATAAGACCTTCATTGAAGAATCCAATGATCTTTGCTTCTTCAACACGAGTACGCGCGATGATTTCTTTCTTTTTCTCAGGAACCACTACGTCATCAATACCCCAGGTAGTACCTGACTTTGTTGCGTATTCGAATCCAAAGCGCTTCATGCGGTCAACGATCGCTGGAACAACCTCGATACCCTTGTCGTCAATAAGATCAATGATGATACCGAAGAGTGTTCGCTGTGTGATGACATCATTAATGAACGCATGTTCACTTGGGAGCACGCTATTGAAGAGAAGGCGTCCAACAGTTGTTTCAAAGAGTGCGCCTTCATACTGGGCGTACTTTGGAGTTTGCGTTGCAAGCACCTGTACCTTTGCACGAAGATCGATTACGCCGAAATCGTAGGCAGTAATAGCTGCGTTCGGTGACGCAAAGTACTTACCTTCACCGGTAGCACCTGCAATCATTTTAGTCATCCAGAATGCACCGAGTGCCATATCGAGAAGCTTTTCAGATACCACAGGATCTGCGGAACCTGGCTTCAAGATGTTCTTGTTCGCAGAAATGATTGTACGCGCCTCAAACTGCGCTTCATCTGAAAGCGGTACGTGGACAGCCATCTGGTCGCCGTCGAAGTCAGCGTTGAACGCGCGACATACGAGTGGGTGAACTTGGATAGCGTTACCTTCGATAAGTACTGGGCGGAACGCCTGGATACCCTGTCGGTGGAGCGTTGGAGCACGGTTCAAGAGTACGTGCCGGTGACGGATCACATCCTCAAGGATTGCCCACACTTCAGGAACACCGTCCTCAATAAGACGTCCTGCGCCACGAATGTTGTATGCGAGCTCTTGTTTAAGAAGCTGTGCAATAACAAACGGACGGAAGAGCTCAAGCGCCATGTGCTTTGGAAGACCGCACTGGTCAAGTGAGAGCTCAGGACCGATAACGATCACGGAACGTCCTGAGTAGTCTACGCGCTTTCCGAGAAGGTTCTGGCGGAAGTAGCCCTGCTTGCTCTTCAGGTAGTCTGCGAGTGACTTAAGGGGACGACGCTGTGCCTGACTCATTGCTGAGTACGCGGTATTACCGTGTCGAATTGAATTGTCGATGAGTGCGTCAACAGCCTCCTGGAGGATACGCTTCTCGTTTCGAAGGATTACATCCGGGGCCATAATATCAATCAACTTCTTCAAACGATTGTTTCGGTTGATTACTCGACGATACAAGTCGTTCAAATCAGATGAGGCATGGCGACCACCTTCGAGTGCAACCATCGGACGGAGCGCTGGTGGGATAACAGGAAGACGAGTAAGGAACATCCACTCTGGACGAACGCCCGCATGAATCATTCCCTTGATGAGTGAAAGTCGCTTATCAAGCTTTGCA
>Ga0075163_10012623_pt1 | contig 10999 bp, 11 predicted proteins | sample JI1023141ADNA_FD_71478 | JGI IMG/M metagenome (GOLD analysis project Ga0075163, IMG submission 71478) | Wastewater effluent complex algal communities from Wisconsin, to seasonally profile nutrient transformation and Carbon sequestration -... | ecosystem: Engineered > WWTP > Effluent > Algae...
CGCCGTTCACGCTCACCAGCGCGCAACGGTCCATGCGCGCGCAGTTGCGGAGCGTCCACGGCAGGCACGTCGCCACCGTCAGCGCGACCACCACCGCCGCCCCCGCGAGGTAGCCTTTCGCGCCGCGGCCCCGGAGCGCCAGGGCTCCGAACACCGGCGCGAGCACCAGCGACTGGGGGCGCAGGAGCGTGAGCGCGCCGAACAGCAGGCCGAGCGGCACCAGCGCCTTCAGCGGAAAGCGCGCGGGCGACGCTGCGGCGCGGTCCACCAGCCAGGCCGCCACCAGAAGGAGCGAGGCCGCCAGACCGTCGGTCATGAGCGCCGCGGTGTACGGCACCAGCGCCGGGTGCAGCGCGAGGAGCAGGCCGCCGGCGAGGGCGCGCCGGGGCGTCGTGTGCCGGGCGAGGAGGTCGTAGCCGAGGAGCGAGGCCACGGCGCCCAGGACCGCGGCGATGCTCATGGCCACCCCCGGCGACGGACCGAACACCGCGTAGCCGGCGCCCACCAGCGCCGGATAGCCCACCGGGTAGTGGGCTGCGTAGGTCACGGCACCGTCGCCCCAGAGCCAGGTGTAGCCCTGGCCGTGGGCGATGCGCTGGGCCACCGTGTGATAAAACTTCCCGTCGGCTTCCGGGGGAAACCGGCTCCAGCCCCAGACCACCACCGCGAGCCGCGAAAGCAGCGCGAGGGCGATGACCCAAGCCCCGTGAGCGCGACGCTGCGTCATCGTCTTCAAGCGAGGAGGAGGGCCGACTCGAGGGCCAGCGCCACCTCGCAGGCCGGGAGGCCCACCACATTGGTGTAGGATCCATCGATTCGCGCGACGAACTTCGCGGCGCCCCCTTGCACCGCGTAGCCGCCGGCCTTGTCGAGCCCCTCGCCGGTCTCGGCGTAGGCCCGGGCGCGCGCTTCGCCGATGGCGCGAAACACCATCTGCGTTTCCACCGTCTGCGCCACGCGCGGCGCGGCTTCGTCCACGTGCCCCAGGGCGAAGCGCGTGCGGACCGCGTGGGTGCGCCCGCCGAGACGCAGCAGGAAGGCGGTGGCCTCGTCCACATTGGCGGGCTTGCCGAGGAGCTCGCCGTCCAGGGTGACGGTGGTGTCGGCCACCAGGATGAACTTCGGCGCGTCCGGGTGGTGCGCCGCCCGCGCGGCGCCGAGCTTGGCCAGCACCACCCGTTCGAGATAGGCCGCCGCGTCCTCGCCCGCCGCCACCGTCTCGTCGACGTCTGCGGGGCGCACCACGAAGGCGGCGCCCATGGCAGAGAGAATCTCCCGACGGCGCGGCGACGCGCTCCCGAGCACGAGCGTCGCGTGCGGCGAAGGCGATGAATTCCGAGGACTCATTTTGCGACCTTTTCTTCGCCTTTGACATCCGAAAGTCAACGACCGTGATAAGGTCTCGTCCGCCGATGAAATACGCGCTCGCCTGCGCCGCCGCTCTTGCTGTGACTCTCCCTCGGCTTTCATACGGGCAGGATTGCAAGAGTGCCGTGCTCAACCCCTGCATCAACAGCGACAACCTTTGGGTTCATCCGGGGGCGTCGCGTTTCGTCGCCATCGGGGGAACCGAGACCGCCAAGGCCGGTCAATCGGGCTTCGGCCTGGTGCTCGGCTACCAGTCGCGGCCGGTGGTGTTGCGGGTGTTCTCGCCGGGCCCGCCGGGCACCGACCAGAACGCCATCGACAACCAGGTGAACGCCACGTTCCTGTGGAACCTCGGCATCACCGATCGGCTGGAGCTGGGGGCCGCCCTTCCGGTGACGCTGGGCCAAGGTGGCGCCGGGCTCGGCCCCATCACCGCGGCAACCGCGCCGCTCAAGGGCACCGTCCTTCGCGACCTTCGCTTCGGCGTGGCCTTCGCGATCATTCCCCGCGCCCGCGTGGACGTCGACGCGACCAACGCGCAATCGAAGGCGCACCCGGCCGGCAATGCCTTCGCGGTCACCGCGCGCTTCGAGATGTCGGCGCCCACCGGTGACGGTGAGGCCTTCGCAGGCGAGCGCGGTGCAGTGCTGGTACCGAGCATCGCCGCCGACTATCGCCGGGGCCGGTTCTTCGCCGGATCCGAGCTTGGGCTTCGTCTCCGGGGCACCACCGAGCTCCTCGGCGCGCGCATCGGCTCGCAAGCCGTCGTCGGGCTCGGCTTCGGCGTCGACATCCTCCCCAAGGAGCTGCTCGCCGCGGCCGCCGAGGTCCGCATGCTGCCGGGCTTCGTCTCCCAGGGTGACGTGGTGCAGGCAGGCGGACGCTTCTCCAGCCAGAGCAACGATCGCCTGGCGGCGCCGGCGGAGTGGGCGCTTTCGGTGCGGACTGCACCTTTCTTCGGTGGTGATCTGGGCTTCCAGCTGAGCGGCGGGAGCGCCATCCCGCTGGCCGACGACAGCGCCCTCACCAATCCGCGCTTTCGCTTCACCTTCGGTGTGCGCTACGCGCCGCTCGACCGCGACACCGACGGCGACGGCATCCTCGACAAGTTCGACGCCTGCCCGCGGGAGCCGGAAGGCTTTCGCTCGAAGGACGACACCGCGCCTCACGACGGGTGTCCGCACGCGCCGCCGCCCGCCGCGGCGCCGGTGGAGTTCACGACCACACCGCCCGTCGCACCCGCGCCGAGCGCACCCACGCCTGCGCCTGCAGGAGGATCGACCCCATGAGCGACGAGACGCTGACCGCGGGTACGTCCATCGTGGAGGCCCTGCTCGGTCTCGGCGTTCCGGCTCGGGTGCGCGGCATCCTTCGGGACCCACAGATTCGCAGCGTGCGCCCCTCCGGTGACATCGGTCCGGTGCGCACCCTCGCAGGCGTGTGGCTGGTGATTCACCTGGAGAGCGACAGCAACGGCGACATTCGCGGGCTCCTCTCGCGGGAGGGTGATCTCGGCTTCGAGGTGGCCGCCGGCGAGATCGTCGAAGCGCGCATCGTGATGGCGGTGGCGACTCCCCTCGCCGCGCCGAGCGCGGGCGCCGCGGTCGCAGTCGCAGCCGCACCCATGGCGCCGGTACCAGCCCAGGCGCCGGTGGCCGAACGCGTGGTGGTGCCCGCCCCCGCGCCCGCCCCCGCGCCCGCCCCCGCCCCCGCCCCCGCCGTCGCGGTGGCCGCCAGCCCGGCGATTCCCGAGCCCCGAAGCTCGTCGCCGTCGGTGACCGACTCGCAGGAGCGCGGTCCCATGCCGCTGCGGCCGCCCACCAAGAAGACCACCGAGACCGAGCAGCCCACGCCGAACCCGGGCGATCTGGTGGAGCACTTCGCCTTCGGTCGTTGCGAGGTCGTCAAGACCGACGGCGATCGCTTGCACCTCAAGCTCGGGCGCGACAGCCGCATCAAGGAGATCGCGCTCGAGATGCTGCGGGTGACGCGCATCGGCGACGACAACGGCGTCCCGGTCTACCGCCTCGATCGCAAGCAGTAGCGGCTCAGGCCACGGCGCCGATGGCCGGGCGAATGGTCGCCGCCGCGCCCGCCACGTGGACCGAGGCACCGGGCTCCGATTGCGCGCGCTTCACGAGGGCGAACGCCGTCGCGACCCCGTCGACCAGCGCGGCGCTCTTGGTCTCGCCGATGGTGTTACCGGCGGCGTCGAGCACCGCGGTCGCCGGCGCGACCAAGGCCGGCAGCGCCAAGCGCACCAGCTTGCGCTTGACCTGGCCACGCAGCTCCACCATGCACACGACCTCTTGGCCCAGATAGCAGCCCTTGTTGAAGGAGACTGCGACGCCCTCGAGGGAGGCCTCGTGGGGCAGCATCGTCGCGTCGAAGTCGACGCCGAAGCGGGGCCAGCCGTGGCGCAGTCGCACGGCATCGGAGGGGCCGGTGGGGAGCTCGGCGCCGCGGGCCACGAGCGTCAGCGTGCCTTCTTCGCCCGCCCAACGGAACGTGCCGCGCACGCCTTCGGCCGCAGCGGGCTCGCTCCCGAAAGCGAATGCCGGGAGCAGATCGGGCTCGCTCGTCATGACCGCGTCTTCCATGATGAGGTGCGCGTCGAGCATGGTCGAGAGCGCCTCCGCGGAGGCGGCCGGCACCACCATGTAGATCGCGCTCTCCGCCACCAGCACCCAGAGATCGCTCTGGATCTTGCCCACGCGGCTGACGAACAGGCCGTAGATCGCCTGCCCCGGCGCCGCGCCGGCGAGCTCGCAGGTGACGAGGCCGTTGAGCCAGCTCAGGCGGTCTTTGCCCTCCACCCGAACCACCGCGGCGGAGTCGTCCTTGAACGTCGTTTCTTCGTTGTTCACGCGGAGCAGCCTAGCACTTCTGTTCGACCGCGAAGAGCCCGGTGACTTCGGCGCGATGGGCGCCCGGCGCCATGCTAGCGTGGCGCTCTCTCGTGTCCGTCGGCATCCTCCTTTCTCCCAACAGCGGCCGCGTTCGTCGTGATCCCGGCCTGGCGGACCGGCTTCGGGCGGTGGTGGGGACGCGCGGGCTCGTGCGTCTGTGTGCCACGGTGGACGAGCTGGACGCGGCGCTCCAGGAGCTTCGCGGCGTCTCGACCGTCGCCATCTGCGGCGGTGACGGCACCAACCACATCGTCATCACCCGCGCGGTGGAGCAATACGGCGAAGGCGCCCTCCCGGTGTTCGCCTTTCTCCGGGGCGGCACCATGAACACCGTGGCCAACGCGGTGGGCGTCCCCCGGCAAACGCCGGAGCAGCTGGTGGCGGCCATCCTCGAGGAGCGGGGCCGGTACTTCACGCGGCGCACCCTGCGCATCGGCCCGGAGCTCGGCTTTCTCTTCGGCACCGGCGCGGTTCACGGCTTTCTCGCCGAGTACTACCGCAACGGCCAGCCGACTCCGCTCGACGCCGCCGAGACGCTGCTCCGCGGCGCCGCCAGCGCCGCCATCGGGGGCCGCACCGTGCGGCGCATGTGCAAGCCATTCCGGGGTTACGTCGCGTTCGACGACGGAACCCGCTGGAGCGAGCGCGACTACCTTGCCATCGCCGGCGGGGCGGTGGACCAGATCGGTCTGGGCTTCCGCCCGTTCTACCGCTGCCAGGAGCGACCCGACGGGTTTCACCTGCTGGGCATCCACGCCTCGCCCATGGGCTTCGTGCGCGTGCTGCCGCGGGTGTTCCGGGGCTTGGGCATGGGCGAGCGTTCCACCTACGAGGCGGTGGTCGAGGCCGCCACCCTGCACGGCGAAGACGGCGAAGTCTCCTACATGATCGACGGCGATCTGCGGGTATCCCGGGGGCCACTCCGGGTCTCGCTCGGCCCCATGGTTCGCATATGCGCGCCCTGAGGCTCGTGCTGTTGGCGCTGACGGGCGCGCAGCTCGCCACGACCGGCGTCGCGCACGCCGAGCGCGGAGCCCTCACCGACGCCGAGACCGAGCGGCTCGCGCGGGGCGAAACCGTGGTGCGCCCGGCATCCTTCGACGCGGGCGAGGCGCGCTGGATCGGCGGCGTCACCTACACCGTGTTCGACGTCCACTGCGACCGCATTCGCGCCGAGCTCCGCGATCCGGCCGCGTACGCCCGGCTCCTCCCGCGGGTGAAGACCGCGCGGCTGGTGGGCGAGAACGACGGGGATCGCTTCATCGAGATCCGCCACTCGGTGCTCGATGCAGTGTACACCATTCGCATGCGCGAGGACTCGCCGGCCTCGTTTCGTTTCTGGCTCGACCGCGGGCGCCCCCACGATCTGGACGACGCCTGGGGGTTCACGCGCCTCGCGGAGCTCTCGGGTGAGGGCGGCGCGCCGCGCTGCTTCGTCACCTACGCCATCCTGGCCAGCCTGGGCGAGTCACAGGTCGCCACGCTGTTCGAGGGCCGCATCCGGCGGGCCATGCTGTCCTTGCCCGCCCTGCTCCGAAGGCGGCTGGCCGCGGCCCCGCCCAAAGTCCCCGGCTGACTTCCGGGCGCCCATCCGATAGAACAAGGGCCATGCTGCCCCGGATCGCCGCCATCGCGTTCAATACGTACCGGGAGGCGGTGCGGGCCTGGGTTCTTCACGGTCTCCTGGCGCTGGCGCTGGCCACCACCGCGTACTCGCTGGTGCTCGGTACCTTGTCGCTGCACCAGGACATGCGGGTGGTCGCCGACATCGGCTCCAGTAGCGCCTCGTTCTTCGCGGTGGTGGTGGCGGTGGTGCTCGGGGCGACCTCGCTCTACCGCGAGGTGGAGATGAAGAACGTCTTCCCCATCCTCACCCGGCGGCTCCGGCGGCACGAGTACGTGGTGGGCAAGTACCTGGGGATGCTCCTCACGGTGGGCGTGTACCTGGCCCTCGACGGCGCGTTCATGCTGTTCATCCTCGCGGCCCAGGCCCGGCGTCCTCCGCTCCTCGTCGGCGGCGCGGCGGTCGTCCTGTTCGCCGTCTTGGCGGTCCTACTGGTTCGTGCAAAGTACACGCGAGCCTACGTGATCGTCCCGTGGGCGCTGGTGGCGGTGCTGGTGGCCTTCGTGCTGGCGGCGCCGGCCGGGGGCGAGCGTCGGCTCGTGGTCTCTTCGCTGGTGCTGGCCTTCGGCGAGGCAGGCATCGTCACCGCCGTGGCCCTGGTGTTCTCGGCGTTCTCGTCGCCGTTCCTCACGGCGGTGCTCACCTTCCTGGTCTTCCTCATCGGTCGCTCGGCCGACACCTTGGCGAACTTGCCCCCGCGCTTCCTGGGCGAGGGCGGCCGGACCGCGGGGCGCGTGCTGGCCCGGGTCTTCCCGAATCTGCACATGTACGTGCCGCCCCGGCCGGTGCTGCTGGGCGAGGTCGACAAGCTGCCACTCCTGCCCTACGTCGGCCGCGCCATGGCCATTGCTGGCTTCTACGCCGCGGTGCTGCTGGTGGCGGCCTCGCTCATCTTCCGAAAGCGCGACTTTCAGTGAGCGAACGCTCCAGCGTGACGCGCCGGTTGGCGGCGCTGGGGACCCTCGTGCTGGTCTGGGCGAGCGTCGCTGCGGGCCGGCAGTTCTACCTCGGCTCGTCGGCGATTCATCGGAGCGACGAGGCGCTCGCGGTGGGCGACATGCGCGCCTCGCTGGAAGCAGCCCGCCGCGCCGCCGAGGCGGTGGCACCCGGCTCGCGCTATCCGGCGCTCGGCTACGCCCGGCTGCGGAACATCGGCAAGGACGCCGAGGCCAAGAACGACGTCGCTCTCGCCCGCAATGCCTGGTCGCAGATGGAGGGCGCGGCCATTTCGTCGGACCACCCGCTGGCCTCTACCGCCGCCCAGCGGCGCGAGGCGGAGACGCACCTGGTGGATCTGGAGGCGCTCCGGAACGGCGGCGGCGACGGGCGCCCGTACAAGGAGGCGTTGCAGCGCGAATCGCCCTCGCCGGTGCGCGGCCTGGTGCTCTTCGGGCTCTCGGCGGCGGGGTTCTTGGCTACCGCGTTCTTCGTGCTGCGGCGCGGCACGGCGGTGCGCGTGCTGGGCGCGACCGCGCTGGGCGTGCTCGCCTACGCGGCTGGAAGCCTGTTCGGGTAGCTGCCCGCGGATACGTTGCCAGTTCGTGAGCGTCCGTGGCATTAGAACGGAACATGGCACGCGTCCCCGTCAACACCGAAACCGTCGCGGCTTGCCGCACCCTCGCCGGGCGCGTTGCCGACGACGTCCAGCACTACATCGATGGCCACACCAGCGTGGGCGCCGAGCGCACGTTCCTACGTGCCTACGGCGCCGACGGCGTCGACGACCGGGGCGCGCCCTTGGCCAACGTGGCCGTCGATCGCTACAAGCAGGCGGGTCACTTGGGCAAGGGCATCGCCTTCTTCCTGGGCAGGGCCCTCGCCCGCGGCAAGAGCTCGGTGCAGGAGGCCGCCGAGGAGCTGGCCTACGGTCCCGAGATCGACGACGGCCAAGGGGGCCCCGACGCACAAGCCGTGCGCGCCGCGCTGGAAGAGCCCACCCGTGCGGCCCTCGCCCGCATCGACGACGCACGCACCGCACGCGAGGCCAAGCGCGCCTCGTTTCCTGCGGCGCCCACGCCCTGGAAGTACGTCATCGTGGCCACCGGCAACATCTACGACGATGCCGTGCAAGCCAAGGCCGCCGCGTATGCCGGGGCCGACATCGTGGCGGTCATCCGCGCCACCGCGCAGTCGCTCCTCGACTACGTGCCGTACGGTCCCACGACCGAGGGCTACGGCGGCACCTACGCCACCCAGGAGAACTTCCGCATCATCCGCAAGGCTACCTTCGAAGCCTGCGACGAGTACGGGCGTTACGTCATGCAGACCAACTACTCGTCCGGTCTGTGCATGAGCGAGATCGCCTGGATGGCCGCGGTGGAGCAGCTCGACATGCTGCTCAACGACGCCATGTACGGAATCCTGTTCCGCGACATCAACCCCTGCCGCAACTTCGTCGACCAGTACGTCTCCCGGCGATTCATCGCGCGGAGCGGCATCATCATCAACACCGGCGAGGACAACTACCTCACCACCGCGGACGCGGTCGACAAGGCCCACACCGTCCTCGCCAGCCAGTTCATCAACGAGGCCTTCGCCAAGCGCGCCGGCGTCAAAGAGGAACAGATGGGCCTGGGCCACGCCTACGAGATCGATCCCTGGCTGGAAGACAGCTTCCTCATGGAGGTTGCACAGGCCCAGCTGGTGCGGCAGATCTTCGACCGTCATCCGATCAAGTGGATGCCGCCCACCAAGCACAAGACCGGCGACATCTTCCAGGCGCACGTGCACGACGCCATGTTCAACCTGGTGGGCATCACCACCAACCAGTCCATCGAGCTGCTCGGCATGTTCAGCGAGGCGGTGCACAACCCCATGCTCATGGATCGCTACCTCTCCCTGAAGGCCGCCCGGTATGTGTATACCGCATGCAAGCACCTGGGCGAGGAGATCGAGTTCAAGGCCGACGGCCGCATCGCCAAGCGCGCGACCCAGGTGCTGGCCGAGGCGCACGAGCTGCTGCAGCTGGTGGAATCGGAGACCATCTGGACCGCCATCGCCCGCGGCGACTTCGCCGACGTGAAGCGGAGCCGCGAGGGCGGCAAGGGCTACAATGGCGTGGTGGCCCGTGACGCCGACTACCTGAACCCCCTTCTCGATGCCCTGGAGGCCGAATGAATCCGCTCCGCGCCTACGGTGACCGTCACAACGACGGCATGGTGCAGATGTCGTTCACGCTCGAGCTCGCGCCTTCGGTGCGTGCCAAGGAGGCGGCCAAGCGCTTCGCCGAGCACCACGGCCTCTCCGAGCCTCTGGTGACCACCATGGAGGAGTGCGCCAAGGGGTACTCGTTCTTCGTGGTGTACGGGCACTCCAAGCACTCGGTGGACGCCGACGCCATCGACGTGGTGGAGCTCGAGTCGCCGATTCTCGAGCGGTCCGAGATCGAGGAGCGGGGCAAGAAGCTCGGTCGTAAGATCGTGGTGGTGGGCGCCTGCACCGGGTCCGACGCGCACACCGTCGGCATCGACGCCATCCTCAACTACAAGGGCTACGCCGGCGACAAGGGCCTCGAGAGCTACAAGGCTTTCGAGGCCTTCAACCTGGGCGCCCAGGTCGAGAACGAGCAGCTGGCGGCCCGTGCGGTGGCGCTCTCCGCCGACGCGGTGCTCATCAGCCAGATCATCACCCAGCGCAACTGCCACAAGGAGAACGCCGCTGCGTTCATCGAGATGGCGAAAGCCCAGGGCTTCCGCCACAAGATGCTCATGCTCCTGGGGGGGCCGCGCATCGACCACAAGCTGGCCCTCGAGCTGGGCTTCGATGCCGGCTTCGGGCCCGGCACCAAGCCCAGCGAGGTGGCCTCACTCATCGTGGAGCACGTGCACAAGGCGAAGTGAGGGGGCGGACCGGTGTCGATCTGCACCCCGCCCCGTCGCACTACTTGCAGACCGCGGGGTCCTCGAACTGACAGGTGCCGGCGATGCAGCTGGTGAAGGCGCTGCACGGCGCGCCGCTGTCGACCGTGCACGCCCCGCCCGCGGCGATGGGGGCCATGCAGGTGCCGGTGGTTCCGCTGCGCACGCAGGAGAGCTTCGAATCGCATCGGACGCCGACATTGCCGCAGGGCGCGCCGGCCGCCGCCACGGTGTACGCCTTGCACTTCTTCGTTCCCGCGGTGTCGCAGTAGAGGTTGGCGTTGCACACGTTGCTCGACGTGCAATCGGCGCCTTCGCCCAGGGCGTCTGCGCAGGTGCCGGTGGCACAGACGAAAGGCGACTTGCAGCGCGTGGTGCACGCCTCGCCCTTGACCGGCTCCCGCTTGCAGGTGCCGGTGAGCTCACCGCCGCTGGTTGCGACGCTGCAGCTGAGACCGCTCTGGCAGGTGAGGATGGTGGTCTTGGTGCCATCCTTCAGAACGCAGTTTCCACCTTCTGCGACCGGCGCCGGGCGCTTGGCGCACTTTCCCCCGGTGCAGGCGAGGCCGCGCGCGCACACGGCGGCGGGCGCGCTGCAGTCGGCGCCCTCGGCCAGCGTGGCCACGCAAACGCCGCAGAAGCTCGCCGAGGTGGACGCGCCGCCATCGGCCCCGGCGTCGCCCGCTTGCGTGCTGTTGGTGGAGCACGAGCCGCTCTGACACTGGGCGCTGTCGGCGCACGCAGCACCGACCGCCAGGGTCCCCGGCGGTGGCTGGCACGCCGACACGTCTTCGACGCCGCTGCTCAGGCACCCGGCGGGCTGCTTGTCGAGCTCGGCCACGCAGGCGTTGAGAACACTGGGTGAGACGCCGCTGCCGGGCGCGCCCAAGCTCAGCGTGCATTGGCGGATGAAGTTGTCTCGCGTGTCCGGCGTGAACTCGCCGGAGACCGGCGTACCCTTCTGCGCGGCGCAGTCGGCGGAGCGTTTGGCCAGGCTGTCGAAGTAGGTGCCGCAGGCCGCCGCGACGTCGCCCGTGTTGTTGGCGGTCGCGGAAGTGGAGCAGGCGACGACGGCACCGAGGAGCCCACCGAGCCCTACCGTCGTGCACGCCACGAGAGAGAATGAACGCATCCGAACCTCCAGGTTGTTGCGCGCGCTCAAGCAAGACGCACGCCACCGCACATCTTACGGGATTCTCTCCCGGCCCCCGCGGAATGTGCCCAGGGCGGTTCACACGCCG
>Ga0075163_10012624_pt1 | contig 10998 bp, 11 predicted proteins | sample JI1023141ADNA_FD_71478 | JGI IMG/M metagenome (GOLD analysis project Ga0075163, IMG submission 71478) | Wastewater effluent complex algal communities from Wisconsin, to seasonally profile nutrient transformation and Carbon sequestration -... | ecosystem: Engineered > WWTP > Effluent > Algae...
TTCGTCTGGAACCTCGCGACGATGACGCTTGCCAATCAAATGAACGCGACGTCGGCTTCGGTTCCGAAAGATGTCAGCGAATTCGATCTGGCGGGTCTGTCGGCAATTCCCTCGACGCGGATCAAGGCGCCCCGCGTGGGCGAAAGCCCCGTGTCATTCGAGTGCAGGGTGACGCAGATCCTGCAGCTGACGGATCAGCAGGGCCACGCGATGCCGAACTGGATGGTGTTCGGGGAAGTGGTGGCCGTGCACATCGCGAAGCATCTGCTGGTGGATGGCATTTACGACACCGCGGCGGCCCGCCCCATTCTGAGGGCGGGTGGCGCTGACGCCTATGCGCAGATCACGCCAGAAATCATGTTCAGGATGGCGAGACCGACTTAGGACGCGAAGTGGTGGGCCTGCTTGGATTCGAACCAAGGACCAAGGGATTATGAGTCCCCTGCACTAACCGCTGTGCTACAGGCCCGCCGGAAAGAGCAGGCATTGTAGTCGGACGCGCTGTCCCAGTTACAGCGCCTCGCCCTCCATCGTAGGATTGCCAGGACATGTCCCGACTGATGGTCTTCCAGCACGTGGCCGCCGAACCGCTCGGTACGCTGCATGCTCGCATCCGCGCCCGCGGTCACCGCATTCGCTTCCACAATTTCGAGCGCCATCCCGACGCGCAGCCGAACACCGATCGATACCATGGGCTCATCGTACTCGGCGGGCCGATGAACGTGATGGACCAGCATCGCCACCCGCACCTGAAGACCGAGCTGCTCGCGATCGAAGCTGCGCTTCGACAGGACAAGCCCGTGCTGGGCATCTGCCTCGGCGCGCAGCTGCTTGCGCATGTGCTGGGCGCGCCGGTGCGCAGACATGAGCAGCAGGAGATCGGCTGGTACGACCTGGTCACCACGGCGCCAGGCCGCGTTGATCCGGTGCTGGGGCCCATCGGCGCGATGTCGCCGGTGTTCCAGTGGCATGGCTGCACCTTCGACCTGCCCGCAGGCGCAGTGCAGCTCGCGCGCACCGACACCTGCGAGCAGCAGGCCTTTCGCTTCGGCGCGAACGCCTACGGCTTCCAGTTCCACATGGAAGCCGACGAAGCCATGATCGATCGCTGGCTCGCACTGCCGGCCTATCGCGAGGAACTCGCGGCCGCGGCCATCGGGCGCGACGAGCAGTCGATCCGCGCGGTCACGGCCGAGCAGATGAGCCGCATGCGACCGATGGCCGAGTCCACGTTCAATCGGTTCCTCGACCTGGTGGGCCGGCCGGAACGACGCCTCATCCTGCCCTCCGGGCACGCGCGGGACTGAATCGACAATACTCAACCATTTGGTTGACTTTGAATCGCATGCAGGGCATCCTGCCTCCATGCCCCACGCGCTCGACGACACCTTCCACGCCCTGGCCGACCCGACGCGCCGCGCCATGCTCCTGCGCCTGTCCGAGGGCGAACAGCCCATTGCCGCGCTGGCCCAGCCGTTCGACATGAGCCTGTGGGGCGCGGCCAAGCACGTGCGCGTGCTCGAACAGGCCGGGCTCGTGAAATGCCGCAAGGTGGGCCGCTCCACGCTCTGTTCGCTGCGCCCGGGGCCGCTGGCACAGGCGGACCAGTGGCTGCGGCAGTGGGAACGATTCTGGTCCAGTGGCCTCGACCGCCTCGAAGCCCTGGTGAAAGCCGACAAGGAGAACCCGCGATGAACCGACTGCAGCGCCTCGCACCCGACACCCTGCGACTGGAACGGCAGCTCGACGCGCCGCCCGCAACGGTATGGCGCTGGCTGGTCGATCCGGAACTGCGCGCGCAGTGGTTTGCGGGCGGCACGCACGCGGGCAACGGGGGCTCGTTCGAACTGGAATTCGACCACGACCGTCTGTCGGCCGACCCGGTGCCCTACCCGCCGCAGTACGCGAAGCACAAGGGCGTGGTGGCGACACTCAAGATCCTGCGCATCGATCCGCCGCGGCTGCTGGAATTCAACTGGGCAGGCGGCAAGGAAGGCATCGTCACCATCGAACTCTCGGAACAAGACGGCGGCACGCACCTGGTGCTGACGCACCGGGGCATCAGCGGCCCAGGCCCCATGGCGGATTTCGGTGGCGGCTGGACTTCGCATCTCGACGTTCTGGCCGCGCGGCTGGCGGGCGGCGTGGTGCGCGATTTCTGGGCCCTGCACCTGCAGTCGATCGCCGCAGTAAAGGCACAGCTGGGGAACTGACGGTTACAATCCGGCCTCCTGACAACAAGACCGGGGGACGGGATCATGACCAAGAAGTTCATCGCCGCGCTTGCCGCGGCAACCTCGCTGTTCGCGGGCGCCATTTACGCCGGCGGCGAAGCCGGCCCCATCAGCCTGCGCGACCAGGGTTTCTTCTGGGTGGGCGCCAAGACCGTCTCCGTTCAGGCAGGCCGCACGGGCTTTGGTCCGCCGGGCCCGGGCACATCGGTCGAGGGCCAGATGCACGTGGGCTTCCAGCTGGTGCAGAACAAGCGCCACCCCTACCCGCTGGTGCTGGTGCACGGTGGCGGTGGCCAGGCCACCGACTACATGGGCACGCCCGATGGCCGCGATGGCTGGCTCGACTACTTCCTGGCGGCGGGCTTCGATGTTTACTTCGTCGATCGTCCGGCGCATGGCCGCTCACCCAACGTGCGCAGCTACGGCGCGCTGGGTGAACAACCCACCACCGAATTCATCGCCAACGTGTTCACGAAGCAGAGCAAGCAGTACCCGGGTGGTGGCGCGGCGAACTCGAAGGAAGTGATCCAGCACACCGCCAGCTCCGAGCCGGGCCCCACCGTGCCGATGGCCGTGCTGCAGGCGAACCTGGCCGAACTGCTGGATCGCATCGGACCCGCCATCATCGTCACGCACTCGGCGGGCGGACCGTCGGGCTGGCTTGCCACGGCTGCGCGCCCCAACCTGATCAAGGGCGTGCTCGCCATCGAGCCTGCGATGGGCATCACCGACAACCTCGCGCCGCTGATCACGTTCCAGCCCGCGCTGGGCGCGAACCAGAAGATCACGCTCGTCGAGCAGCCGGTGGAGAAGCCCGGCCTGAGCGCGTGCAGCCTGCAGCCGAAGGATTCGGTGCGCACGGTGCCGGCCTACAAGGGCAAGTCGATACTGTTCGTCGTGGCGCCGCAGTCGTCGCCGATGTTCACGCCCACGGTGCACTGCTCGGTGCACACGCTGAACCAGCTCGGCGCCAGCGCGAAGCTTGCGCGCCTGGAGGACTTCGGCCTGCTGGGCAATGGGCATTTCATGAACGAGGAGCTGAACAACGGCGACATCGCGAAGAAGGTGTTCATTCCCTTCCTGTCGTCGATCAAGTAAGGAAGGCGGAATCCTGATGAAGCTCTACTACCTCACCGGCGCCTGCTCGCTCGCCTCGTACATCAGCCTCATCGAGGCAGGCCAGAAGTTCGAGGCCTATGCGGTGGAGCGCGGCACCAAGAAAACCGCCGACGGCAAGGACTTCACCTCGTTCAACCCGAAGGGCTATGTGCCGGCGCTGGTGCTGGATGATGGCCAGGTGCTCACCGAGAACGTGGCGGTGCTCAGCTACATCTCGTCGCTGGATGCCTCGCACCGGCTGGCGCCGGCCGCCGGCACGCTGGGCTTCTTCCGCGTGGTCGAGTGGCTCTCGTTCATCAACTCCGAAGTGCACAAGTGCATGTCGCCGATGTTCCGGCCCACCACCACCGATGAGCAGAAGACGGCGCTGCGCGAACAGCTCGCGACGCGGCATGCCTTCATCGAGGACGCGCTGGGCGACAAGGCCTATCTCACCGGCGAGAACTTCACGGTGGCCGACGCGTACCTGTACGTGACGCTGAGCTGGCGCGAGCGGGTGGGCGTGGATATCTCTCGCTTCCCTAAGCTGTCGGCCTACTTCGAGCGCTGCCGCGCGCGGCCGTCGGTGCAGCAGGCGCGCAAGGCGGAGGGGCTGCCGCTCTAGTTTGAGACCCATGTCGCGCTTGTTGAGAACCACTCTCAACAAGCCCGCCCCGCCGTGACCCGCCAGTGACAATGGCCACCCGCGCCATCCGTACCCTCACCGGCATGGCTCTGTCCGACCTCGTCGCCCTGAACCGCAAGTCGCCTGATGCGGCGCCCGATGCGCTGCTGCCGGACGCCTGCGCGGTGAAGACCTGCCTGCGCGAAGTGCGCATCGCGGCGCTGCCGGAAGAGGCCCGCCCCGCGCCGATGGAGGCGCGCGCCGCGGGGTTCGAAACCTACAGCGGCGCCGAGGCCTATCGATTCCTGCTGCAGCTGGCCTGCGGACTGGAGAGCGAGATCGCCGGCGAGACCGAAATCCTCGGACAGATCAAGCAGAGCTGGCGCGACTACGAGGCCGCGCATGCCGCCGAGGCACGCGCACTGCGGCCGTGGATGCAGCGCCTGCTGCAGGATACAAAAGAGGTCCGCACCGAATTCGTGGTGGGCCTGGGCAGCGCCACCTATGGTTCGCTGGTGAGACGCCTGCTGGGTGGCACGCTCACCGGGCCCACTCTTCTTGTCGGCGCCGGGCAGCTGGCCGAAACCATCCTGCCCTTCCTCGATACCGGCGAGGTGCTGGTCTGGAACCGCAGCCGGGAACGCGCCGAGGCGATGCTGTCGCGCCAGCGCGTGGCGCAGACCGTTGGCCGCGTGGTGTTGCTCGAGTCCACGACGGAAGCCGAGGCCGCTGCCTGGCATCGGGCCCGGGACGTGGTGATCTGCATTCCGGCGGACGCCGAACGGGATGCCGAGCGCGTGCGCGCCTGGCGCAACCGGGCGCGGCACGAGGGCCGCATCCTGCACCTGGGCATCGACAGCGCGGCCGGAACCGCCTGGCAGCAGGTTTCTGATCTTTCGACGCTAAAGGACCTGTTCGGCCTGCGTGACACGCATGCGGCCCAGCGCGAACAATTGCTGGCCCGCGCGCGCAAGGCCTGCGCCGACAAGGCACAGCTCGCGCGGCTCGACGACACCGACGGTTCACGCGCCGGCAGTTCGAATCATGGCTGGGAAGATCTGGCCGTCTTCCAGGCTTTCGGCTACTAATCACACCCCATGAGCAACAAGACACTGCGTCTCGGGACGAGACGCTCCGCGCTGGCCTGGGTGCAGAGCAGCCAGGTGGCAGCCGCACTGCGTGCCGCGCATCCCGGACTCGAGGTGGAACTGGTGGGCATCGAGACGCGCGGCGATCGCGTGCTCGACAAACCGCTGTCGCAGATCGAGGGCAAGGAGTTCTTCACCGCCGAGCTTGACCACCAGCTGGCCGACGGAAGCGTGGACTTCACCGTGCATTCGCTGAAGGACCTGAGCCTCGAGCGGCCGCGCGAGTTCGTGCTGGCTGCCGTGCCGCGGCGCGCGAACCCGCGCGACATCGCGCTGTTCGCGCCCGATGTGCCGCAGCGCCTGGCCGCAGGCGCGGGGCTGGTCATCGGCACCTCTTCACCGCGCCGCGCCGAGCTGCTGCCGCCGTTCCTCGCGCAGGCACTGCCCTTCGGCGCGCGCAACGCGCTCACGCTCGTGAACCTGCGCGGCAATGTCGACAGCCGCCTGCGCCGCCTGCATGAGCCGCGCGGCTCGGAACGTCACCTGGATGGCGTGGTGCTCGCGCTGGCGGGCCTGTCGCGGCTGTACGCCGACACCAGCACCGAACGCGAGGGGCGCAAGCTGCTCGACTCGCTGCTGCGGGATCTGAACCTGATGGTGCTGCCGCTCACCGATTCGCCGGGCGCGCCAGGCCAGGGCGCGCTGGCCATCGAATGCCGCGCGAATGATGCGGCCACGCGCGAGCTGCTTGCGGTGCTGGAAGATCCGGCCACCCGCGGCGCCATCACGCTGGAACGCCAGCTACTGGCCGAGCACGGCGGCGGCTGCCACCAGCGCTTTGGCGCCACGCTGCAGTGGCTGCCGGGCCTGGGTGGACTGCTGCGCACCGGTGGCCGCAGTGGCAGCAATGTCGACATCACTGGCGAGCGCTGGCTGCCCGAAGTGGTGGTGGCCGATCCGGCTGGCGCCGTGCGGGCCTGGGATGGCAGCCACGCGCCGAAATCCGACGCGCGTTACCTGGTCGCGGGTGCACAGCTGTCCGCGCAACTGCACAGCGACGCCGTCTTCGTTGCGCATTCACGCGCGCTGCCGCCCGATGCGGCCTCCGCGCTAGCCGGCAAGGTGGTGTGGACGTCGGGCAGCAGCAGCTGGTTCCGACTGGCCGCCCAGGGTGTGTGGGTGCAGGGCTGCAGCGAGGCCATGGGCGCCGAGGGCGCAGCCTTGCTGGTGTCCGAGCCGCTGCTGCGCCTGCCGGCGCCGGCGCGCTGGTCGGTGCTGACGCATGCTGCCGCGGTGGACCCCTGGGCACAGGGCGCATGGAAGGGCTCGCAGGTGATCGCCACCTATGCGGTCGATGAATCCGCGCTGCCCGACGAACCCGCTCTGCGCGCGGCCACGCATGTGTACTGGAGCAGCACCGCGCAGTTCGAGCGCGGACGAGGTCTCGTGGGTGCCACGACGCACCATGCTTCGGGTCCGGGCAAGACGGCCGAGCACATCCGTGCCGCCGGCGTGAGACACTTCCAGGCCTTCCCCACGGTGGCCGAGTGGCGTAAATGGACAGCAAGGGCGCGCTGAGCGTCAGACCGGTGCGGCAATCGCGCCGCGTCGCCATCCTGGCCGGCGGCTGGCTGGTGATGATCCTGATGCTCGTCATCTGGTGGGCCTGGCATCTGCTCGACCAGTCCCGGCACATTGCGGAGCTCTCGTCGCTGGCAGGCATGCCGCCCGCTGAGATCGCGGCCGAGTCGGCCCGCACGTTCCGCATGGTTTACTGGGAGGGTGGCACCTTCCTCGTGCTGCTGCTGACGATCTCCGGCGCGCTGTTCTGGTACTACCGACGCGACATGCAGCGCGCGCGCGGCACGCAGGCCTTCTTCGCCGCGCTGACGCACGAGCTGCGCACGCCCTTGACCAGCGTGCGACTGCAGACCGAAGCCATCGCGGCAGGCGAACCCTCGCAGGAACTGATCGACCGGCTGCTGGTGGACACGCACCGGCTTGAATCCCAGATCGACAAGACGCTGGAACTGGCGCGCATCGAGGGCGGCGGCAGGCTTGCCGAGCAGGCCATCCGGCTCGACCAGTGGCTGGAACGCGTGCTGAACGGCATCGTCGCTGCCGAGGGTGAAGGCGCCGTGCTGCAAGTTGCCGTCGACAAGGACCTGCCCGCCGTGAGCGGCGATACCTCGGCGCTGCAGCTGATCCTGCGCAACCTGGTCGAGAACTCGCTGCGCCATGGCGATCGCAGCCTGATCCACATCGATGTGGAAGCCCGCCGCAGCGGCAACGTTGTGCAGCTGGGTTATCGGGATGACGGCCGCGGCTTCCAGGGCGACCCGGAGTCGCTGGGCAGACTGTTCCTGCGCGGCGTGGAATCGCGCGGCACCGGCGTTGGCCTGTACCTGGTGCGCGTGCTGATGGAACGCATGGGCGGCAGCGTGCGCTTCGCCCATGCCGAGGGCGGCGGCTTCGCCGCGATGCTCAGCTTCAAGCCCAGCGAGGGCTGAGGTTCTCCAGTCATGGACACGCCCCTGTTGCTGGTGGAGGACGACACCAACGTCGCGCGCACGCTGACCGGAAGGCTGGCCAGCGAAGGATTCGGCGTGACCCACGCCGGCAGCGTGGCCGAGGCAAAGAGCGCCATCGCGCAGCAGCGCTTCGTGGCCGCCATCCTCGACGTGGGCCTGCCCGATGGCAACGGCTTCGAGGTGGCCCGCCACCTGGGCGAGCACAGCCCGCAGACCGCGATGCTGTTCCTCACCGCCTATGGCACTCCGGAAGACCGCATCCACGGACTGGAGCTTGGCGCCGACGACTACATGACCAAGCCGTTCGCGTTCCGCGAACTGGTGCTGCGCGTGCAGAACATGCTCAAGCGCGCGCGGGATATCTCCCAGTCCACCGCCGCGCCCGCGGGGCCGGTGCGCATCGGCATCGCGCAGGTGGATTTCGCGCGCTTCACCGCGCACAGCGGCCAGTCGCTGCATCGCCTCACGCACAAGGAATGCGCGGTGCTGCAGCTGCTGCTGGAGAAATCCGGCAAGGCCGTCAGCCGGGACGAGATCCTCTCGCGCGCCTGGGCTCCCGACGAATTCCCCACCGAGAGAACCGTGGACAATTTCATCCTGCGCCTGCGCCGCCTGGTGGAGCAGGATCCCGCCAATCCCCAAACCATCCGCAGCATCCGCGGCGTGGGCTACCTGCTAGAGAACAACGAATGACCGACACGACGCTGACCGCCGCCCTGAATCGCCGCAACGAAGGCCGCCCTCCCGTGTGGATGATGCGCCAGGCCGGCCGCTATCACTCGCACTACCAGATGCTGAAGCGCTACAACGACTTCATCACGCTGTGCCGCGAACCAGAGCTGGCCGCCGAAGTCGCGCTGGGGCCGATCCACGATTTCAATTTCGATGCGGCGATTCTCTTCTCGGATCTGCTCTTCCCGCTGGAAGCGATGGGCATGGGCCTGCGCTACGACCCGGGCCCCAAGCTCGACTTCCACCTGCGCTCGATGGCGGATGTCGCGCGACTGACAGGTGGGGCGCAGCGCGCTTCCCACATGCAGTTCCAGGCCGATGCGGTGACGCTGACTCGCCGCCGGCTGCGCGCCGACAAGGGCCTGATCGGCTTCGTGGGCGGACCCTTCACGCTATACGTTTACGCCGCGGCCGGATCGCACGAGCGCGCGCAGGATGCGCTCGCCGGCCTCGAAAACGGCGTCTACGCGGCCTTCAACGACAAGCTGCTGGACCTGCTGGCGCACAACATGGCGCTGCAGTCGAAGGCCGGCGCCGAGTGCGTGGCGCTGTTCGACACGGCGGCAGGCGAAATCGACCCCGACACCTACGGCAAGTACGTGGTGCCCGTGCTGGCGGACGTGCTGGCGCGGTTCCGCAAGCTGGATGCCGTAACGCCGGTCACCTACTACTCGCGCGGCACCGGCCCGGCCTGGTGGGACCAGCTCAAGGGCCTGCCCTTCCAGTGCCTGGGCGTGGACTGGCGCCACGACATCACCGAGGTGCTGAAGAACTATTCAGATCGCTGGTGCATCCAGGGCAATGTGGATCCGGAATGGCTGCACCTGCCGCTGGCGGAGCTCGAAACACGGCTGCGCGAGTATTTCGCGCGCGTGAAGGCGCTGCCCGCTTCGCTGCGGCGCGGCTGGGTCTGCGGGCTGGGGCACGGCGTGCTGCAGCGAACGCCCGAGGCCAACGTGCGCCGCTTCGTGACCTTGCAGCGCGAGATCTTCGGGTGAAACACCTGCCGCTGGATCTGCTGGAGCGCTACCGCGAGCCCGTGCCGCGGTACACCAGCTATCCGGCGGTCATGCACTGGCGCGCGCCACCCGCGGCCGATGCATGGACTGGCGATCTGGCCGCAACCCTCGCCTCGGGCGTGGCGCGATTGTCCCTGTACGTGCACATCCCCTTCTGCCAGTCGCTGTGCAGCTTCTGCGGCTGCAATGTGCGCATCGTGCGCAACCACGCGCTGGCCGACCCCTATGTCGACACGCTGCTGCGCGAGTTCGCGCTGTACCGCGAGCGCCTGCCGGGCGTGCCGCTGACGCTCGGCGAACTGCACCTGGGAGGCGGCACGCCCACCTTCCTGCCCGCCGGCGCCCTCGATCGACTGCTCGATGGACTGCTGGAACACTGCACCGTGGCGCCCGGCGCGGACCTGGCCATCGAGGCTGATCCGCGCAACACCACCCGCGAGCAGCTCGCCGTGCTGCGCAGACATGGATTCAACCGGCTGAGCCTGGGTGTGCAGGATTTTGATCCGCGCGTGCAGGAGATCGTGGGCCGCGTGCACGATGTGCAGACCGTGCGCCGTGTGGTCGACTCGGCGCGGGAACTCGGGATCGGCAGCATCTCGCTCGACCTGATCCACGGCCTGCCGCTGCAGACACCGGAGAGCCTCGCGCATACATTCGAGGCCGTGGCGACGCTGCGGCCGGATCGCATCGCGTTCCTTCCCTATGCCCACGTGCCCTGGATCAAGTCGAGCCAGCGCCAGTACACCGAGGCCGACCTGCCCGAGCCGCAGGTGCGATCGCAGCTGCTGGCCGTGGGCCGCAACAGCATGGCGGACATGGGCATGGTCGAGATCGGCATGGATCAATACGCGCGCGGCAGCGACCCGCTGGCGATCGCGCTGGCGGACCGCAGCCTGCACCGCAATTTCATGGGCTTCACCGCCAGCCACACCGAGGCGCTGGTGGGCCTGGGTGTTTCGGCGCTGGGTCATGGCCGCGCCAGCTACGCCCAGAACGAGAAGAGCCTGCAGCAGTATGAGACGCGGCTGGCATCGGGTGAGCTGCCGCTGCAGCGCGGCCACGCGATGAGCCCGGATGACCTTCGCGTCCGCGGCCACCTGTGGAACCTGATGTGCGCCTCGAAGACCCAGGTCTCGGCGACGGAACACGAGTTGGCGTGGTGGCAGCTGGCACAGCAGCGGCTGCTGGTGGCGCGTCGCGACGGCCTGGTGGAACTGGATGCCAGCGAGATCAGCATCACGCAGACCGGTCGCGCCTTCCTGCGCCAGATCTGCGCGGCGATCGATCCCTGGCAGCAGCGCGAACCACAGCAGATGATGATGGCCAGCGCATGACGCGGCGCGGCGGCACGCTGTTGCTGGCCTTCCTGCTGGCGCTGCCTGTCGCGATGCTGCTGGCGGCGCTGCTGGCCCCCTGGGCCCAGAAACTGCTGGCGCCGCTCGCGGTGTTTCCGCTGCATCGCATCTTCAGCCGGCTGACGATGCTGTTCGCCTTCGGCTGGATCATCCTGGTGATGCTGCGATCCGGGCTCGCGCGCCGCGATGTACTGGGCTATGGGCTGCCCGCACGTACCTTCGGTGTTCAACTGCTTGCGGGCCTAGCCGCGGGCCTTGCGCTGATGGCGATCGCCGTCGCGCCACTGTTCGCGCTGGGCCTGCGCGACTGGAACCT
>Ga0075163_10012625_pt1 | contig 10998 bp, 7 predicted proteins | sample JI1023141ADNA_FD_71478 | JGI IMG/M metagenome (GOLD analysis project Ga0075163, IMG submission 71478) | Wastewater effluent complex algal communities from Wisconsin, to seasonally profile nutrient transformation and Carbon sequestration -... | ecosystem: Engineered > WWTP > Effluent > Algae...
TCGGGGTTGTCGGCCAGCGCGGCCTCGGGGCAGGCGCTGACGCAGCTGAGGCACAGCGTGCATTTGTTGCCGTCGACCACCAGCGTGCCAAAGGGCGAGCCGGCGGCCGGCAAGGGCAGCTCTTCGGCTGGTTGCGGTGCCTGCGACAGCAGGTGATCGATGGCCAGGTCCAGCGTGGCGCGCTTGTCGGCCTGTGCGGCAAAGGTGCCGGCGCGGGCCACGGTCTGCGCGGGTGCGGTGCGCAGCGCCTGGTCCAGTGCTTCCAGGTCACGGGCGTCACGCCAGTGCAGCAGCCTGAAGTGTTCGCCGCTGTAGCCCAGACCCGACAACACCGCCTGCGCCACCGCCATCTGCTCGGTCAGCGCCTGGCGGTACTCAGGAGCTTCTTCGTCGGTGAGCAGCACCCACACCTGGCTGGCGCCCTGGGCCACAGCGGCCAGCCACAGGTCGATGCCGACACTGGCGGTGTGCCACAGCGCCAGCGGCAGCACGCGCGCGGGCAGCCCCTGCACGCCGGCACCGGCGCGAGCGGCGCGGCCCAGTTCGTCCAGCGCACGCGTGCCGGCCGCTTCGCTGTGCAGCAGCAGCGCGGCCTGGCGGCCGCCGGCGTGCGAGTAGGCCTGCAGCGCGGTGCGCAGGCGCTTGCCTTGCACCTCGGGGCCCGGGTAGCCGAAGGTCAGCGCGCCGCTGGGGCACACGGTGGTGCAGGCGCCGCAGCCCACGCACAGGTGCGGCTCGACGATCACACCGCCGGCCAGTTCACCTTTGGCCTTGCCTTTGCGCGATGCGTCGCTGCGGATGGCGCTGGCCGAGCACACGTCGATGCAGGCACTGCAGCCCACCGTTTCGTTGCGGCTGTGCGCGCACAGCTTGTGCTGGTAGCGGAAGAAGCGCGGTTTCTCGAACTCACCGACCCGTTCGCGCAGCTGCAGCACCGCGTCCATCAGGGCCGGGCCCGATGCGGCCAGAGCCGGCGGCACGTGCACGTAGCCCTGCGGCGGCTGGTGCTGGCTGAAGGCCGGCTGCTCGCGCAGGTCCAGCACCAGATCGAAGGTGTCACTGTTCACCAGCGGCGCGCGCTGGAAGTCGATGGCGCCGGCCGCATCGCACACGCGCACGCAGTCGCGGTGGCTCTTGCAGGCCGACAGGTTGACCTGGTAGTCCAGCCCGATGGCGCCTTCGGGGCAGGCGTCGACGCAGGCGTTGCAGCGCGTGCACAGGTCCAGGTCGATGGGGTTGGTGTTGGACCACTCGGCTTCGAAGCGCCCCAGCCAGCCGCTCAGCTTTGTCAGCTGGCCGGTGAAGGTGGCGCGGCTGTGCTGCTGCGCCAGCGCGCCGCCGCCGTGCGTGACCAGCACGCTGACGTCCAGCTTGTCTTGCAGCAGCGCCGCCGCCCGCTCGGCCGCGGTGGCGTCGCCCACCACCAGGCAGCGGCCCGCCGACTGGTAGCTGGCGGTGGACACCGGCTCGGGCAGCGGCAGCTGTGCCGCGGCCAGCAGCGCGGCGATCTTGGGCGTGGCGTTGGCCTTGTCGCGCGACCAGCCGCCGGTCTCGCGGATGTTGACAAAGCGGATGGGCCGCTCGGTGACGGCGGCCGCGCCCTCGGTCTGGTCGTTGAGTTCCAGGAACAGGCGGCTTTCCTGTGTGCAGGCCACGAGCAGTTCGTCGCCGCTGGCGCTGGTGGCCTTGGCGGCACGCTGGAACGCTGGCGCCTCGCGGCGGCACAGCAGCGTGTGGACGGTGTCCAGCCCGTCAGTGTGGCTGCCCGGCGTCTTCGCCAGCGCCTGCTTCAGGGCTGGCGCGTCCAGCGTCATCGTCTGGTTGCAGTTGCAGATCAGTGTCTTCATCGGGGGCGGGCTCAGGGGGCGGCGGGGGCGCGTCGGCAGGTATCGCGAGCGCGGGTGTGGCGTCGGTGACGGACTCGGTCTTCTCGTGGTCGAACAGGCCCAGCGAGTGGGCCTGCAGCATCTTGCGCAGCATGCCGGGCGGCAAGGGGTCGGGCTTGCCGTAGTCGTCGATGTAGGTGTCCAGCCCGTCCATCACGTTGAAGTGCGGGTCGGTGAACAGCTTGGCCAGTGCGGCGTTTTTCACCTCGGGTTGCACACCGCGCGCCACGAAGCGGGTGTAGTCCGAGTCGCGCGTGAGCAGCGCGGCGTCGGCCAGCGTGGGCGGGGGCTTTTGGGGCAACAGCTCGGCTTCGGCCGCCGGGCGTGCGTGAGCGACTGGCTCATCCGCCGGTGCGATGACCACGGCCTGCGCTTCGGGCGTGGCCAAGGGCATTGCGACCGGTGCCAGCGCCTGGCTTGGCAGCGCCGGCGCTTCCGGCTCCTGCAAGGGCGCGCCCTGGCGCACCAGCGCCTTGCGGCGTGACCAGCGGGATAGAAAACCGGAGTCGTCGGCGTCAGGTGCCATCGGGTGGGGTGCGAGGTGCACGGCTCCCGCAGGGCCGTGGTCGTTTGCGTTTCATTCTAGGTGGCGGGTGTGCCGACGCAGCCCCGGGATGCCCCTGGGCACCGCATGCCGCACCCAGCCCGGGCAGCTGCCCTAGACTGCCGGCCCATGAGCTCCCACCCGCACCGCGCGCACCTGCCATGAATGCCATACCCGCCGTGCAGGTGGCTGTGGTGATCGAGCGCACCGCGCAGCCCAACGCCTGGGAAGATTGGCGCTTCCGGCTGCACGAGGTGGTGCCCGACGAAGGCGCCTTCGGCACCGCGCCGCGCTGCCTGGTGGACGACGGCAAAGTCTCGCGCTGGCTGTACCCCGGCTTCACCGTCGCGCTGTACGCCGACGAGTGCAAGGGCTACTTCTTGAACCTGACGTCCGGGCGGCCGGTGTGGTTCGTGTCCTGGCAGGTGGACGAGGCCGATGCGTCACAGGTGCGGCCCACGGCCGTGAGCTTGTCGTACATCGAGGCCGACCGCCGCATGACGGCCGAAGAGGTGGTGGAAAACGTGCCGCTCGAACCCGAGTTGTGCGAGTGGCTGCGTGTCTTCACCAACGACCACTTCCGCCCCGACACCGGCAAGCGGCAGCGCGCGATGTCGTTCATGAGCCCCGAAGAGCGCGAGCGTTTCGCGGCTGGGGCCGCCGGCCCTGATGCCAAGTGAAGAGGCCCCGATGAAGCCGCCCGCCATTTCCGCCGCGCCCACGCTGGACGACGTGCAGCGACTCACGCCCGAGTCCGACTACCGGCCCTACACCGCTCCTGACGTCGACCCGCAGGTGCGCAACGAAGCGCTGAAAAAGCTGTTCCTGGGCGACCCGCACTTCCAGCAAGGCGACGGCCTGGACGTGCGCGTCGACGACGAGGTGGCGCTGGAATCGTCACCGCTGGCGCGCCAGCAAAAGATCCTGCAAGCCCGTGCCTTGGGCCTGCTGGACGACGAACTCACCGACCAGGTCGACCCGCGCGACCTGCCTTAGGCGCGCTTGCGTGCGGCTAGAACGCCGCGCCTGCCAGCAGCGGCAGTTGCGCCACGAAGCCAGCCTCGACGCCTTCGCCGTCCAGGCAGCGCAGGTCCAGCCGCAACTGGCCGTCTTCGATGCGCCCGATCACCGGCCGCGGCAGCGCGCGCAGCACCTGCGCCAGCTGCTCGGGTAGGCGGCCTGCGCGCTTGGCGCCGGCCGGCGCGCCGATGGCGATGCAGGCGCTGGGCAGGCGGTCCACCGGCAAGGAGCCGCTGCCGATCTGGCTGCGGCAGGCCAGCACCTGCACCTGGCAGCGCGGGCCCAGCGCCTGCGCCACCAGCGGCGCCAGGCGCTCGGCCTGCTGTCGGATCTGCGCTTCAGGGCGGGTCAGCAGGCGCAGCGTGGGCAGGCGTTCGGCCAGGCGGTCGGGGTCTCGGTACAGCTTGAGCGTGGCCTCCAGTGCGGCCAGCGTCATCTTGTCCAGCCGCAGCGAGCGCTTCATCGGGTGTTTCTTGATCTTCTGGATCAACGCCTTGTCGCCGACGATCAGGCCGGCCTGCGGCCCGCCCAGCAGCTTGTCGCCGCTGAAAGTGACGACGTTGGCGCCGGCGGCGATGGACTGCGCCGGTGTGGGTTCGGCCGGCAGGCCCCAGCGCGTCAGGTCCACCAGTGTGCCGCTGCCCAGGTCTTCGACAAACGGCAGGCCGTGCTGACGGCAAAGCGCGGCCAGCTCGGCCACCGGCACGCTGGCCGTGAAGCCCTGGATGGCGTAGTTGCTGGCATGCACCTTCATCACCAGCGCCGTGCGCGGACCAAAGGCTTCGGCGAAGTCGCGCAGGTGCGTGCGGTTGGTGGTGCCCACCTCCACCAGCTTGGCACCGGCGCGCCGCATGATGTCGGGGATGCGGAAGGCGCCGCCGATCTCGATGAGCTCACCGCGCGACACCGGCACTTCCTTCTTGTCTGCCAAGGCCGCCAGCACCAGCAGCACCGCGGCCGCGTTGTTGTTGACGGCGGTGGCGGCCTCGGCACCGGTCAGTTCTTTCAACAGCCCGTCGATGTGGTCGTCGCGGTCGCCGCGCGCGCCGCTGGCCAGGTCGTATTCCAGGTTGGCCGCGCCGCGCATCACCGCCACCACCGCATCGATGGCCTCCGGCGCCATCACCGCGCGGCCCAGGTTGGTGTGCAGCACCGTGCCCGTGAGGTTGAACACCGGCCGCAGCGCCGCCTGCGCGGCCTGCGAGAGCTGAGCCCGGCACTCGCCTTCGAACGCTGTCACATCAAAAGCCACCGCCGGTTGCGCCTGCCGCCAGCGCTCCAGCCATCCGCGCGCCGCGGCCGTCACCGACGCCCGGCCGTGTTCAGCGACCAACGCGCGCATGCCCGCCGAGTCCAGCAGCTTGTCCAGCGAAGGCGGTCGAAGCAAAGCGTCAGCAGTCATAACGAAGGTGTGTCCCCAAACGTGGCCGCGCCAGCCGGCCACCCCATCAAGTGGCCGCCGCGGAACCGGCTCCGCCGGGCCGCTGGCGGCGCCCCCTTGAGGGGGAGCGCCGCCAGGCGCTCCGGGGGTGGGCGACATCCACTGGCGGAGAAGGGTGGGAGTCGAACCCACCTGGGACCGCGAAGCAGCCCCACCCGGTTTTGCAGACCGGACGCCCCACCGGGGGTCGATCCTCCTCCTGGGATCTTCATGCGATCAGACCTCGAACACCTTGCGCGGGTCGCGCCGGAAGTGCCGTCCGACCTCGTCACGCTTGGTCAGGTTGATCTGATCAAAGTACTCTACCAGCGGCACCGACAGGTGCCGGCTGATGCCCGTGGTCTCGCGCAGCTCCTTGACGTTGAGGCGCTTGCTCGGGTCGGCTTCGGCCAGCGCGTAGGCGCGCGTGGCCAGCTCCAGCAGGTGCGGCGTCTGGATGAAGTATTCGGCGCCCACCGCGTGCACCGCGCCCATGCGCTGCAGGCGCTGCAGCACACGCAGCAGCTGGTCCTTGCGCAGGCTGCGGTCGCGCAGCAGCAGGTCGCTGAAGCGCGGCGGGTGGATGCCGCCTTCGTCCAGCCAGGGCTTCAGCCGTTCCCACAGTTGCTTGTCGGCGCCTTGCAGCGACGGGTCGTGCGAGGGCAAGGCGTGGTGGGCGCCGCTGCGCTTGAGCGCACCGTCTTTCACCAGTTGCCGCAGCAGCAGCGCGAACACCGCACCGGCAGGCTTGTCGCGCACGGCGCGCTGCAGCTGTTCTTGCGTCTGGCCGGGCAGGTCGGGTTGCTTGCGATGGAAGGCCGTCAGCTGCGCCACCAGCGCGGCCGTGTAGCGGTCGAGCTGCGCTTGCGCGAACAACAGCATTCGCGCTCCGTCGGCCACGCTGCGGTGCGGCACCGCGGCCAGCAGCGCCTGCTGCGCCGATTCGGTCAGCGCCCATTGGGTGGCAAAGGCCTGCAGGTCGACACCCAGCGCCGGTTGCAGCGCCAGCAGCGCCGCCAGTGCGGCCTGCGGCGTGGCCTGGTCCATGGCCACCAGTGCGGCCACGCGCTCGGCGCGGCGGCGGCGGCTGTCGGGGGCGAAGGCGTCGGTGACGATGCCGCCACCCAGCGTGCGCAGGGCCGACTGGTCGCGCAGGATGAAACGGTCGCCATGCAGCGCGCCGATCGGGCGGTCCAGCTCCAGCTGCACCCAGCCGCTGCTGCCGGGTTGCAGCGCGGCGTCTTCGAGCAGCAGCACGCGCGCGCCCACGTCTTCGGCGCCCAGGTGCAGGTGCACGGGGGTGCGGTGGGCCAGCGGCCGGGGCTCGCTGGCCAGCAGCTGCAGCCGCGCGGCCAGGCGCTGGGTGGGCGCGTGCAGGCCATCGGCCAGCAGCCAGTCGCCACGGCGCACGTCGTTCTTCTCGACGCCGGCCAGGTTGAGCGCCAGGCGCTGGCCCGTATGGCCCTGCGTGGCCGATTGGCCGTGCGCATGCAGGCCGCGCACGCGCAGCTGCAGGCCGCGGGGCGACAGCGTCAGGCGGTCGCCCACGGCCACGGCGCCGGACACCGCCGTGCCTGTGACCACGGTGCCGATGCCGGCCAGCGTGAAGCTGCGGTCCACCGACAGGCGGAAGGGGCCGGCGTGGTCCAGCTGCGGTGCGTGGGCGGCAGCCTCGGCCAGGTGCGCGGCCAGCGCATCCAGCCCCTGACCGGTGTGCGACGACACCGCCAGCACCGGCGCCTGCGCCAGCGCTGTACCCGACACCAGCTGTTGGACCTCCGCCTGCGCGGCGGCCAGGCGCTCGGGCGTGACCAGGTCGCACTTGCTCAGCACCACCACGCCGCGCGTCAGGCCCAGCAGGTGCAGGATGGCCAGGTGCTCGCGGGTCTGTGGCATCGGGCCGTCGTCGGCCGCCACCACCAGCATCACGTGGTCGATGCCGGTGGCACCGGCCAGCATGTTGCGCACCAGTTTCTCGTGGCCCGGCACGTCCACGAAGCCCAGCACCGTGTCTTGCGGCCCGGGCTGGTAGGCGAAGCCCAGGTCGACGGTGATGCCGCGTTCCAGCTCTTCCTTCAGCCGGTCGGTGTTGACGCCGGTCAGGGCCTTGACCAGCGAGGTCTTGCCGTGGTCGATGTGTCCGGCGGTTCCGATGATCACGGCAGGTGGCGTCTGGCGGGCGCGGCAGGTGAGAGGCGGCGCATTATGGTCGGGCGACGCAGCCGCTTGCGGGCAGGGAATGCGCCTGGTGCGCGGCACGGCCTGCTTCCAGGCTGTCGCGACAATTTGTCGTGCGGTGCTAGGGTCCACCCGCTTGATGCCGGGCAGGGCATCTGGGGTAATCACCCGGTGATATGTCGGACCTTGCATGAGTACACCCTGTGGCAGCGGAGCGGCCGGCTGTGCGGGCTGGGTGCCTTCGGTGCCATTGGCGTTCAGCCGTCAGGCCGCGCCCCATTCGCCGCGACTGCTGCGGCCTCTCTTGTCCAGGAGCACACCCCATGACGACTCCCAACGATTCGGCGCTGCGCCGTCGCAGCTTGTTCGCAGGCGCCGGTGCCGTGGGCGCGCTGGCTGCTGCGGCCGCGGTGCTGCCGCGCGTGCAACCCAGGCCGCAGCCGCTGGCCGACGCCACACCGGCGGCGCCCGACCAGGCGGGCTACCAGCTCACCGAACACGTCAAGCAGTACTACGCGACGGCCCGGCTCTGAACGGCCGCCCGCGCATCCTTCACATGGCTCTCTATCAATGGCTTGTCCAACAGGAGGCTCTATGCTCTTGACACGCAAGTCGACCGCTGAGGGGGCGACGCCGTCGTCCCGAAGCATGGTCGACGGCCTGGCGCGCGGCTTGTCCCGCGCCCTGCCCACCATGGACCGACGCAAGTTCCTGCGCCGCTCCGGGCTGGGCTTGGGCGCTGGCATCACTGCCTCGCAACTCACCCTGGTCCGCAAGGCTCAGGCCGCCGATCCCACTGCTGGCACGGCCGCTGGTGGTGCCAAGGTCGAGGTCAAGCGCACCGTCTGCACCCATTGCTCGGTGGGCTGTGCCATCGACGCCGTGGTTGAGAACGGCGTGTGGGTGCGGCAGGAGCCGGTGTTCGACTCGCCCATCAACCTGGGCGCGCACTGTGCCAAGGGTGCGGCGGTGCGCGACCACGCCCACGGCGAGTTCCGGCTCAAGTACCCGATGAAGCTCGTGAACGGCAAGTACGAGCGCATCAGCTGGGACGTGGCGCTGAACGAGATCAGCGCCAGGATGCTCGAGCTGCGCAAGGAAAGCGGCCCTGACAGCATCTTCATCGTGGGCTCGTGCAAGAGCAACAACGAGCAGGGGTACCTGCTCAGAAAGTGGATGACCTTCTGGGGCAGTAACAACTGCGACCACCAGGCACGAATATGCCACTCCACTACTGTCGCCGGTGTGGCGAATACGTGGGGCTACGGTGCGATGACCAATTCGTACAACGACATGCAGAACGCCAAGGCGGCGATCTACCTGGGCAGCAATGCGGCCGAGGCGCATCCGGTGTCGATGTTGCACATGCTGCATGCCAAGGAAAAGGGCTGCAAGATGATCGTGGTGGACCCCCGGTTCACGCGCACGGCGGCCAAGGCCGACCAGTACGTGCGCGTGCGCTCGGGCACGGACATCGCGTTCCTGTACGGCGTGATGTACCACGTCTTCAAGAACGGCTGGGAAGACAAGAAGTACATCGAGGACCGCGTCTACGGCATGGAGAAGGTGCGCGAGACGGTGCTGACCAACTGGACGCCGGACAAGGTGACCGAGGTCTGCGGTGTCAGCGAAGCGCAGTGCTTCGAGGTCGCCAAGACGATGGCCGAGAACCGCCCCAGCACCCTGGTGTGGTGCATGGGACAGGCGCAGCACAGCATCGGCAATGCGATCGTGCGCACCTCCTGCCTGCTGCAGCTGGCATTGGGCAACGTCGGCGTGAGCGGCGGCGGCACCAACATCTTCCGCGGCCACGACAACGTGCAGGGCATCACCGACGTCGGTGCGAACCCTGATTCGCTTCCTGGCTACTACGGCATCGCCGAAGGCTCGTTCAAGCACTTCGCAGCGGCCTGGGGCGTGGACTTCGAGTGGATCAAGAAGCAGTACGCATCCGGCATGATGACCAAGCCGGGTCTGACCATTTCGCGGTGGTTCGATGCGGTCCTCGAGAAGCCCGAACTGATCGACCAGGAAAGCAACCTGCGCGGCATGTTCTATTGGGGTCATGCGCCCAATTCGCAATCGCGCGGCCTGGACGTGAAGCGCGGCATGGACAAGCTCGACCTGCTGGTGGTGGTGGATCCCTTCCCGTCGGCCACCGCGGCAATGGCGGCCATGCCGGGCAAGCCCGAGGACCAGAACCCGAAGCGCGCGGTCTACCTGCTGCCGGCGTGCACGCAGTTCGAGACCAGCGGTTCCGTGACGGCATCCAACCGTTCGATCCAGTGGCGCGAGAAGGTCATGGAGCCGCTGTACGAATCGCGCAGCGACCACATGATCATGTACCAGCTGGCCGAGAAACTGGGCTTCGGCAAGGAACTGGTCAAGAACTACAAGATGCAGAAGGTTAAGGGGCTCGACGAACCGATTCCCGAAGACATCCTGCGCGAGATCAACCGGTCGGTCTGGACCATCGGATACACGGGCCAGAGCCCCGAGCGCCTGAAGGCGCACATGCGCAACATGCATGTGTTCGATGTCAATACGCTGAAGGCGAAGGGTGGCATCGACAAGGAGACCGGCTACAAGCTCGATGGCGACTACTTCGGTCTGCCATGGCCGTGTTACGGCACGCCCGAGATGAAGCACCCGGGCACGCACGTCCTCTACAACACGCATCAGCACGTGATGGACGGCGGCGGAAACTTCCGCGCGAACTTCGGCGTCGAGCGCGACGGCGTGTCGCTGCTGGCCGGCGACGGTTCGCACTCCAAGGGGGCGGATCTGACCACGGGCTACCCGGAGTTCGACCACGTGCTGCTGAAGAAGCTCGGCTGGTGGAGCGAGTTGACGGAGGACGAGCAGAAGAAGGCCGAGGGCAAGAACTGGAAGACCGACCCGACCGGGGCGATCATCCGGGTGGCCATGAAGAACCACGGCTGCCACCCGTTCGGCAACGCCAAGGCGCGCGCGGTGGTCTGGAACTTCCCGGATCCGATTCCGCACCACCGCGAACCCATCTACTCGACGCACCCCGAGCTGGTGGCCAAGTATCCGACGCACGACGACCGCAAGACCTTCTGGCGCCTGCCCACGCTGTTCAAGACGGTGCAGGACGCCAACAAGGACATCGGCCAGAAGTTCCCGATCATCCTGACGACCGGCCGTCTCGTCGAGTACGAGGGCGGCGGCGACGAGACGCGGTCGAATCGATATCTGGCTGAACTGCAGCAGCACATGTTCATCGAGATCAACCCGAAGGTTGCCAACGACCGCGGCATTCGCAACGGCGAGGACGTCTGGGTGACGACGCCCAGCGGCGCGCGCATCAAGGTCAAGGCGCTGGTCACCGAGCGGGTGGGCACCCACACCGCCTTCATGCCCTATCACTTTGCCGGCCGCTGGCAGGGCGTGGACATGCTGGAACACTACCCCGCCGGCGCGGCGCCCATCGTGCGCGGCGAGGCCGCCAACACGGCCACCACCTACGGTTACGACAGCGTGACGATGATGCAGGAAACCAAGACCACGGTTTGCCAGGTCGAACGGGCCGCTTGAGGAGCACGCGATGGCACGAATGAAGTTCATCTGCGACGCGGACCGTTGCATTGAATGCAACGGCTGCGTCACGGCCTGCAAGGCCGAGCACGACGTGCCTTGGGGCGTGAACCGCCGCCGGGTGGTGACGCTCAATGACGGCGTGGCCGGCGAGAAGAGCATCTCGGTGGCGTGCATGCACTGCAGCGATGCGCCCTGCATGGCCGTGTGCCCCGTGGACTGCTTCTACCGCACCGCCGAAGGTGTGGTGCTGCACGACAAGGACACCTGCATCGGCTGCGGTTACTGCAGCTACGCCTGCCCGTTTGGCGCGCCGCAGTTTCCTAGCAACGGCACCTTCGGCCTGCGCGGCAAGATGGACAAGTGCACCTTCTGCGCCGGCGGCCCCGAGG
>Ga0075163_10012626_pt1 | contig 10998 bp, 4 predicted proteins | sample JI1023141ADNA_FD_71478 | JGI IMG/M metagenome (GOLD analysis project Ga0075163, IMG submission 71478) | Wastewater effluent complex algal communities from Wisconsin, to seasonally profile nutrient transformation and Carbon sequestration -... | ecosystem: Engineered > WWTP > Effluent > Algae...
TGTTTATTTTATTTTGTCAGAAGAACCCGGGCTGGAAGAACGTTTTGGGGAAAGCTATGTGAATTACAAAGCCAACGTCCCCCGCTGGATACCGCGATTGCGTCCGTGGAAGGGATAAGAGCTTTTGCCACAGAGATCACAAAGAACACCGAGGAAAACCTTTAAACAAAAAGAGCGGATTGCTTTGTATAGCAATCCGCTCTTACTTTTTACTCATCACTTTTTACTTCTTACCTCCCCCACCTCGGCTGCCAATCGGATCCTGAATTATTCGTCAAATTTTTCACGCCCGTCCCATCGGGATGCATGACGTAGATCTCGTTATTGCCATCGCGGAAAGATGTGAAGGCGATCCAATTCCCATCAGGAGACCAGCTCGGGCCGAGGTTATCTCCGCCGTCTGTGAGCTGCACCAGATTCGTCCCATCCACGTTGATGACGTATATATTGCGGTTCCCTTCAGGGCCTGCATAAAAAGTTAGCTTCGTTCCGTCCGGTGACCAGCTGCTGCGCCCGCCCATATCTTTCAAATCCGTTACCTGCCGGATGTTGGAACCGTCCGCGTTCATTACGAACAACTGGCGCGGGCCTGAGCGCGAAGAAGCAAAGGCGATCATCGAACCATCGGCAGACCAAGTCGGGTCAATGTCATCCTTGTCAGTGAGGGCATGCGGGTTCGTACCATCCGGCTTCATCAGCCAAATTCCATCGCCGTCTTTCGTCATCACGATCCACTGTCCGTTTGGAGAAAGCTCGGGGGCATAGAAACTGCCCGGCACGCGTGTGAGGCGTTTGAACTCCTTCCCGTTCGGGCGAACAGCGTAGATCTGAAATTGTCCACTCTCGCGCGAAGAAAAGTAGACCATATCCCCGCCTATCGAAAGCGACGCGTAAAAAGTTGTTGCATCTGATTCTGTGATCTGTCTGCGATCCGTCCCATCCGCATTCATGATGCATATCTGATCGATCTGCTGGATGTAGCAGGTGAAGACGATCCGGCCATTGAGAGACGCATCTCCACTAAAACTGGGAACTGGTGTGGCCACCCCAACAGTGGGCGTCGCTGTGACATTCCCCGCCGCCATCGTGGAAGCCAGGTCAGATGGAGAGATATCCAATGTAGCCGTGGCCGCGCCAAACGGAGTTGGCTCTGTGCTTCGCCCGGGCGGGTTGACCCACAGAAAAAAGAACACGGCGGTCAAAGCACATATCCCCAGCACGCCGAGGATGATGCCGATGATGAGGGCTTTGTCAAAATTGGTGAGAAGTTTTCGCGGTGCAGACATGTCAATATTTTATTCGATTATTGGGTGAAATAATTACGACTTGCAGACCATTGAAAAAGTGTTTCTTAAGTAGTTTCAACTGTCTTATTTTTTTCGCTGTAAACCCTTTTGAACACGGAATTGACGGATTACACGGACAATCACGGATTTTTAAAAGGTTTTTCCGTGAGGCTCAGTGAAATCCGTGCCGTCCGTATCAAAAAAATCTTTGAGAAACAATCTCTGGGAGTAAAATATTCCAATGACCAATTTTCAAAACGCAAAGACCTCTCTTGAGCAAGTGGCTTCAACCTACGCGGAATCGATCATCAGTTCCATTCAACAGGAATATCCGAATCAAATGCAGCACATGATGACGGGGCCGGAAGACCGTCCACGGCCGCATGAGGCGCACCCCGCCTTTTACGGTTGCTTCGACTGGCATTCAAGTGTTGAACTGCATTGGGTATTGATCCGTTTGTTGCGATTGGTACCCGAAGCCTTTGATACCAGCAAAGCGATGGATGTGCTCAATGTGCATCTCACTAAAGATGCGCTTTCGCAGGAAACTGCGTATCTTCGTTCCCACCCGCGCTTCGAGCGGCCATATGGCTGGGGCTGGGCGTTGACCTTCGTCCATGAGTTGACTCTTTGGGATGATGATTCCGTAGGGGCGACCCGACGGGACGCCCCTACTCGGTGGCTTGAGGCGGCGCATCCAATGGCGGATGTAATTAGCGAGTCATTCCTATCATGGCTGCCAAAAGCGACTTATCCTGTTCGAGTGGGAATGCACAGCAACAGTGCGTTTGGTCTGGCGCGTTCGGTGCCGTGGGCAAAATATTTGGCAACACAAGGTGACTCGCGCCTGTTGACCGCCATCACCAAGGCTGCGATCCAATGGTATGGTAGTGACCGCGACTATCCCGCTCATTACGAGCCGAGCGGAACAGACTTCCTCTCGCCTGCACTGACAGAAGTGGACTTGATGAGCCTCGTCCTCGAACGGGAAGAATTTCTCACCTGGCTGGATGCGTTTTTGCCGAGGCTTTCATCAGGAGAGCCCAAGTCCCTCTTTGAACCAGCCTTCGTCTCCGACGCATCGGATGGTCAACTGGCACATCTGCATGGATTGAACGTGTATCGTGCATTTGTGTGGAAACATCTGAATGAAATCCTGCCCGCGAACGATGCGCGGCGTCCACACCTTGAGGCGGGAAGCGCAGTCCACGCACAGGCAAGCATGGGCGCAGTAACTGGGTCCGATTATATGGTGGAACACTGGCTGGCCTGCTATGCCATGCTTTATCTGAGCGGCGGGTAAGGATAGATTTTGCGAGAGATTATAAAAACATAAAAGTGACAGTCACCTTGTAGGTGACTGTCACTTTTAAAATTCTCCGCAAGGGGTAACATTTCGCTAATAACTTCCTCTCACAACCTGCTTCCAAAGAAAACCTGCATAGATCTGCCAGAATATATTTTCCTCCCAGCCTTCAGGTGCCAATAGATCATGCATCAGGCCGTTCGGCATTTCTGAATTCTTAACCAAATCAAAATCGACCACCATATCTGGAGGGAGGGGGGAATATCCTGACACTTCAATAAATGGAGCGTACGGGATCACCCATGTGTATGTTCCCTTATCCTCTTTATTTACAAAGATACTGGGCGTTGTGATGATAATTTTTGTGTTGTAATCAGGATTCAACACCCATGCACAGGTTTCTCCATTTTTCACACCGATCGGATAACTCACATACCCGGAAACAGGCTCCAGCGAAATATTGATCGGCTGACCAAGATTATGATCATCGTGCAAAGGAGACACGGCAAGGTCGTCAGAATTAATAATAATCATGGAATGAACAGGCAATTCTACAATTGCAGAATTCGGACTGGCTGTGCCATTGGCATTTGTAATCACAGAAATAAAAAAAATCAATTCATCTCGTTTGGCGATTTCAGCCAGTTCAGTCTGGAGACTAACGACAGCAGGCCCATGGATCAAAGCCTCCGTATTGTAGATAGCCTGAATTAATGGCGGACTGAGAAATGTAATTACAATTTGCACCTTGTTTGATTCATTTAAAAGTATCGTTTGGGTCTCTGACCATAACTTGGTCTCATTGACTAATGCCTTATATACAAAATTTGGATCAGACAGGTTTGCGGCAGATAAATTTTGCGGCAATGTCCCCCGCCACAGAGAAAACGCCGGGTCAAGCGAGATACCGGTAACAGGGATCGTAGTCCCTGTTGAAACTGCACTATTGGTTGTCAGTGCCAAAGAAGCAACATTGTAAATATTTGCATTAAGATCCAGCGGTTTACAAGGTTTAGGTTTTGATGAGGCTGCTTGCGTTGGAACAGATGCACACCCGGAAATTCCCGCCCCAAAAAGGAAAAGCAGGAAAATTCCAATAGCACCCCCAACTTTGAGTTGATGTAGCAAAAAACCCCTGTTCATATGCCCGCCTTTCTGGATTGTATGAATACGTATAGGATGGGTAACACCAATCCCAAAGCCAACCTTGCATTTATGTTAGGAGCATTGTACGACTGATATAAAAAAATAGTAAGTGACTAATTTCGGTAAATATGCCCGAATTTACAGAAGTAAAGCCTCCCGGTCACCACATCTTATTCTCAAGAACTATCTTTACGATCTGCGGGTCAAAATGTTTACCAGACTGCTCCTGAATATACCCATACACATCGTCACGAGGCCATGCGCTGCGGTAGGGACGATCTGATGTAAGCGCGTCAAACACATCCACCACGGCGAACAAGCGCGCAGAAAGCGGGATCTCCTCCCCTTTGAGGCCACGTGGGTAGCCGCTGCCATCCCATTTTTCGTGATGACAGTAGGAAATTTCCAACGCAGGCTTAAGATATGCGATCGGGGAAAGCATTTGATACGCATATAAGGGGTGCTGTCGCATGATCTGTTTTTCAGCTTCGGAAAGCGGCCCCGGTTTTAGCAGAATGGAATCTGGCACACCCATCTTTCCGATATCATGCAGCAGTGAGCCGCGCCACAGGTGCTGCTTTTCCACTTCACTTATCCCCACCTTGTCAGCAAGCGCCAACGCCATATCGGTCACACGCTGGGTATGACCTTCGGTTTCCTTGTCTCGCAAATCCAATGCGCGCGACCAGCCTTCGATGGTGGCATCATAGGCAAGAATGAGTTCAGAATTGGAACGCTGCAAATTCTCGAAAAGGGATGCACTTTCGATCGCGATCGCGGCCTGAGTTGCCAGCATTTCAAAGTAATCTACCCAATTTGATTCAGGTTCAAATGCCTTTCGATGGAAGAGTTCCAGCACGCCTTTGACTTGTCCCTTCACGACCAGCGGGGTGGCAAAATGTGCAACAAACTCTTCATCAGCCAATAGCGAGGAACGGCTAAAAGTTCCACGAGCCAGTTTCAGGTCGGGGCATGAAACGGTTCGATATTCCTGGGCGGCTGTACCAGCAAATCCATCCGCAAGTTTGACGTGCGATTGCTCAATGCCGCGCGTCCGAAAACCAAGCCCGGCAACGAAATCCAGTGTATGGGTAACCGGGCTAATCAGCAGGATATCCACTGCATCCATCTCCAACTCGTTTTTCACATTGTGCAAAATCACATTGAGCGTAAGGTCTGAATCAAAATTACTGCTAATGGCGACATCAATTTGATGCAGAGCGATGAGGTGATGCAGCTGTAGCTCAGTCTGTTCATGCAACATGACACGATGGATGGCGTTGGCTGCGATATCGGCAATGGCAGTGAGCAGACGAATATCCTGTTCGACAAAATCCATCTGACGAGCCAGCCACAATGCACCAATGACCTGTTCCTGTGCAAGGAGAGGAGTACAAGCCACGCAGTGAGAATTACCCAGCAATTCCGGGCGATAAAACAAAGGATCCTGATCTGCATGATTATTTAGATAGGCAGTCTTATTTGCGGTCACCCAGCTGCAAACTCCCTTGCCGGCCGGGATGACCAACCCCGTCATTCTTTCCCCAACAACCCCACGGCCCATTTCATTGATGAAGCCGTCTGTTTGGGCATTGGGCATAACCAGCATGGCACCATCCACTTCAAACAGGCTAACCAATTGATCGAGAATGATATTAAGAATCCCTGTTTTTGTGCCAGCCTGGCGTAATGCGGCGCTGACAGAAATAATGGATTCCCGCTCACGCTCATGCTGTTTGCGCTGGGTGATATCCCGTGCGATGACTTGCGTGTATCTCTGTCCTTGATATTCGTAAGGAACAGCTGCTACCTCGACATCAACCAAGGAGCCATCGAGCTTAATGAATTTCTCCTCAACAAATGTATCGACATTATCACCCAATTCACCAATTATGCGCTTTTGAATGATCTCGTGAAAATCTTGGTGAATAAACTCCAGAACCGGCTTTCCAACAAGATCTTCTGCATGTTTCGAACCCGAGATATGAAGCATTGCAGGGTTTGCATAAACAATGATCCCCTGTTTATGGATCCCAATTGCATCCGGAGACAAATTGACCAATTGACGATACCGCTCCTCACTCTCAAGCAATGTCTGTTCGGCAAGCTTGCGCTCAGAGATGTCCGCCATAATACCTTCAAGGTATTCGACTTTTCCGCTTGGACCAACAACCCCTGTCCCCCATTCATCCACCCAGCGCCACTCTCCAGACTTGTGTCGAATGCGATAAGTGACATGAAATGGGTTGTGATTGATCTCCCTGATATTGTTTTCTTTGGGAGTCGGCATGTTTTTTATGTCGTCAGGGTGGTAGAGATCAAAAAAACTTAGTCCTTCTTCAATAAAATCGCTTTTGGAATAGCCGGTTAGTCTTTCAACAGCATTATTGAGATAGATAAATGTATAACGCGAATCATTCTTACATTGGTAGACAACATTGGGAATGTTTTCCGCCAGCGCACGGTATTTCTCTTCACTCGCGCGCAAGGACTGTTCCGCCTGTCTGCGCTCTTCAAGCAAATGGATCCGGTCCAGCGTAACCGCCATATGGCTTGCCAGCGCTTTAAGATATTCCTGCTGCGAGGCTGTCGGGATCAACACGCCCTCATCCCCAAATGTACCTACGCCAATCGACCCCATATGCATATCAAACAATAAGATGGGGATATTCACAAGCGTACGGTTCTTCATTTTTTCAACGATTTTTTTATCTGTTCGTTCGTCGGTTTGCGCATCTTCAACAATTACAATGTCCCGCGTTTCTACGATCTCCTCCATCATGCGATCACCTTGAATGGCAAGTGTAGCAGTCCCATCTTCCGACATGACAATATCAGAATTTGGACCTTTTGCAAACAAGGCCTTGGCCTGTCTTTTATCCGGAGTAAAGAGATAGGCCCATAGATTTTGGTACCCGACAACATCTCTTACTTCATCCTGGGCAGCACTCAAGGCTTCAGCGTACGTCTGAGCTCGTTCCAATTTATGGGAAAGGCGAAGCAATGACTGGGAATGTTTTTCACGTTCCTTTATAGCATTCTCAGCCTGCTTGCGTTCGGTGATATCGTGAACTGTCGTAAGGCTGAATTTTGCGCCATCGTACTCGACCACGGAAGAGCTGACCTCCACAGGAAAAATGCGTCCGTCGCGCGTTTTATGTTGTGTTTCGAATCTCGGAAAAGAACCGGCTGCAAACTGTTTACTCATGATATCTTTGGCTGCATCATATGTGATGGTGGCATCAATATCGGATGGTCCCATGGTTAGGAACTCTTCCCGCGAGTAGCCCAGAGAACGGCAGGCCGCATCGTTGACGTAAACAAAAGTCAATTGTTCGTCGATCATAAAGACAGCATCAGAGGATTGGTTAATGGCATAGTTAAGTGTGATCAATTCTCTTTCGTTACGCTTGCGTTCGGTAATATCTCTTGCCACCATCAAAGTCTGATCCCCCGGAATCGGAGAGACAGTGGCATAAAACCACATCACAGTATCTCCAATTGGTATGCTATATTCAAAATTGACCGATTTTTGGGTGGCAAGGGCCTCGCGTAACTGGCTGAGGAAAAAGTCAGCCAGATCCTTAGGAAAAACTTCATGCAGTGTTTTCCCCAACATTTCTTTCGGCGGTTTATATAAAAGCGACGGACTTGTATCAACGATCTTCAGGAAACGTCCTTCAGCGTTGCCTACAAAAACGATATCCGTCATGCTGTGTATCAAAGTACGCAGTTCTGCTTCGGAGGCGCTTATTTCCTCCTCCATCCGCTTGCGCTCAGTTAGATCTGTAAAGGTAACGAGATGCTTCTCCCCTATGGATGAAAAATAGAATTCTATATAACGGCGCGAACCATCCTTACAAAGAACGGTTGCTTCTATCGGTCCGATCTGCCCTCTATCTGTAATGGCTTTTTCAATCTGTGCCTGCCATTTTGCTCTGATCTCTTCCCGATATTTCTCATCCGGGTAAGCCAATGGCCACCAGTGTTCTACATCTGGCATATCAGCAAGTGTGTACCCAAACAACTCAATAAATTTGTCGTTGATCAATTCAACTTTCTGGTCATTTCCAGATGAAACAAGCATTGCCAAAGGCGAGGTATCAATCAACTGTTTGACCTGAGCTTCACTCTCTTGTAAATTTCGATATGCCAGGAGGCTGGTCAACGTATCAGACAAACGCCTGCCGATCTCTTGAAAAAGCTGATCTTCTTCAGAACTCCAAACCCGCGCATATGAACATTGATGCAAGCCAAACGACCAGGGTTTTCCGACCTTGGGATATAGTGCTGTTGCAATGAATGATTGAACCCTAAAGACTTCCCTCATTGCCGCAGGGACTAAATATTCAGCCCCCGGGCCGAACTTAACTGGTCCTTTCGCATTCCTCAAAATTCGGAAGACCTCCCCACCGACTGGGTCTAATGGAAGTTCGATACCGATGGGGAAGACACCCGAGTATTCCGAGCGTGTACGTTCCATCGGCGTCTGCCAGGTTGTTGTCTCTGGGTCACATGGATATACCAACCACGCACGGTCACATTCGAAAACAGACAGCAAGACATCAAGCACGTCCTTCATCACCTGTTCCAAGTCAATGGTTCCCTGCAAGGCCCGATTGACTTGATCCATCTTCTCAAAATACCGAAAATGCTCTAGATTTCCACTATCTATTTTTTTGCGGGATATTTTTTTATCCTGCGGCATTGCGGCCTCCAAAAGGGATATCCGAATCTCTTTCATATTGTGACATATTCAACTTCGGTTTTCTACTGATATTTGGCATGTTATAAAAGACCCCTGAAAGTCTCACGACCTTCAGGGGCTTTCCTATCAAACTACCAAACTATCAAGCTAAAGAACAATACTCACCAAACGTCCCTTTGCCACGATCACCTTGCGAGGCTCCTTGCCTTCCAAATATTTCTGGACGATTTCGGAGGCCAATGCCGCAGTGCGGATCTCATCTTCGCTCGCTTCGGCTGGGACGACAACCTTGTCCCTCACCTTGCCATTGATCTGCACAGGGATCTCGATGGAATCTTCTCTGGTGGCGGCTTCATCTACGGCAGGCCATTGCTGGGTGTGGACTGAGTACGGCTTGCCCAACTGCGCCCATAATTCCTCAGCAATGTGCGGAGTGACAGGCGCCATCATCTTCAAATAGATATCCTGCGCTTCTGCCCATTCCGCGCTGCCAGTGGCGCCCGCTTCACGAGCCTTGTACATTTCATTCATCAACTCCATCAGGGAGGAGACAATGGTGTTGAACTCAAAACTTTCGAAATCACGGGTCACACGCTTTAAGGTCTGGTGAACCTTTCGGCGGAGATTCTTTTTGGTTTCTTCAGTGGCAGGCGTCGGCGAGGATGAAGCGGGGTCGGTGAACAGAGTCCATACACGGCGTACCCAACGCGCGCTTCCTTCAATGCCTTGCGAATCCCACGGTGCTCCCATCTCCCAGCGTGCGAAGAACATGATGTAGGCGCGGACGGTATCTGCGCCATAGCGATTGACCAGAACATCAGGCGCGATCACGTTGCCCTTGCTCTTCGACATCTTATCGCCATCTTCGCCCAAGACCATGCCCTGATTACGCAATTGCAGCATGGGTTCGTTGCCTTTGGTCACGCCGATATCGCGCAAAGCCTTATGGAAGAAACGCGTGTACAACAAATGCATGGTGGCGTGTTCGATGCCGCCCGTGTATGTATCGACAGGCATCCAATAATTGTACTCAGCCTCATCGAACGGACCCTGATCATACTTCGGCGACAAGTAACGCAAGTGATACCACGACGAACACATGAAGGTATCCATCGTATCGGTCTCGCGTGTGGCGGGGCCATTGCATACCGGGCAGGTGGTGTGCTTCCACGTGGGATGCAATTTCAACGGAGACTCACCCGTCGGCTTCCATTCCACATCTTCGGGCAACAGCACAGGCAACTGATCCTCAGGCACAGAGTTCCAACCATGAGTTTCACAATTCACCATCGGGATCGGCGCGCCCCAATAACGCTGGCGCGAGATCAACCAATCGCGGTAACGATAGTTGACCGATTCTTTACCAATGCCCTGCTGACCGAGCCAATCCAACACAGCCGCAATGCTCGGATTCTTTCTTCCCTTTTCTGTGTTGACCTTCGTTCCGTTCAACATACCTGAATTGACCATTACGCCTGATCCTACGAAAGCGGCAGTCAACTCGCCCTCTTCCGCTTCAGACTCAACCTCGGGCTTGATGACTGGGACGATGGGCAATTCATACTTTTTGGCAAATGCAAAATCGCGTTCATCGTGCGCTGGCACAGCCATGATCGCACCCGTGCCATAGGACATCATGACATAGTCCGCGATCCAGATCGGAATGCGCGCCTGATTGACGGGATTGATGGCGTACGCGCCTGTGAACACGCCGGTCTTTTCCTTGTCCACTGCGCCGCGTTGAATTTCAGTTTGGCGCGCAGCTTGCTTTTTATATTCGTCAACGGCAGCTTTATATTCCGGCGTGGTGATCTCATCCACCAGCGGATGCTCCGGCGAAAAGACCATGAAGGTTGCGCCCCACAACGTATCAGGGCGGGTGGTGAAGATCTCAACATCATGGTTGCCAATTTCAGTTTTGAAGACAACCGAAGCGCCTTCACTGCGGTCGATCCAATTTGTCTGCAAGGTTTTCACGGTCTGCGGCCAGTCAATGCCATCGAAGCTCAACAACTCATCGGCATATTTTGTAGCCTTGAAGAACCACTGATCCAGGTTCTTCTTGATGACGGGTGTATTGCAGCGTTCGCAGTGACGGTCATCCCCCCAGACCTGCTCGCGTGCCAGTGTGGTGTTGCACTTCGGGCACCAATCCACAGCTGACATTTTTCGGTAGGCCAGACCAGCCTTGTACAGTTGAATGAAGAACCACTCCGTCCACTTGTAGTAGGCAGGGTCGGCAGAGACAGCTTCGCGCTCCCAATCGAACATTGCACCCATCGAACGCATCTGCTTGCGCATCCGTTCGATGTTCTGGAAAGTGCGCTTCATAGGGTGTACGCCATCCTTGATGGCAGCATTCTCTGCAGGCAGACCAAACGCATCGAAGCCCATTGGGAACAGCACGTTATAACCCTTCATACGCATGTATCTCGCGCGCGCATCGGATGGGGTCATCGCATACCAGTGACCAATGTGCAGGTCACCGCTTGGGTAGGGCAGCATGGTCAACGCATAATGCTTGGGTTTGCTGTTATCGATCACCGAACGGT
>Ga0075163_10012627_pt1 | contig 10998 bp, 9 predicted proteins | sample JI1023141ADNA_FD_71478 | JGI IMG/M metagenome (GOLD analysis project Ga0075163, IMG submission 71478) | Wastewater effluent complex algal communities from Wisconsin, to seasonally profile nutrient transformation and Carbon sequestration -... | ecosystem: Engineered > WWTP > Effluent > Algae...
TTGAGTTTGTTTACCTATATACTTCAATCCAAACCTAGTACCTCTACCCTCATCATCATCAGTGCCATTCTCATGATCAATACGGCATTGTGGTTTAGTTTGGTGGCCATCTTTTTTAACATTCCCTATATTCAAAAGCAATACAATTCCTATCAAATTTACATCAGTAAAGGTTTGGGAATTTTTTTGATAGGTTTGGCTTTGTTACTTGTATTCAAATAAAAAACGCTGCCTTATAAAGACAGCGTTTAAAATATTTCTCTTAAAATTATTCTATCACTACTTTTTTAAACACAACTCCATTTTCAAGGGTGATTTTGACAATATAGACACCCGTTTGAGAATTCATTAGAATTTCATTTACAGCATCTGATATTTCTTTTTGATAAATCAACTGACCATTCAAATTAAATATTTCTAGAGTATCATTGGCAGATACATCTACATGATTCAATTTTACATTGAAACTTCCATTATTGGGATTGGGATATAAGCTCACATCTTCGTCGCGTAAGGAAGGAATATCCAAACTATTCTGCACATTCAAAGTATAATCTTCCACTTCCCCATAAGAGCTTACACCACAAGCTGAGACGCTACCGGTATACATGACTCTAAGTCTCATTCGGGTGTTGCCAAGATGTGCATTGGAAGGAATCAAAACATTTCCGGTTCCAGTAGGATTTCCATAGGTAATGGTAAATGTTTCATTGGCATCATTAAAATCACCATCGTAATTCCAATCCACCCAACAACCCATTTGATCACTGTTAAAATGTTCCCCATTGGTTATAGTGATTGGATAAGTCTGCCCCATAACAACATCAGTAGAGATATTGGTGAAATCGGTATATCCTTCACCTCTTTCACTTGAGTTATCTATAGTATTAAACTGAACTCTTGAAATGTATTCATCGTAGAGGATGTCTCCGCTTGCCGCACAATACTCTGGAACAAAGCCTATGATAATCTCAAATATTTCCGTTTCTGAATACTGATTATTTACGCCACCACTGACCGAAAAATCCAATTGAACAGGTGTACCATCAGGGGTTTCGGCTAAGGCTGTCACATTAAATAAAAATATTTGTGTTGATCCAACAGTCATAGCTACAGGTGAAGTAGTAACCGAATTCAATACCCATTGTATATTAGTAGAAACAATACTTCCTATTACGTTGCTCACATCGGCATGACCTGTTTGTGTAACACTGATCAATATATCAGCTGTTTCTCCTGGATCTAAAATGCCATCATTATTACCCGTTGTATCAGAAACAGTTAAACTTCCAATGGTAAAAGCAGGCGCTTGTACCAGAACGGTTTTGGTTTCATTCCATACTTCATCCGTATCATCTGACATTTGCACTTGAAAAGAAATTGGGGTTTGATCAATAATATCATCGGCAACCGTTAAAGTGTATACACCAGAACTAGCACTACTGATGGCATCTGCATTGATGGTTCCATAATTAAAAGTCGGATTGGTAAATGAAGCATCAGGATGTGTAGTTGAAACCGTTGCAGTAGCATTTTGTGAGGCATCGGCTCCAACATTTTTCAAAGTCATATCCATGTTTTGAGTTTGACCATAATTAATGGTATTGGGATAAGAATTGACGATTAAGTAGGAACCTGATGGGCTGATTACCGTAACATTGGCTATATAAGTAACCTGATTAAAACCAACAACTGCCAAAGTCAACACTTGTCCGGGAACCAAACCTGATACCGGGATTTCAGCCACACCTGACTCAACTAGGTCAGAACCAATAATGGTCCCATTAAATGATATCGTTGCCAATGCATCCTCAAAATTGACATTTACAGGGAAACTTGTGCTTCCTACAATGATCACGTTGCTATGTGAAACGGTCATCGTGGCGGGATCATCGGTACGAACCAATAAGGAAGGATCTCCAAAACAAGTCCAAGTATCAGTCATGGCAAAATCGGATGATTCTTCATTCATTTTAAAATAACCGTTGACGGTGATGCCTCCAAAAGTTCTTTTGATACCTGCACTAGCCGATTCGACCAAAATATCGTTCATTTCATCTTGTCCAATCATCGGTGGATTCCAACTTTGATTGATTGTAGAAGCAATAATGGCAATAGCGCCTGTAGGTTCTCCATTGTTATGCGAACGCATCCAAGACTCTCCAAAACAAGTTTGACTCACAAAATTTCCATTGACACAAGCCACATCAAAGATGAAAGGCAACTTATTATAATTTTGAAGGGCCATTACATTGGTAACCGAAAAACCGGAAGAAACCCAATACGTATCAGAACCGTGACCTACATAATTGACAATACCTACACCTGTATTGAGTGCTGCAGACACTTGGGCTGGAGTTGGATTTCCGGCAGTATCAAAAGCGCCTTGTGACCCGTCAAACAACTCATTCACCGGATTTTCATAGGTGAAGCCCAACAAATCGGGTTGGATATTCCTCAAATGTTGGTAATCCAATTCCCCATCGTCACCTGGTCCTTCGCTAGAAGCGACCGACATAATTTTATTGAGCCATCCTGTAGCCAATTGATCTCCTTTTTCATATTCAATGGTTCTCAAAACTTGCGTATTGACTTGATCTACATTTTCTGCTGAAAATCTTCCGACAAAAAATTCTTGGTAATGGTCATTTCCACTGATATAAGCATAGGCATTATCAGAATGTCCGCCTAATCCGGTACCACTATTGGTAGGAATTTGGGCTGCATCACCTATTAATAATAGATAAGCCAAATCATGCGTATTGTAATAATTGGTCACATAGGTTTTGATACTGGCTGCAGTAGTACCTACAGTTTCAGAAGAAACTAATTCAGTAGGACGACCAATGGTGTTTTTCCACAACACCAAAGGTTGGAGTAAACTCAACCAATCTTTATGACAAATGATCAACATACTGCCTTCTTCTTGCAAAGGCGTATAACGTTCTGTTTGAGATTGGTAATTGATGAAATGTCTTTGGTATATTTCATTAAATTCTCTATCGACTTTGTAATCAGTTCTGGTTCTATCCAAAACATTTTCTCCACCATCACCCGATTGATAGACTTTAATTTTGATTTCGGAATAAACTCTTAGTACTTTGGTTACCGGATTGTATTGAAATGGAAAAACCTGTAAAGTTTGACCTCTGAAATCACGCATGATGTATGCCGGATTGAAAGCAGCCAACTCACCCGGATAAAATTGATCTTGTTGATAGGACCTGCCATATTCATAGGCAACGTCGTCAGGATTGACGTTTCTCAACAAATTACCTTTAGAAGGGGCAATAGAAACATGGGTATATTCCGTGTAACGGGCATCCAAGATTTCATACTTCATCAAGGCCTTATCGGGAATGATTAAAGATTCTGAATATTTTGGTAAATCGGGAGATCCTTTTTCAAGAATGGGTGAAGTTTGATCAGCCCAAATTACTTGTTCTGTGCCATGGGGAGTTTGCACGGATTGCATTTGGTACTGGTTAAAAGAAAAAGTAAGAATCGATTCGGTTGAACGGGATTCATTTAAAACGGCATAATTGGTTTGTGCCAATAGATTAAAACCGAATAAAGCTATTGTAAAAGAGCATAATAATCTGCGCATGTCAATATATTTGAATGCACAAAGATAAAAATTAAATAAGTATAATTTCTGATAAAAGTTAGGTTTTCATCTCCTTTTTCTTGGCTGCCGGAAAGAGTACATTGTTGAGAATCAATCGATAGCCGGGAGAAGTGGGATGTAGTTCGAGTTCGGTATGATGGTCACCTACCCTATGCTGATAATCTTCTGGGTCATGACCACCATAAAAGGTCCACATCCCTTTACCCTTGACTCCATGTATATAACGGGCTTCACCATTGATTTGGTTATCACCCATGATGAGAACATCGGATTTGAGAGTTTCGGGATCAAATGCAGTAGATTGCCCCATAAATCCCTTTACTAAAGAAGTATGATTTTGACACAACATGGTCGGAATGGGATCCCATTTCGCTGAGAAATTCATCAAAGTGAAATAATCTGAAGTTCGGGGTACATTCCCTCTTTTGGTGGTAGTGTCAATACTAGAAAATTCGTAAATCAAGGGACTTCTTTCCAAAATAAATTCTGTAAAAGCAAATGTCTTGGAAAAATTAAGTTTTTCTTGATAACCAGGTTCGCTAGGATCGCCATCAAACATGCTTTCGCAAATGTCAACTCCTTCGGCAGCCAATGCAATATCAAAACTATCGGTGGCTGAACACATGGCAAACATAAATCCACCACCAATGACAAACTCTCTGATCTTAAGTGCTACTGCCAATTTTTCTTCAGATACTTTGGAATAACCCAATTTGGTAGCCAAGGCTTCTGCCTCCTGTTTTTGTTCTATATACCAAGGAAAAGTTCGGTAATTGGCGTAAAATTTCCCATATTGTCCGGTGAAATCTTCATGATGCAAATGCAGCCAATCGTATAAAATCAATTTATCAGCCAATACTTCTTCGTCATAAATGGTTTCATAGGGTATTTCGGCATAGTTCAAAACCAATGTTACGGCATCATCCCAAGGAGCTTTTCCTTTGGGTGAATAGACCGCTATTTTGGGTGCTTTTTCCAAAACCACTGCTTCCATATTTTGGGAAGGGCTAGCTATAAATTCGAGTATTTCAGCTGCTTGAGTTTCATTTAATATCTCGTAAGTAACGCCTCGTATCTGACATTCTTTACGGGTAGCATCCTCATCTACCATTAAAAAAGATCCACCTTCATAATTGAGTAACCATTGTACTTTTTGTCCCTTTTCCAAAACCCAAAACGTAATACCATAAGCCTTGAGATGTTGCTTTTGTTTGACATCATCCATAGGAATCAGGATAAAACCGGCAAAGGATTTTAGACTGATGAGCAAGATGGTGAAAAAAATGGTTAATTGTTTCAAGTTTAAAGTTTCAGGTTTCATGTTTCACGTTTGAACTTTTTTAAGCACGGTTGCTGAGCGGAGTCGAAGCACGGTTGCATAAATACTAAGACTTTGACATCATCCAATCCCAATCCACTTCAAATTATTAGAACTACTCAATTTTTTCCCATTTTTGGGCACTGGTTGGAGCTATTCTATTCAACACACTGATCAAATTTTTAGTATCCATTGCAGGTCCACTTGAAAAAATATCAACGATTTCATCAGATTTGGCATCCATAAAAGTTCGAACCAATTGAGCCCCCATAGTCATAGAAAATACTGTATTCAATTCCGTCAAACTGGACATAATCGTCTCTTTGGCTGTTTGAGAATCATCTGTCATTTTATCAAGCCCATTGATGTGATATTGATACAAGGTGTTGCGATAATTTTTAAAAGAGGGAGAAATCAATTTGTTTAAAAATTGGTATCGGTTAAATTTATTGGTATTGGATTTCCACGCTTTTTTACTATTGGGATTATCAACCTGATCCACAATTTTTTGACAGGTGTTGAAATATTCGTCTCCTCCATTTAAGGCAAACGTATCAGCATCCAAACCTATAATCAAATAAGCAAAATAAGACAAAGTTGAAACCAATTCAGATTGGTATGAATTGACATCAAATTGTAAAGGTTCCAACTCATTGAAACTAAATGTCAAATCTTCATCTTTGTAATTCAAAATGGGAGTGGTATAAATGGAATTATATACCGGACGAGACGATTGTACTTGAATGGTACCTGAATACACATTATTTCCAGTTTGTTCTATCAAAGTAAACAAGACAGAACATTCAATTTTTTCGTTATTTCCAAATGTTTTATTGGTCCACTTGGTCTGATTCATAAAATCATTAAGCGTAGTTTCCATGATTTTAAAAATCTGCGGATTGGCTCCTGCAACTTGTTCGGCACTAACAATAACTTTACAACTCAATTCCTGAGCCAATACAGTTGATGTCCAAGTAATAACCAAAAGAGATAAAAGAAATTTATACATGATAAGTCTTTATTATTTGATTGATAATATCTTTGGCCACTTCTTTTTTAGTTTGAAGAGCAAAAGTAGTCTTGTTTTCAAAACGGTCTATGAATGTAACCTTGTTTGTATCTAATTGAAATCCGGCTCCTGCATCTTGCAGAGAGTTCAAAATAATGGCATCCAAATTTTTTCTCTTCAGTTTACCGATCGCATTTTCAAGTTCATGTTCAGTTTCCAATGCAAATCCGACCAATATCTGTTGCTTTTTCAATTGCCCCATTGTGGCAAGGATATCGGGATTCTTAACCAAAGTTAAAGTAAGTTGTTCCTCCGATTTCTTGATCTTTTGAGAAGCAACTTCAGCAGGCTTGTAATCGGCTACTGCTGCGGCAGCAATAACCACATGCATCTGGTCGTAATATTGAAATACGGCATCATACATATCTTGAGCACTGGTGACATCAATGCGTTTGATGGGATAACCCTCACAAGTTTGATGAGAAGGTCCAGCTATTAAAACCACATGGGCACCCATTCCTGCTGCTTGTTTTGCCAATTCAAAACCCATTTTACCGGAAGAATGATTTCCTATAAAACGTACCGGATCTATAGATTCGTATGTAGGACCGGCAGTAATCAATATATTTTTTTCGAAAAGTGGTAAAGATTTTAGAATGTGTTGCTCCATAAACGCTACTATCGTCTCGGGTTCAGCCATTCTACCTTCACCGACCAAACCGCTAGCCAACTCACCGGTTTCAGCCGGGATGATGATGTTGCCAAAAGAAGTTAAGGTATCCAAATTTTGAGTAGTGGAGGGATGCTTGTACATATCCAAATCCATAGCCGGTGCAATGTAAACCGGACACTTAGCCGATAAATAGGTAGCAATCAACAAATTGTCGGCTGTACCTTTCACCATTTTGGAAAGGGAATTGGCAGTAGCAGGTGCTACTAAAAAATAATCTGCCCAAAGCCCTAGTTCGACGTGACTATTCCACGTTTCATTTTCTTCATCGTGGCTTATAAATTCACTGACAACCGGATTTTTGGACAGCGTAGATAAGGTAAGTGGTGTGACAAACTCCATAGACTTTGGAGTCATTACTACCTTAACTTGAGCGCCTGCTTTGACAAACAAGCGAGTCAAGTGAGCGGTTTTATATGCAGCTATACCTGCGGTAACGCCCAAGAGGATATTTTTACCGCTTAGGATAGACATTATTCTTCAGATTGAGATTCGTCTAATGGATTTCTGAAATAAACTTTACCTTGTAACCATTCTTCAACTGCCAAAGCAGTGGCTTTGGGGAATTTTTCGTAGAATTTGGAAATTTCAATTTGTTCTTTGTTTTCGAAAATCTCTTCCAAACCTTCATTGTGAGTTTCAAACTCTTTCAATTTATTGGTCAATTCTTCTTTCAAATCCAAGCCAATTTGATCAGCTCTTTTGGAAATGATACTAATGGCTTCAAATAAGTTTCCAACCGGTTTTGCAATTTCATCACGGTTGTAAGTAATAGTAGTTTTGGGTGCTTTAGATTCTTTTAGTTCCATTTTATTGTTTGGTTATACTGGTAATTGCGTTTAATTCTTCTGTTAATCGGGTTTTCATTTTTTCAACTTCATTTTTATGTTTGGTTTCCTTAAAATTTCTTTCCAAACGTTCGATAGCTTGAAGTGCTTCCTTGATCCGAATTTCTTTTTTCGCATCAATGGAATTCAATGCCAAATCATGAGCAGCTTTAGATTTGTAAAATAAAGCATCTTCTTTGTATGAGCTCCCTAAATTATCAGATAAAAAATTATCAAAAGCTACAACAGCAGCTTTAAATTGATAGGTGTGATAATATTGGTAGGCAATGTCAAATTGTTTTTTTTCCAATTTCAATTGCATCTCTTTGATATATTTGTTGGCATCTGCAACTTTATCAGAATCAGGATATTTGTTGATAAAACTCTGAAATGATTCTATCGCCGTATACGTATCTTTTTGATCCAAACTGGAACGTGGCGTAGACAAATAATAACTGTATGCTGATAAATAAGACGCTTCTTCCTTTTTAGTACTTCTGGGGTAATTTTTGGTAAAACGTTCAAAATGATACGCCGACATCAAGTAATTTTTGGTTTCAAAGTTGGATTGAGCCACCATAAATTGTATGCGTTCCATCTGAGGTTTTCCTTGAAAATCGGGCATTATTTTTTCAAATAATTGCAAAGCTTTATTATACTTTCCCGCTTCAAATAATTGGGAAGCCAGATTGTATTGCTCTATGGAAGTTCCTTTATTTAAAACTTTGGAATATTCACTACACGACATTAACCCTAAACCTAGAGCTAACCACAACAGTATGTTTTTAATTTTAAGCATTTTGCAAAAGTAATAATAATCTTTTAATATGAAAATAATCTTTTTTTAATAATGGGCAAATGTACTGTAAGCCCAACAAAAAGGCTCCAAATACATACTAAATGTTTGTTAATGTTAATCTCAAATCTTCCAAACGCGATTCATTGAATATAACTTGGTTAAAAATTCAAATTGATTTAATTACCCTGTAGTGCATTTTATATTTGCCACTAACCCACCTTGCCGTCAAGGCTGGAAATTGAATGCTTAGCATTCAATTTATTGGTGTTTATTTTTATTGATGTTTGAGTTTCAATTAATTTTAAATTCGCAAATTCGTGGCTAAAATAATAATCTACTGACAACCTGATATTTACATGTTTTTAATAATGCACCACGAGTTAAATTAATCTTTCATTTAACCCATTAAAACATCTACGGTTTCGTTGGTGCTGTTGCAATCAAAGCCTTAATATCCTTATCAAAAAGGTAAAATCCACTTTTCTCATCTCCAATCAACTTGATTTTATCTAAAATAGTTCGGGCAGTGGCTTCTTCTTCAATTTGCTCGGCTACATACCATTGTAAGAAATTATGAGTAGCATAATCTTTTTCTTGTAGCGTAATATCTACCAAATTATTGATCAATTGGGAAACTTTGATTTCGTGTTGCAACAATTGTTCAAACATTTCTTTAACTGAACCAAATTGAGTAGGCGGCGCATCCAATGCTGTAATGGCTGCATAGCCACCCCGTTCATTTACATAATGCAATATTTTCAACATGTGCATACGCTCTTCATCGGCTTGCGCAAACATGAATTGGGCAACGCCTTCAAAACCGTTGGTTTCTGCCCAAGAAGCCATGGAAAGATAAATTTGAGAAGACTCGGCTTCGTATCTGATTTGATGGTTGAGTGCTTGTTGTACGTGATCTGATAACATAAAGTGAAATTAGAAATTAGAAATTAGAAAGTAGAAATAAAAGAAAATATTAGTGAAAACTTTTAATGGCTTCGTTGAGTTGATTGCTGACCGGTGTCAAAGGTAATCGCAAAACGTTTTTACAAAAACCTTGATGGGCCAACATGGCTTTGATTCCGGCTGGATTTCCTTCTGCAAATATCATATCGATGGCTGGCATCAAATGATAATGTAAGGCGTATGCCTCTTTTGCTTTGCCGGCTAATCCCAACCGAATGGTATCGGAAAATGCACGTGGCAAACCTTGTCCGATTACCGAAATTACACCTGCTCCACCAGCCAATGTTATAGGCAAAGCCATCATATCATCACCCGAAATGATGTCAAAATCTTCGGGTTTGGTTCGAAGTAATTCCAAAGCCTGAGCCATATCGCCGGCTGCTTCCTTGATTCCAATGATATTCTTAAAATCTTGCGCCAATCTGATTACCGTTTTAGGTTCCATATTTTTGGCTGTGCGTCCCGGAACGTTATATAAAATAATCGGAATCGGACTAGCTGCTGCCAATGCCTTGAAATGTTGATACAAACCTTCTTGAGACGGTTTATTATAGGCTGGAGAAACAGATAAAACGGCATCAAAACCTGTTAAGTCTCTGGATTTTAATTCGGTAACCAAGGCTTGGGTATCATTGCCTCCCATTCCTATTACCAAAGGAACTCTACCACGATTTACAGTTACAAAATGACTAGCTATCTCTGTTTTTTCTGCATCGGTGAGTGTAGCGGCTTCAGCTGTAGAACCCAAAGCTACCAAGTATTCAATCGCATTTTCAATCAAGTGATTGATGATACGGGTTAAGGATTCAAAATCAACCGATAAATCGGAATGAAATGGCGTAATCACGGCAACACCGGTTCCTTTAAATTTCGACATGTTAAATAATTTTTAGTATGCTGAGATATTTGACCAATTCGGATATAAATACATCCATAAGCGTGGGTTCTACCTTCATGATGATGTTGTAAAATTCCGGGTTATTATCGGCGTAACCTACTTTCATTTTAGCTTTGACCTGCGCCACAATCAATTGTTTTAGGGGCGAATTTTGAGGAATGAAATCGATTAATAAATCGTATTGAGGATCTAAAAAGTGATGTAATTCAGCCGATTGAATATTACCTTTCCAATTGACCTCATTGGTTAATAAAACTACCCCTTTAAACTCGTTGTAATTGGACTTCTTATGTTTTATGGTCAATATATTGAAATGCGTATCATCCAAATTCATTTGCTTTTGCAATTGCTTGAAAAAAGTGTAATTAAATGAAGATGATTCGTCAACTACTATAGCTACATTTCGAATTTTGGATAACTCGGTTTTCTGGAGTTGCATTTCGTGGCTAGTTAAAGCCAATTTAATTTTTTTACGAATAAAATAATGCTGAATTCCCATTTAATCTCTATTTTTACGCTTCTCAATTGAGAAATACAAATTTATCTATTTTATTTGATTGAACGATATGTCAAGCACTAAACAAACGTTAAAAACCATCTTTATTTTAAGTTTTGTCTCTTTTATTTTTATTATCACCCAAAGTTGTGCGCCTAAAAATTTGGTTTTAACCAAAATAGAAGGTAAACAAATAGCAGTTGACTCCAATATGGCAACTGATGCTGCCATAGAAGCCTATGTAGCTCCTTATCGCGAAAGATTGGAGTCTGAAATGAATACGGTCTTAGCCTATACACCTATAGAATTGACCCGTGAACGCAACGAACC